>LFRM01162734.1_pt1 | contig 23826 bp, 20 predicted proteins | sample 618341 | NCBI WGS metagenome assembly LFRM01 (sample SAMN03654438, study PRJNA283298) | anaerobic digester metagenome | isolation source: pool of bioreactors CSTR01a, CSTR02a, and CSTR03a thermophilic anaerobic... | place: Denmark: Kgs. Lyngby | collected 2014-05-21 | reverse complement strand
ACATTTTAGGGCCTTTATATTGCCCTCTTTGCAATTATTGTTATAATGGGGGTAGGAGGAAATCACCTGTATTTTTATTTAGAAAGGAGCTTTTATGAAGATTTTTGATCTGTTAGAGGAACATGATTATGAGCAACTTGTTTTCTGCCAGGATAAGTCCACAGGCCTAAAGGCTATTATCTGTATCCACGATACAACCCTAGGCCCAGGTCTAGGTGGAACTCGTATCTGGAATTACGAGGAAGAAGAAGAAGCCATAGTGGATGTTATCCGCCTGGCCAGAGGTATGACTCTTAAAAACTCTGCTGCAGGACTTAATCTAGGTGGAGGCAAGGCAGTAATAATTGGGGACCCAAAAGAAATCAAGACTGAGGCACTCTTTAGAACCTTTGGTAGATACATAGAGGGATTAAACGGTAGGTACATAACAGCTGAAGACATGAACACCACCACCCAAGACATGAACTGGATAAATGCAGAAACTGACTATGTTGTTGGTCTAGAAGGCAAGAGTGGAGACCCCTCACCTGTTACAGCCTTTGGAGTATTTAGAGGCATCCAGGCAGCCTGTAATGAGGTTTATGGCAGTGATGAGCTAACTGATAAGGTAGTAGCAGTTCAGGGCGTTGGGGCCGTTGGCTATACCCTATGTGAGCACCTTCATAAGGCTGGTGCCAAGCTTATCGTTACCGATATCTTTAAAGAAAACATCCAAAAAGCTGTTGATGCTTTTGGAGCCACAGCAGTAGATCCCGATGAAATTTATGGAGTAGACTGCGACATCTTTGCTCCTTGCGCAATGGGAGCTATTATAAACGACTTCACTATTGATAAACTAAAGTGCAAGATTGTAAGTGGCAGTGCCAATAACCAGCTTGCTGAAAACAAGCACGGTGAACTGCTAGAAGAAAAGGGCATCCTATATGTTCCTGACTTTGTCATAAACAGCGGTGGCGTAATCAATGTCTTTGAAGAGATTCAAGGCTACAATGAGCAGCGGGCACTGGGAAGAGCCTCTGCAATTTATGACACCTGCAAGAGGATTTTTGCCATGGCTAGGGAAGAAAAGATTCCAACCTATGAAGCAGCTGAAAGGGTTGCTGAGGATAGAATTGCCGCCATGTGCAAGGTTAATTCACTTTACCTAGACAAATAAATCAAAGAATAACTAGATGAATAAATAGATAAATAAAGAAGGAAATCTCCTAACTCAGGTTAGGAGATTTTTCATTTATAACTTATATCCTATTATTCTTCTTTACTCCTCATCCTTATAAAAGCTCTTAGGAATAGGAGGACTTCTAAGTACTGCTATCTGAGGAATGTTATTGCCAATTAAAGGTCTGGCATACTCAATAAAGGCGTCACTTACAAAGTTTCCAGCTTCATTCATAAATTCCCGGGGCATAACCTTACTCTCCCTAGCCACCATTTCCACTGGCACTAGTTCATAGTAGACCCTATATGGAGGAACTCTTCTAATAACAATGGAGCCCGAGAGGCCCTTAAAAGCCTGCTTGGCACCCACCTCACCTACCTCCCTGGCCTCCTTGGCATCTGTATCACTTCTGACACCCAGAAAAGCCCGCTGTAGGTAGCCAAAGGTATCGGCTCTAACTCTGGTTATATTTAGCCTCTTTTTAACAGCCTCAGCCAGCATATCCCCAAGCATTCCATTTCCAGAAAGCTGAATATTTCCGTGGGAATCACTAGCAGTTTTCATAAGCTGGGTAATTATAGGTTTACCATCCTCATCCTCTATACCCTCGCTAACAGCTATAGTGCATCTTCCAAACCTATTATAGACCCGCTCTACATCATCTAGGAAGCTCTCTAGATTAAAGGGAATCTCAGGCACATAGACCAGGTGGGGACCCTCATCTTCTGACTGCTGGGCCAGGGCTGCAGCTGCTGTTAGGTAGCCAGCATGACGGCCCATAATAATCCCAATATAAATTCCTCCCATAGCCATGTTATCCTTTTCAACCCCTCTAAAAGCCTGGATAACATAACGAGCTGCACTGCCAAAGCCTGGGCTATGGTCGTTTTCCCTCAGATCATTGTCTATGGTTTTAGGAACATGAATAGCCACCAAATCGTAATCTTCCTTGTCAGCGTACTCCTTAATAATACGCACAGTATCAGCAGAGTCATTCCCCCCAATATAGAGAAAATATCTAATATTATGGTGGCGCATAACCTCAAACATGCGCATGAGATATTCCCCATTAGGTTTGACCCTGGTACTAAGTAGAATGGAGCCCGGTGTTTTAGCTATACACTCAATGTTTTCTTCTGTCTCATAGGCCAGGTCTACAAACCTCTCTTCATAGATTCCCTGGATACCATTTAGAGCCCCATAAATATGGGTTACATTGGGGTTACGGCGGGCTTCTTTTATGATTCCCACCAAGGACTCATTGATCACTGCTGTAGGCCCACCCCCCTGGGCTATAAGCATTTTTCCAACTAGTGGCATAATACACTCCTTTCCAAGATTGCTATTAGTTTCATTCTAGCACAGAGGCCTCAAAGTGGGAAAGATAATCCCTTTATTTTTACAATAAAACCATGTAGAATAGGGACAGGAGGAAGATAATGAAGGTATATAAATTATGGACCCAGATGACTGAGGGCTTAAATCAGACACAATCAGCTGCTTTTTGGCAGGAGTATTTTGAAATTGAAACTGGCATCTACAAGCAAATCCTAGAGAGTAAGAACCCCCATGTCCAGGGCAGCCTTGAGGACCTAGCCAAGGGCTTTGGAGTAGAAAATCCAGTTTTTGCTGGTTTTCTTGATGGTATTAATGAATCAATTGATACCAGCCTGGACCTGGATGAGCTGGAAGAAGATAGCCAGATAGATTTTCTGGTAGACTATGAAAAGCTCTACTATAACATGATGGAAGCCAAGGCAAGCTGGCTCTACAACCTAGAGGCCTGGGAGGAAATCCTAGACCAAAAAGACAGAAACGAAATCAGAAAGAAATACCTAGAAGCCCATACTCGCAGAGTTGAAAAGGTTGGTAGAAACCAGCCCTGCCCTTGTGGGTCTGGTAAGAAATATAAATATTGTTGTATGAATAAAGAGTAGATTTTTCCTACTCTTTTTCATATGGAAATCTCTATTTCAAGAAAGAATAAAAGAATTCAAAAAGCCACCTCAGTTTTACAACTGTAAGGTGGCTGCTTACTATATGAGCCATTCTCCAAGAAGAGAACCTGCTAGGGCCACTGCAGCCTCGGCAGTTTTATTCTTATCATCAAGGATTGGATTGACCTCTACGAACTCAACACTGACTAGCCTTGTATCCTTAGCTATAAGTTCTAAGGAAAGGTGGGCCTCTCTATACTCCATACCACCTGGCACTATAGTTCCAGTACCTGGGGCAAAGGCAGGATCTAGAACATCAACATCAAAGGAAACATGGACACCATCGGTATCTGTACTAGCAATCTTTATAGCCTGCTCCATAACCCACTGGATACCATAAAGATCTATGTCGTGCATGGTAAAGACGCTTATATCTAGTTCCTTTAGAGCGTCCCTCTCACCACTATCAAGATCCCTACAGCCAACATAGGCAATCTTAGTCTTATCCAGTTTATACTCACTTCCCCCTACTGAGGATAGGCGCTCTAGTCCCCTACCTAGAAGAGATGCTACTGGCATACCGTGGATATTACCAGATGGTGAAGTTTCTCCAGTATTTATGTCTCCATGGGCATCAAACCAGATTACCCCAAGTCTAGGCACATTCTTTAGCACTCCCTTGATAGTACCAATAGCCAGGGAATGGTCCCCACCGATTACCAGTGGAAAGCGGCCATTTTTCATAACCTGATCCACCTTATTAGCCAGGACCTCATTGGCCTCAACTACAGAGTCTAGATTCTTATGATTAGTCCCATCCCTACCAGTTTCCTGAGCATGATAGGAGATATTTCCCTCATCCTCCACTTCGTATCCAATTTTTTCCAGACGTTTTTTAATTCCAGCAAAACGTATAGCATCGGGACCCAAACTGGCTCCCCTCTTACTTGCGCCTAGATCTAATGGCACTCCAATTAAAGAAAGCTTTGGATTAATATCAGGATTCATATTCACCCCCTTAGTTTTATGATTCAATTATAGCAAGTGGCCAGCTTCTTTCAAAGAAGATTAAAAAACTATAATAAGCAGGCTTAATACCAGCCTATAAAAATGCTGCAAATAGGACAGCTAGTATTAGGGAAGGCAGCATGTTTGCTAGGGGTAGCTCACTATCAAAGAGCAGATTAATACCTATGCCCAGGATTAGCGCAGAACCAACTAAGGATAGATTATGTAGAACTAGCTCTGTTAAGTAAGGAGCTAAGGCCCCAGCAAGTAGGGTAAAGCCTCCCTGCCAGATTGCCAGGGGTAATACAGAAAACAGCACTCCGATTCCATAGAAGCCCGCCAGCATAAAAGCAGTAAAGGTATCAAGCACCGTCTTAGACAAAAGAAGGGAAATATCTCCATAAAGAGCATCATTAAGGGCTCCAATTATCCCCATGGCCCCTATACACATAGTAAGTGAAGACAGAAGAAACCCCTGGGCAAACCCCTCTTCTCCCTTTCCAAATTTCTTCTTTAATCTTTCTCCAAAACCTTCAATTCCCTCTTCTAGGCCCAGAACCTCTCCTATAAAGGTGCCGATAACTAAAGAAAGAAGTAAAACCAGCTCATCATTTTTACCTGAGCCCAGTTTTGATAGGACCCCTGATAGGCCTAGAATAACAACTCCTAGCCCCTGGACCCTGATTAGGTTTTTCCTGAGTTTTTCAGAAATTCCCTTTTTAACAAAAATACCTGCTATACTCCCCAAAACTACGCCTAATACATTAATTATTGTGCCTATCCCAGCCATGCTACTTTCTCCTTAAATAAATAGAAAGGGCCAGGCCCTTTCTATTCATTATCAATTGGTTTATAAACAACTCTTCTGCCCAAACTAAAGATTGGACTAGAGAATTCTCCCTCTTCGATATCAGAACTTGCCTTTTGCATATCATATATCCTTGCATCCATTATATCAAGATAATGGAGGAGTTCTGCCTCGGGGAACATAGGCTTCTTAGGTGAACCATATTCAGCCTCATAGTGGTGGCTTAGCACCATATGCTGTAAAAGAAGCCTGGTCTCATCATCGCAGCCAACACTATCTGCTATCTCCTTGATCCTACCTATGCCCGAAATTATATGGCCAAGGAGGATTCCCTCCTTTGTGTAGGTGGAGACTATGCCCATTTCATCGGAATCCATCTCTGTAATCTTCTCAAGATCATGATAGAGGACTCCAGTAAAGAGTAGGTCCTTATCCAGACCATAGAGCTCCGCCAGCATATCTCCTGCCCTATACATCCTTAGTAGATGGTAAAGAAGGCCACTTCTAATAGCATGATGGTTGCTCTTGGCTGCTGGATAGTAGAGGAGTTTATCCTTATGATAGTCTAGGGCTCCTAAAGCCATTTTTTTAAGGGAGTCCTTCTCAATCTTCTGAGCCCTATCATGGAGCTCCTGCCACATGTCCTCCCCTTCATAGGGGGCAGAACTAATTATTAGTTTATAGTCGATCTTATCATCATCCCTCTTGGGCCTATGCTTTATGATCTTTAGTTGAAGCTGCTCCATCCAGAGGGTTACATCCCCTCGGATTTTCACAATGTCTCCAGGTGAATAGAGCTTCTCTTCTCCATCCTGGATGTTCCAGATCTTGGAATTTATTTGTCCCGAAGCATCAGCTAGAGTCAGATCGAAATACTTATTATTACTACTACTTGTCCGTAGGTTGAGCTCTCTAATCAGATAGAAACCCTCAATTCTCTCTCCCACTTCAAAGTCACGAATCATTAGCATCTCTTAATCCCTTCTAAGGCTATTTTGTTACTGGGAATTTCTCACGAAGCTCTTCCATATAGCTTGTATAGAGCTCTTGTTGATTACCACTTCTAAGGGCCTCAACTATCTCTGGAAGGGCTTCTTCATAGCTCTTTTCACCAGCAGGAACCTTATTATCTACCTGGATAATGTGAAACCCAAACTGGGACTCAACAGGTCCACTGATTTCATTAAGTTCAAGGGCAAAGGCCACATCTTCAAACTCAGGCACCATGCGGCCACGCTCGGCAAGCCCTAGAGCTCCACCATTTTCCTTGGAAGGACAGCTGGAATGCTCCATAGCCATCTGGCTAAAGCTAGCTCCCTCATCTAGAAGTCTTTTAACTTCCTGCGCTTTCTCTAGAGTATCCACCAAAATATGGCTGGAAGCTACCTTTTCAGGCTCTACATAGAGCTCCTTATTTTCTTCATAATGCTGCCTAGCTTCTTCTTCTGTAGGTTCAGCCTTTTGTAGGACCTCATTGATTGCAATTCCCTTTAGAACTTCCTTGGCAAGCTTGTCCATTTCCAGTTTAAAAACTGCAGACTCATCAAGCTTTTTTGCCAGGGCGTCCTGGTAAATTAGTTCTTGATTTATTAGTTCCTCTACAAGAACCTCCTCGCCTAGTCCAGCCAGCTGCTGGGCATACTCTGGAGGCATGGATGCAAGAAAATCCTGCAGGTCCTCTTGAACTAACTCTCTATCACCGACTTTTGCTAATACTTTACTCATTTTACACATCCTTTCTTCTACCTGATTGTTATACCCAGATAAGTTGGGACTACACTCTTATTTATCCAAGATTGCATTTTAATAACTTGACCAAATCTTCTCTTCTTTGTATAATTTCCTTAAGTATCTATGAAGAGAAATAGTACTGAAAGATAAGCCCCTTAGCGAGCCGGTGGCGGTGGAAGACCGGTGGGAAAGATTCAGGAATGGACCTCGGAGATAAACCCGCTGGCCACAGCGTTACCAAAAAAGAACCAAATAGGTGGTACCGTGCATCTGCGCCCTATATCAAGGGTGCTTTTTTATTTTAGGAGGAAAAGTGAAAAAAAGAATATTTTCAGGTATCCAGCCATCTGGAAACCTAACACTGGGCAACTATCTAGGTGCCCTTAGAAACTGGGCCCAGTTCCAGGATGACTATGACGCAATTTATTCCATAGTGGACCTTCATGCAATAACAGTAAAACAAGATCCAAAGGAGCTTAAAGAAAGAAGCCTCTTGACCCTGGCTTTATATATTGCAGCAGGAATTGATCCTGAAAAATCAATCCTCTTTATCCAGTCCCAGGTCCCAGAGCACGCCGAGCTTAGCTGGATCCTAACCTGCCATACCTATATGGGAGAGCTCTCAAGAATGACCCAGTTTAAGGATAAGTCCAGCCGCCATGGTCAGGGCGAGAGTATCCCTGCAGGACTTTTTATTTATCCAAACCTAATGGCAGCAGATATTCTCCTCTACCAGGCAGAACTAGTTCCAGTAGGCCAGGACCAGTCCCAGCACCTAGAACTAACCAGGGACCTGGCCACTAGGTTCAACAATGCCTATGGACAAACCTTCAAGCTCCCCCAGGGCCACTTTAATCCCTTTGGAGCCAAGATCTTTGACCTCCAAAATCCCTCTGCAACCATGAGTAAGTCAGCAGACAACCAAAACGGAGTTCTTTTTCTAATGGAGGAGGAAAAGAGTCTTAGAAGAAAAATCGCAAGGTCTGTCACTGATAATCTAGGTCAGATTAACTATAACGATGACCAGCCAGGAGTAAAAAACCTAGTTAACATATTTGCCCTATTAAAGGGTAAAAGTATAGAAGAAAGTTTAAGGCATTTTGAGGGCAAGGGTTATAAAAACCTAAAGGATGATATAGCCGATGCAGTGATTGAGGAGATTCTTCCTCTACAGAAAAGAACTAGGGAGCTTCTTGATGACCCTGCTGAGCTAGAAAAAATCTTTAGAAGAGGGGCTCAAAGAGCTCAGGAAATAGCAAGACCCACACTAGAAGATGTAAAGAAAAAACTAGGCTTTGTCCTATAGACTAGGAGGAAAAAATGTATATTGCTGTTAAGGATGGAAACCTCATAAACTTTGATGAGTCCATGGCCAATCGCCACGGGCTAGTTGCAGGGGCAACAGGAACTGGAAAAACTGTAACCATTAAACTCATGTGCGAAGAATTTGCTAAGGCTGGAGTTCCTGTGTTCATTACCGATATCAAAGGGGATATTTCAGGCTTTATCGAGGCTGGTAGTCTAAGTCCCAAACTTGAAGAAAGACTGGAAAAAATCGGAGCCCCTACACCTGAATTTCAAAACTTTAGTGTTAATTTCTGGGATGTCCTCAAAGAGCAGGGAATTCCTCTAAGGGCAACCGTCAGCGAAATGGGACCCCTACTACTAAGTAGGCTCCTAGACCTCAATGACACCCAAACAGGCGTCCTCTATGCAATTTTTAAGGTAGCCGATGACCACGGCCTCCTACTCCTAGACTTTAAAGACCTAACTGAGATGATTAAGTTTACCTATGACAATGCCACTGAGCTCTCTAGAGACTATGGCAACATGTCCAAGCAGTCTATTAGTGCCATTCAAAGAAAGCTCCTGGTTTTAGAAAGCCAGGGAGCTAATGAGTTCTTCCAGGAACCAGCCCTTGACATCAGGGACCTCCTCCAAAGAGATCCAAATGGCCAGGGTATTATAAACATCCTGGATGCCAGAAAAATCTATCATAATCCAGATATCTATTCTGCCTTCCTACTCCTGCTTCTTTCAAACCTCTACGAGGACCTACCTGAAGTTGGAGATACTGCCCTTCCAAAGCTGGTTTTCTTCTTTGAAGAGGCCCACCTAATCTTCCAGAATGCCTCCAAGGTACTTCTAGAAAGAATAGAGCAGATAGTAAAGCTTATAAGAAGTAAGGGAGTGGGTGTCTTTTTCATCACCCAGAATCCTAGGGATATCCCTGATAACATCCAGGCCCAGCTGGGTAGTAGAATCCAACACGCTCTTAGAGCCTACACCCCTGCTGAGCAAAGGGTGGTTAAGGCCGTGGCCGACTCCTTTAGGAGCGATGGCACTATGGATGTCCAGGAGGAACTTCTAAATCTTCAAATAGGTGAAGCTCTAATCTCAACCCTTGAAGATAATGGCGCTCCTAGCCCCGTTGAAAAGGCTTGGATTCTGGCTCCTGCCTCCAGCATGGACCCAGCTGACCCTCAAAAGGTAGAAAGAGCTATCAAGGATTCCTACTTCTTTAATAAGTACGAAAATACCTTTGATAGCCACTCAGCCTATGAAGTATTAAGAGAAAAAGCCCAGGAACTAGAAAGCGAAAAGCTTAAAGTAGAGGAAGAAAAAGAGACTAAAAAGAAATCTTCTGGCGGCGGAATTCTAGACAGCATGTTTAAGCCCAAGTCAACCAAAGACACCCCTATGGACCGCATGATTAAAAATACCATGGGCTCCTTTGGCTCCCAGCTGGGTAGAGAAATTTTCCGAGGCGTCCTTGGCGGAATTAAGAAATAATGTTGGCAACACTCTTTCAGGGTCTGGCCCTAGGCTTTGCCTATGTTGCCCCCCTAGGTATGCAAAACATATTTGTAATCAATAACGCTCTAACAAGAAAAACAAGGGAAGCCATGGCTACAACCCTGGCAGTTATCTTTTTTGATATCAGCCTGGCTCTAGCCTGCTTCTATGGCATAGGAAAACTTATAGAGCTCTACCCCCTACTAGAAAAAATAGTCATCTATGCAGGAGGAGCTTTAGTGGTCTACATTGGGCTGGGCCTGATTTTTAGCAAGGTTCAGGATCTGGAAATTAAAGAAGAAAACCAGAGCCTAATCAAGGCTATAACCCAGGCAGGAATAGTAACCTGGCTAAACCCCCAGGCCATAATTGATGGCACTCTCTTTCTAGGAGCCTTTAGAGCCTCCCTAGACCCCAGCCTATCAATCTACTTTATCCTGGGAGTCACCCTGGCCTCCTTTCTCTGGTTTAGCCTTCTGACTATAGGAGTTAGAAGCTTTAAAAGCCTAATCAATGCCAAGGTCCTCCAAGTAATTCAGTGGATCTGCGGAGCTATCCTGGTCTTCTACGGAGCTAGACTAATCCTAAGCGGCCTAGGCTTTATATAGGAACAAAAATCGGACCTCAACACGAGGTCCTATTTTTATTACCACGCCTAATCTAACTAGCGTATTTTTGTCCAGTTTAGTACAGCCTGGTTCAGCACTTTCCCATAGCTAGCTTACAACTTCTAAATCTCTTTAGATAGATCCACAGTCCCCATCCCAAACTATCTCTTGGTACTTATCAGGGTCAGTATCTCCCTCGGTGCTTATAAGAAGCACCACTGACTTGTCATCCAGGCCAAGGGTTTCTTTAAGGTCCTTATATTCCTTTCTTTTCATAAGTAGGGAAAGAGCCCCAGCACCCACAGCCCCTGATTCACCTGCAACTATCTGGGGGTCTCCTCTATGGGGAGCTGCCAGAATTCTCATTCCCCTAGCCGCTACATAATCAGGACAGGACAGATAGCCATCACTATAATCCCTCAAAATCTCATAGCTAATGGTATTGGGCTCACCACAGGCAAGACCTGCCATAATGGTATCCATATCTCCCTCAACTATGGTCCTGGTGCCTTCAATGGCTGACCTATAAAGACAGTTGGCCTTATCTGGTTCCACCACTATAGTTACAGGCCTCTTATTACCAAAGGCTGAGGCCAGATAGCCCTGGATGGCTCCTGCAAAGGAACCAACACCTGCCTGCAAGAAGACATGGCTGGGTTTTTCTATACCCTCTACCGCCAGCTGCTCCATGGCCTCATCAATCAGGCTGCCATAGCCCTGCATAATCCACCTAGGAATATCTTCATAACCCTCCCAGGCTGTATCCTGGACCACAACCCAGCCTTCTTTTTTAGCCATCTCATCGGCTAGTCTTACTGCATCGTCATAGTTGCCTTCAATAATAGAGGCCTCTGCCCCTTCTTTTCTGATGTTCTCTAGTCTTATTAGGGAAGAGCCTTTAGGCATATAGACCACTGACTTATGGCCAAGCTTCCTAGCTGCCCAGGCCACTCCCCTGCCGTGGTTGCCATCGGTGGCTGTAACAAAGGTTATTTGACCCAGCCTATCCCTAGCCTCCTGAGAGCCCAGATATTCAAAGCTAAGCTCCTTAAAATCCACTTCAAGGCTTTGAGCTAAATACCTTCCCATAGCATAGGAAGCCCCTAGAACCTTAAAGGCATTGAGGCCAAACCTATGGGACTCATCTTTAAGAAAAATCCCTGCCAGGCCTAGGTGATCAGCCAGGCTATCCAGTCTATGAAGGGGGGTTAGTGAATACTCCTTAAACTTTTCATGAAAGCCTCTAATCTCCTTAACCTTCTCTTTAGAAATAAAGTCCAGCCCTGCCCTAGGGTCATCTTCCCTAACCTCTACAAGTTTTGCCTTTATTAGCTCCTTCACCCCTACCTCCCTTCTTTTTTGTCTCTAGTATTATAAAAAACCTAGCTAGTCCACTATCTCAAGAGCTCTTTTTACCATGGTATTTCCACTAGACTCCCACTTGTCCTGAGTACCTAGCTCAAGCTCTAGTCTTTGCTTCTCTAAAAGCGCCTTATAAGGACTAAACTCCATAGCCTTTATAACTTCGTCAAGGCCTAGGGGCCTGGTCTCATCTACAGCTCTAAGTGACAGAATAAGTCTCCTACCCCCTTTAAGGCTGGCCCTATAATCTAAAAGATTATCCAGCCTAAAGAGCGCCTCATCCAAAACACCTATGGATAAGGGGCAGCCATCTATAGTTACAAAGTCCTGATACCTGCCCTTTATATGGCCCATCCTTTTTAGGATGCTACTGCACTGGCAGCCATCCTCTAAAAAACTGGCCCTATCTCCAGTTCTATAGCGAATAAGGGGCATGGCCTCTCTAGTTAGGCTTGTAAAAACCACCTCCCCTTCTTGGCCAGGAGGGAGAACCTGACCACTTATAGGATCTATTATTTCAAAGTAAAGATCAGCTTCTCTCAGGTGGTAGGCTTCTAGGCAACCACAGTCCACAGCCCCACCATAGCCCATTTCCGACATGCCATAATGGTTAAAGACTCTGCAATTAAAGGCCTCCTCTAAAACTTCCTTAATAGAGCCGGCCACATAGTCTGCACTTAAAAGGATGGATTCAAGCTTTAAATCCTTCATATCCTTTAGAGTATTTTTTAGCCTGGCTAGCTGGTAGAGCTGCTGGGGCTGGCCAACAATACTATCTATAGCCTCTGCCTTTATGGTAGTTAATATCTTTAAATTGTCCTTTTCCACACCAAGAACCAGGGCCTCACATCCCAGTCTACTAAGGCCCTTTTTAAGAAGGTCTCCAATACTGCCATAATAGTTGCCTGGCATCAGGACCAGGACCTTCTGGCCAGGTTTTACTAGATAGGCCATGCCATGGTGGAAGAAGTCCACAGTCCTCTCTAGGTCCCCTTCAGTAAAATAAATCCTTTTTTCTTCCTTGGTACCAGAGGTCCTTATAGTTATAATCCTAGCTATCTCATGCTGGGCTAGGCAAAGAAAACTTGAAGACTCCCTGGCCAGGTCTTCTGGATAGGTAAAGGGCACCCTGGCAGCAAAGTCTTCTAAACTACTAATCCCATCCACATCAAGGTCCCCTAGTAGCCCAGAATAAAAGCTGCTTTTGTCCCTGGCATGAAAAAGGGTCTCTTTAAGTTTTTTCAGTTGGTAGGTCTCTATAGCTTCTCTAGTAAAAGGCTGGTCACCTTCCAGCACCAGCCCTCTAATCCATTTCTCATAAAAACTTAGCAAGGTTAACTCCTCAGCCTATCTATAAAGGCTTTTACCTTCCATGTTAGTGACATTATAGGCGCAAAAGGGAATTATATTTCCCTCCTTTGAGACCACATGGATGCAGCAGTCCCCAATTCTTTCCATATCAAAATCCCAGGCGTCCATAAAGCCCATGGCCGATATGGCAAAGCGATTATTTTCTATCTTCTCAAGTAGCTCTGTAAAGGAGGCGTACTTGTCCTTGTTTTGTCTTTGCTGCCTAATGGCCCAGTTTCTCTCAACAAAGGCCTTGGCCTTGGCAGCTCCCTCTGCTCCATCCTCAATCTTCTCAAGGCTTTTTTTAGAGGGTTTCTTACCACTGGTTCCAATGGCAACAAGTTTATCATCAAGCACTATAAAGTTGCCATTAAAGGAGCAGTAGGAATTCTCACAACCAGGAGCTTTAAAGTCCCTAAGACCAATCATTCCACCACTTTGGCTTGAGAGCTTACTCATAACTTCAGGCAGGGTTATCCTATCTTCATCCCTTGGTATTTGTGGTATCCTTCCAAAGTAGCTTACAGGTTGGAAGTGGACCCCCCTAACTCCAGGGATATTTTCAGAGCCAAACTTGACTATGTCAAATAGACAGTGGTCATTTATTCCTGTCACCACAGTCACAACCAGTATGGTACCTATGCCCGCCCTGGAAAGATTATCTATAGCTTTAAGCTTCTCTTCAAGAATTCTAGCTCCTCTTAGCTTTTCATAAATTTTATTATCTAGTCCATCAAACTGTAAAAAAACTGAGTTTAGTCCAGCCTCTTTAAGCTCCAGCACATAATCATAATCAGCTAGTTTAAGTCCATTGGTATTTAGCTGGATAAAGCTAAAACCCTTCTTATGACCCAGCCTAATAATATCTGCCAGGTCCTCCCTCATGGTGGGCTCCCCTCCAGAAATCTGGATGTTGCAGCCCTGGCTGGACTCCATAATCCTATCATAATAAAAACCTATGGTCTCCATGTCTGGGCCATAGTCACCTCCTGCATCGGCAAAGCAGAAGGTACAACCCAGGTTACAGCGCTCTGTAACCTCTATAAGGGCTGTTCAGGTATGCTGTCTATGGCGAGAACAAAGACCACAGTCATAAGGGCAACCCTGATCCACCTGGGTAAAGGTCTTGGCAGGATGAGAAGGGGTTTTAGGCCTCCTCCAACTCTCATACTTAGGTTCATCCCTCCAGATAACTGTCTTAAAATCACCGTGATCTGGACAGGTCTTAACCATAAAAACCTGGTCCCCTTCCCTTATCTTTTTAGCCTCTATCCTCTTTAAACAAACAGGGCAAAGAGACTCAGTAATAGCTCCATTTATAGACATGTAATCTCCTTACTTAAAATCATACTCTTCTATAATTTCCCTTAGTTTCCTATAGCCCGAAGACATGATATTTCCACAATTCACCGGATAGCCACCCTGCTTCATGGCTTCAAAGGTCTCCTGACCTAGGATTTCCCTGCATTCAAGGCTACCCTGACTTTCCTTAAACCAGTCTATGTACTTCTTAATAGCCTCATTGAGTCTGGGGTCTTTCTCCTCTTCGGCACTGCCCTTACCTCCATAAAGACCTAAAAGACAGACGCCACCACTTAAAACTCCGCAGGTACTACCACTGCCTCCTATGCCACCGCATAGGCCTGACAGGGCCCGCGTTAGCTCGGGATTTTCTATCCCCCTCTCTCTTAAATCCATAAGAACCATAATCTGGCTACAGCAAAAGCCTTCCTTGGCCAGCTTAAACATTAAAAAGGCATTATTTGACACTACCTTCCCCCTTCCTCGCCCAGACCTGAAAATATCCAGGCCGACATTTTTTTATCTTTTCCTTAAAGCCCTGGACGTCACTACAGCCGGTCCGGGTCCAAAAACTATTCATAGAACCATAGGCAAATACAATATCAACCATGAGCTGCCTAAGAAGCTGGCTAAAGTCTTTTAGCTCGAAAATCTCCAGGCCCAGCCCTTCTAAATCAGACCTTAGTACCTCTAGATCAAAAACCCCTCTTAGACAGGTCTTAATATTAACCTCTTCTAAAGCCTCAAGGTGCTGGGGGTTTTTAGCATAGACATCGGAAATAAAAAGATGGCCTCCAGTCTTAAGAATCCTAGCGGCTTCACTTAGAGCTGCCCTGCTATCCTCCATTAGAGAGAGGCTACACTCCATTAGCACAAAGTCAAAACTCTCATCAGGAAAGGGAAGCTTATCAGCCTGGGCCTCTACCAGCTCTAAGCCGAAATTATCCCTGGCCTGGGCAAGAAGAATCTTTGACTGGTCAACCCCCTCCATGTCTAGCTTCCATTTTTCCCTAACATGGTTTATTGTAGCCCCCAGACCACAACCTATATCAAGGCCCCTTAAACCTTCAGAGGGACCTAGAAGCCTAATTGCCCTATCGGTTAATAAAAATCCACCGGGCCTTAGGCTAGGGCCTGTGATCTTTCTAATAGTTGAGCCCTCATAGACGGCCAAACTTTTCATTTGTCTTCCAGCTCTTTTTCCACTTCCAGCATCTGACCAAGGGCTAGATCCTCGGGAACTAGAACATTTTTACACTTGGGGCACTTAAGGAGCTCAACATCAAAGACGCCAGAAAGGTACATGGCCTTGATGGGGCCCATTTCCACCGGCTCATTGCACTTGCCGCAGATCCAGCCAGTTTCCTTATTATCAGTTTTCATGCTAGTCCCCCTTTACATCCATCCTGTGGCTATAGATGTTTATAATCCTGTAGCCCGTCTCTTCTTTTACATACTCCACCCAGTAGGTGACATTTACTATCCTTCTAAAGGCCAGGTACTGCTGACTATCAGGATTGTAAAAGAAATCTTTCTTGTCTTGACCCTGGCCAATAACCTTTTTAATGTCTGCAGCCAGTATCAGCCTATCCTCCATAAGCTCCTTTATCCTATCATCGACGATGAGCTCAATATCGCCATATTCTTCGCTTAAATTCAAGTCTTCACCCCAATGCTTGTCCAGCATAAATATCTTAAACCTCAGTCTATTGTCCCGCCTCTCAGAAAGGCTGGGTCCCTTTTTACTTGCCAGCTCCTCCTGGCCCTTTCCAAAGATTAGATCCAGGATATGGTAGGTCCTCTTACCTCCCGAGACAAAAAGGTCCCTGCACATGGCGCAGTAGGCCAGGTAGTCTCCTTCATACTCTCCAATTCTTTCCTCAGTGGCAAACTGGCTATAGTCCCTATTAGCAAAATAGCTCAGGCCTCCATAACCACAGCACTTGGTCTCCTTCTTTGAGTACCTGGGTTCAGTTAGTTTATAGCCTAGAGTCTCTGCAATCCCTCTAACACTGTCATAAATCCCAGCAAAATCCCTGGCTGTACAGGAGTCATGGATGACTAGCTCGCCCGGGTCTTTTCTAGTCTCTACTTCGGGTAGCCCCTTCTTATCAAAGATCTCCCAAAGACTTACAAGCTCCACATCTGGTAGGTATTTTTCAAAGATGTAGTAGCAGGTAGAACAGGCTAGAACCAGCTTAGGATTACCTAGGCTTTCAAGGTCTACTTTTAGCTTCTCAATAGAGGCCTTAAAAAGCTCCTCCCTGCCTGCCCACTCAGCTGGAGCTCCACAGCAGTTTAAATAAAGGCCAACTCCCCCTTCAAGCTTTTCCTTAAGGTAGTCATAGCTCTTGTCCACATACTGAGGGTAGGAGCTTGAAAGCTGACAACCAGGAAAGAAAACATAGGCTGACTCCTCCATACCCGGCTGGTGCTTAAGTAGGCTAAAGTACTCACTCTGATTAAACTCCATATCCTTTAATGCAAAATCATGGGCAGAGGGAGGCATCTTCTCCCTTTCCACCATACTCTTTCTAGTGTCCAGGATTATCTCACCCATATCAAGGTCTGTAGGACAAACTGCCAGGCAAAGCCCACAGGCCATACAGGAGTTTATAGCCTTATTGGCATACCTGTCTCCAAGAATAACCCTTTCATTATGGTGGATGCTCCTTATGTAGTCTCTAGGCATCTTGTCTTCATACCTGAGGTGGCTACAGGCCTTGTAGCAGAGGCCACACTCACATAGCAGGCACCTAGCCGCTTCTTTAGCAGCCTCCTCCTTTGTGTAAACATCCCCAGCAGCCTGGACAGTCTCTTCTCCCCTGGCAGCTGAAGTATCTGCAATAAGCTCAGTCTCATAGGGACCCTCATTACTCCTCTGGGCACTGAGTGAGGCCCCCTGCATATACCTATCCATGGAGATAGAAGCCGACCTACCCCTAGCCACAGCCATAATTAAAGAGTCCTCTTCAAGGGTTAAACTCCCCCCTATAAAAATACCTTCTAGGCTAGTTGCCAGGGTCTTTTCATCAAAATCAAGCTCCTCTTCCCAGGTGCCAGTTCCCAGGTAGACTGCCTCATAGGCTCCTTTAAGCTCCTTGAGGCCTGCCCTATCTATAGGACTATTAAGCCTAACACTAATGCCAGACTTCTTTACTTCCTCTAGCTCATCTTCAAGGCTAGCCTGGCTAAGACCTTTATCCAAATAATCCCAAAAGCTACCACCCAGCCTATCACTTTTTTCAAAGATAGTTATGTCGTAGGCTTTTTTATTAAGTAGGACGGCGCAGCTAAGGCCAGAAATTCCCCCACCCACTACGGCAACTTTTTTCCTGGCTCCAGGAATCCTAAGGCTTTTTTTCCTAGTCTTAGAGCCGTACTCCACTAGGGCTCTTTCAATTCCACCAATTGACAGGGAGCCTCCCAGATCCTTTCTAACACAGGAGCTCTCACAGGGATGATCACAGACCCTGGCCACCAGTCTTGCTAGAGGCATCCTTTTTTCCAGGATTTCAAAGGCCCCTTGGAAGTTGTCTCCCTGAACCTCCCTCATAATCCCCTTGACATCCACATGGAGAGGGCAGGCCGCCTCACAGGCGGGGGGATTATCATTGATACAAAGTTCTCTTTTTTCAAGAAGTTTTTCTAAAAACATAAATCCTTCCTTATGTAGATTTAAGGGCCTGGAAGAAAATACCAGGCCCTAGGTTATCCTACTAGATAGTTAGCTCTTCTAGGGCAGCCTTTACCTTTTCAGGTAGGGCAGGCAGATGGGTTATTCTCACACCGGTTGCATTATAAATAGCATTTATAATCGAGGCGTGGGGGCCAGATAAAGGCATTTCACCTACTCCAGAAGCACCGTAGAAGCTAAGTGGCCTAGGAGTTTCTTGGTAGATTAGCTCCATTTCATCTGGGACATCCTTAATCTTTGGCATTCCAGCCCTAGTAAAGTTTGTGTGGATCTTAAGGTCTTCAAAGTCTTCACTTAGGGCAAGACCCAGTCCTTGGGTTAGGCCTCCGTAGATTTGTCCATCTACTACCAGCTTATTCATTACAGTTCCAACATCAGAAACTATGGTAAACTTCTCAACCACCACCTTACCGGTCTCAAGGTCGACTTCAACTTCTGACATTAATAAACCATACATATAGGCAACAAAGGGGTCTCCCTGGCCTGTTACAAGATCAGACGCTATCTTGGGAGCTGTCCAGGCCCCATCGTATCTAAGATCAAGACCTTCCTCTTCCATCTCTTCATAGCTCCTATAGCTTCCATCATCCTTTTTCATTGCCTTAAGTAGCTTGTAACAGGCGTCCCCAATGGCATTTCCTGCTAGGATTGTAGAGCGACTTCCACCAGCAGGTCCTGTATTTGGGGTTACATTCATATCGTTCATCACTAGCTTAATGTCTTTGGGCCCAATTCCTAGGACTCTGAGTTTTTCATAGGCGTGGCCTAAGACTCCCATGTCAGCTCCCTGGCCATGATCTTCCCAGGAAGCACCAACAGTTATCCCCTTATCTGTTAGTTCTACCCAGGCTTCTGAGGAATCTGCCCCATCAAGGCCGGCACAGCAGATAAGAAGAGCCAGTCCTAATCCGTATTTCTTATTCTCGCTAACATCATTTTTATCCCTCACTCTTAGCTTGGCCTCCTCATAGTGGGGCCTAAGCTTGTCTATCATTCCTGGTAGACAAATTACATCGGGTGGGGAACCTGTAGGAGTAGTAGAGCCCTCCCTGTAGACATTTAGATCTCTAAAGTCCAGTGGATCCATTCCCACTTCTTCTGCCAGTTGGTCTATGAGTACCTCTGAAGCAAACATAGACTCAGCAGCACCAAAGGCCCTAAAGGCTGCTCCCCACACATGGTTAGTTGCAACAGCCCTACCAGCCCCTCTTATGTTAGGAATATGGTATCCTGCCCCAATCAGCTGAGCACCTCTAAGAGCTAGTAGGTCTCCAAACTCAGAATAGGGGCCATGATCTATGATCCAGTTGGACTTCATGGCCTGAATCTTGCCATTCTTATCAGCCCCTAGCTTTAGATCAATAAAGTAGGGTGAGCGCTTACCAGTGTAGATAAACTGCTGGTACATGTTAAATTCTAGATAGACTGGCCTACCTGTGGCAAGTGCTGCCACTCCCAGTAGAGCCTCTATAGTTGGATTAAACTTATAACCAAAGGTTCCACCTGCTGGGTTCTGATTTAGGGCAAAGTCCCCTAGAGCTACCCCTATCCCGTCAGCTATCATAGCTGCGTGAAGGTGGATACCCACACTCTTGGAATGAATATTTAGTTTTCCTTCATCACTAAAAAATGCAAATCCAACATCAGCCTCAATGGGCATATGGGGCTGTCTTTGAGTATAGAAGTCATTTTCTACCACATATTCACAGGTCTCAAAGATTGGATCAACCTCTTCACCCTTTATTACACCAATCTCAAAATAGGCATTTGGTGTACCAGGATGAATTTCCAGGGCGTCATCTGCCAGTGCAGCAGGAGCTGACATATAGGCAGGTAGCTCCTCAAGCTCAACTATTACCTTATCCACTGCAGCTTCAGCTCTGGAGGGTGAATCTGCTAGAACCATGGCTAGAGCGTCTCCGAACTGAAAGACCTTCTTGTCACAGAGAATAGGTCTATCAAGTCCATCTCCTTTATTTGTAGGAAAGGCTAGACCGTTAATCCTATTGGTTCCCTTTACATCCTTATAGGTAAGTACCCTGTATACTCCTGGCATTTTTTCAGCTTCTGAAGTATCTATAGAGATTATATTAGCGTGGGAAACCTTAGCTTGAACCAGCTTAATGTGCAGGGTATCATCAGGTAATCTAAGACCTAAATCCGCCCCAAAGTCCCAACTTCCTGTAACTTTAGCTCTAGCTGAAGGCCTTATGTAGTCACTGCCAACCATGCTGGCTCCAGGCTCAACTTCCTTCCAAAGCTCCCTTTCAGAAATTTCACCCCTCATAAGTTTAGCAGCGCTCATCACTGCATCAACTAGTGGAATATAGCCTGTACATCTACATAGATTCTTATTTTTTTGGAACCAGTCCCTGACCTCTTCTCTTGTTGGATTAAGATTTTCATCTAGTAGGGCCTTAGCAGAAACAATAAAACCAGGTGTACAAAAACCACACTGGGCCCCTCCATGGACCATCCAGGCTAGCTGCACAGGATGAAGATTATCATAATCTCCAATGCCCTCAATGGTTATAATCTCAGATTCATCTGGTACAGTTTTCATCTTGGTTATACAAGATCTTACCACCTTGCCATTTAAAATTACATTACAAGCACCACATTCGCCAATTCCACAACCAATCTTTGTCCCGGTAAGTAGGAGTTGTTTTCTTAGTAGGTCTGAGAGCTTGGTTTCTCCGTCGCTTATGATAGTTCTAACAACGCCATTGATTTTCAAGTTCTTCTTTTCCATCATTTTCTCCTTTCGCATTTAGCAATAAAAATAAGATCAATCTTTAGGAGAATGATAGAAAATCCAAGTTATTTAATTCACTTTACAATTCACAGGCTTTCTCTATCACATATATATACCAATTATAACATAGCCCGCCTTTATAGAGTAGAAAACAAAGGCCCAAAAACCTTTATCTTGTAAAAAGAAAGGGCCTGAAATGAATAAGACTATTCATCCAGGCCCTAGGTTAAAAGGGGTTACTTCTCTAGTGCATCTAGACCAGCCTTGACCTTTTCAGGTAGGGCAGGTAGATGGGTCATCCATACACCAGTAGCATTGTAAATTGCGTTAATGATAGAAGCATGAGGAGCAGATAGTGGCATCTCTCCAGCTCCAGAAGCACCGTAGAAGCTCAGTGGTCTTTCAGTTTCCTGATAGATTATCTCAATGTTATCAGGAACATCCTTGACCTGAGGAATACCGCATCTGGTTAGAGTGGTATGACGCTGAATATCTTCGAAATCCTCGCTCAGAGCTAAACCTAGACCCTGGGCTAGACCACCGTAGATTTGTCCATCTACTACCAGTTTATTCATTACGGTTCCAACATCAGATACTATAGTAAATTTCTCTACTATAACTTTTCCGGTTTCAAGGTCTACTTCAACCTCACTCATTAGGAAACCATACATGTAGGCTGGGAAGGGGTCGCCCTGGCCAGTATCCACATCACAGGCTACCTTTGGAGCAGTCCATTTACCATCATACTTAAGTGGTAAGCCTTCTTCTACCATCTCTGCGTAGGTCTTGTATGTGCCATCTTCCTTCTTAAGAGCCCTTACTAGGTTATCACAGGCATCTCCAATGGCATTTCCTGCCATAACAGTGGAGCGGCTTCCTCCAGCAGGTCCAGTATTAGGTGTAAGGTTCATATCGTTCATAACTAGCTTAATGTCTGTTGGAGCTAGGCCCAGTACTCTGAGTTTCTCATGACTGTGGACCAGCATTCCCATATCAGCTCCCTGGCCGTGATCTTCCCAGGATGCTCCTACAGTAACTCCATCTGCTGTTAACTCTACCCAAGCCTCTGCTGAGTCAGCTCCGTCAAGACCGGAACCGTAGAGGAGTAGGGTTAGTCCCACACCATATTTTTTGCCATTGTTCTGGGCATTTTTCTTGGCCACATCTTCCTTGGCTCTTTCATAGTGGGGTCTCATGGTGTCAATCATATCTGGTATACAGATAACATCAGGTGCACATCCAGAAGGAGTTGTATCACCCTCTCTATATACGTTTTTATATCTAAACTCAAGTGGGTCCATTCCCATCTTCTCTGCTAGCATATCTGCAAGTACTTCAGAAGCAAAGAGGGACTGGGGAGATCCATAGCCCCTAAAGGCAGATCCCCAAGCATGGTTGGTAGCAACGGTTCTTCCTTGGCCTCTGATATTTGGAATTTGGTAGCCAGCTCCTATGAACTGAGCTCCCCTCATTGTTAGAAGGTCTCCAAACTCTGAATAGGGGCCGTGGTCTACTGTCCAGTCAGACTTCATAGCAAGAAGCTTTCCTTCCTCATCAGCTGCAAACTTAAGATTGATAAAGAAGGGGCTTCTCTTACCAGTGTAGGTAATTTGCTGATACATATTAAACTCTAGGAAGACTGGATGGTCAGTTGCCATAGCTGCAACTCCCAGTAGGGCCTCTATAGTTGGTGAGAACTTATAACCAAAGGTTCCACCTGCATTGGTCTGAATAATGGCAATATTGTCTAGAGGCATTCCAATTCCCTCTGCAATCATAGCAGCGTGGAAGTGGAGGGCAACACTCTTAGAGTGAATATTTAGTTTTCCATCTTCGCCAAAGTAAGCAAATCCAACATCAGGCTCTAAGGGTAGGTGGGGCTGACGGCCTACGTAGAAGTCTCCTTCTGCCACATAGGGAGCAGTCTCAAAGATTGGGTCTACCTCTTCGCCCTTAACCATGTTGGTAACAAAATAAACATTGGGGGTTCCAGGATGAATCTCAAGGGCGTCATCAGCCATGGCTGCAGGCGCAGACATGTAGGCTGGAAGCTCTTCAATTTCATACTTGACCTTGTCGGCTGCAGCCTGGGCTCTTTCAGGAGTATCTGCAAGAACCATAGCTATAGCATCGCCAAACTGGAAGATTTTTTTATCACAGAGGATTGGTCTATCAAGACCATCTCCTAGGTTAGATGGGAAGGCAAGTCCATTAATCCTGTTGTTACCCTTAACATCTTTATAAGTAAGAACCTTAAATACTCCAGGCATAGTTTCAGCTTCTGAGGTGTCAATTGAAAGTAGATTAGCATGGGATACCTTGGCTTGAACTAGTTTTATGTGGAGGGTTTCTGGGGGTAGTCTTAGTCCTAAATCTGCACCAAAGTCCCATACTCCAGTAACCTTATCCTTGGCAGAAGGTCTGATATACTCAGTACCAACAATACTATCTCCTGCCTTAACTTCCTTCCAAAGATCCTTCTCGTCTACTTCGCCTCTAAGAATTTGAGCTGCGCACATTACTGCATCAATTAGTGGTATGTAGCCTGTACAGCGGCAAACATTTCTAGTCTTTTGGAACCAGTCTCTAACTTCATCTCTTGTTGGGTTAAGATTCTCATCCAGTAGTGCCTTGGCAGAGATGATAAAACCAGGAGAACAAAAACCACACTGGGCTGCTCCATGGACCATCCAAGCTAGTTGTAGTGGGTGAAGGTTATCGTGGTCTCCCAGTCCTTCAATAGTAATAATCTTTGAATAGTCTGGAACATTTTTCATTCTGGTGATACAAGATCTTACAACCTTGCCATCTAGAAGAACATTACAGGCTCCACACTCTCCAATCCCACATCCGACCTTGGTTCCCGTAAGCAGGAGCTGCTTTCTTAAAACATCTGACAGCTTTGCATCCGGGGAGGTTACAATAGTTTGCATAACCCCATTAATTTCTAGGTTTCTTTTGAACATACTAAATCCCCTTTCATTTTTTGTATATTCTGTATTAGTTATCTATCGTGGTTGATAAATTCATAATCTTAGAAAATTTGCTGTATTCAGATTTTTGACGATAATCTCTTGTTATTATATCATATCTTCAGTTTATTTAATATATTCTTAAAGAAAAAAACAGGATTTAAGCCAGCAATGTATCAATTTTAACAGAAAAATTCCCCCACACCATAGTATAGGGGAATACGCTTAATTCCATAGTATTCAATTGTATTTATCTGCTAATCTTCAAGTAGATCTAGGTCCCTAGTTTGACAGCCAACTCCTAACCTCCGATTCTATTTACTCCCTAGCTGCAACCATTA
>LFRM01392472.1_pt1 | contig 23843 bp, 22 predicted proteins | sample 618341 | NCBI WGS metagenome assembly LFRM01 (sample SAMN03654438, study PRJNA283298) | anaerobic digester metagenome | isolation source: pool of bioreactors CSTR01a, CSTR02a, and CSTR03a thermophilic anaerobic... | place: Denmark: Kgs. Lyngby | collected 2014-05-21 | reverse complement strand
AAAACCCATTAAAATTCAAAAAAAACAAGAAATTATATAAATTAGTTGATAAAATTGTGGTAAAACGGTGAATAAAACGGTATAATATAGGAAATGATAAATCGCATATTATGAATAAATATGCATCTATTTTACGAAAAAACAGAAAGTATTCGTATCAAGAGGTATTTGAAGGAGGATTTTATGGCAATTGTAATTAATGGGAAAAACCTTACTGTAAAAGAGATAATTAGAGTTTGCAGAAAAGACGAAAAAGTAGTTATTTCTGAGGATGCAAAAGTTGCCGTAAAAAAAGCTCGCGACTACATCGAAAAAAAGCTAGACGAAGGAGCAATTATTTATGGCTTAACTACTGGCTTTGGGCAGTTTGCTAATGTACTTATATCACGTGATGAAACCATAGCGTTACAGAAAAATCTTATAAGAAGTCATACGTGCGCAATGGGAGATAACTACCCTAAGCATATAGTAAGAGCGGCAATGCTTCTTAGATGCAATGCTTTATCTAGAGGAAACTCAGGTATAAGACTAGAAACGATACAAACTATGGTAGACATGTTAAATGCAGGAATACATCCACACGTTCCTGAAAAGGGATCACTGGGAGCATCAGGTGACCTAGCGCCGCTATCATGCATAGCCTTGGGACTTATGGGCGAAGGTATGGTAGAATATAAAGGAGTGGACATGTCTGCTGCGGAAGCCCTAAAAAAAGAGGGCATAGAACCAGTTGAGCTTGCAGCAAAAGAGGGACTAGCGTTAAATAATGGTACACAGATGATGACAGCTGTGGGAGTTAATGTACTTTGGGATGCAATGCAGCTACAAAAGATTGCAGACTTAGCAGCGGCATTAACAGACGAGTCACTTCACGGAATCACAAAGGCTTATGATCATAAAGTACAAGAATTAAGAGGACATATGGGTCAAATGGTATGTGCTGAGAATATGAGAAATTTACTTGAAGGAAGTGGGAATGCTAAACTAGAGCAACCAACAAAAGTCCAAGACCCTTACACATTAAGATGTGTACCTCAGGTACACGGAGCAACGAGAGACGCAGTTGCTTATGTTTACAATGCTGTATCGGAAGAAATAAATGCAGTTACAGATAATCCAATTGTATTTCCAGATGAAGACCAGGTTATATCCGGCGGAAATTTCCACGGACAACCAATGGCTCTCGCTTTTGATTTTCTAAAGATAGCTATTTCAGAATTAGCCAACATTTCAGAGCGAAGAAGTGAAAGGATGATAAATCCTCATCTATCTGAAGGATTGCCCGCGTTCTTAACTAAACATGCAGGAGTATGTTCTGGATTTATGATTGCACAGTACGCAGCAGCATCGATGGTATCGGAAAACAAGATATACGATCATCCTGCTTGCGTAGATTCAATACCGTCTTCAGGCGGCCAAGAAGACCACGTATCAATGGGAACGACTTCAGCAAGAACGGCCAACATGGTACTTGATAACGCGCAAAAAGTTCTTGGAATTGAACTTATGACTGCAGCTCAAAGCATTTGGTTGAGACAAGAAATTGGTGAAAAAGGTATCGATAATTTAGCACCGGCTACTAAAGCGGCTTATGAATTCATTAGAGCACAGTCAGATCCAGTTGATGTTGACATTGTAATGCATGATGAGCTTGTGAAATTTGATGCGATGATTAAGGATGAATCACTCTTAAACGCTGTTGATAAAGTCGTAAAAATAAAGTAACTAAGGAGGAACAAAATGCAAGGCAATATTATTGATATGAAATGCGAATATCCTGAATTTCTAGAAGGATTGAGAAGAGCACCCGACAGAGGATTTAGATTAACGAAAGCACAAACGAGAATTGCCCTAAAAAATGCACTTCGTTATGTGCCAGAAGAACTTCATGAGGAGCTGGCTCCTGAGTTTATGGAAGAGTTAAAAACTAAAGGCAGAATCTATGCCTATAGATATAGACCAAAAGGAAGAATTTACGGCAAACCAATTGAAGAATATAAAGGAAAATGTATAGCCGGTAAAGCCTTTCAAGTAATGATAGATAATAATTTGGATTTTGAAATAGCTCTTTATCCTTATGAATTAATAACTTATGGAGAAACAGGTGCTGTTTGTCAGAACTGGCTTCAGTACAGACTCATAAAGAAATATTTAGAAGAGTTAACGGAGAATCAAACCTTAGTAGTTGAATCGGGGCACCCGGTAGGACTTTTTCCTTCTAAACCATCTGCACCTAGAGTTATTAATACAAACTCACTGATGATAGGCATGTTCGACAATCAGGATGACTGGGAAATTGCAGAACAAATGGGAGTTGCTAACTATGGACAGATGACAGCTGGTGGGTGGATGTATATTGGACCACAAGGAATAGTCCATGGAACTTTTAATACAATACTTGGAGCAGGAAGAAAATACCTAGGTGTTTCAGAAGATGGAGATTTAAAGGGAAAGACATTTGTATCATCAGGACTTGGTGGCATGTCAGGCGCACAGCCTAAAGCATCTAATATAGCTAATTCAATAGGCATATTTGCGGAGGTAGATATGTCAAGAATTCAGACAAGACTAGATCAAGGTTGGGTAGATGTTTGTTATGAAAACTTAGATGATGTTTTCAAGCTGGCAAAAGAAAAAATTCAATCCAAAGAGAGCGTTTCAATAGCTTACTTTGGTAACATAGTGGATTTACTTGAAGCCGCAGTTGAGAAAAAGTTTGACATTGATTTGTTGTCTGATCAAACCTCATGTCACAATGTATATAGTGGAGGGTATTGCCCTGCAGGACTTTGTTTCGATGAGAGAACGAATATGCTGCACGATGATAGAGAAGAATTCATTAAGTGCGTTGACCAATCCCTACTGAGACATTTTAAAGCCATTAAAGCTCTTACCAAAAGGGGCACATTCTTCTTTGATTATGGAAACTCATTCCTAAAAGCAATGTATGATTCTGGAATCAAAGAATTATCTAAAAATGGTATTGATGAAAAAGATGGCTTCATTTGGCCTTCATATGTTGAAGATTTAATGGGCCCAACGCTATTTGATTTTGGTTACGGACCATTTAGGTGGGTTTGTTTGTCAGGCAAAGAAGAAGATTTAGATGCAACAGATAAAGCGGCTATGGACTGCATAGATCCAAACAGGAGATATCAAGATAGAGATAACTGGATTTGGATGAGAGATGCTAAAAAGAATAAATTAGTAGTGGGAACAAAAGCGAGAATTCTTTACCAAGATTGTGAAGGCAGAATGAAAATTGCTCTTAAATTCAACGAAATGGTAAAAGAAGGAAAGATTGGACCTGTTATGCTTGGTCGAGATCATCATGATGTTTCTGGAACGGATTCACCATTCCGCGAAACAGCTAATATAAAAGACGGTTCTAACGTTATGGCAGACATGTCAGTTCAGTGCTATGCAGGGAATGCAGCTAGAGGCATGAGCATGGTTACTCTTCATAATGGCGGAGGCGTAGGAATAGGCAAGTCGATAAACGGCGGCTTTGGGCTGGTTCTTGATGGGTCTAGTAGAACTGATGAAATTATTAAATCAGCAATGCTTTGGGACGTTATGGGCGGAATAGGAAGAAGATGTTGGGCTCGTAATGAAAATGCAATTACAACGGCAAATGGTTTTAATGAAAACTATGACGGTGAAATCACAATTCCGCATATTGCCAGCGATGAACTTGTCAATAAGACGGTTGAAGATTTTATTAAATAGAGATGTTATGTGTCAGCGTGGGAGAATAAATCTTCACGCTGATGCTCTAAATTTATAAGAACGGAGGGGATAATGGCAAAAACATTAGTAAAAAATATAGGGAGACTTCAAACTCCAATTGGTAACTATAGCCATAAAGGAGATGCGCAAGGTGAAAATAAAAAGATTGATAACACTTGGATATTAATAGAAGGCGAGATTATTACAGCTATAGGCGAAGATAATAACATTCCTAGTAATCTGTCAGATGTTGACAAAGAGATAGATGCATTTGGCGGACTTGTAACGCCAGGCTTAGTGGATGGTCATACCCATCTAATATTCTCTGGTTTTAGGCAAAACGAAATAGTACTTAAGCTAAAAGGAGCATCATATCTTGACATACTAAGATCCGGAGGAGGAATACTTGATACTGTAAGGCACACAAGAAAGGCTTCAGCCAAGGAACTGTATATTCAAGCGGAAGAAGCTGTAACTGAAATAATGTATTCAGGGGTTACAACCATGGAGGCAAAAAGTGGATATGGCCTTGATTTTGATAACGAAATCAAAATGCTTAATGTGATTAAGGATTTAAACGAAAACACTAAAATGTCAATAGTTCCAACTTTCATGGGAGCACACGCTATTCCTCCAGAATATGAAGGTAAAGCTGATGACTTTATAGAAATGCTTTGCGAAGAAGTAATGCCTTACGTAAAGGAAAATGAACTTGCTAAATACTGTGATATATTCTGTGAAAACTCGGTATTCAATGTAAAGCAAAGTGAAAGATATTTAGGCAAAGCAAAAGAACTAGGATTAGGACTTAGAATACATGCCGATGAAATAGAGGCAATCGGTGGAAGTAAACTTGCTGGAGAAATGAAAACATCCAGCGCTGAACACCTTATTTCAATAGATGAAGAAGGCCTTGCAGCAATGGCAAAAGGCGGAACGACAGCAATGTGTCTGCCGGGGACATCTTTTTACCTAGGAGTGAAATTTGCGCCTGTAAGAGAGATGATAGAAAGAAACATACCTGTAGCTATAGCAACAGATTATAACCCTGGTTCTTGTCCCTCGTTTAATCTTCAGTTCATTATGACTTTGGGATATTTAAAGTATAGAATGACTCCTGAAGAGATATTAACAGCAGTTACAATTAATCCTGCATGTGCACTTGGCATGGGGAAAGAAATTGGAACTATAGAGGTGGGTAAAAGAGCGGATTTAGTGATATGGGATGCGCCCGATATGGAAATGCTTTGCTACAGATTTGGCACAGATTTAGCCATGAACGTAATTAAAAAAGGAGTAGAAATAGAATGAAACTAACAGAAATGAAAGTAAATGATTATTTAGAACTACTTAAATCTAAAGTACCGGCGCCAGGAGGCGGATCGGTAAGCGCGCTTTCGGGAGCTCAAGGTGTTGCTTTGATACTAATGGTCGCGGATTTAACCATAGGTAAGGAAAAATATGCAGATTATGAAGATATATGCTGTGACGCAAAAGAAAAAGCGTTACCTTTATACAAGGCACTGATAAACGGAATAGATAAAGACACTGAAGCTTATTGCGTTGTAGCAGATGCGCGTAAAATGTCAAAATGCAGTGATGAAGAAAAAGCCGTTAGAAAAGAAGCTATTGCGAAAAGCACAATTCTAGCTACTCAGGTTCCTTTTGAAACCATGGAGCAAGGATACCAAGCTCTTAAGCTGATAGAAGGTTTGATTGGAAATTCAAACCCTAATGCTTCAAGCGATCTAGGCGTGGCAGCTATAAATCTTAGCACTTGCGTTCAAGGAGCATGGTTAAACGTTTTGATTAATTTACCTGGTATAAAAGATGAAGCTATGGCGAGTAAGTTTAAAACTGAAGGTGAAAAGATTTTCAAGGCGAGCAAAGAACTTTCTGATAAATTGTATGAAGCAGTAAGAATCTCATTATTATAAATTATAAAAGGAGAAAGAAATGGCACAGATTATTGAAAGTATTCCCAATATTAGTAATGGTAGGGATAAAGAAATTATAGAAGCATGCGTAGATCAAATTAGAAATACAGAAGGGTGTACGTTACTTAATTATTCTTCTGATACTGATCATAACAGGTCGGTTATAACCTACATTGGTGATGCGAAAGCAGTTGAGGAAGCAAGCGTTAAGCTAGCTAAAAAGGCTGTAGAGCTAATTGACCTTAATAAACACACAGGTGAGCATCCTAGAATGGGGGCAGTTGACGTTATGCCTTTTGTTCCTGTAAAAGACTCTTCTGTAGAAGAATGTATAGAACTTTCAAAAGTAGTCGGCAAAAGAATAGCAGAAGAAGCGAATCTCCCAGTATTTCTATATGAGCATTCAGCCACTTCTGAGCACAGACGTAATTTAGCTAAAGTTAGAAAAGGTCAATTTGAAGGCATGGCCGAGAAGGTTAAAGATCCTGAATGGATTCCTGATTTTGGTGGTCAGAGAATCCATCCCACAGCAGGAACGGTAGCTATAGGAGCGAGACCTCCTCTTGTGGCATTTAACATAAACTTAGATACCGAAAACCTTGCTGTAGCAAAAAAAATTGCCAATGTAATAAGGGAAGCTAAAGGTGGCTTTAAAGATGTAAAAGCTATGGGATTCATGCTTGATAACAGAAATATAGCTCAAGTTTCTATAAATATGACTAATTATGAACAAACACCTCTATATAGAGTAACTGAACTTGTAAAAGTTGAAGCTGCTAGATATGGTGTAAGGGTAATAGGTACTGAAGTCATAGGGCTTTGTCCAATGAAGGCGCTAATCGATGCTGCAGAATACTATTTACAGATTGAAGACTTTGATTTCAATGGTCAAGTTCTAGAAAACTATTTAATATAAAGTAAAGGAGGACTTAATGGCGGAGAATGGGGACTTTTCCGGAGATATTTCGCTTACTGATGAAATCGCCAAGATAATCAGAGAAAGAATCTTAAATGGCGAATACAAAATCGGAGAAAAAATTAAAGAAAGCCAAATAGCGGCCGAATTAAAAGTTAGTAGGACTCCTATAAGAGAAGCGTTTAAATTGCTTGAAAACGAGGATCTAATCGATTACTTTCCTTACAGAGGATGCTTTGCTAAGGGATTTACAAAACAGGATATATCCGATATATATGCTGTTAGGAAAGCCTTAGAAAGATTAGCCGTTGAGTGGGCTGTTGAAAGAATAACAAAAAATGATTTAGAAGAATTAAAAGATCAGTGTGATTTGATGGAGTTTTATACTTCTAGAGGCGAAACCCAAAAAGTTTTGGATATGAACAATGACTTCCACGACATTATATACAAAGCAACGGGAAGCAGGTTTATTTCTCAGATATTAAAATCTTACAAAACATATATTACAAGAAGTAAAAAATTGCTTTATATTGACGAAAAATATCTTAACGAAATCTTAAGAGAGCATAAAGACATTTTAAAAGCATTAAAAGAGAGAGATAAAGATGCTGCTGTAGATGCGATTAGTCACCATTTAGATCACTCTCAAAAGCGTGCTGAAGCGGTTTGGCATGTTAATAAAGAAGAAGAATAATAAAAACTGGCCTATTCCAATCTAGCTGAGTAGGCCTATTTTTATTGACATGACATAAAAGTTACGTATACTATACTTAAGGAAGCTAGAACAATTTATATATGTCCTAGACTTTAAGTAGTTATTTGATATTTAACATCAATTTCAAAGTTTGTTCAACTATCATAAAATCTGAAAGGAGTTTTTTCAATGACTAAAAAAGATTATACTGAAGGGCATGATCATCAAAATCAAGATAATCATGACCATCACAACCATCATGAAATGATGATAGAAGATTTTAAAAGGAGATTTTATATATCTCTAATTGTTACAATTCCGATACTCATACTTTCTCCTATGATTCAAGAATGGACAAATATAGAAATTAATTTTACTGGTAGTAATTATATACTGTTTATTCTCTCAACATTCATATATTTTTATGGAGGATGGCCATTTTTAAAAGGTTTAAAAGATGAATTAAAAGAAAAGAAACCAGGTATGATGACGCTAATTGCTATGGCAATTACAGTAGCATATTTATATAGTACAGCTACAGTATTTGGGCTTGAAGGAAATGATTTTTTCTGGGAACTTGCCACACTTATTGATATCATGCTTTTAGGTCATTGGATAGAAATGAAATCTGTATTAAGCGCGTCAAGTGCACTTGATGAATTGGCTAAGCTTATGCCAAATACTGCCCATTTATTTAAAAATGGTGATGTAGTGGATGTAGATATAATTGAGTTAAATTCTGAAGATAAAATACTCATAAAGCCAGGAGAGAAAATTCCCGCGGATGGAATTATTCTTAAAGGGAATAGTCATATAAATGAATCAATGATAACTGGAGAATCAAAACCTGTTGAAAAAAGTAAAGGAGACGAGCTTATTGGTGGTTCCATAAATGGTGATGGATCATTAGAAGTAGAAGTTGGTAATATCGGTAAAGATTCTTATTTATCAAAAGTTGTTGATATGGTTAAAAAAGCTCAAGAATCAAAATCCAAAACTCAAAACTTAGCAGATAGAGCAGCTTTTTGGTTGACTATAGTAGCTCTTACTGTGGGATTCTCCACACTCTTTGTGTGGTATTATATAAGCAAAGATTTTACATTTGCCTTAGCAAGAATGGTTACAGTAATGGTAATAACGTGTCCACATGCACTTGGACTTGCAATGCCTTTAGTAGTAGCAACCTCAACAGCGCAATCAGCTAAAAATGGCTTGCTTATTAGAAATAGAACACAATTTGAAAATTCGAGAAAAATTGATACATTAGTATTTGATAAGACAGGAACACTTACACATGGAGAATTTAGCGTGAACTTCATAGAGATATTTGATGATAATTATGATAAAAATAGAGTGATAGAACTCGCAGCAACACTTGAAAATAATTCAGAGCATCCTATTGCAACGGGTATTATAGAAAAATTAAAAGAACTGGAATTAAATATATTGGATATGGATAATTTCCAGGCTATAAAAGGAAAAGGTGTAGAAGGAAACATAGGCGGTAAAGATGTAATGGTGGTTAGCCCTGGATATTTAAGAGAAAATAATATTAAAGTTCCAAAAGAACTTCCAACCCATGGAGTCTCAACAGATGTGTTTTTACTAGTAGAGGATGATTTGATTGCAGCAATAGGACTTTCGGATAGAATAAGAGAAGAATCATATAATGCAATAAAGCGTCTTAAAAAAGAGGGAATTAAAACATGGATGCTTACAGGAGATAATGAGAAAACAGCAAAACAGGTATCAGAAGAATTGGGATTAGATGGATATTTTGCAGAGGTATTACCTGAGCAGAAACAAGAAAAGATTAAAGAATTACAATCAGAAGGTAGATTTGTAGCAATGACTGGAGATGGAGTAAATGATGCCCCTGCTCTAGCGCAAGCTGATGTAGGCATAGCAATAGGTTCTGGTACAGATGTAGCAGCTGAAACTGCAGATATTATACTCGTAAACTCTAATCCAGAAGATGTAGTATCTCTTATTGACTTTGGTAGAGCTACTTATAAGAAAATGATACAAAACCTTATATGGGCAACAGGATATAATGTGGTTGCGATACCGCTTGCAGCTGGGGTATTATCAGGTATAGGAATAGTTATATCTCCAGCAGTTGGAGCAGTGCTTATGTCTCTTAGTACAATTATAGTAGCAATCAATGCAAAACTCCTTAAATTAGAGAGATGAACGGGGTCAAGCTATTACTCTTCATTTAATGTTATTATTAATTCATAATTTGAAATACAGTTTTCGGGCATTTTTAATTGAATCATTTATGGGCAGGCTATTTTGTATACTATGTTTAAGGGACTAGAGCGATTTATATACGACTTAGTCCCTAAGTTATTATTTAATATCTAAATCCATTTTAAAGTTTACACAACTTTGAGACGGTTTTTTTACTTTATAATAGCGTTAACACGAACAATTTGGTCGGGATACTTTCTGTTACCTTCGCTCCATTTTAGTTCTATATTTAATTTTTCATTTATCATCTTAGCTATATCTATGCCAAAAGCTTCTAAGGTGTATCTCATTTGGTCTATGTGGCGACAGGGTTTGCCTAAAGGTCTTGTGCAAGAATCAACGCCGCAAATCACGCACGAATCAGCGTAAAAAGCAAAGCTGCCTGGGGTGTTTTGCTCTTCTTCCAAAACCAAATAATTCATTTCATATATAGCGTCTAAATCCTTCGCAGCCGCCTGATCATCTGTTAAGTCCTTTAAATCAAGAACCCAAGCATTTACTTTCATTTCTGTGCGCCCTTTAAAGGCAACTGTGACATCAAAAGGAAATGGAGGGCAACTCCACAAGTTTCCGTAGTTAGGGCAATCTTTACAGTAGCTGTGTATTCTTTCAATGTCAAAGTAATTATCTGTTAATTCTTTGAGTGATAATATAAAAGTGTACTTTTTCATAACTCTCCTTTTGTTTCATTTATATACATAATTATATCACTGGCAATTTAAAATTCAATAAGAATAAATTTAAACAACTATTTTATTAAAAAATATGATAAAATGATAAAAAAGATAAGAGGAGTCATCATGGCATTTAATATATTCAAAAGTAAAAAAACTGCTGACACAGTCTACTACAATGGAAAGATTCATGCAGGTTACACATTTTCTCATGTGGTTGATGCTGTCGCGGTTAAAGAAGGTAAAGTTATAGCTGTAGGTGATTTTAACATGATGGAAGAACTAGTGGATACAAATACGTTTCTGTATGATTTAAAGGGGAAATATGTATTCCCAGGGTTTATAGAAACAATAGAAAGACCGGTTATGGACACATTGTTTAAAGAATATATTCACTTGGATAAAGATATGAATGCAGAAGATGTTAAAGATGGTATAGAGAATGTACTGTATGAATATGATGATAATGAAGTAGTCTTTGGGTATGGATATGGAGATAAGACTTTTGAAGGATTTAATAGAAATGAAATTACTTCTAAGATGGACGAAGTAGAAACTTCAAAACCCTTGCTGATTGTTCATGATAACTGCTTGACATGTGCATATAATTCGTTGGCGGATAAGATCATAAAGGAAGCAGCTGAAGAAGAAGCTGTTCGGGTTATAACGTTACCATATATTCTAAACCTTCTTCTACCATTTGATTACGAAACTGTTTTAGATGAGGTGGAAAAAGTTAACGATGAATATCCCGAAAGAGGCATTACTACAGTATATAACTGGGGGTCGCCGAATTTCTTTGATGAAGTATTTGAAAATGCTGTTTTGAGCATTCTCAATGAAGGGGTGCTTAAGGTAAAGCACCAAGGAACCTTAATGATAAGTAGTAAGATTAACAGTAAGCTCCTAGGGCATTTGCTTTCACAGCTAAGAGCAAAATGTACCGAAGTTTCAGAATATATGATGCATGAAATACTTTATATTGAATTAAACGAAAGTATTGGAGAAAATGATTTGGCAGAGATCATCGAGTGCGCAGTTGAGTTAAATATTAAAATACATATAAGCTGTCACTGTGATGAAGAGGTTGCAATGGTCTACAAAGTTGCCGAAAAGGTTTCGATGAGAGGAAATAGTGAATTTATATTTATATTTACTGAAGAAGAAACTGATATTTCTGAACATCAAAAGGAATATGCGAATTCAGAATATATTAGATACATTGGAAAGAGATGCAAAAGCAGAAGAGAGTTATTTGAAAAAAGTAAAGATACAGGAGAAGTTATTAAACAGCTTACAGAAATTGCAGCCAGCTACTTGGGTCTTGATGAATTATTAGGGATAATTGAAGAAGGTTTTATTGCTGATTTTTCAATATTTGATAGAAATCCACTGGAAATGGCACCGGCTAAATTCTATAAAGAGAGTGCAGCAATGACAGTTATAAATGGTGAAATAGTGTATGATGAAGCTCGTGAAGCGGATGATGAATTGTATCAGATGTTATCAACCTCGCCGCTTTAGAACAAATGCTTATCACCTTTTAATCACTAAACAATCACATACAGGCATATGGCGTGACGTATAATGTTTGTATTCAATGAGGTTTGTAGTATTAATTTATGCAGACTTTCCTTCTTTTATTGAATACACACACACTTTTCAGAAGAACGCCTCGATGAGGTGTTTTTCTGTTTTATGGGAGGTCAAAATGAAAATACTATTAATAAACGGTAGTCCAAGAAGCGACGGAAATTGCAATGATGCACTTGATATCATTGAAAAAGAAGTTTTAAAACATGAGAAAGAAGCAATAATAACAAAATTAAGTCTTGGAGACAAGGTGCTTTTGGGGTGTTCTCAATGCGACGACTGTAAAACCAATGGTGGTAATTGCACTAAAGATGATGATACTTGCGATATTATTAACAAAGTATACATGGCAGATATGGTTATAATATCATCACCTGTATACTGGTGGAACGTAACGGGGCAGCTAAAGACGTTGATAGACAAATTCTATTCTAAAGAAGATGAATTTAATGAGATTACCAAGATTATTGGATATCTAACAATCGGATCGGCAGACCAAGATGATGATCAGTACCACTTCATAAAAAAACAACTGCAATATTTTGCAGATGGATTTGATTGGGACATAGCATTTAACCGGAGCTATACTGCTGATGCAAAGGGTGATTTACTGAAGAATAAAGATGTGATTGAAGATATTATAGGTGTAGTCAAAAGAACATTTACTAAGTAGGAAGTGCTTATACTAAAATAGCCTCCAAGCTGAGCTTGGAGGCTATTTTTATAGATTAATGAACGTATTCTTTTATCATTTGAGCGCCTAGGTTCATAGCGCTAACATTTAATTTTTCTGTGCCCTTGGGTATATGAGCAACGACTGCATCTTCTAAGGATTCTTTAGATGCAAGATCCAAAGCCGCATTTACAGCACCTACAGAAATTATATTAGCTGACATAGGATTTTTTATTACTTTTCTTGCAGAACTTAAAATTGGAAGTTTATAAACCTTATGAGCTTCTCCGATGTTTTTTGGAACGTTGATCGAATCGTCAACTACTAATACAGCATTATCTGCCAAAGTGTCTTTGTACTTGTCAAAAGATTGTTGCGTTAATGACATTAAGCAAGTTGGTTTAGTAACTTTAGTATAATTAACAGCTTTATCATCCACTAGAACTTCCGCTTTGCAAAGACCTCCCCTAGCTTCTGGGCCATAAGATTGAGATTGTACTACGCTTTTCCCATCTAGAAAAGCTGCCTCAGCCATAATAATTGTTCCTAGAATAACTCCTTGCCCACCTGAACCAGTGAACCGTAGTTCTGATTTACACATTTCTTTTTCCTCCAACTTTGTCAATAATAGTTTGATATAAGTCCGTATATTCTTCTTTTGGTTCGTTATAAAATTCTCCTATAACTAATTTATCTTCAAGCTCTTCTTTGCTGAGTTTATCAGCTTTTGTCTTTGAAATACAATTTTTTTCTTGCCAGTGCATCATATCAATAGGGCCGCCTTTTTTGTTCTTTCTGCCATAATAGGTAGGACAGATGCTCGTGGCATCTATAAATGAAAAACCGTGGTTTTTGATGCCGTTTTCAATCAATTTTATTGTTAGTGGAACGTGGTAACAATCTCCTCTTGCTGTATATGTAGCACCTGCAGCCTTTGCAAGCCTAGGAAGATCAAAAGCACCATCGATGTTTCCGTAAGGAGCCGTTGTTCCCTTTTCTCCAGTCGGTGTAGTAGGAGAGTATTGACCTCCTGTCATTCCATATGTGTTGTTATTAAAAACTACAATCGTTAAATCAATGTTTCGTCTACAACCGTGAATCAAATGGTTTCCACCTATGGCAGCAGCATCTCCATCGCCTGTTATAACAATTACAGTCATTTCGGGTTTTGCCATCTTAATTCCGGTGGCAAAAGCAATCGCTCTTCCGTGAGTAGTATGAAGGGTGTTATAGTTCATATATCCCGCAGCTCTTGAGGAGCAACCGATTCCAGAAACTATGGTTACCATATCTTTGTCGAGGTTCAAGTTGTCTATTGCTTGGCAGACATCTCTCATCAAGATACCGTGGCCGCAACCAGGGCACCATATATGAGGTAGACGGTCTGTTCTTAGATGCTTTTCTATTAATTTACTGGGCATTGGAATTCACCTCCTGAAGCTTTTTTATAATCTCATCGGGCGAAATTGTGGTTCCATCAATTTTTCCAAGGAAGTGAACATTAGAGTTATCCTTGACTATACGCTGAACAGTTAAAAGAATTTGTCCATAATTATGTTCTACAACCAGTATGTTTTTAATTTTTTTTGAAAGCTCAGCGAGTTTTTCTTCAGGAAAAGGCCAAATCGTAATTGGATTAAATATACCAAATTTAAGTCCTGTTTCTTTCGCTCGCTCTTTAGCACCTAAAACTGCTCTCATTGTTCCGCCATAACATACAATCAATGTATCACAGTCATCCGTATCAATAGTTTCATATTTTATAATATCATCTTTGTAAACTTCGATTTTTTTCATTAGGCGAAGTCCTTCGTCATGAGCCATCTTATTATCGTTAGTAGGGAATCCTTCGTCATCATGGAACAATCCAGTTATGTTATATAGGCTTCCAGTACCAAATGAAGGCATATGTGGAATGTATTCTCTTTCGCCTACTGCGTAAGGTAATCCGTTAATCATTTTTTCGTTTCTATCAATGATTTCCAATTCTTCAGTTGGAATCAATTCGATTCCTTCTCTCATGTGTCCAACTACTTCATCCATCAAGAAAATTACAGGTGTTCTGAACCTCTCTGATAAATTAAAAGCTCTTATAATTTCGTTATAAGTGCTTTGCACTGAAGTCGGAGATATTGCTATCGTAGGATGATCACCGTGAGTTCCCCATTTGGCTTGCATAACATCTCCTTGTGAAGGTGATGTTGGTAAACCAGTTGAAGGACCAGAGCGTTGAACATCAACTATGACTATAGGTATTTCAGCTATCGCAGCGTAGCCAATATTTTCCTGTTTTAAGGAAAATCCAGGACCGCTAGTTGCAGTCATTGATTTTACACCAGCCACAGAAGCACCGAGTGCAGCAGCAATACTGCTTATTTCATCTTCCATCTGTATAAACTTGCCACCTAATTGTGGTAGTCTTACCGAACTACGTTCAGCAATTTCTGTAGATGGAGTAATAGGGTACCCTGCATAGAATCTCATACCAACTGCAAGAGCGCCTTCTACGCAGGCTTCGTTGCCTTGCAATAATTTGAATCTACATCGATTTGTTGCCATTGTCTATCCCTCCACTTCTTCTAAGTAAATTGCATAATCTGGACAACGCATTTCGCAAAGCCCACATTTAGTGCAATTATCAATGTTTTTGATATGCACTTTATCATTTACTAATTCTAGAACATCTGCGGGACAGAATTCTATGCAATATCCACAACCTTTACAATAGGCTGGTTCAATGCATAATTCCTTGGCTGAAGCCATTTTGGTCACCTCTACTTCCTTTATTAATTACATAATACTACAATGGTGAACTATATGTTGTAAAGTGCAAAATAAAAACACATATACAAAGGCCTTTAAATGTACTGATTTCAACGGTTTAACGCGCTAAATTGCCTGAAAATAAAAAAAGAAGGCTGTTATTTGACACTAAAGTCAAACAATGCCTTCTGATATTTTTGTTTTATTTCACATAAACCTTGGGCAAGCGTTGACCAAAAGCACATGTAATTTCATAGTTTATAGTACCTGTAGCTTTTGCAATATCATCTGCTAAAATAGTGTTTTTACCATCAGTTCCCATTATGATCACTTCGTCTCCTAATTTGACATCTGGAACATCTGAAACATCTACCATAAACTGATCCATACATATGTTGCCAGCAACGGGAGCAAATACTCCGTTTACTATTACCTTGGCGTACTGAGAATATGGTCGTGGATAACCATCAGCATACCCAAGCGATATGGTTGCAATTTTAGAGGAGGTTTTAGATATATATTTGCGTCCATAACCTACACTGAAATCCCTAGGGACGTCCTTAAGATGAATTATATTAGCCTTGATAGACATTACTGGTTTTATATCTAACTCGCTAACATCAACTTCATCAGAAGGGTAGCAGCCATATAGAATTATTCCTGGTCTTACGCCGTCAAAATGAACGGTAGGAAGCTCCATGATAGAAGCACTATTTGCAAGTGTTCTGAATGGAATTTCAATACCAACTTCTACCAACGCTTCATAGAAAGTGTTATATGCGTCTTCTTGATAATGTGAATATTCTTTGTCACGAGCATCAGCTGTAGACATATGAGACATTAGACCTGCTATGCTTAGATTAGTTAGCGTTTCGATTTTTTTTATGTCTTCTATAGCAAAATCAATTTCTTTAGGCAAGTAACCAATTCTACCCATTCCTGTATCAACTGCGATTAGTGCGTTAACTGTTTTTCCTGATTTCTCTGCCTCGTCTGAAAAGCTCTTAGCATTATCATAGGAGCATAGAGTTGGAATAAGGTTATATTCTACTATTATATCGGCATACATATCAGGGGTTAAGCCAAGCACAATAATATCTTCAGTTGTACCTGATTCTCTTAGCTTAATTGCTTCAGAAAGTGTTGCGATTGCAAAGGTTTTAACGCCATTTTCACGAAGTACCTGAGCACACGCGATGCTGCCGTGTCCGTAGGCATCAGCCTTTATTACGCCGATAATTTTTTTATCGGGTCCGACTTTTTTGATGATGTTTTTTATATTATGGTCAAAATTCGTTAAATTGATTTCTGCCCATGCTGGCCTGATTGCTTCCTTGAACATAAATTATCCTTCTTTCTTAGTTAGTGTTTCTTTTATATATTAAATCCGTTCTCGATGGTCCGTTAGAAATGATATTAACGGGATAACCAATTTCAGATTCTATTCTTTTTATATATTCTTTACAAGCTGTCGGTAGTTTTTCAAAGTTTGTTATGCCCCTAATGTCTTCTTGCCAGCCTGGCAGAAATTCTAAAATGGGCTTTGCCTTTCGTAAAACGGTTGGGTTTGGAAAATCCTTAGTAACTAGGCCGTCTATTTCGTACCCTACGCAAATAGGAATCTCTTTAAGATAGCTTAGGGCATCAACTATAGTCAGAGCTACGCACGTAGTTCCCTGTAGTTTGCAGCCATATCTAGTGGCTACTGCATCAAACCAACCGACTCTTCTAGCTCTTCCTGTTGTTGCTCCGTATTCGCCACCATCGCCACCATTTTTCCTCAATTTTTCTGCTTCTTCTCCAAATATTTCCGAGGTAAAGATACCTGCGCCTACAGCTGAAGAATATGCTTTTACCACAGTTATTATTTCCTTTATTTCGTGAGGCGGAAGACCTGCACCGATAGATGCATAGCCTGCTAAAGTGGATGAAGATGTAACCATAGGATAAATACCGTGATCTGTATCTTTCATAGCGCCTAGTTGCCCTTCAAGCAAAATGGTTTTGTCTTCTATTATGGCTTGATTNNAAAATGCGCGAAGTATCAGCTAAGTAAGGTTTTAGCAACTCAGCGTACCTTTTTATTGTTAGAAACAGCTGACATTTATCAAGAACGGGTTTATGATAGAGATTTTCTAGTAATACATTTTTAATGGTGCAGATTGTTTCTATCTTTACTTTCAACTCAGAATCGCTCATATATAACTGATTTACCTGAAAGCCTATCTTTGCATATTTGTCTGAATAGCATGGTGCAATTCCAGACTTAGTAGAACCAAAAGATTGTTTTCCCAGGCGCTCTTCTTCATAAGTGTCAAATAATATGTGATAAGGCATAACCACTTGCGCTCTATCTGAAACCAGTAGCTTTCCCATATTTATGTTGGACTTTTTCAATCCTTCAATTTCTTTCATCAGCTCTTCTACGTTTAGAGCCACACCATTACCTAAAACGTTAATGGAATTTTCATTAAAAATACCGGATGGAAGTAAATGTAGAGCAAATTTACCATACTCATTTTTTATCGTATGACCAGCATTGCTGCCGCCCTGAAAGCGTACGATATAATCTGCATCTTGTGCGAGAACATCTGTTATTTTACCTTTACCTTCATCGCCCCAATTGGCTCCAACGATGGCTTTAATCATAATTTCCTCCTAAAAATTAGCGCGATGCGCGCATTAATTGTTAGGCTTTATGACCTCGTTAAATGTCAAACCTTCTGTAAAGCCGTTACTAAAACACAGACATTTTACCATAGTTTCTCTTTAAAATAAAGGGAAAGCTAAAAAAACTCCGAAGTATTTCCACTTCGGAGGGAGTGTTTTTAATCAGGTATTTTGCTGGTGTTTTTCCATATGCCCATTTGCTCTGCACCTTTGATTAATTCTTCCCTAAAATCAGGGTGAGATATATTAATTAAAAGCTCAGCACGTTGCCATGTTGATTTGCCTTTTAGGTTTGCGGCGCCGAATTCTGTTACTATGTAATTAGTAGCCGTTCTTGGAGCCGTCACTATTGAGCCTACTGTCAGCATAGGATTTATCAAAGACTCTCTGCTTCCATCTGGCTTAGTTCTAGTAGATGGTGTACATAGGAAGCTTTGACCGTTTCTTGATTGATAAGCGCCTAAAACGAAGTCAAGCTGTCCGCCTGTACCACTTATATGTTTATGACCTACTGTTTCAGAGCAAACCTGTCCATAAAGGTCAACTTGTATGCAACTATTAATAGATACGAAGTTATCAATAGTTGATATGGTAGATATCTTATTTACATAATCAACAGGTGCGCAGCAACATATTGGATTGTCATCTATAAAGTCATAAAGTTTCTTAGTTCCTCCTGCGAAAGAATATAGAGCGCTGCCTTTGTCTATTGGTTTGTTTCCTGTTAGCTTTCCTGCTTCAAATAAGTTTACATAAGCATCTACAAGCATTTCTGTATGTGCATTGATGTTTTTAACATCAGAATCTGCTAGCATTGAACCTACGCAGTTTGGAAGTCCGCCAATACCTAGCTGAAGCGTGCTATGACTATTGATTCGTTCAACTACATTTCTGGCTATTTTCTCTTCGGTTTCAGTAGGAACCTTGGAATGAATTTCGTGAGGTGGTTTGTTCGTTCCCTCTACAACGTGATCTATAGCATATAGATTGAGCTGCGTCTGATTACCTAGAGCAATAGGCATGTTTTCGTTTACCTCAACTACCACCTGATTGGCTGATTTGATAACTCCCCACATATCGGCTACTTGCGGTCCTAAATTAAAGTTTCCATGAGCATCCATTGGGGATACTTGGAAATACGCGATGTCTATGTTGTTATCGTTGTTAATCCAATAAGACGGAAGTTCGCTGAATAACATCGGTATGTACCAACATCTTCCTTCTTTTCTCATTGTTCTGTCATGACTATTAAAATGGGTCGATGAAAATCTAACTTGATCAATAGAATCAGTAGCTAGGTAAGTTTCAAAAGGTGTTGCCCTAATAGAAATATTACTTAGCACCTCTATGTTCTTAAGTTCATCTGCTCTCTTGGCGATAGCGATGTCAATGTCATTTATTGCTCCAAGACCTACACCGAAATGGATTCTCATCCCAACTTTTACCAAGCCAGCCGCTTGGTCTGCCGTAATTAATTTACGTTCATATTCTCTTTTTATCTCTGATATTTTATACACAGCTTCTCCTCTTTGCGTTAATAAATTAACAAGTTATTTGTATTCTATAGTATAACCATAGAGAATGCAAGGATTTTTTTTAGTACATAGTATTGAAAAAATTGATAAATAGTGATATCATATATCAGGATATGTCTCCGTAGTTAAATGGATATAACAACGCTCTCCTAAAGCGTAATTGTGAGTTCGATTCTCGCCGGGGATACCATACAAAATCCCTTGAAACTTCAATGTTTCAAGGGATTTTGTTATATTTAAGTAACTATATGAAATTACATTTCTATCTTTTGTTATTTTATCAATGCTTAAATATGCTACTTTCATTTTAAACGCCTAAAACTAGAAAACATTAATTCAAAAATATGTTCTAAACTAGAATTAAAAACGAGCAATCAAAAGTGTATAAAAAAGAAGGAAAAGTGCAAGGGGCACTATTCCTTCTATCAAAATTTAAATGTTATATCTATCTAGCAGGGCGCTTTTCAAAATTAAGATTAAATGTTTTGTGCTTGGTGATTATTCATCCTCCAATTCTATGGTTACATTGCATTTGTAAATTGGACTCTTTATAACGACTTTATCATCATCAAAGTTTTCCCACGTAACAGTCTTTGTATTACCTCCAACGAATTCTAAGGTTACAGTGTACTTCTGATCTGCTATGAAATCATTAAGAGAATCAACCGTACGCTTAGGAATATATCCTAAGAGGGTCTTTTTGTTTTCATCAAGCAAGTAAACATTTAGTACAGGTTTATTTTTAAATGTTCCTTGTTCTAGGAGTCCATTAAATTTCATGCCATCGTATTCAGAAACATGAATGTTTTTTTCTAATATCTCCGTATTGGTTAAACCTTTATATAGATTTTCACCCATATAGGATTTCTTATTATTTAAAAATAAGCTGATCGAATCTTGCGTGTTTCGTCCGTGTTCATCTTCGCGAGTAATACCGACTACTTTTGTTTTAAACGACTTCATAATGGTAACCTCCTGACTACGATTTTCCTTGTGTTAAGCTTCTAACTACATTATATAACAAATGTGGCGAAATACAAACAACTTATCAATTTGCGATTAAAATGTTATCCTTACCGTTAGTTTTTACAGAATACATAGCCTGGTCTGCAGCTTTATATAAATCTTTAAAATTCTTACCATGTTTTGGATAAAGTGCGATGCCAATTGAACACGTTATTTCTAATTCGGAATTTAAAGTTTTGCATATATTCTGAAGTCTTTTTTTAATTAGCATTGGACTAGGTGAATCTGTAACAAAAATTGCAAATTCATCACCACCCATTCTAGCCAGTATATCTTTGTTTCTGAACTCTGTTGTTAATAGTTTNNAAATTATCAATATCGATATAAATAAAAGCGCATGGTTTATCGGTTTCTGCCAATTTAGTGTTGACGAGATTTTCAAAGTGATGTCTGTTATATACATGAGTTAGATGGTCGAAATTTGCTTCAGCCTTCATATTGTTAATGATTGCATTAAGCTCATCCATGGATTTCGTTTCGTTTTCAGCAGACATTCTGCCAAGTGATGATATTTGCCAGTGAATAACATCGTTTACTAATACTTTGTTTGTATAAACCAATAAATTCTTTGCGTTTCTGGCCGAGTCTTTAAGTTCAAATGGAATAGGAGTGTTTGTAACAGCATCACCACTAAAATATTTACTTTGTAAATTGAGTAACGCGTTCCTTGAGTTTACCGTTAGCAAATCGGTTAAAGATGCGTGTTTGTTATCTTCTCCTAAGAAAAAAAGAAAAGAATCATTAGTAAATTCTATTCTGTTATCTTGGCTACAGAACATAATACCAAAAGGTAGACCGTTAATAAAGTTATATAAATCTCCCTGTGAGACTTGGTGCAAACATTTTTCAAATGTAATAGTGGCGTCAAAGGTAGCATTCGATAATATTTGTTCATATTCTTCTGCAGGGACAGGTTTTGAAAAATAGTAGCCTTGTCCATATTTGAAGGCGTGGGAGGTTAAATAGTCGACATCCTCTGAGGTTTCGACTCCTTCGACTATTACAGGAAGATCTAAGTCGTTTGAAAGTCTTGATACAAGAGGAAAAATTGCATCGTCGGTCTTATTTTCTCTTCTGTTTTTAAGAAATTGAATATCAAGTTTAATAATATCAAGTGGTGCAGAGCTTAGCATCCCCAGTGAAGAATATCCTGATCCAAAATCATCCATCTCAATTATGAAGCCTAAGGATCTTAACTTGTACATCATCTCTAAAATTTGTTCTATTTGGTCAACAAAACTAGATTCTGTTATTTCTATATGAAGTAAGCTTACTTCTAAGCCAAATCTATTAACACAGTCAATTAGAAGTTCTGGTAAATTTTGTTTTAGTAAATCTGTTCTTGAAAGGTTAACAGATGTAGAAAGGGGAGGATAACCTTGGTCTATCCATTCTTTCATATGTTTACAAGCTTTCTCGAATACGTATAAATCGATTTCGGTTATAAAACCGTTGCGCTCAAAAATAGGAATAAATTTATCGGGTGTGAGCAGACCTTCTTCAGGATGATCCCATCGTACTAGCACTTCAGAGCCCAACAAATCTCCAGTAGAAAGGTCTACTTTTGGCTGGAAGTATACTTTAAATTGTTCTGTTTTTAAAGCTTTCTCAGCGTCTATCGTTAACTTCGCATCAAATTTAATTTTTTCATCTAGTACTTTGTCATATTTAGTTATTGTTGAATAATAGGAGATTGCAGTTGATTCAAGGGCTAATTTGGCTCTATCACAATAAGTTCTTACTGATAAGGATGGATCATCTATACTACAAAATCCAGCCTTAATCTTTATTTTGATGGGTAATGGATAATTATTAATGAAGCTAAGAATTTCTTCTATTTCATTAGTATAGTTTTCTAAGTTTTTTATTGGCAATAAAATTAAGATTGAATTGTTCCAAACTCTACCTAAAACGCCGTCATATGGTTCCGTGGCATCTCGAAGTTTCAAGCTTGTATCGTATAGCAAATTTTCGACAGAGTTATCACCTAAAAGATCTGCTATTTGATTTAGGTTCATAAAACTAAAGCATATAATCGACCAATCTTTTTCGTGTGATGCGTCTAGCTTTTGTTTTGCATATGAAAAGAAAGCTTCTCTTGTATAAAGAGTAGTTGTTTTATCTCTTTCTATAGCAGTAGCAAACGCTACTGCTTCGTAAAAACGAATTAAACTGTTTACTCGGAACTTTACGATATCAGGCTTATATGGTTTCGTTATAAAATCAGTAGCACCTAAATCTAAGGCCGAGAGCTCAGATTCTTTTCCATCTTGTTGGCTTACAACTATGATTGGAATGTGTGACAAGAGAGGATTTTTATTTGTTTCACGTAAAAAGGTGAATCCGTCCATTACAGGCATTACAATATCGAGCAAAATCAATGATATACTTCCATAAGTATGCTCTAATATATCTAATGCTACCTGGCCGTTTTCGGCTTCTAATACTACGTAGTCATCTGACAATAATTTGCGAAGTATAGATCTGTTGATCTTTTGATCGTCTACTACCAATATTTTTTTCTTAACAATTGCTTTGTTTTTTTCCAATACAGCGCCTCCGTTAAACATGGCCATTGATTTACAATTCCTGATTCCCAGGGAGATTGTCAAATATAATGTTAAATATTAGTACATCATAATATAACAATTTTACCATAATAGATGGTTTTTCACAATGAAAAAATGCATGGGTAGATTTAAAGACACAAAACAGCAAGAAAAGTAATTGAAAACCCGTTTTTTTTAATAATTACGGTTTTTCAAAACAAAAGGGCGTATAATGAAAAGAGGAATGCAAGTAAGAAGGGAGCAACTATGAGAAAACTTACTAACGCGCTTATAGAATATGTGTCAGATATAGATGATGTCATGAAAAGGTTTGTAGATGACGAAGATTTTTATATAGAATGCTTAGTGCTGTTTTTTGAAGACGATAATTTGGAAAAGCTTAAAATAGCTATAGATAATAGGGACCTTAATGAAGCATTTAATGCGGCTCATACAATTAAAGGAATATCTGGAAATTTAGGGTTAACTCCGATATTTAATTTAGCTTCTGAGCTAGTTGAGGATTTTAGATTAAAAAAAATGGAAAATGCGTTAAAGAAATATGATTTTATTAATTCGGAGTACAAAAAAGTGAAAAAAATAGCACAGATTTAACTAATACACACTACATATAGAGGTAAAAATAGGAAATCACACCAAGTATACACCCTTAGAGGTATATCGCAGACGATATACACGAAGGGTGATTTTATTTTGTATTGATGGCCAGAAAAAGTTTGTGTATGTGACTGATTTGTGACAAAAAATGATATAACCTGACTTTGGTATCAGACATTAAAAAATGGTGCTAACTATAAGATTTAAAAGCTG
>LFRM01096672.1_pt1 | contig 23851 bp, 25 predicted proteins | sample 618341 | NCBI WGS metagenome assembly LFRM01 (sample SAMN03654438, study PRJNA283298) | anaerobic digester metagenome | isolation source: pool of bioreactors CSTR01a, CSTR02a, and CSTR03a thermophilic anaerobic... | place: Denmark: Kgs. Lyngby | collected 2014-05-21 | reverse complement strand
ATAAATGAAAATATACCAAAGGAATTTTTAGAAAAGGAAAAGTTAGTTTCTTTAGATATGGCAATTAGAAATGTTCATTTTCCTAAAACAAAAGAAAATCTTTTAGATGCTCTTGATAGATTGAAATTTCAAGAGATGTTTTCATATTCTTTGAAAATACTACTTGCTAAGTCTATTAGAATAGATGATGAAAGTGGAATAGTTTTTAATATGAGTGAAAACTTGAAAACTTTTAAAGACTCTCTTCCATATAAATTAACTAAAAGTCAGTCTCTAAGTATAAGAGAAATTTTATTAGATCAAAAAAGAAATTATCCAATGAATAGGCTTCTTCAGGGAGATGTTGGGTCAGGAAAAACAATAGTTGCACTTACAGCTTTATTTAATGTTATTGAAGATGGATACCAAGGAGCATTTATGGTTCCTACTGAAATTTTAGCCAAGCAGCACTTTGAAGAAGCAAAAGAAATATACAAAAAATTTAATGTTGATATATATTTATTAACAGGAAGCACCAAAAAAAGTGAAAGAGATGAGATACTAAAAAAAATAAACAGCAAGAGTCCTCTTCTATTAATAGGAACTCATGCACTTATTGAAGATGATGTTATTTTTAATAATATCGGTCTATTAATAACTGATGAACAGCATAGGTTTGGAGTAAATCAAAGAGCTAAACTTTTAAATAAAAATAAGGCATCAGATGTGCTTGTTATGTCAGCAACTCCAATTCCAAGGACAATGGCCCTAACGATCTATTCAGACCTAGAAATATCAACTATAACGGATCTTCCTCCGGGGCGTAAAAAAATTAAAACTAAAATTTTAAATGCCGAAAAAAGAGAACTAAGTTATAAAAGACTTTATGAGGAAATTAAAAATGGAAGGCAGGGATATATTGTAACTCCCCTAATTTCTAAAAATGAAGAGCTTAATATAATTTCTGTAGAAGAAGTTTATAAAAAGCTGAAAAAAGGCCTATTTCGTGATATTAAAGTTGAAAAGATCCATGGACAAATGACTTCAAAGGAAAAAGAAGAAATCATGGAGAGGTTCTCAAAAGGTGAGACAAAAGTTTTAGTTTCAACTACAGTAATTGAAGTAGGTATAAATATTTCAAATGCTACCATGATGATTATTGAAAATGCAGAAAGATTTGGCCTTGCTCAACTTCATCAGCTACGGGGAAGAGTAGGTAGGGGTGACTATCAGTCGTATTGCATATTAAATGCAAATATAAAATCAGTTGAAACAAGAAATAGACTTATGACCATGGAAGAAAGTACCGATGGATTTTATATAGCAGAAAAAGATTTTATGCAAAGAGGTAGTGGAGAATTATTTGGAGTAAATCAAAGTGGAAGTGCAGGTCTTATTCTTTCTGATTTGACCCGGGACTATGAAATGTTTTTAAAATCCAATAAATATGCTAAAATAGTTTTTAGTGAAAAGAATAATAAATATAAAAAAGTTAAAGATGAATTTTTAAAGAATTTATCAGAAAACCTTAACTATATATGTTTAAATTAGGTGGTAAAATGAGAATAATAGCTGGAACAAAAAAGGGTAGTAAGATACTATCTCCCCTTAATAAAGGTAAAGTAACAAAAAAAGGAGATATTGAAGCCACAAGGCCGACTCTCGATAGGGTAAAAGAATCAATGTTTAATATATTAGGACATAGGGTTTATAATTCAGATGTTCTTGATATGTTTGCAGGAACAGGAAGCCTGGGTCTTGAAGCCTTAAGCAGAGGAGCAAAAAGTGCAGTTTTTTTAGAGAAATTTAAAGAAACATATGATATTTTAAATGAGAACATAAAAAACTTAGAGTTTAAGGAAGAGTCTAAATCAATCTTAGCTGATTCATTTATGTACTTGGAAAAACTTTCTGAGGAAAATATGAGATTTGATATTATATTTGTTGATCCACCATATCTAAATGAGATGGTTAAAAGTTCAATAGATTTGATAGTTAAATATAATTTATTAAAAGAAGAAGGAGTTTTAGTTTCGAAATATGATATTTCAGAAGATATTTATTTAGGGAAACTGGGACTAAAGCTTAAAGATAAAAGAAAGTATGGTAAAACGTATCTAGGCTTTTATCAATATGACTAAATTTTAGATGAAAATACAAATTTTTAAAATACAAGAGGTAGGTAGAATTAAGAGATGAAAAGTGTAGTTTATCCTGGTAGTTTTGATCCAATCACATTAGGACACTTAGATATAATGGAAAGAAGTGCTAAAGTGTTTGATAAAGTTATAGTTGCAGTTTTAGATAATGTTAATAAAGATTATTTTTTCTCGAAAAAAGAAAGAATAGATATGGTAGAAGCTCTTACAAAAAATTATGACAATATTGAAGTTTGTTCTTTTGATGGACTGCTTATCAACTTTATGCAAGAAATTGATTCTAATATCATAATAAAAGGTTTAAGATTAGTTAACGATTTTGAATATGAAAATAACATGGCTAATATGAATAGTCATCTTACAGATGGACAAATAGAAACAGTACTAATGATTTCAAATCCAAAATACTCTTTTATAAGCTCATCATCAGTTAGAGAAATACTTCATTTTGGAGGAGATATAACAGGGCTTGTTCCTGATGTACTTGTAAAATATATTAATAAAAGATTTAAGAAAAATGGAGGAGGAAAACAAAGTGAGTGAGATTATAAATAGTGGTGATAGAAATATTAAATCTAGAACTATAGAGATAACAGGTTTAATTGGATTTTTACACGAAATTATAGAAGATGGTAGTAAAGTTCCTTTTTCAAAAAAGACTTTGGTAGATACCAAAGATATTATTACTGTTCTTGAGGAAATAGAAGCTGCCCTTCCAGGTGATTTAAGAACAGCAGAGTGGGTTCTTAATGAAAAAGACAGGATACTTCAAGAAGCTAAAGATGAGTATGACAGAGCAAAAAAAGAAGCTGAAGAGCTTATGATTGTAAAGGTTAATAATCACGATATAGTTAAAGAAGCAGAAATAAAAGCTCAAGAGATTATATCAAAAGCACAAACTGAATCTAAAATGGTTAGGTTATCGGCAAGGGATTATGCTGATAATTTAATATCTGATTTAGAATCTGAAATAGAACATAAAAATGAAGAAATGCTTGAAAAATTTAAAAAACTTTTTGAAGACTTTGTAAAAGATTATGATGAAACTTTTATAAAAAATCAAACAACAATAAAAAGCAATATAAAAGAATTAAGAGAAATGTAGTAGTTGAATAAACTATGGTTTTCAATTATTAAAAATAAGTATAAAAAAAGTAGGCTTAAATCCTACTTTTTTATACTTTATATTTTATTAAATTTTAAACCCCTTAAAATCAGAAATAGGGTCATAAGACTTATTTATAAGTCCATAAATTAATGATGACCTATGATCTAAATCTTGATATGGATCGAGATTTTTTTTATAGTTATGTATAAGGTTAATTTCACTATCTTTTCTAAGACTACTTATGATTTCATTTCCTTTTTCTGTAGTTTTTAATATTTTTACTTGACTAGGTATATTTTTTCTTAGATTTATTATATCTATATTATCAAAGCCTAGTATAAACTGAATTATAAGTCTTGTAATTCTTGTATGGGTGTATCTTTTTGTTTTAACTATCAAAACGAATTCTTCAAGGGACTTATATTTTAAGTGTGATTTTAAGTTTAAAATTCTATTTCCAAGCCCATCTTTCGCCTCTGGAATTTTATTTATATTTTCGCCATCCGTTAAGAGCCTATAATAAAAATAATTTTTTAAATCTTCAATATGAGTAAATTTATAATTATCCTTTTTCAAACTTTTGATATGGTTATAGCTTTCTAGAGGAAGCATGCCTCTCAAGGATTTTTTTGCGTACAAAAGTTTTCTTATAGCTGTAGCAGAAGGATAAAAACCTTTTTTTATTTTTTCATCAAGATATCCTGTTCCTTTTCTTTTTATTGTGTAAGGCTGAATATCAGATTTTAATAAATTTAGTGATTTAAGATACTCTATAGCCAAAATATTATTTGGACTTAAGAATGTTTTTTCATCAATCTCTGGAAGATGTTTTTTTAATGCAAGGGATCTAGCCTTAGGAAAAGACATACCTATTTCAAGGTTTTGTTTTAAATCTTTTTTATAATTTAACGGCTCTGAATTCAAGAAAACAGCAATTTTATTTAAATCATCTAAAGAGCCATGCTCAGATCCGAAAGCAAGTATATCAATTCCATTTAAAGCATCTAAAATTTGAACACTTCCTTTAGCAAAAAATTCAGCTGAAGAAATTGCATAAATGACAGGCAGTTCAAGTATAAGATCAACCCCGGAAAGACTTGCCATGTGGGCTCTTTGATATTTATCTATAATAGCCGGATATCCTCTTTGAACATAGTTGCCAGACATAATAGAGATAAGATGACTTACCCCTAAATCTTCTTTAAGTTTATCTATTTGATACTTATGGCCAAGATGAAAAGGGTTATATTCACTTATTATTGCTGCTATTTTCATTTAAATCACCTTATTTCGTTTTTTATTGTTGTAAATTGAATTATACTATATATTGTTAAAAGATAATAAAATATTTAATAAGAGGAAAATATATTTTTCTTATTAATTTAATTGCATTAGATTTATCATTCACTGTGGAAAATTATCCTGTAAATGATATACTATATTAATGTATGTTGTTAATTTAAAATTAAAGTTATTTGAAAGGAGATTTAAATGGGTTTTATAAAAGAAATGAAAGAACTTGCAAAATCAGATATTAAAAGAATTGTTTTACCTGAGGGTAGTGAGAAGAGAACTTTAGAAGCGTCTTCAATAATTAAAAAAGAGAATTTTGCAGAAGTTGTTCTACTTGGCGACAAGGATGAAATAGAAAAAAATGCAAAAGAAATAGGTGCTGACATATCAGGTATAGAAATAATCGATCCAAAAACATCTGATAAAAGAGATGATTATGCAGAAAAGCTATATGAACTTAGAAAACATAAGGGAGTTACACTAGCTTCTGCTAAAGAGATAGTTCTCGATCCAATGTACTACGGAACTATGATGGTTAAAGAGGGAGACGGCGACGGGATGGTCTCTGGAGCTATACACACAACGGGAGATCTATTAAGACCAGGACTGCAAATAATTAAAACAGCACCTGGCGTTAACCTTGTTTCTTCGTTTTTTGTAATGTTATTTGATAATAATGATATCGCAAAAGATGGTAAAATGCTTTTTGCGGACTGCGCAGTAAATATTAATCCAGGAGCAAATGAGCTAGCAGAAATTGCTACCACAACTGCAGATTCTGCTAGAGAGATTTTAAATCTTGATCCAAAAGTTGCCCTACTTTCTTTTTCAAGCAAAGGAAGCGCTAAGCATGAACTTGTAGATAAAGTTCAAAAAGCAACAGCTCTTGCTGTTGAAAGAAGAAAAGATCTTGATATTGATGGTGAGCTTCAGCTAGATGCTGCTATGATACCTTCTGTAGCTGAAGGTAAAGCTAAAGGCTCAAAAGTTGCAGGAAAAGCTAATGTTTTAATATTTCCAGATTTACAGTCAGGTAATATTGGATATAAACTTGTTCAAAGATTTGCAAATGCGAAAGCAATAGGACCAATCACTCAAGGTTTTGCAAGACCAATAAATGATTTATCAAGAGGCTGTAGTGTAGAAGATATAGTAAATGTTGTTTCTATAACAGCGGTTCAGGCGCAGGAATAAATATATATAGAGGGAGATAGTAAATGAATATTTTAGTTATAAATTGTGGAAGTTCTTCTTTAAAATATCAACTTATTGATATGAAAAATGAACTTTCATTAGCACAAGGGCTTGTAGAAAGAATTGGAATAGAAGGTTCTGCTCTTACACAAAAAGTTAATGGAAAAGATAAATTTGAACTTAAAGTAGCTATGAAAGACCATAAAGATGGGATTTCGCATGTTATAGATTCACTTCTTGATGAGGACCATGGAGTTATAAAAGATGTAAGTGAAATTAAAGCTGTTGGACATAGAGTTGTTCATGGTGGAGAGAAGTACTCAAAATCTGTAATTATTGATGATGAAGTAATGAAAGACTTAGTTGAATTCTCAAGCCTTGCACCACTTCATAATCCGCCTAATATAATAGGTATTAATGCTGTAAGAACGCTTATGCCAGATATAAAAATGGTAGCAGTATTTGACACGGCATTCCATCAAACTATGCCAGAAAAAGCATTTTTATATGGACTTCCATATGAACTTTATGAGGAAGATAATATAAGAAGATATGGTTTCCATGGTACAAGTCATAGATATGTTGCAGAAAGAGCAGCAGAGATGATAGGAAAGCCTCTAGAAGATTTAAAAATTATAACATGTCATCTAGGTAACGGTGCATCAGTAACAGCTGTAGATAAAGCTAAGTCAGTAGATACATCTATGGGATTCACACCACTTGAAGGCCTTGTGATGGGGACAAGATGTGGTGATATAGATCCTGCTATAATCCCTTATCTTATGGATAATAAAGGATTAAGTTCCAGTGAAGTTAGTGATCTAATGAATAAAGACTCAGGAGTTCTTGGAATTTCTGGAGTTTCATCAGACTTTAGAGACATTGAAGGCGCTGCTGACAAAGGTAACAAAAGAGCCCAAATGGCACTAGATGTTTTCCATTATAGGGTAAAAAAATATATTGGTGAGTATGTAGCTGCAATGAATGGAGTAGATGCCATTGTGTTTACTGCAGGTGTAGGAGAAAATGGAGTAGAAACAAGAGAAGAAATAACTAAAGACCTAGAATACTTAGGTGTAGAGCTTGATAAAGATAGGAATAATGTACGATCTAAAGAAACATTAATTTCAAAGGATAGCTCAAAAGTTAAAGTTTTTGTTATACCAACAGATGAAGAACTTATGATTGCTAGAGATACACTAGAACTTGTTAAATAACATTAAGAAATAGTTAATATAGGAGATAGTATTTTATTATTATCTCTTATTTTAATTATAAAGATAGAAGGAGATTTTATGAAATTACTTTGGGAGCTATTTGCTGTATTTTCAAAAATAGGTGCATTTACAATAGGTGGTGGATATGCCATGCTTCCTCTTATACAAACAGAGGTTGTTGATAAAAAAGGCTGGCTGAGCCAAGAAGAGTTTTTAGACATCCTAGCAATAGCAGAAGTTACACCAGGACCTGTAGCTATAAATACAAGTACCTATGTAGGATATAAACTTGCAGGTGTTAAGGGTTCCTTGATAGCTACTTTAGGAACAGTTATTCCTTCTTTTACTATAATTCTTATTGTAGCAAGGTACCTTTGGGACTATAGAAATAATCCTGTTTTAGATAGAATATTCCTAGGGATAAGACCTGCTGTTGCAGCCCTTGTATTTTCTGCTGTTTATAGAATAGGGAAAGCTATGGATTATAGCTTATATGCAGTTATGTGGACTGTGATAACTGCTATAGGAATTATTGTTTTTGATATAAATCCCATACTTATCATTTTAGCTGCAGCTATTATTTCTGTGCTAATTGGACTCTATGGAAAAAAGAAGGAGGCATAAATGGTATTATTAGAACTGTTTTGGTCTTTTTTGAAAATAGGAGCCTTTAGTTTTGGCGGAGGTTATGCAATGCTTCCACTAATACAAAAGGAAATAATAGAAGTTCATGGATGGATGACCTCTATAGAATTTATAGATATACTAGCAGTTGTAGAAATGACACCAGGACCTATAGCAATTAATTCAGCAACCTTTTTAGGTTATAGGGTAGCTGGAGTTTTAGGATCTACCGTTGCAACACTAGGTGTTATTCTTCCTTCAATAATTATAATACTTATAATAGCTCACTTTTTAAGTAAGTTTAAAGATTTAAAGGTTGTTGACTATGCCTTTAAGGGACTTAGGCCAGTTGTACTTGGACTTTTGATTTCCGCAGGTTTTGCAGTTTCAAAAGGATCTATTACAGATATTAAAAGTTTTTTACTAGGACTAGTATTTTTTGTTTTAGTTGTCTTTAGGAAAATCCATCCAATTATAATAATTATTGGAGCAGGGATATTAGGACTTATACTTTACTAACAAGCTAATTTAATCAATATTAAGTAGAATAGTAAATATAAGACTTGACAAAGAACTTTTCAATTTATATAATGAAACGTGTTCCTAAAGCGAACATTTAGAAGTTAGTTATGTTATTAAACTAGGAGAATTTAAAATGAATATAATTTTACAAGATTCAAATCAACAATCTATGATAAAAGATATTGATTTTACTTATCACAAAGAGAGTCTTGTTTATGATAATGAACCTGCAAAGGTTTTAGAGCCAATTAAAGTATCAGGAACTGTTTCTGTTGAGGGAGAGTTTATAGATGTTAAGCTATCTGTAAAAGCTAAGCTCGAGATTATATGTTCAAGATGTTTGGAAACATATGAAAGAGAAATAGATATTTTAATTGATGAAATGATTTCAAAAGATGAAGAAGATGGTCATAATATTATTATCATAAATGATAATGTGTTAGACTTAAAAGAAGTAGCTGAAAATAGTATATATTTAGAGCTGCCATTTAAAAAACTTTGCAATGAAGACTGTAAGGGTTTATGTCAAAGCTGTGGAGTAAATTTAAATAACGAAACATGTTCATGCGAAGATTTAGATATAGATCCAAGGCTTGCAGGACTCAAAGATTTTTTTAAGGAGGTGTAACTATGGCTACCCCAAAAAGAAGAACATCGAGATCGAAAAGAGATATGAGAAGATCACAAACTTTTACAACGACTACACCAGGAATAACAGAATGCCCTCAGTGTCATGAGATGAAATTATCTCATAGAGTTTGCAAAACTTGTGGATATTATAATGGTAAAGAAGTAATAAGTTCTGATATGGAATAGGAAAGTCTTTGACTTTCCTTTTTTTATCTTTTATAAAAATTTTAAGGATAAGAGTAGAAAAAAATATTTGTTTTCACTTAAGTTTTTAAATCTTTCTTAAGTACTAGAGTATATTATGATAACAGTGGAAACACATAGTAATATTAATTTTAGTAATATATGAATGGAGTGAAAAAATGAAATTTGCTGTTGATGGAATGGGAGGAGATTATTCTCCTGGAGAAATAGTTAAGGGATCAGTTTTAGCTTCAAAAGAGTATGGAGTTGAAATTGTTATAACAGGTCCTTTAGATTTAATAAATAAAGAACTAGAAAAATATACTTATGATAAAGACAAGATCACTGTAGTAAATGCTACTGAGGTTATCTCTCTTGAGGAGTCACCAGTTCTTGCTATAAGAAGAAAAAAAGATTCTAGTCTTAGGAAAGCTTTTGATTTAGAAAAAGAAGGTAAAGTAGCTGGAGTTATATCTGCAGGTTCAACAGGCGCATTACTTGCTGGAGGTCTTCTCTTAACAGGAAGAATAAAAGGCGTAGATAGGGCTGCCCTAGGATCATTAATGCCAGGAAAAAATAATGAGTTTATGTTACTAGACTTAGGCGCTAACGCTGACATTAAAGCTCATAACCTAGTAGAATTTGCTAAGATGGGAACTGTTTATTTTGAAACAATAATGGGTAAGAAAAATCCTACAGTAGGTCTTATTAACATAGGAGCGGAAGCTGAAAAAGGAAATGAACTTACAAAAGAAGGATATATACTTCTTAATGATGAGAAAAATATTAATTTTGTAGGAAATGTTGAGCCAAGAGAAATTTCAAATGGTGATGTAGATATTCTAGTTGCGGATGGATTTACTGGAAATGTTATTTTGAAAATGTATGAGGGTGTTTCTAAAAATTTAATGTCTATGATTAAAGAAGAAATGCTAAAAACATTTAGAGGTAAACTAGGAGGACTTTTACTTAAACCAAGTTTAAAGAGTTTGCTTAAAAGAAATGATTATAAAGAAACAGGAGGAGCTGTTCTTCTTGGAATAAATGGTATTGTTGTTAAAGCCCACGGAACTTCAGATTCTCACGCTTTTAAAAATGCCATAAGACAAGCTGTAGTGTTTCATGATAATAATTATTTAGATAAAATGAAACAAAGTATGGATATATAGAATATATCTTGTATAATATTTATAAATGTAAATTTAAGAAATATAAATATAAAAACTTATGGAGGTGAGAATATTGGTTTTCGAGAAAATACAAGAAGTTATAATGGATAAAATGGGTCTTGAAAAAAATGAAATAAATCTTGACTCAACTTTTGATGATTTAGGTGCAGATTCTCTTGATGTTGTAGAAATTATTATGGCATTAGAAGAAGAATATGACATAGAAATTGATGATGAAGAAGCTGTAGATATAAATACAGTAGGAGATGTAGTTAATTACTTAGAAGGCATTCTTGTGGATGACTAAAAGTGAAGTAATCCCGTGGTATAGCTTAAATCTATATACGGGATTTTATTATAAGTTTATTCTTGAGATTACAGAGTAATTTGACGAATGAACTTCTATAAGGAGAAGTATATGAAATTTGAAGAATTAATAGCTATAGACTTTGATAATAAGGAGCTAATAGAAACTGCCTTAACTCATAGCTCTTATGCAAATCAGCATAAAAACATGAAATATAATGAAAAACTAGAATTTTTAGGAGACGCTGTTCTCCAGCTTGCTATTACAGAATATATTTATAAAGAATTTACGGACAAAACAGAGGGAGATCTTACAAAGATTAGAGCTCTTGTAGTCTGTGAAGCCTCCCTTTATGAGGTATCCTTAGCTTGGGATCTTGGTAAATATATAAAAATGAGCAAAGGAGAAGAAATGACAGGCGGAAGAAAAAGGCCTTCTCTTTTAGCTGATACGGTGGAAGCAATAATAGCGGCAGTTTATCTTGATAAAGGACTTGAAGTTGCTAATAAATTTATAATTGATAACTTTATTGATATAATTGATGGAGCGATAAAAAATGAAATAATCTTAGATTATAAAACAAATCTTCAAGAAATACTCCAAGAAAATGGCGAAGTAAACATTAAATATGAAATGATAAAATACGTTGGACCACCTCATAGGAGAAAATTTCAATCAAGGGTTGTAATTGATAGTATAATTATGGGAATTGGAGAAGGATATTCTAAAAAGGAATCAGAACAAACAGCGGCAAAAGATGCTCTTACGAAATTTGTAAGACCGGAGGGAGAGTAATGTCTAAACATATTATTATTCCTATTTTTGTCCCTCAAGTAGGATGTCCCCATGACTGCGTTTTTTGTGATCAAAATAAAATTACAGGACAAGATAAAGATGAAACTAATCAAATAAACGGAGATTTCGTAAAGGCTACCGTTAATGAGTATTTAAAAACAATAGATAGAGAAAACACTACTTTGGAAATTTCTTTTTTCGGTGGAACTTTTACTGGTATAGATATTAGGCTCCAAAAAGAGCTCCTATCTGTAGCAAAAGAATTTAAAGAAAGTAATACTATTGACTATATAAGGTTATCAACGAGACCTGATTATATAAATATTCCTATTTTAAATCATTTAAAAAGCTATAATGTTGATATAATAGAGCTGGGCGTCCAATCTTTTGATGATAAGGTACTTGAAATGTCAAAAAGAGGATATAAAAAAGAGTCAATTTATAAAGCAAGTAGGCTTATTAAGGAATATGGATTCACTTTAGGCCACCAGCTTATGCTAGGGCTCCCTTATGATACCCCTGAGAAAGATATTTATTCTATGGAGGAAAGTATAGCCCTTAAGGTAGACTTAATCCGAATATATCCAGCCTTAACTATAAAAGGAACAGAAATGGAAACTCTTTTTAACGAAGGAAAATATATACCTTATAGTCTAGAAAAGGCAGTTAAGATAAGCTCTTTGATGATAGAAAGATTTGAAAAAGAAAATATAAAGGTGATTAGAGTTGGTCTTCAACCTACAAAAGAAATAAATGAAGGGGCTGAAATTGTATCAGGTCCTTTTCATCCTGCTTTTAAGGAGCTATCAGAGTCTTACAATCTATATAAAAAAATTATACAGTTTAAAGATAAGGATATAAGTGTGGACATTGAAAATAAAAATTTATCAAAACTATATGCAGATAAAAAAAGATATTTTAATAAATTGAAAAAAGATAATATTAATGTAAAAGTGAATGTTGTTGATTTTCATATAGAAGATACAATTAATATAAGTGAAATAGTCTAGGAGGGATCTTATGTATTTAAAATCAATAGAGATAAGAGGATTTAAATCATTTGCAGATAAGACTCTCTTAACATTTACCGATGGAATAACTGCTGTAGTTGGTCCAAATGGTTCCGGTAAGTCAAATATATCGGATGCAGTTAGGTGGGTTCTTGGAGAGCAAAAGATTAAATCTTTAAGAGGCGGAAAAATGGAAGATGTTATCTTCTCTGGAACAGAGTTTAGAAAGCCCCTTGGCTTTTCAGAGGTAACCCTTCTTCTTGATAATGCAAGTGGGTATCTTCCAATAAAGTATTCAGAGGTAAGTGTAACTAGGAGACTCTTTAGGTCAGGTGAGAGTGAATATCTTATAAATAATGAGAAATGTAGACTTAGAGATATACAAGAACTTTTTATGGATACAGGAATCGGAACTGAAGGGTATTCTCTTATAGGACAAGGGAAAATTGATGCAATTCTTAGTGGAAAAATGGAGGACAGGAGATCTCTTCTTGAAGAAGCTGCAGGAATTGTAAAGTTTAAAACAAGGAAAGAGGAGTCAGAAAAAAAGCTTTTCAATACTGAAGAGAATATTATAAGAGTTAATGATATCCTACAAACCTATGAAGAAAGAATAGGACCTCTTTACAAGCAAAAGCAAAAAGCTGAGCAGTTTCTAGACTTAAGTAAAAAAGAGAGAAAAATTCTTATATATACAGTTTTAGAAGATTTAAAAAACTTGGAAAAAGAAAAAGCTGAAAATCTCAATTTAGAAGTAGAGGCAGCTAAAGCAAATTCAGAGCTAAAAAATCAGCTAGAGATGCTGAATTTAAAATCTGAAGACCTTGAAAAAACATATAATGACAATGATGAAAAACATAGAAACTATAGAGAAGAATATTATCTTAAAAGAGAGAAGCTAGAGTCTTTTAGGTCATCTTTAAAGTTAACTGACCATAGAGATAAAGAGATTAATGATTCTATATCAAAAGCAAAAGATATAATAGAGCAGTCTCTAGAAGAAATAGCTATAAAAGATGAAAATTTAATAGTAGATAAAAAAGACTATGATGAAACGTGCATTAAATATAGAGAAATAAAAAAGTCTAAAGATTTATTATCAGAAAAAGAAAAAGACTTATATACGGAAATTGAGAAAAACCGAGAGGTTCAAAAAGGTTTTTTAGAAGAAAATGAAGAAACAATTCTTAGAATAGATAATCTAAATAAAACTTTAGCAAATTTAAATAAAGAAAGAGATTATCTTGAGGGTCAGGTTGAAAATAGCGATTCTATAATAAATAATTATATGGCTTCCTTGGATATAAATGAAAAAGCTATAAAAAAACTTAGTTTAGAAAAAGGTGAACTTGAAAATAAACTAAAAGAAAAAGAAAAAGATATAAATAAAATAAGAGATGAATATAAAGAAAAGCTTGAAAATCTTGAAAAAGAAAAAGATATTATTAAAAGCTTAGAATATGATTTAAACGGAGAAAAATCAAAGAAAAATATACTTGAGAATCTTGAAAATCAATATGAGGGATACAGTAGGGCCTCAAAATCTCTTATGGTTCACCTTAAGAAAAACCAAAAAGATGTATTTGAAAATACTTTTTTAGTGGGTGAAGTAATTAATCCGGAAAAAGGTTTTGAGAAAGCTCTTGAGGTCTCTCTTGGCTACCAAGTTTCTAATATAATAACGGAAACAGAAAATGATTCTAAAAATCTTATAGATTTACTTAGAAAAAAATCTTTTGGTAGGGCTACATTTTTCCCATTAAATGTGATAAATGGAAGAAAAACTCCAATGCCTAAGCTAAAAAAATCAAAACTTCTAGGTAACCTATATGACTTAACAAGTTTTGATCCTAAATTTAAAAATATTGCACTAAATCTACTTGGCAGAGTTTTTGTTGCAGAGACTCTGGAAGATGCAATTGCTGCAAGTAAAGAGATGGGATACAGAAATAGAATTGTAACTTTAGATGGAGATATAGTTAACGCCGGTGGATCTATGACAGGTGGTAGCACAAACAAGTCAAAATCTGGAGTATTCTCAAGGAAAAGAGATTTAGAAAATATAGAAAAAAATATAAGTAATCTAATAGAAAGTATAAAAGTAAAATTTGAGACCTTTAAAGAAGGAGAAAAAAAAGTTTTATTTTTAAGTGATAAAGGTAAAAAAGAGAGAATTTTGCTTGATGAGATAAAAAATGAGTTAATTAAAATAAATGAGAGAATATTATCCTTTGAAAAAGACATTAAAAATCTTGAAGAGGTAATTAAGAGATCAAACGAAGATATAAAAAAGAAAACAATTAATTTAGAGGATTTTAACAGGTCAATTGAGGATTTAGAGAAAGAACTAAAAGAGCTGGTAAACCATAGAGAAAGAAATATAAAATCTGTTGAAGAAATAAAAAAGCAAAGAGAAAAAGATTATAAACTATTTGATTCCCTCAAAGAAGACTTAACAGAAAAAGCCATTACTGAAGGGCGACTTGAAGAAGTTATCTCAGCCAAAAAGTCCAGTATGGAAAGACTTACTAGTGAAAAAGAAAGCTTAACTTTAAGCATAGATAAAAATAATAAAGAAATAGAAGAGGGAAAAAATTTACTCGAAAACTTAAAAAGAGAAAAAGAAAGTATTTTAGCAGCTATTAAAGAGCTAGAGAGCTTTTTAAAGGAAAGAGAAAAAGAGCTTGATAATCTTGAAATGTTAGATGTTAAGCTTAGGTCAAGTAGAAAAGAACTTGAAAATAAAATTAGAACTTTAAATGATGAGTACTACGACTCCGACAAAAATCTTTTTAAAATAAAAGCTGTCATAGAAAGGCAGGAAGAAAAAGAGGAAGGACTTGTTAGTATTATAAATGAAAAGTTAGAACTTACTCTTGCAGAGGCTAGAGATGAAAATATCAGCTTTGAAAATCCAGAGAATTTAAAAGAAGATCTTAAAAAGATTCAAAATAAAATTAGAAGGCTTGGAAGTGTAAATGTTTCAGCCATACAAGAATATGATGAAGTTAAAACTCATAAGGATTTTTTAACAAATCAAATTGAAGATCTTGAAAAAGCAAAGTCTGAGCTTAAAGCTCTAATTTTCGAGATGGTTATTCGAATGAAGAGTATGTTTAACGAAAACTTCAAGGTTTTAAATGAAAATTTTAATGATATCTTTAGAGAACTTTTTAGAGGTGGATCTGCAAAGCTTATCTTAGGCGATGGAGATGTTCTTGAGGCTCCTATAGAAATAAGTGTAAGACCTCCAGGGAAAAAACTTCAAAATATAAATCTTTTATCAGGAGGAGAAAAAGTTTTATCTGCAATAGCCTTAACTTTTGCAATTTTAAAAATGAAACCTACGCCTTTTTGCATACTTGATGAAATAGAGGCGGCCCTTGATGAAAACAATGTATATAGGTTTGCGGAGTTTTTATCTGGTTTCTCAAAAGAAACTCAATTTATACTAATAACCCATAGAAAAGGTACCATGGAATCAGCAGATGTTATTTATGGAGTAACAATGGAAGAAAAAGGAATATCTAAAATCGTATCAATGGATTTAAAAGAAGAGAGGGAAATTAATGGCTAATTTTTTTGATAAAATTAAAGAAGGATTAACTAAAACAAGAGATAATATAACGGGAATGCTTAATGAAACTCTAGGTATGGCTATTAAAATAGATGAAGAGTTATATGAAGAGCTGGAAGAAGTACTTATCGCATCAGATGTTGGCTATGATACTTCCATAGAGCTTATAGAGCTACTTAGAGATAAGATTAGAAAAGAAAAGATTAATGATGTGTCTATGGTTAAAGATGCTTTAAAAGACGTTATTTACGAGTATATGAAAGAAGATGACATTGAGTTCAATATAGAAGAGAAAACAATAATTCTTGTTATTGGCGTTAATGGAGTTGGAAAAACAACCTCTATTGGAAAACTTGCTGATAAGTATACAAAAGAAGGGAAAAAAGTAATGCTTGCAGCGGCGGATACCTTTAGGGCAGCGGCAATAGACCAGCTTGCTATATGGGCAGATAGGTCAAAGGTGCAGATAGTAAAGCATAAAGAAGGGGCTGATCCTGCTGCAGTAGTTTATGATGCTATCACAGCTTTTAAGGCTAGGGATGCAGATGTTCTTCTTGTAGACACTGCTGGACGACTTCATAATAAAACAAATCTTATGAATGAGCTTAAAAAAATTAAAAGAGTAATAGATAATGAATGCCCAGAGGCTAATAATTTTTCTCTTTTAGTTTTAGATGCAACAACTGGTCAAAATGCTATTTCTCAAGCAAAAGAATTTAAAAAAGTTACAGATTTAAATGGACTTATTTTAACTAAACTTGACGGAACAGCTAAGGGAGGCTTTGTAATGTCAATTAAAAAAAGCCTAGCTATACCTGTATTATATGTTGGTGTTGGTGAGGGAATTGATGATCTTCAAGACTTTGATCCAAAAGTATATAGTGAGCTCGTAATTTAAATATAACAAAATAAATTAGGGGTGTTAAGTAAAAGTACTTGACACCCCCTAACTATTTTGGTAATATAGATTTTGTGGTAGGTGAAGTTGTGGAAAAAACACTTAAAATATCTTTACTAATGGATTTATATGGACCACTTCTTACAGATAAACAAAGAGATGTTCTAGATCAATATTATAATCTAGACTTATCTTTATCTGAAATAGCTGAAAATCAAAAGACTAGTAGGCAAGGGGTTCATGATATTGTTAGAAGAACTTATAATAATTTAATTGACTATGAAGATAAGCTTAATCTTTTAGAAAAGTTAATTAAAAAAGAAAAAGTTAAAAAACGATTGATTAAAGAGTTAACAAGTAAAAATTATGATTTAAATAACATAACTAAACAAATAAATGAATTATAAGGAGGGAACAGCCTATGGCATTTGATACTTTATCAGACAGACTTCAAAATGCTTTTAAAAGTCTAAGAGGTAAAGGAAAACTTAATGAAAAAGATATTAAAGATGCTATGAGAGAAGTTAGACTAGCTCTTCTGGAAGCTGATGTTAATTTTAAAGTTGTAAAAAGCTTTGTAAAAAAAGTTAGCGACAAAGCAGTAGGAAAAGATGTGCTAGAGAGTTTAACACCGGGTCAGCAGGTTGTTAAAATAGTAAATGAAGAACTAACAAGCCTTATGGGTGAAAAAGAAGAAAAATTAGTCTTTGACCCCAAATTATCAAGCTTTATGCTTGTAGGTCTCCAAGGAGCAGGAAAGACAACAATGTCTGGAAAACTTGCTCTTCATTTAAAGAAACAAAACAAAAATCCACTTCTTGTAGCTTGTGACGTATACCGTCCAGCAGCTATAAAGCAGCTTCAAGTTGTTGGAAAGCAGATAGATGTTCCGGTTTTTACTATGGGAGATAAAGTTAGTCCTGTAGATATAGCTAAGGCATCAATTGAATTTGCAAAAAAGGAAGGTCATGATGTTGTTTTAATTGATACAGCTGGAAGACTTCATATTGATGAAAATCTTATGGAAGAGTTAAAGTCTATTAAAGAAGAGATAAATCCTAGTGAAACACTTCTTGTAGTAGATTCTATGACAGGTCAGGATGCTGTAAATGTTGCAGATAGTTTTAATGATATCCTTGATATATCAGGTGTTATTTTAACAAAACTTGATGGAGACACAAGAGGTGGAGCAGCCCTTTCTATTAAAGAAGTAACAGGTAAACCTATTAAATTCTCTGGTATTGGAGAAAAGATGGAAGATATTGAAGTTTTTCATCCAGAAAGAATGGCTAGCAGAATACTTGGTATGGGTGACGTGCTAACTTTAATTGAAAAAGCTCAAGATTCAATAGATGAAAAAGAAGCAAAAGAACTTGGATCAAAATTAATGACAAAAGAGTTTAATTTTGAAGATTACCTAAAAGCTATAGACCAAATGCAAAAACTAGGACCTCTTGGGAAAGTTATGGAAATGATTCCAGGAATGAACTCAAAAGACCTTGGTGCACTGGATGTAGATAAAGGCGAAAAAGAAATGAAAAAAAGTCAAAGCATAGTTTATTCAATGACAGTTAAAGAAAGAAGAAATCCAAAGCTTCTTAACAATTCTAAAAGGAAAAAAAGAGTTGCAAGAGGATCAGGAACTACAATCCAAGAAGTTAATAAACTAATTAAAGGTTTTGACCAAATGAAAAAAATGATGAAACAAATGGAGTCAATGCAAAAAGGCTCTAAAAAAGGAATGTTTGGCAAACTACCGTTTTAAAAAAGTGGAGGTGAATATAAATGGCAGTTAAAATAAGATTAAGAAGAATGGGATCTCATAAATCACCGTTTTACAGAGTTGTTGTAGCTGATTCAAGAAGATCAAGAGATGGTAAATTTATTGAAGAAATTGGATACTATAACCCAGTTAGCGAACCAAAAGAAGTTAAAATTAACGAAGAAAGAGCAGTTGATTGGTTAAATAAAGGAGCTCAACCAACAGAAGTTGTAGCAAGATTATTTAAAGAAAATGGTATTGAAAAATAATCGGAGGAAATATGAAGGAATTAGTTGAGCTAATCGCAAAAGAGCTAGTAGAATTTCCAGAAGATGTGTATGTTGATGAAGTAGAGAAAGATAGTATAACAGTACTACAGCTCAATGTTAATGATAGCGACAAAGGTAAAGTTATTGGAAAACGTGGAAGAATTGCAAAAGCAATTAGAACTGTTGTAAAGGCTGCTTCATTAAAAGAAAACACAAAAGTTAATGTAGAAATAGTTTAATTAATTTCAGCCTTCATTTTTTGTGCAGGCTGAAATTTGTTTTAAAGCTTATGATTTACTAAAAGAGGTATAGATATGAAAGATTTTCTAAATATAGGAAAAATAAGCAAATTCCATGGAATTAAAGGTGATGTTAAGGTTATTCCTTTAAATAAAGATATGGAAGATTTTGATGATTTAAAAGAAGTGATGATAGAAGATACTTTTTATAAAATTACACATATAAAATATCTGAATGATAAAGTTATTTTAAAACTTGAAGGTATAGAAAGTATTGATGATACTTTAAAGCTAAAAAATAAAGAAGTTTATATAGAAAAACCAGAAGAAAGTGAACTTCCAGAAGGTGTATTTTATACAAGTGATATTGAAGGCATAGAAGTATATGATGAAAAGAGTGTTTTCCTTGGAGAGGTCAGTGAGATTATTGAAACTGGATCTAATGATGTATATTGGGTAAAAGAGCCAAAAGAAATTTTAATTCCAGCAATTGATGAAATAATTGTAAGTATAAGTTTAGAGGATAATAAAATGGTTATAAGGCCTGTAGCTGAGTGGAACTATGAAGATTGATATCTTAACTCTTTTTCCTGAAATGTTTGATATATTTAATATGAGTATTATAGGAAAAGCTAAAGAAAAAGAACTCTTTGAAATTAATACTATAAATATAAGAGATTTTTCAAAGGATAAACACAAAAGAGTTGATGATTATCTTTACGGTGGTGGTTCTGGGATGCTTATGACTCCACAGCCTATTTATGATGCAGTGGAAAGCGTAAAAAAAAGTAATAAAGGAAAAGTTGTTTTTTTAGGACCAAGAGGAAAAACTTTTAATCAAGAAATGGCGAGAGATTTTTCAAAAGAAGAGGAGCTTATATTTCTTTGTGGTCACTATGAAGGCATAGATGAAAGAATATACGATATTATAGATACTGAAGTATCTATAGGAGACTTTATTCTAACAGGAGGAGAAATGGCTGCTATCCCTATAATCGATAGTATTTTAAGACTTAAAGAAGGAGTTTTAAATAAAAAAGATAGCTCCATAATTGAATCTTTTTCGGAAAATTTGCTTGAATATCCCCAGTACACAAGACCTTTCGACTTTAGAGGAAAGACTGTTCCAGAAGTTTTGATTTCAGGTCATCATAAAAAGATTGAAAATTGGAGAAGGCTTAATATGCTCGAAATAACTAAAGATAAAAGGCCAGATCTTTACGAAAAACATACATTAACTAAAGAAGATAAAAAATTATTAAAAGAATTTAAAGAAAATAAAAATAATAATAGATAAATACATTTAAATATGCTAAAATATAGTTTGTGTTAGTACGGACGGTCCACTAATTAATTATGAACGTCAATTTATCCATAGGAGGGAATACACATGAATGAACTAATAAGAGAAATAGACAAAGAGCAAATAAGAGAAAATCCTCTTACTGATTTTAATCCTGGTGATTCTGTAAGAGTTCACGAGAGAATTAAAGAAGGAACAAGAGAGAGAATTCAAATATTTGAAGGTACTGTAATTAAAAGACAGCACGGTGGAGTGAAAGAAACTTTTACTGTTAGAAAACTAGCTTACGGTGTGGGTGTTGAAAAAACATTCCCGGTAAATGCGCCTTCTGTTGAACTTGTTGAAGTTACAAGAAGAGGACAAGTAAGAAGAGCAAGACTATTCTACTTAAGAGATAGGGTTGGTAAAGCTACAAAAGTTAAAGAAGTTAGAACTAAAAAATAAGTTCTTGGTCTTTAAGTTAAAATGTCTATAATTGAGCGATGAACATATTAGTTAGTATGTTTATCGCTTTTTTAGTTATTTGTTTATTTAAAATTATAAAATAAAATGATATATATTAAATGGTGTATACTGGTACATGAATAAAATTGGGATGTGAGAATATGAATATAAATTGGTTTCCTGGTCATATGACTAAAACTAGAAGAGAAATAGAAAATAATTTAAAGCTTGTTGATGCTGTTATTGAAATAAGAGATGCTAGAATAGTTAGAAGTTCTATGAACCCAGAAATAGATAAAATTATAAAAGATAAACCAAGGTTAATATTTTTAAATAAAGAAGATCTTGCGGAAGATAGGGTAACAAGAGCCTGGATAGAAAAACTTGAAGACGATCATACAGTTGTAATATCAGGCAATTCTTTAAGAGGAGTAGGCCTTAACAAAGTAAAGCCTGGACTCGAAAAACTTCTTTCAGATAAACTTAGTCTGATGAAAGAAAAAGGGATTGTTAGTTATAATATTAGGGCTATGGTTGTAGGTATACCAAATGTTGGTAAAAGTTCTTTTATAAATCAAATGGCAAAAAACTCTATTGCTAAAGTTGGAAAAAAACCTGGAGTTACAAAAAACAAACAGTGGATAAAAACAAAAGATGGGATAGATCTTTTAGATACCCCTGGTATTTTGTGGCCTAAATTTGATGATCAAATTACATCTTTAAACTTAGCTTTTACTGGAGCAATTAAAGATGAAATTATGGATATAGAAACTTTAGCCTTAAGACTTATTGAAAGGTTATCAGAAAACTATGGGGATAGACTTGTTAAAAGATATAAGTTAGACTTTTTAAGTGATGATCCTCTAGAAAATATGGAAAATATAGCTAGAAAAAGAGGATGTATAATGAAGGGCAACGAAATAGACTATGAAAGAGTTGCTACTATTATATTAAATGAGTTTAGAGGAAATTTATTTGGAGATATTTCTTTGGAGAGAGTGTAAATGAAAGTAGTATTAGAAGATTTAAGTGTAAAAGAAATTGATTCCTTTATAAAAGATAATTTGGAAGAGATTATTATAGATCCAAAAAACTTTATAAAAAGTTTGATAAATGATCCAAGAAAATCAGTAAATAAATTAGGCTTTTCACTAGAGAAAGAAATAAAAAAAAGACAAGATGAATTTATAAGAGTGAAAAAACTTTATGATTTTGATAAAGCCTTTAATAAGATTGTTTGCGGGGTAGACGAAGTTGGCAGAGGTCCTCTTGCCGGACCAATTGTTAGCGCCGCTGTTATTTTAAAAACTAATTCTTTAGATAGTGATTTAATCCTTGGACTAAATGATTCAAAAAAGATTAGTAAGAAAAATAGAGAAAAGCTTGATAAAATAATTAAAAAAAGAGCCTTAGATTTTTCTATCTATGAAATAAGTAATAAAGATATAGATAGATATGGAATATCACAGTGTAATAATGAAGCTTTTAAAGGTGCAATTAGAAATTTAACTTTAAAACCTGATTTAGTTCTTTCAGATGGGTATAGGGTAAAAGGTTATCCTGGAGAGAATATAGCCATAGTTAAGGGAGATTATAAAAGTGCATCTATTGCTGCAGCTTCTATAATAGCTAAAGTTTATAGAGATAATTTAATGGAAGAATATGGTAAAAACCATAAAGAATATGGTTTCGAGACAAACTCTGGATATGGCAGTAAAGAGCATATTAGTGCTATAAAAAAATATGGAAAACTAGAGATACATAGAGAAAGCTTTATTAAAAATATAATCTGATATAAAATAAAACATTATTTTTATAAGAACTTAAATAAAAGAAGTTTTGGTTTATTAGTGTAAGTTTTAAATAGTTTAAAGAGAAAACGAATTTCCTATATATTTATATAAATATTGTAGCAATTTTCATAAATATCAGAATATATTTTTTGACATTTATAAAATCATAGTATAGAATTATAAATTAATTCATGAAATATAAATTAAAGTTTAGGAAATAACGATAAATATTATAGATTAAAAGTAAAAAAGGGAGTATATATGAGTCAAAAATTGGTTATAGTGGAGTCTCCAGCTAAAGCAAAAACAATAAAAAAGTATTTAGGTAAAGGCTATGTTGTTGAAGCTTCGATGGGGCATGTTAGAGATTTACCTAAAAGTCAGCTTGGTGTTGATGTTGATAATAACTTTGAACCTAAATATATTACTATAAGAGGAAAAGGTCCAACATTAGCCACTTTAAGAAAAGTAGCAAAGAAATCAGATAAAATATATATCGCAACTGACCCTGACAGAGAAGGCGAGGCTATTGGTTATCATTTAGCTACAGCTCTTAAATTAGACCCAAAAGATGATATAAGAATAGAGTTTAATGAAATAACTAAAAAAGCAGTAAAAGAAGCTCTTACTAAAGCAAGACCTATAAATGAAGCATTGTTTGATGCTCAGCAGGCTAGGAGAATTGTTGATAGACTTGTTGGATATCAAATAAGCCCTATCCTATGGGAGAATGTAAGGTACGGTCTTAGTGCAGGAAGAGTGCAGTCTGTTGCGCTTAAAATGATATGTGATAGAGAAGCAGAAATTAAAGCCTTTGAGCCAGAAGAATACTGGAGCATTGAAGCTTTACTTTCAAAAGACAAAATGAATGTACTTACAAAACTTGCACAATATAAAAACAAAAAAATTGAAATCAAAAACAAAGAAGAAAGCGATAAAATATTAAAAAGCTTAGATGAGGGCGAGTTTATCGTATCAGATTTAAAAAAGGGAAAAAGAAAAAGAAATTCACTTGCTCCTTTTACAACATCTACCCTTCAGCAGGAAGCATCAAAAAAGTTAGGCTATCAAGTTAGAAGAACTATGAGTGTTGCCCAGAAACTATACGAAGGTATGAACATAAAAGGAAAAGGTACAGTAGGTCTTATAACATATATGAGAACAGACTCTACTAGAATATCAGATTTAGCTAGAGAAGAAGCTAAGAATTTTATAGTTGAAAAATATGGAAAAGAATACTATCCTAAAACTCCAAGAACCTTTGATACAGGAAAGAAAAGAACAGAAGATGCTCACGAAGCTATCAGACCAGCAGATGTAACTATAACACCAGAGATAGCAAAAGAAAATCTAAAACCATCAGATTATAAACTTTA
>LFRM01138756.1_pt1 | contig 23862 bp, 24 predicted proteins | sample 618341 | NCBI WGS metagenome assembly LFRM01 (sample SAMN03654438, study PRJNA283298) | anaerobic digester metagenome | isolation source: pool of bioreactors CSTR01a, CSTR02a, and CSTR03a thermophilic anaerobic... | place: Denmark: Kgs. Lyngby | collected 2014-05-21 | reverse complement strand
GACCTGGAGGTAGAAATGATTGCCAAAGCCCATAAACTCGACATGCTCACAACGCCCTACGTCTTTAGCGAGGAAGACGCAGAAAAAATGGCCGAAGCTGGGGCCGACATCCTCGTCCCCCACGTGGGCCTGACCACCAAGGGCACCATCGGCGCCGCCACCGCCTTGACCCTGGAAGAAGCAGCGAAACGGGTCCAAGCCATGCACGATGCAGCCAAGAGAATCAATCCGGACATCATCGTCCTCTGCCACGGGGGACCAATAGCAGAACCGGAGGATGCCCAGTACATCCTTGACAACACCGAAGGCATCGTCGGTTTCTTCGGCGCATCCAGCATCGAGCGCCTCCCAACAGAAGTAGCCATCACCGAGCAGGTGAGAAAATTTAAAGCCATCAAGTACTAAGACCCTGACAACGGGGGCCCGCCCCCGTTGTTCCCTTTTTGCGGGCCAAAAGGAATGAACCGCCATCACCAGGGGGATGGCGGTTTTGCCTGCTTGCTACTTACTAGCTGACATCGGTAAGTATGCGCCGTTCCAGTTTCCGGACGGCTTCGGTGGGGCTCCTGCCGACTTCTTCCTGGAAACCAGCCCGGCTGCAATAGGCAACCCAACGCTTGGCAGGCGCATTCCTGGGTTCTAATTCTACTTCAATAATATATTCCCTGCCATTGATGCGACGTCTTAATTCCATTGCCCAGCGTTACCTCCTTCCATGTATTCTTGTTCTTACAATTTTTGCGACTACTTTATATTATATACCAAAATACACCGGATCACAAGATCAGACCATTTATTGTTCAATCATATGGCAATAGGAATATTTCGACAAAGAGGGGATAAGCAGGGTCGCCAGAGTCCCCCCGCACATAGACCATCCGGTCCGCCCAGGATTGGAAGTTATTTTTCCAGCCCCCATTGTCTGTCAACTGCCTGGCCCTCCCCCCGGGGTCTACGGCATAGATCTCTGTGTATAGCTCCCCCTTTGCCTCGTCCTCCAATACCCTGCCGACGATAATCTGTCCCCTATGCCACAGGACCGGTTCATCGATGGCTCCCTGGATGGTAAAGAGCACCCCTCCTTCCCCACTGTCCACAACCATGAGGGATGAGCTCCCATCGGCTTCATAGCGGTACAGGTAGATCTGTTCACCGGTGGGAGACCAACCGGCCAGGGAGAACCATTCTCCCTCCAGGGGGGTCAACAGCCGCAGCTCCCCCCTTTCTAAGTCCACCTCCCAAAGGCCTTCCCAACTAAAATCTGCACCCCAGGGACTGCTATCCCTATCTTTCCAGCGGGCCGATAAGAAGGCCAGGCGCCTGCCATCGGGGGACCAGATGGGAGCACCCACCTGTCCTCCCGGTACCCCGTACCGGTCTATCGTATTGTCGGGGAGGGAAAAAACCTGGAGGAAGGTAGCGGGAGGAAGGGCACCGTCTTCCCCCAAAAAAAGGTCATAGCCCCCACCCTGCCTGACGCCCGTCAGAAAAGCCAATCTCTCATCGGTAGGAGACCAAAGGGGGAAAAAATGATAATCGTCATCGGCAATAACACTTTTCCCCTGTCCCCTCTCGGTATCCAATATAATCAGGCCATTTTTATCCCCTATTAGCTGGGGATAAGCGACATATCTTCCCGAAGGGGAGAAGGAAAGCTGAAAAAGACTATTCCTTTGCGGCAGACCCCTTTGTACCAATTTCTTCTCTCCCGTCTCCAAATCAATACGCCACAGTTCCCCCATCCTGTGGACCAGGAGGGAGCCTCCTGTCGTCAACTTTAATTGGCCCAGTCCAATCTGCCCACCAGATAGCCAGGCCAGCTCCTGGTCAGAGATTTCCCCTGCATCGGAAAGGACTAGCCGGCCGATATAGATGCCTGTGGAGCCGGAATAGGGGCCGGTGGTCTGGGGCCCAATGACGGCATAATACAATTTTCCCCCTTCGGGGGACCAGCCCAGCAGCTGGAGGTTGAGAAAACCCTCTTCCTGGGGGGGCGAAGGGATGGTCAGAACCCGGTCTAACCGGCCGCTGGCATAGTCTAAGAGCCAAATCCCGTAGCCATCGTGGTAGCCGCTAAGGGCCAATTTCTCTCCCGCCGGCGACCATTGGGCCTGGGGCAAAATTCCGAAAAAAGGCCCCAGGGTATTCACTTTACCGACATTAACCGGCTCCACCTGCTCCTCCCCCCCTGCCTCCGCCTCCGCGGGAGGAACCAGGGGAAAAACTGGACCATCTTCTTCCTCAGGAGGGATAACCACAACCAACCCTTCCTGTCCCTCATGGGTTTCCTCGGCCACCGGCCTTTCTTCCCCTGCGCATCCTCCTAGCAGCATCAGGCATATGAGCAAAATAATGAGATGATTGCGTCCTTTCATTTGCCTATCCTCTCCTCTGGTAACCCTCTCCCTCTATTGTAACTGCCCGATGCCCTTCCAGGGGTAAAAAAACAGTAAATTTTAGCCGCCAATTAAAGCCTGCAGCCTTTTGTAGACCTTTCCCTGGAGTTCCCTTCTTCCACCAAATTCTATTCTACCCAACCTGCCTCCTTTGCCCTCCAGGAGCAAAACCTCTCCCACCACCCGAAGGAACCTCACTTCTTCAAGGGGGGTTACCCTGACGCCTATACCCAATATGCCCTTCCGTAAAAAATATATACGGCGATTGGTAACCACCACCGCCTGCCTGGGTGTTAGCTGCAGTGAGATAATGGTCAATTCGGCCAGGTCCACCCGGCGGCGAAGGGCAGCGGCAAATTGGGGGTTAAGCTCTTCCAGCAAGACAAACACACCAGCCACCTCATATTCCCCTAGATTGGAAAAAAGAAGCTGTTATGACAACAGCTTCCAAAATACAAAAGGGTTCGTTAAATTAATTATAACATAACCTCCTGGCCTTTCGCCAGAAAAATCCAGACCACTCTTCTTTGCCACTGAGAAGCTGCTGTTATAACAGCTTCCGACAGAGTCCCTATTACTCCTGGGGTTGGGGTGCCCCTACGGGGCAGACATCGGCACAGGCACCGCATTCGGTGCAGAGTTCAGGGTCGATCACATAGATGTCCCCTTCACTGATAGCTTCAACGGGGCATTCCGGTTGACAGGCACCACATGCGATACACTCATCCGTAATGTGATAAGCCATGTTGTACACCTCCATACATTTGGTAATTGCTCCAAACTTATATATTCGCACTCCCTGGGAAAATTCCTCTTTTGTGCAGAAAATATTAGTAAAAGGAAAATTGCTCCTTTGATCGGCCCCAACAAATCAATTCTATAGTATAATGGTAGTCATATAATCTAGAGCATAGTTTTGAAGGGGGTGACAGCATTGGATAAAGGCCAAGCCAGCGATAATCGTACCATTACCATTGAGCTTTTGGCCCAAAGGGGAGTCAGGCTGGAGGATATAGCCCAGCTGGTGCTGGAGCTGCAGAGGGAATATTTCCCTGATTTAACCTGCCAGGAGTGCCTGGAAAGCGTCCTGCGGGTATTAAACAAGAGGGAGGTGCAAAATGCCATCCTCACGGGCCTTGCCCTGGATATCCTTGCGGAAAAAAATCTTGTCGACGAACCCCTGGCCTCCATGCTCCGCAACGACGATAACCTCTATGGCATTGATGAAATCCTGTCTTTGAGCATTGTCAACGTCTACGGCTCCATCGGCCTCACCAATTTTGGTTATCTCGATAAGCTCAAGCCGGGGATTATCGGCAGCATCAATGACAAGAAAAACAGTGTCAATACTTTCCTTGATGATATCGTGGCCGCCATTGCCGCAGCCGCTTCGGCCCGCATAGCCCACCGGGCTAGGGAGGTACCTACCGATGACTAAATCCTGGCAAGAAAGAAGGATTAAAGACTCAATCGCCTCCCCTCACCCTTACCCCACCCTCCGGGGCCACCCAGGAGACGGTTTCCTCCCATACCTCCCGCAGCCGGTGCCAATCCCCTTCGGTCAAATATGGGTCCGCTCCCCCTTCGTAGGCCCGCATTGCTTCTTGGACGGGCAGCACCCGGTAGTGTAACCTGCCATCTAACCGGTAGCGGTGCACCCAGGTAGGCAGATATTCCACCGCCTTGATTCTTTTCTCACCCCGGGTAACATTCTTTTCCAGGGTTACATAAAGGATCATCCCACTATCCCGGTACCGATCCCGCTGGTTGGATATAAAATTTCCCTGGGAGTAGGCTACCAGCCGATCCCCTCCCTCCCCGGAAAAAAACTTTACCGGCTGCAGCACATGGGGGTGGCTTCCCAGGATAATATCGGCCCCCTGGGCAAAAAGAAAAGCCACCAGCTCCTCTTGTTCAGGAGAGGGATGGCGGTGGTATTCATGGCCAAAATGGAGCAGGATAACTATCCAATCGGCTCCCCCTTCCCTGGCCCTTGCTATGTCCTGGGCCATCTCATCCCGGTCGATTAACTTGACCAGATACTCCTTTCCCTTGGGCAGGGGAATCCCATTGGTTCCGTATGTATAGGCCAAAATGGCTAAACACTGGCCCTCCCTTTCCAGCATGGTGATAGCTTCCCTTTCCTCCCAACTGCGGTAGGTTCCTACCGCCAGCAGGCCATGGGTCGCCAGGTTATCCAGGGTGGATAAAACCCCCTTTTCTCCCCGGTCAAGGGAATGATTGTTGGCTGTGCTCACCAGATGGAAGCCGGCCCAGCGCAAAGCCGCAGCCAGTTCAGCAGGACTATTAAAACGGGGATAGCCGGAGTAACCCTGTTCTGGACCGGCCAGGGTTGTTTCCAAATTGGCTACAGCTATATCGGCCTCGGCCAGATGGGGCTTTACCGGGGCAAAACAAGGGGTAAAATCATATTCCCCCCGCTCCCTGTCAAAGGCCGCATTCACCTGGGGCATGTGGGCCATGATATCACCGACACTGGCAAGGGTAATGCTGGTGACAAGCTCCGGCTCCGGTTCCGGCGGCAGCTCAGCTTCCACAGCCCCGGGCTCAGTGGTAACCGGTGCTGCAGGTTCCCTCTCCAGCCAGAGGAGACCCAGCAGCACCAGGGTGGCCAGGAGCACCAGGGCGGCAAGGATAAAATTCTTTTTCATGCCTTCACTTCACCCCCACCGGTAACATTCCCCATCTATGACAATAATCCTCTTTTTTCTACCCCAGAAAGAATTAGAGGCCTGTTGATACAGGCCTCTAATTAATAGGCAATTCAGGATACTTTTTCCTGGGCAAGGACACGGCCGGTGAAGGCCCCGATGAGAAAACGCTGGACCTCGGATGCCCCCCTGCCAGCCCGGCTGAGGCGGACCTCCCAGAGGAGGGTGTTTTTTTCCAGGACCAGGCCTATCCCCACAAGTTCAGCCCGGTAATTGACCTTGTCCCGGGCAATGGCAATAGCCTGTTCCGGGGTAATCTGGGCTACCTGCACCTGACCGTCTTTAATCCGACCCCTTTCCACTACCTGGCCGTCCTTTTCCCGGATGGTTACATAGATCCGTTCTGCAGGATCGGCCCCCCTCTGGGCCATGTTTACCGTCCAGAGGCCGGAATTTTTCATATGGGCCGTGGCCTTGACCTCCACAGGCCGGGCTGCTTCTCCCCGGGCAATTTCCACGGCCTTCTTCCAGTCCACCGGTCCTGTTTTGGGAGCAGCAACTTTATTAACTTTATAATCCAATACCCGCCCTGTCAGCAGATCCACTATTACCTGATGGGTGATAGTTTCCACCCGGTTCTTCTCCCGCAATTTAACCTCCCAGGCGATCCTTCCCCAGAAAATGGTCAGGCCTACAGATTCCAAGTCCGCCTGCCGGCTGGGAATATGGTTTCTGGCTATCTTTACCGCTTCCCCTTCATCCACCAACCGGAGCCTGATTTGATGGTGGGCCTTGTGCTTCATCACCTCTGCCTGTCCCAGGGGAGCCGCCATAACCCCCTGTCCGCCAAGAAGAATTATCAGGGCAGTAACCACAAAGATTACGGAAAAATTCCTTTTCAAGCCATTTCCCTTCCTTCCTTGTTTATTATAGAGACTGTAGCTTTATAGAGACTGTAGCTTCTAATTTGGGTTCCCCTTGTCCCCCCTTTCTCCTGTACTACTTTAGACCGGGGGACAGGGGCCTAAGTTCCTGGTACTTTTTGGACTGTCACAAGGAAGGAGGCAATGACAGGAGAGGGTTTTTTCTCAGCGGCCACAGCCCCCATGATGGACCAGGGAAGCAAAAACCAGGGAACAGAGCTTGGAGTAGGCGGAATCGGCCCGGGAGGGAAGGACTACGGGAGCCCGGCTGCCCATGACAATGCCCGCCATGGTCCCCCCGGCCAAGAAGGACAATGATTTCCCCAGCACATTGCCTGCCTCAATATCGGGCACAAGGAGGATATCGGCCTCACCGGCAACGGGGCTCTTAATCCCCTTCTGCTGCGCAGCCTTTTTGTCAACGGCATTATCCAGGGCCAGGGGGCCGTCCACAATAGCTCCCTCTATTTGGCCCCGCTCGGCCATCTTGGCCAGACTGGCTGCGTCGACGGTGGCCGGCATCTGGGGATTAACAACTTCCACCGCCGCCAGGAGGGCTACCCTGGGTTGATCGTAGCCCAGGGCTTTGACGGCCTCAACGCTGTTTTGCAGTATCTGCAATTTCTGCATTAGATCCGGGGCAATATTCACTCCCCCATCGGTCATAAACAAAAGGCGGGGGAAATGGGGCAGATCGAAGGCAGCCACGTGACTCAACAGCTTCCCTGTCCGCAAACCGTAGTCAGGGTTTAAGATGGCCTTCATAAAAACAGAGGTGCTCACCATTCCCTTCATGACCACGTCCGCTTCCCCGCTGCTGACCAGTTCTACCGCCCTTTGGGCGCTGGTCCCGGCATCGGGAGCCCCAATCAGGACACAGTCGGCCAGGGAAAGGCCAACGGCAGCAGCCTGCTCCCTCACCCGATCTTCCCGGCCGACCAGATAAGGTACAATGAGGCCCTCCTGGCTGGCCAGCTTGATCCCCTCCAGGACCTCCTTATCCTCGGCGGCCGCCACCGCTACCCGGGCCGGCGGATATTCCCTGGCCCTTTCTATCAACTGGGGAAAATCCTTTATTACCATCGTGTACCCTCCTTACCCCCATAATGCCTGGCCTCTTCCTGCCCATTTAGTACCCGCAGGGCCCCTTCTGCCAGGGCGGCCATCTCCTCTTCCCCGGGATAAGGGAGGACAGGGGCAATAAAACCGACCCGCTGCCGGATCCTCCCTGTTATGTACTGGGAATGGGCAAGGCCCCCTGTCAAAACTATTCCATCTACCTGCCCTTCCAAAACCGCCGCCATGGCAGCAATGTTTTTGGCAATTTGTAAGATCATGGCCTCCAGTACCAGCTGGGCCTCACTGTCGCCTGCCTTGATCCGACCCTCAACTTCCTCTATGTCGGCCGTGCCCAGGTAGGAATAGACCCCGCCCCGGCGCAGAACCAGAGCCAGAAGCTCTTCACGGGTATATCGGCCGGAAAAGCACAGGTTGATTAGATCCGTTGTCGGCAGCCCCCCTGCCCTTTCGGGGGAAAAGGGCCCTTCTTGATTGGAGCTATCTACATCGACCAGCCGGCCCTGCCGCTGGGCGTAAATGGAGATACCGCCGCCCAGGTGGGCCAGGACCAGATTGGTCTCCTGGTGCTCCCGGCCCAGGTCCCGGGCAGCCAGGCGGGCTACCCTCCTGATATTGAGGGCGTGGCCCAGGCTGCGCCTTTTTATTTCCTTAAGGCCGGAGAGGCGGGAGACATCTTCCATTTCATCCACCGAAATGGGATCGACAATAAAGGCCGGAATGCCGTACTGCTGGCTGATGGCATGGGCAAGGAGTCCCCCCAGGTTAGCAGGGTGTTCACCCTGTACACCCGCCCGGAGATCGGCCAGCATTTTTTCGTTTACTAGATAGGTACCCCCGGTCAGGGGGTGAAGCATGCCCCCCCTTCCCACAACGGCATGGAGGGTGGTCAGGGGTATATCCCTTTTCTCCAGTTCCTCCTTTATAATTTTGTACCGAAAGTCGAATTGGTCCACAACCCTGGCAAAGCTGAGGATTTCTTCCCGGCTGTGATTAATCTTCTCAGCCAGTATCCTCTCTCTGCCATCATAGACGGCAATTTTGGTTGAGGTAGACCCGGGATTAATCACCAGGATCCGGTACTTTTCTGCCCCTTGCATCCTTCCCCCTTCAGCTCCTTTCCCATTTTTCTTACTAAATTAAACGGGTCTTCCAATTACCTTTGCAATATTCGCTCTAATTCCATCAATTCCTGCCCGAAAATCACCGGTCCTTCCTACTAACCCCGGCCACAAAAAAACACCGGCCGTCCCGGTGCAAACCGCCGTACCGGCCCGCCCCATCCCCTGCCCCCTGGTCTCTACACTATTGGCCTGGCAAAAACTCCTGTCAGGCCGGCGGCAGCCACCCTGGCGGCGATTTCCCTCCTGTCCGTTGTATAGAGGCCCAGCTCCCGCATGCGCTGGAAATAGATGGAACCGGAAAAGGTGTATTTCCTCCGCAGGCCCTCTGCCGTCTCCAGCTGCTCCCGGACAAAGGCAATGATATCACCGTTGGCCAGGGTCCGGGGCAGGGCCAACAGCTCCTTCCCACAGGCCCAGCGGACGGCATTGTGGCCTGCCAGGGTGCCGGTGACGATGGCCTCTGTATGCCCCACCAGGGGGCCGGCCTTCTCTCCCCCGCAGAAGAGGTTTTCCAGGCCCTTCACCTTTAAATAGTTGTCCCGGGGCGATATGGCCAGGAAGCGGATGGAATTGCCCCTGCCCCCGGCATAAGGGTCTTCAAAACGGGCATTTTCAAAGCCTGGTATTTGCCGCAATTGCTCCAGGGGGAAATAGGAGGCCATCAATTTGGCATGGCCGGTATCCAAAAGGACAAGATTCTCGGCATATTCCTTCAGATTATACTGCTGGCAGGCCTTCTTGACCAGATCCTTATCCTGCAGCTTTGGCGGCAGGGGAACCACCGCCACCCCCTCCCTGTTCAACTGCTCCTGCAGCCCAGGGGCCAGGGACTCCTTCAGCAGCTTACATGAACCGCTCATGGCCCCCAGGGTGCCGGCAACACTGCCGCCCATCATTTCTTGAACCCCTGCCTGGGCGGCGATGCTGACCCGGGGCCCGTAACTGGGACAGCGGAGGATACACATGGCACAGCCATTGCCGTATTTCAAACAGTTGACCTGGGGACCTGCCGTCCCCGTTGTTTCCACAAATACATCGGCGGCAAAGATCTGTCCCCTATCAGAGCGAAGGCCCTTAATACGCCCCTTTCCTTCCTCCATTTCTACCGCCCCGGCCCTGGTTTCCAGCTGGATGTCGATCCCCTTCTCCTGCAGGAACCTGCGCACCGCCGGCTCTATTTTGGTCACATCGTAGAGGGTAGCATGCCTGTGGCCGGGAAAATTGATATTCCGGTGGCGGGCGACGGAATAGGCAATTTGAAAGAGCTCCCCGCCCCCAAGGGCTATGGCCTCTTCCGCTGCCGTGTACCGCCCGTTGTTATTCATGATGCCGCCGACAAGACCCGTGCCCAGCAGCTGGTCCGTTTTCTCCAGCAGGGTCACCCGGGCTCCCGCCTTGGCTGCCGCCAGGGCGGCTGCGCACCCCGACCAGCCGCCGCCGACCACCAGCACCTTGATCATGCCAGCATTGCCTCCTCTCATATCCCCAACCCTTCCCGCCAGCCAGACTGAAATCCGGCTTTTCGCGCAAATTCCCCCCTTCGCCGGTAGTCCCGGGCCGGGGGGAAAGGAAAAGGTTGCCCGGGCAGGCAACAGTCGGTATGGTCCCATATGGAACAAGTCCCCAAGCCTCGCGGAGCTCCGGCAGAACTACCGGGGAGGAGAACCGGGGGAAACTAGATTGTCCCCCACAGAATCATCGCCATCCCCACGACAATGGCGCCAATTTTTAGCATGCTCACCCGCCCCAGCATCTGGGTCAGGCCCAGCAGGCTGACACCGATAAAGACAAAGGGGCCTATGGACCCCAGGAGGCCATTTATCTTAATGGCATTTTCCACTGTTCTGAACTTAAGCATCAAAAAAGCACCGGCAATGCCCAGTAGGCCAAAGAGGAAGCGGATAATGGCCATGCCCGTAACGACCTTTTCTCCTGCCATCTTCTCAACCACCCCTTTCCAGGTGCCAGGGGTAATTGGTTCAGCACTACCCAGCGATGAAGAGCTTATTTTATATTATTCTCCCCGGCCCGAAATATTTTCCCTTCCCTTTCTCAAAACCATAATATTCAACAGCTGCCGTTTAGGGACTCGGGGCAAAAAAAAGAACCAGCTAACTGGTTCTTTAAACCCTATAGATCCCGCCTTCCCGGGCCAGGTCAGCCTGGGGAAATACTTCCCTGGCTTCTGCCAGCAACTCCCCCTCATCCCCTTCGGGGTACAGGTGGGTGAGAAGTAGCTTTTCTACCCCCGCCTCCCTGGCAAGACACGCCGCCTGGTGGGCCGAGAGGTGATTCCCCTTGCCCGCCTCCACCTCCCGGTGCCGGTAGTTTGCCTCCGAGAGAAGGAGATTGGCTCCAGCAACAAAGGGCACCAGGCCGGCAAAGTATTCCGTATCCCCTGTATAGATAAAACGTCTCCCTCCCCCCTTCAGGCCCACCGCTACACTGGGCACGGGATGCACCGTCCAGAGAAAGGACACAGTAAAATCGCCGATTTCCAAGGTATCGCCCCCCTGGACCGGCTTGAGAAGAAAATTATCTTTATATTGTAAAGAAGAAAAGACATCCTCCGGTTCCGCCGGGCAATAGATGGGCAGCGGTTCCTGCCGCAGTCCCCCCCGGCGGGCAGCTTCCAACGCATAGCGCAAAACATAGAGATCGCTTATATGATCATAGTGGAGGTGGGATAGCACCACCGCCGTCAGCCGGTTGAGATTCAGGTACTGCCGGAACCGGGCCACCACGCCGCTGCCGCAATCGAGGAGAAGGCTGGTATTGCCCTGGGTCAAGAGATAGCCGGAACAGGCCCTGCCCGCCCCCGGATAGGGCCCGTTATTACCAAGTACCGTCAACTCCATCCTGCGGTTTTCCCCCCCAGAATCATGATTAAGTATAAATTTATTCTATACCGGTCCCCCTTCGATTACAAGGGGGTATTTCCCCGGCTGCCCTGGGAGAAGGAAGGCCCGGGCCTGTTCGCCCTCAGCCTCCCAGCACCTTCTCCCTCTGAAACTGGTACACCCGCCGGGAAATCTCTGTAATGACGGCAAAACCCTCATCGACACTCTGACCCACCCCATCGGTCATGACACACAGGATATAGGGACGATCGGCCAAGAATACAATGCCGATATCATTGGCCACGCCGGTAACGGTCCCCACCTTGTGGGCAACCTGTACATGGGCCGGAACCCCGGGGGGAATGCCCTCTTCATCAAAGATGGTATGGGACATGTGGTCCAAAAGCCTTCCTCCCAAATCGGGGTGGGCGGCGGCAAAGTCCAGGAGGGCCTGCAGGTAGATGCCCAAATCCCGGGCGGTAGAAATATTGGCCCCGCCGGGATAGACGGTTTCTCCTCCCAGGGAGCGGAAATAGGCAGCTATGTTCTCCTTGCCCAGATGCCGGAGGAGCATCTTCCAGGCAATATTGTCGCTGACGCTGATGGCCAGGTTGGCCAGCACTCCCAGGGAATAGCGGGCACCGTCCTGGGTAAAGAACTGGATGACACCGGCACCGTCGCTGTAATCGGTAGCGGCCTGGTAGACCACGGTATCTTCCAGCTGGAGCTTGCCATCGGCAACCTGCTGCAAAAGGTAGAGGACAATGGGCGCCTTAATGGAGCTGGCGGCCGTTATGGATTCCCTTTCATTGATGCCGAAGCTGGCCCCGGAACGGACATCGCGAAAATAAACCCCTATCCTTCCACCCTGCCCCTGGATATACTGGGCCAGTTCCTGCTGGAGGGGCCCGTAATCGGGTTCAGGCAGGGGTGCATCCTGGAGGGGTTTTAACTCCTCATCGCCCTTACCGGGACAGCCGCCCAGACCAATCAGGATCAAGAGCAGAACCAGGCAGGCAGCCAGCTGCCCGGGCCCCAACCCCCTTTTCCCTCGCCCCTTCATAACCTCCTTACCCCCTTCATCTTTTACCCATACTTTTTCCGGGAAGCAAGGAGCCTATACTGACAACTGCCTTAGTTCTTCCTTTATGAGGGCCAGTTCCTTCTCCGTCAGGCGCCACAATTCCGCCGCCCTGGCATGGATCCCCTCCTCCAGGGCCCCCGTTTTCCCCTGCTGCCGGGCCACGGCAGCCGCCTCCCGGCCGAGAACAGCCAGTTCCCGGTGGAGGGAATTGGCGGGGTCAAATTGGGGAATCGCGATCTTTTCCAGGATATGGGGGGAAGCAAAGCTCCCAGTGGCGAGGACCGAGGTGGTGCGCACGACAAATTGGGCCGGGGTCGAGTTCAGCAGGGCACAAAAGTAATGGGCCTCGTCCTCCCGATCAAAGGGGACAAAGACAGTGCTGTCATTGGGAATAATCAGCTCCTGGGTAAAGGTCCCTCCCCCTTTCCTGCTGACAACGGCAGCTGTAATTTTGGTGCCAATCCGCAGCCAGACAACTTTATAGGGGGCAAAGGTATAGTCGCCGATTCCATAGATGGAGTAATAGGGCCCCCTGGCCATGAGGCTCCGCACAACCCGGGTCCGGCGCTCCTTTAGAATCGGGGCAAACTGCTGCAGGTAGCGGGCTGTATTGGGGAAGTAGTGGGCCATCTCCGCCTCGGGGATGGCCTGGAGCCTTTCCCCTTCCCTGTGGGGCAAAAGGATGTAGGCCCCCGGTTCGCCGTGCCACCTTACAATATCCCGCCCCCGGAGCAGAGGATAAATCAGGTCACCTTCCAGGCAGGCCTCCACCTTTGGGACTGATCTTTTTACGCCGGTAATCAAGTTTGTGACTTTTACCAGGCCGCCTCTACCAGCGGGACCCTGGAGCTCCAGGTAGTAGACCCCATTGGCCCCACCGGTATTGACCCCCTCCCGGGCCCGGTAGCAGGAGGGGCCAATTATCTTCTCCAGGGCCGGCAGGGCCTGGGGGCTGGCCGTCACCCAGGGAGATGTATGGTCCTGGGAGCTGACGGGCTTTGCCACCAGGGGTATCCGTTGGGTTCGCCCCTTTACCGCCGCCAGGGAGCTGTCTTCCCGGAGCCGTTCCCTGCCCCGGATTTTCCAGTAGATATAGGGGACAGGGTAGCGGGTGGGCCTGCCCTTGCCAAGGATCATGAGGGCGGTGCGATTGCTGGCACCGGGGAAGGGTTTGATTTCGCTCAAGTCTTCCACCCGCACAACCTGTACTGGTGTCCCCCCGGGCAGAGTGAAGGTGCGGAAGCCCTGTCCCGCCCCCGTCGTTTTAAAAATAGATTGGGTGATGAGAAAGGCCAGGGTCCCCCCCTCTATGAGGTGCCGATCTAAGGCCACATAGGTGAGGAGAATGGCAAAGTCATCCTTGCTCTTTCCCAGCAGGGCATCATAGCCCCGGTGCCGGTAGAGGTCGTATTCTTGCCAATAGGGCTGCGTCTGGTCCCGATAGGCCGTGGGCAGGGTTTCCCAGTTTATCCAGGGGGGATTCCCAACTATGTACTTAAATTGCCTGTTTTCCACCTCCCCGGGCGGGGACAAAACGGTATCGCCCAGATACACCGGGGGTATAAATTGTTCTCCAGCCTCCGGGAGAAGATCGGCCAGGGCCAGGAGGTAGTTTACCCGGGCAGCCAGGACGGCCAGGGGATTGCGATCAACGCCCACCACCAGGCGGGAGGCGGCTGCAAGGATCTCGAGCCCATCCATCCCCTGGGCTGCCGCCTCGACCCGGAGGGCCTGCAGGGCCGACAGCAGAAAGGCCCCCGAACCACAGGCAGGATCCAGTACTCCCCCTTCCCCCTGGTCCCCCTCCGGTACAAAGCGGGGTGCCAGGAGCTGGTACAGATACTGGACCAGCCAGCGGGGGGTGTAGTGCTCACCTAAACTGTGCCGCAGGGCAGGGGGCAGGAGGGAATGGTACAGGGGCCGTAAAATATCCTCCCCGGTCCCCGGCCCCCGGGCAAAATCATAATTCTGGAGCCGGTCTACCAGGGGCAGCAGGCCCTGGGCCAGGTCATGGGACCAGGCCTCGTGATACCAGGAAAAGACCCCTGCCTCCCTTCCTTCGGCCAGGGAAAAGAAGGGGAGCCCTTCCAGCCTGGCCAACCACTCCCCCAGCTCCTCCTTCCCCCCGGCCTGGGGATAGGAAAGGCCGAGGAGGGGTGCTGCCAAAAGTTTCCCTAGAAGGGCAAAATAAGTGTGGAGGGCCACCAGCAGGAGCTCTGGCTCCCATCCCTGCCCCTCTCCAGCCAGCACCTCCCCCAATTCCCTTGCTGCCCGCTCCTCCCGGACCCTGGCCCGGGCGTTTTTATTGACCGCCCGGCCGCTTCCGGCCAGCCACTGGGACACCACCCCTTCCCGCAGCCGGGGAGGAGCTGCAGCCAGGGCCCGGTACAGGGCAGTTACCATCTCCCGGCCCCGCGCTGCCGCCAGGCCGAAATCTCCCAGTAAGTTTTTGGCCGTAAGGGGAGTTAAACCAGAAACAGCCGGCATTATATTCCTACCTCCCCACCAGTTGAGAACCTACAACAACTCCAGCAAGATTAAAGAAGGTGGGGCATCTAATCCCCACCTTCCGTCTCTACTACGCTATTTTCCTTCCCCCGTCAGAAAGTCCCAGGCAAACTGGGCGTACAGGGCTACACCCCGGTCCAAAGCCCCTTCATCGACATCAAACTTGGGATGGTGGTGGGGGTAGCAGGCATTTTCCTCGTTGGCAACCCCCAGGAAGGCAAAGACACCCGGAGCCTTCTCACAATAATAGGCGAAGTCTTCACTGCCAGTTTGTTTCGGGATGCTGGCCAGGGCTTCCTCACCGTAGAGCCTCCTGACCATATCGGTTGCCATTTCCGAAAGCTTTGGGTCATTCATCGTAACGGGGGTTAATTTAGCATACTCCATTTCCACCTCCGCCCGGTAGGCGGCCGCCGTCCCCTTGGCTATCCTCTCAATGATGCCGGGGGCCTGGGCCTGAAGTTCGGGGCAAAAACCCCGGACCGTACCTTCCAGGGTACCCTTTCCGGCAATGATGTTCCACCTGGTGCCCACATCCACCTTGCCGATGGTGACAACCAGGTTATCCAAAGGGCTGACCTCACGGCTGACGATGGACTGGAGATTCATAATGGTTGCCGCCGAAGCCACTACAGCGTCAATGGTCTGGTGGGGCTGGGCAGCGTGGCCACCCTTGCCGGTGACGTGGATCTTGAACATATCACAGAAGGCCATCCGCGGACCCGGTTCTACCGAGATCTGGCCTGCCGGCAGGTCGGCCCACACGTGGATACCAAAGACTGCATCCACATCATCCATTTCCCCAGCTTCGACAATGAGCTTGGCTCCTTGGGCTACCTCTTCTCCCGGCTGGAAGAAGAATTTTACCGTCCCCGGCAGCTGGTCCCGCACCTGGCTCAGCACCTTGGCTGCTCCCAGGAGGGTTGCCACGTGGGCATCATGGCCGCAGGCATGCATGACACCCTCCACTTCCGAGGCATAGGGCACATCATTTTCTTCCGTCAGGCTCAAAGCGTCCATGTCAGCCCGCAGGGCTACCGTTTTACCCGGTTTTGCCCCTTTCAGGATACCGATAACGGCCGTATCTCCATGCCGGCGAATCTCGATACCCATTTTCCGCAGCTCTTCCTCCACCCGCTCAGCCGTCCGGAACTCCTGCATGCTGACTTCCGGATGGCGGTGGAGTTCCCGCCGCCAGGCGATAACTTCTTCCTTGACTTCCTGAGCCAAATCCCTAAAACATACCATATTCAATACCTCCTCTTAATAAAACACTTTCTTGGTTACTGGGCCAGGGCCAGTACCGCATCTAGATAAAGCTCCGCCCCCAGGGCAATGTCCTCATAATCGGTCCACTCCTCGGGGCAGTGGCTTTTGCCATCGCGACTGGGTACGAACAGGAGTCCCACCGGGGCCAGCCTGGCCATCACCATGGCGTCATGACCGGCTCCACTGGGCATCATCCTGAAGCTGATATTTTTCCGCTGGGCTGCCTCGGCGACAATATCTATGATCTTGGCTTCCGTAGCTACCGGCGGCACCGACAGGGCTTCTTCCCAGGTGTAAGTAAGGTTGGCAGCCTCACAGACTTCAGCCAGCACCTGCTTGATCTTTGCCGTCGCCCTTTCGATTACCTCATTATCCCCGTCCCGGAGGTCAATGCTGAACCTCACCTCGGCGGGGACAACGTTGTTGGAGCCGGGTTTGACCTGGATGCTGCCCACGGTGCCCACGGTATTTTCCCCCGCTTCCCGGGCAATGCCATCGATGGCAGTGATCACCCGGCTTGCCGCCACCAGGGCATCCCGCCGCATGTTCATGGGCGTTGTCCCGGCATGATCGGCAGAACCGTAGATGGTAACAAAGAAGGTCCTGATGCCGACTATAGACTCGACTATCCCAATTTTAGTCCCTGTGGACTCCAGGACCGGGCCCTGTTCGATATGGAGCTCTAGAAAGGCCTTGACAGAACCCGGTTTGCGTACGGCTTCCCTGACCTTGTCCGGATCCAGGCCAAAGGCCTTCATGGCCTCGGCCTTGCTGATTCTTTCCTCGTCAAAGGTACCGGTCAGCTCCTCCTGGGATATGCCGTCGACCATAGCCCGGCTCCCGAAGAGACCGGAGCCAAACCTGCCCCCCTCCTCCTCGGTCATGACGACCACCTCGATGGGATGGACCGTCTCTTTCCCCATATCCTGCAGGGCCCTGGCTATTTCTAAAGCGGCAACAACGCCGGCGGCGCCGTCAAAGGGTCCTCCATTCTTAACGGAGTCAATATGGGAACCGATCATCACAACGGGGGCCTCGGGATCCTTCCCTGCCCGGCGGCCAAACAGGTTGCCAACCGCATCGGTGTAGACCTCCAGGCCGATGGCCTCCATCTCCCGCTGCAGGTACTCCCTGGCCTGCCGCTCCTCGGGCGAAAAGGCCATCCGGGTAACCCCTGCCCCTGGTGTGGCAGTAAATTGGGCCAGGGTCTCCAAGTCCTTTCGTATACGCTCTACCTTGATCAATCTTCAGCCCTCCTATTAATATACCGGGCCGGAAAGGGCCGGTCCCGGCAAATATTTCTTATAAATAACCACCTATCCTGGACTACATATAGCCAACGAAGATACCGGCCAAAATCACCGAAACTATGGTAACGGTGGTAAAGCCGCCCACCAGCATCTTGGGCAACATTTCATTGGTCAAAAATTCCCTTTCCTCCTGGTTTTCTGCCACTGCCTTGATGGCTTCCATGGTCAGGATGTAGTTGGGAGGGAAGCCATAAAGGGCCGTTAAGGCTGTGGCAAAGCCTATCTCTTTGGTGTAACCGACCAGGCGGCTCACCAGCATGGATAGAATAGCCATACCGATAACGCCTATGATCAGGCTGCCGGCCAGGGGAAACAGGATCTCCATTAACATTTCCGGTGTGGCGCTGGATAAGCCTGCCATTACATAGGCCATCAGGGTCAGCATCAACCAGCCGAAGGAGTTGGCTATATTCAGGGGCCGCCGCTCAATAAAGCCGGTTTCTGCTCCAATGACCCCCACGAGCAGGCAGACCACATAGGGGGAAAGGGCATTGCCCGTCAATTCCGCCAGCTTGACCGAAAGCAAAGCAAGTAAAGCTATTTTGGCCAACATGACGAAGGTTGTCTGGTACTCTTCAGGAGTTGGGGGAAAGATCTGCAGCATGCTCTTTCCGCCAGCATCCCCTTGATCAGCGGCACTTTTTACTTCCACCTTCCCCTGGCGGAACAAATCGACCAGCCGGTTGGCCTCCTTCTTCAAGGCCAGGGCCGTCAGGGGATAGCCGACAAAGCCCTGCATCACATACATTACCAGGGCCAGGACACCCAGCTGGGTCAATCCCTTGGCCGTGGCCGCCTCCGACATCATCAGGGCTGCTACTATACCGCCGGCCAGAGGCGGTGTAACTACAATCACCGTTTCCCGCCCAAAGAGGGGTATACCGAGGGCAAATAAGAAGGCCACAATGCCAACTATACCGCTTAAGGCAACAACCACTGTGCGCCACTGGGCCACCAGTTCCCTGATACTCATTAGGGTACCCATATGGACCAAAAGGAAGTACATAGATAAAAGTGCAACGGGCATACCCAGACCAGGAATATCGACAATTTCAATGGGGAAGAATGTCCAGTAACCAGCCAAGAAGAGGGCTGCGACAACAAAGACCGAGGGCACAAAGGCCTTTGTCTTATAAGAAATAATGTCACCGAGGGCAAATATTAAAATTATGATGGTAAAAGCAGCAATAACACTCAACTACAAACACCTCCCAGAACATTGTACCCCCCATGGAAAGCCCCAACATCTATATTGTTAACAGTATATCAAAGCAAAACCAAAGTGACAACCGTTAAATATAAATTAATTCCCGGGGCTGCGGCAGGGAGATAGTTTGCCAAAAAGAGCACAATATTGAGGAAGGAGGAAAAATATGGCGAAGATCGTGGAAGGGGAACAGCGAAGGTTCATCACCGGCAATGAAGTCGTAGTCTGGGGAGCCCTGGCTGCCGGTGGCGACCTTATGTACGGTTACCCCATAACACCCCAGAATGAGATTATGCACTATTGGACACGCCTGGCTCCCCGCTTCGGGAAGGGCTTCCTGCAGACCGAAGATGAGCTTTCCGCCGGCTTTGCCACCCTGGGCGGCGTAATGGCCGGGAAGAAGGCCTTTTCCGGCACTTCGGGCCCCGGAAACGTCCTGATGCAGGAGCCCATTTCCATGGCGGAGATGATGCGGATCCCCGCCGTCTGGATCATTCAGCAGCGGGGAGGACCCTCCACGGCCACAGTCATCTACTCCCAGCAGGAGACCCGCCTGACCTGCTTCGGCGGCAATGGGGAGGGCTTACGCATTGTCTATTCCACCGCCTCCCATCAAGATCTCTTCGATTACACCATCAAGGCCTTGAATACCGCCTGGCGATATCGTTTCCCTACCTTTGTCCTGGGGGACGGTTACCAGGCCAAGATGCGGGAAGCCGTCACCCTCTATAATCCCGAAGAGCGGGGGATAGAAATTGTCCCCAGCGAACCCCTGGTCCTCCAGCCTGGGACCCCGGCCCGGGACCGGCCCCCCGCCCACCACCGCAATACCTTCAACATTGAAGAAGAGCTGCTGGCAGTCCTGGAGGAGCAGATTGAGGAGTACGAAAGCCTGGCCCCCCAAATAGCCGAATGGGAAGAGGCAGGTGCCGAGGACAGCCAGCTTATCCTGGTGGCCCACGGCGTCGTCTCCCGGGCCGCCCGGGAGGCCCGGGACGCCCTGGCCCGGCAGGATTTTCCCGTGGGATATTTCCGGCCCATCACCCTGCGACCCTTTCCCGCCGCCGCCCTGCGCCGGGCCGCCCAAAAGAGCAGGGGCCTGTTGGTCATGGAATCTGCCCACGGACAGCTGGTCAGCCTGGTCAAGGAGGCCCTGTACGGCCTGAAACTCCCCATTTACACCCTGCTGCGGCCCGGTGTGGGCATAACCACGGAAGAAGCCCAGGAAAAGGCCCGGGCCTTGCTGACTGGAAAGGAGGAAGGCTGAATGCCGGCCAGAAGGGAACCAGAAAGAATCGTATCGTCGGTGGAAAATATGCCTCGCTCCTGGCGCCGGGAAACCAAACCCCATAAGTTCTGTCCCGGCTGTGGCCATCCCATTATCCTCAAGGCCCTGGGGGAAGCCATCGATGAACTGGCCGTCCTGGACCGGGTCGTGTACGGCTGCGATATCGGCTGTTCCCTCCTCAGCTGGGATTTCTTCAATGTGGACAGTATCCAAACCCACCACGGCCGGACCACCCCCGTCATCGTCGGCTTGAAGCGAGCCAGGCCCGAGGCCATCGGGATAGCCTATATGGGCGATGGTGGCGGCTATGCCATCGGTGCCCAACATCTGGTCAATGCCGCGGCCCGGGACGACAAAATCACCATCATCCTCTGCAATAACACCGTCTATGCCATGACCGGCGGCCAGCTGGCCCCCACCACCCTGCCGGATCAGGCCACGGAGACAACGCCCCNNCCGGGGCCTATGTGGCCAGGGGAACCATCCTCAACTATCCCCAGCTGAAGAAAATCATCTACCGGGCCCTGGTCAACCAAATGGAAGGGCGGGGGCTCTCCTTTGTAGAGGTCCTCTCCTCCTGTCCCACCAACTGGGGAACCAACGCCCGGGAAACCCTTGACTACGTGAAAAACAAGATGGGTAAGGTTTTCCCCGTTGGGGAAATAAAGGTGCCCGGACAAAAGGAGGTCCAGTAGGATGGCAGCACTAACAAAAATCGCCCTGGCCGGCGAGGGGGGCCAGGGAGTCCAGGCAGTGGGGGAAATCCTGGCCGAAGCAGCCTTCCGGGACGGCCTGGAAGCCATCTACATCCCCAACTTTGGCGTCGAACAGCGGGGCGGCGTCTCCATTGCCTTTGTCCAAATTGGGAGGGAAAAGATTGGTGCCCCCAAATTTAAAAAGGCCGACATCCTGGTAGCCTTGAGCCAGCGGGCAGTAGAGCGCACAAGAAGCTATCTTACCCCCAACACCCTCTTTGTTTACGACAGTTCCGCCATCGAACCCCCGGAGATTGCCGACAGGGCCATCGGGGTCCAGAACTGGGATACGGTAGCACCAGAAGCCTTTGCCGATCAGGTGGGCAGCCAGCCTGGAAAGCCCATCCAACCGCCCCCGGCCGCTAAAATCGTCGGAATTCCGGCGGCCCAGGTGGCCAAGGAGGAGCTCAGCCCCCGGGTCTTTAACATCATCATCCTGGGGGCCATCATTGCTGCCAGCCAAATCCTGCCTCCGGAAGTGGTGAAAAGGGCCATGGAAGAGAAATTTCGAGAAAAATTTGCCGACAAACCCCAGCTGGCAGAGCTAAACTACCGGGCCTTTGCCCGGGGCCAGGAGCTCTTCCAAAAATTTACCGCGAAAGAGGGGGCTGATGGATAATGGGCGAAAAGGCATTAAAAGAAGACCAGAAAACCTTTGTGGGCTTTCGTTCTGAGGTTCCCCGGGGCGGCTCCTGGACCATCTACCCCGGCCTCTGTAAAGGCTGCGGTTTTTGTATTGAAGTTTGCCCCGTTAAAGTCATCGACTGGTCCGATCGCCTCGGAGTCTATGGAACGCCCAGCGTCGAAGTGGAAGCCGAGGGCTGTATCCTCTGCCACCAGTGTGAGCGCATCTGTCCCGACGCCGCCATCGGCGTGGAAAGCCGCCACAGGGAGGTGGCCGCCAAGGGTCAGCAAGAAGGGGCAAAGGATACTGGAAAAAACCAGCCCTAAATTATGAAGGGGTCCGGGCTAGCAACCCGGACCCCCGTTTTTTTAACCCCAGTGCTTGGTCTGCATGGCCACGATCTTGTCGTAGACGCCGGCATCCCGCAGGGCGAGGAAGGTGGCCTTGAAGCACTCGAAGACATCGTTGTAGATTTCATTGTTCTTCATATTGGGCTCAATGTAGCCGAAGGGATGAACCATGTTTTCCACTGCCTCTTCGATATTGTCGAAGACCCCGGCTCCAGTAGCCCCCAGGATGGTGGCGCCGAGGGTGGTGCAGTCCGCCACCCGCAGCCTCTCCACCGGCCGGCCGTAGACGTCGGCCTGGATCTGGTTCCAGAGGGGAGACTTGGCCCCGCCGCCGGAGAGACGGATGGAATCGAAGGGCCGCCCCAGGACTTCTTCCATGGCTTCAACAATCATCCGCAGTTCGTAGGCGCCCCCTTCCATGATGGATCTGGCCATCATGGCCCGGTCGTGGATGAGGCCGAGGCCGATGGAACCACCACGGGCATTATCCACATAGTAGGGTGTTACCTGCCCGGTAAAGAAGGGGAAGAAGATGTAGCCCTTGCAGCCTACCGGAGCCTTGGAGGCTTCCAGGCCGATAACATCGTAGACGTCCATACCCAATTTTTCGGCTGCATCCCTTTCAACCTGCCCGTAAACGTCCCGCCACCACCGCAGGCAGACACCCGTTGCAAAGGCCAGGCCTTCCATGTCCCACTTGTGGGGGATGGCATGGCCGCCGAAAAGGACCTGGTGCTTGGGATCGGGCCGGCGGCTGTCCACATGGGCCACCATCACGGAAGCAGTACCGATGGTAATTTCCGCCAGGCCTTCCCTGATCACCCCGGCCCCGATGGCCGCACACTGCTGGTCACCGCCCCCGGCACAGATGGGCATGCCCTCAGCAAAACCCGTCTGGGCCGCAGCTTCCTTGGAAATAACCCCGACCTGAGTCATGGGTGTACCGATGGGGGGGAGTTTGTCAAGGGAAAGGCCAATCAAGGAGCAGAGATCCTCGGACCAGGTGAGATTGGCAACATCCATCATCCCGTTGAGGGTGAGGGAAGCAGGATCGGAAAAGATTACTTCCGAGCCAAGTTTGTGCAGGAACCACTCCTGGCCGTTGACAAACTTCCAGGCCTTTTCATAAAGATCAGGCCGGTGGTCGATTACCCACTTAAATTTGGCATAGGCCCACATGGCCGAAAGGGGCACGCCGCTGATTTCATGATATTTGTCAGCACCCAGTTTCTCTTCTATCCACTTTACCTCTTCCACTGCCCGGCCATCGTTCCAAACAATGGAATCGTGGAGGCAGTTCCAATCTTTATCGATGGCAACAAAGGTACCCCGCTGGCTGGAGAAGCCCAGTGATGCAATTTCCTTGGGATCTACCCCGGTCTTTGCTAATACTTCCCGGGAGGCCTCACAGATCTTCTCCCAGACAAGATTCATATCCTGTTCGACCCATCCGGGATGGGGATATTTACAAGGATATTCACGGTAACCAGTGCCGATAACATTCCCTGACATATCGGTGATCATTACCGTTACACCGGTAGTTCCGGCATCGATACCAGCTAAATACTTAGCCATATAGGAGCACCTCCAGAAAATTATTTTCAGTAAGCAAAGTGGTCACCTGGGTAAACTGCCTTCTCTCAGGGGAACCCGCCTGCTCCCCTCCTATCACCCCCCAACTTGCTGTATATTTACGGAAGTTCCCGGCCCATAGTGTAAGTAAGGGCAGACTGGGGAACCAATGGGAACTGCACCAGGTCTCCTTTTCTTTGTTAATATGCGCCAAGAACTTCCTTTCTATAACACCCATGTCGCTTGATTATGGGTCCTGCAGCTAAAACATCTCCTCCACAGCTTTGACGATGGTTTCGGCATCGGGCCGGACCAGATCTTCCAGGGCCGGGCTGTAGGGCACTACCACATGGGGTGGTGCAACGCGCTTGACCGGGGCATCCAGGTAGTCGAAGGCCTTCTCCTGGATGAGGTAGGCAAATTCCGATGCAATGCCGTATTTTTCCGGGCTTTCCTGGACGACGACGGCCTTACCCGTCTTCTTAACCGAGTTGACAATTATATCTTCATCCAGGGGATAGAGAGTCCTGGGGTCAACGACCTCGGCGGAAATGCCCTTTTCCTCCAGGATCTTGGCGGCCTTGATGGCATTGACCACCTGGTAGGAGGTGGCAACGATGGTGACGTCGTCCCCTTCTACCTTGACGTCCCCCTTGCCCAGGGGCACAATGTAGTCTTCATCTTCAGGAACGGGGCCCACGGTAGCATAGAGGAGCTTGTGTTCAATAAAGATGACCGGATTGTTGCTCCGGATGGCTGCCTTGAGCATGCCCTTGGCATCGGCCGGGGTGGAGGGCATGCAGGTGATCAGGCCCGGGGTATGGGCAAACCAGGCTTCTAAGCTCTGGGAGTGGTGGCTCCC
>LFRM01158131.1_pt1 | contig 23881 bp, 29 predicted proteins | sample 618341 | NCBI WGS metagenome assembly LFRM01 (sample SAMN03654438, study PRJNA283298) | anaerobic digester metagenome | isolation source: pool of bioreactors CSTR01a, CSTR02a, and CSTR03a thermophilic anaerobic... | place: Denmark: Kgs. Lyngby | collected 2014-05-21 | reverse complement strand
ATTGATGCCCTTCTTAACGGAGTCAGTTCTGAAGATGAGACCACAACTGAAGAAAAGACCGATTTCACCGGTACGGAGGATATAGTATTGACGCCTGAGGAGATCGACATCCTGGGTGAAATCGGAAATATCAGCATGGGCACATCGGCAACAACCCTATATGCCCTGCTTGGTCAAAAGGTCAAAATTACTACGCCCAGAGTTGAGATAACCACCTGGGATGAGATTGCCAAGCTTTTTGTCAAGCCTTTTGTAGCTGTTAAGGTACAGTATGTCAATGGACTTGAAGGCCTGAACATGCTGATTGTGAAAGAGGAAGATGTTAAGATCATTACCGATCTCATGATGGGTGGCGATGGTCTTGGGAATGTTTCAGGCGAGCTCAATGAGCTTCATCTGAGCGCCATTTCGGAGGCCATGAATCAGATGATAGGTTCTGCTTCCACCTCCCTTTCATCCATGTTTGACAAAAGGGTCGATATATCCCCCCCTGAATCCACATTGGTTGACGGGGCGTCCAATATTGACAGGATCAAGATTGACAATGAATCATCCATTGTCATGGTTATGTTCAGACTCCAGGTAGGCGATCTTATAGACAGCGAGATCATGCAGCTTCTGCCCATCCAGTTTGCCAAAGAGATGGTAGAAAAGCTGATGGACAAAAACAAACTGTCACAGCAGGTCACTGAAGCCGATACGATGCCGCAACCACCCGTGCAGATGCAGGAGCCCCAGGCACCACAGATGCAACCCCAGTACGCTCAGCCGGCACCGGGTTTTGGCATGCAAATGCCGTCCATGGGGCAACCGCAGCAGCCAGCAAGTCCTGTAAACGTACAGCCGGTGCAGTTCCAGTCTTTTGAAAACGAGGAGTTTGGCTATGATTCCAATAATATTGGACTCCTCATGGATGTTCCTCTTCAGATTTCAGTGGAGTTGGGCCGTACCACCAAGAAGATAAGAGAAATACTTGATTTTGGGCAGGGGTCCATCATTGAGCTGGATAAGCTGGCCGGAGAGCCTGTGGATATCCTCGTAAACGGCAGGATTATTGCTAAGGGAGAAGTGGTTGTGATTGACGAAAGCTTCGGTGTACGTATAACAGATATCCTTCATCCTTCAAAAAGACTTTAATTTTGACAATATATCGTATATAATCGTATATAATTGATAATCCATGCTGTATAGTGGTATAGTTTTATGTGTACAGACTATGAAGGAGAGGATATGACCTATGGCAAGTATTCTGATCGTTGATGATGCTGCTTTCATGCGCATGATGATCAAAGACATCCTTTCAAAAAACGGATACACGGTTGTTGGCGAAGCCGAGAATGGTATCAAAGCGGTGGAAAAATACAAGGAACTCAATCCCGATCTTGTCATTATGGATATCACAATGCCTGAGATGGACGGAATTCAGGCAGTCAAACAAATAAAGTCCCTTAATGCCGCTGCAAAGATTATCATGTGTTCTGCTATGGGCCAGCAAGCCATGGTCATTGAATCCATACAGGCGGGGGCGCGTGATTTCATCGTGAAGCCTTTCCAGGCCGAGCGTGTTATTGAAGCGGTTAAGAAGGTCGTAGGCTAAGGCCCCGGAAGGAATGTATACCAATGGATGACATCCTTTTTTTTCTGGGCATGCTGATCATATTCTCAGCGGTTTTATTCATTGCCTGGCTGACCACAAAGCTCCTGGGAAGGAAGATGGCCGGAGCATCAAAGAATAAGCTCATGAGTGTTGTGGAGACATTGCAGTTGGGACTGGATCGATGTCTCTATCTTGTAAAAGCAGGTGATCGCTTTTTTCTTTTTTATGCTAACCGTAAGAACATGGAGCTGGTATCCGAGATAGAGGTTGACGAAGAAGCGCTGGCTGCCCGGCAAGATACTGAAGGAAACAGCAATGGATTCGAATTCAAGCGGATCTTTGATTTCTATTCGGGTTTATCAAGAAAAGGTAAACGCGCTGATACAAAGGATATCGATTTGGACCGGCAGGGGGAGGCTGATGGGCGGCACGTGGCCGGAAGCCTTCAAGAGAGCATTCAAAAGCTCCGGAAGCTCAACCAAAACGAGGAGCAGTACAGAGGTTGAATTCAGGCGGTGGAAGCCATGCGAAAGAAAAAATTCTGGATCATAATCATTCTTACAATTCTGTGCATGAACCTGCTCAGCTCGGAAGCCTTTGCCGCTCCGGGCATTTCACTATCCGACAACGGCATAACAATTCAATCCACTGATGACCCTCAAGAGATTTCCAACAGCATAAAGTTACTATTACTCCTAACGGTATTATCGGTATTACCGTCCATTCTCATTATGATGACTTCCTTCACCAGGATTGTCATCGTGTTTTCTTTTTTACGAAACTCCATGGGAACACAGCAGATCCCCCCAAACCAGGTTGTTATCGGTCTGTCCCTCTTTCTGACTTTTTTCATCATGACACCGGTTATATCAGATCTGAACCAGAATGCCCTTCAGCCTTTCACCAATAATGAGATAACACTGGAAGAGGCCATGGACAGGTCTTCCGATACCATTAAGGATTTTATGCTGGATTTCACCCGGGAGAAGGACCTTGCCCTCTTTGCGGGGATTGCCAAGGTGAAGCCTGCCGAGGATCTTACAGACCTTCCCTTGAGCGTTGTCATGCCGGCTTTTATGATCAGTGAACTGAATACGGCTTTTCGAATAGGCTTCATGCTGTACATACCTTTTCTGGTCATCGATATGGTGGTGGCCAGCACCCTTATGGCCATGGGTATGATGATGCTTCCGCCCTCCATGATCTCAATGCCCTTCAAGATCCTGCTGTTCCTGCTGGTGGACGGGTGGAACCTTTTGACCGAGACCATTATCAAATCATTTGTACGATAGGCAGGACGATTGTTTATATAACAAGAAGGAGAAAAGTTCCCGGAAAGGAGCGTTTATGGAGCAATTTTTACTGGATATGTCACGGGATGCCATGATGACCATCCTTAAGGTATCGGTGCCGGTACTGCTCACCGGATTAATAGTAGGGCTTGCGGTAAGCATATTTCAGGCTACCACGCAAATTCAGGAGCAATCACTCCATTTTGTGCCCAAGATCATTGCAATGCTTGTAGCTCTGTTGATTCTGGGATCCTGGATGCTGACTGTGATGAAGGAGTTTACCTTGCGTATGTTTGACGGCATGCTGAAGTTCATCGGCATGTAGCTGTTATGGATGTGATGGGGAATGACCATACCCTTGGATGGGATCTTTAACTTATGGAACATCTTTCTGATAGTGCTTGTCCGTATTTCGGGCATGTTCTTTTTATCGCCCATCTTTGGCAGGAGGAATATACCTAATTATTTCAAAGTAGGTTTTTGCTTCATCCTGACCATCATCACAGCAAACTCCATTACGGTTCCCGATATTTCCTCATACACATCTTTGGCATCCTACGTGATCCTTATAGGAAAAGAACTTCTTTTAGGGCTTACCCTGGGCTTTATTTCATACCTGTTGTTCTCTGCCATATATATAGCCGGTCAGCTGATTGATACTCAGATAGGGTTTGGTATGGTTAATGTGATCGATCCGTTTACCAACATACAGATTCCCATTACGGCTGATTTTTATGTTGTACTGGCCACTCTTTTCATGCTGGTAACCGATTCTCATCACCTGCTGATAAATGCGATTGTCGAAAGCTACACCATACTCCCGCCGGGAGGCGCTGATTTTGGAGGGGGCGTTGTGCGCCAGCTGGTGGACATGTTCTACCATACGCTGGTAATTGGGTTTAAAATAGCGGCGCCCGTTACGGCAGCCATTATGATCACCAATGTGGCTCTTGGCATCATTTCAAAGGCCATGCCCCAGATGAACGTGTTCATACTGGGAATGCCCATGAAGATCATTGTGGGTCTTATCATCATTCTTATCACCATAGCCTCCTTCAAGGGAGTGGTAAACTACATTCTGGAGGGCACTTACAGAAATATTTACGATTTCTTGCGAAATGCAGGGGGCGTAAGTCGATGAGGTGGGTAATCTTGAGGATATTCTGTTTCCGGCTCAATAAGAAGACAGAACCAAGGGGTTTGACCTCCATAAACCTCCAGCTTTTTGCGGACACCAGCGGAAAGACTGAAAAGGCGACCCCAAAAAAGAGGCAGGATCTGAGAAAGAAAGGTCAGGTCATGCAGAGCAGGGAAGTGACCTCAAACCTGATCCTCCTGATGATCTTCGTTTCCTTCAGACTTGTGGGCAATTATCTTTATAAAGAATTCAAGATACTTTTCAACCTGTTTTTAACCGAAACAGCCTCGTATAATCTGACCGATCCCACTGAGATCATGCGGATTGCTACCTTTGCGGCTGTTCAGATCGCCAAGATGGCTGCCCCGTTCTTTCTGATCGCCATACTGGTGGGAGTATTGGGGTCTTATTTTCAGATAGGCTTCCTGTTTACCTTAGAACCAATAAAACCCAAGTTTTCTCACATCAATCCCATGAATGGTCTTAAAAGGGTTTTTTCTGCCCGGTCGCTGTTTGAGCTTGCCAAATCCATTGCCAAGGTGGTGGTCATCGGATGGGTGGCATGGTCATCCATAGAGACCGAACTACTGAACCTCACAAAACTGATGACGCTGGAACTGGGGCAGACCATTGTGTACATTCTGGATTCAGCAGTTAGCATTGGAATAAAGATCTGTTTTGCCCTTCTGGCCGTTTCAGCAGTGGACTATTTCTTTCAGTGGCGGAAGTACGAGAAGGATATCCGCATGACTAAGCAGGAGGTAAAGGAGGAATACAAGCAGCTGGAAGGAAATCCGGAAATACGATCCAGGATAAAACAGAAACAGCGTGAGATATCCATGAGGCGAATGCTCAGCGAGGTTCCGAAGGCCGACGTGGTTATAACCAACCCGACCCATTTTGCTGTAGCCATCAGGTACGAGCCCGAAAAGAGGCCCGCGCCCTATGTGGTAGCCAAAGGCGCCGACTATATGGCACAGCGGATCAAGGATATTGCAAAGGAAAACAGGGTCGAAATTGTGGAAAACAAACCTCTTGCCCAGGCTCTATACAGCTCGGTGGAAATAGGCGATGCCATACCGCCCGACCTGTATAGGGCTGTTGCCGAAGTGCTGGCCTTTGTCTACAATTTGCAGGGCAAAAATCCCCAGGCAGCCCATTGAGTGGCGGGTTTAAGTATTGTATTAAGCACTCAGTTCATATAAAATACTAATATGGGATAAAAGCATATAAATTTCGACATAAAGTCATCGCCGCATCCTGTCACACGGACAGGCGTTCTACAAAAGATTGAAAGGTACTGGAGGGAAAGCAGGATGAAGAATAATAATATGCTGGTGGCAATATTTGTTGTCTTCATAGTGCTTTTTATCATTGTTCCCATGCCTCCGGTTCTTTTGGACGTCCTGCTAGTTATAAACATCACCCTTTCCCTTCTGATTCTGATCAACGCCATTTATGCCACAGATGCACTTTCCATGTCCTCTTTCCCGACAATGCTGCTGTTTACCACATTATATAGGCTGTCACTGAACATAATCTCCACACGCCTCATTGTGGGCAAGGGGGAGGCAGGCGGTGTAATAAGAAGCTTTGGACGGTTTGTAGGCGGGAATGACCTGATCGTCGGCTTTATCATCTTTCTCATCATCATGATTGTCCAGTTCCTGGTTATCACCAAGGGCGCAGAAAGAGTCTCCGAAGTAGCCGCAAGATTTACCCTGGATGCCATGCCGGGTAAACAAATGGCCATCGATGCCGATTTGAATTCCGGGCTTATCAATGAAATGGAGGCCAAGGAGAGAAGAAAACGGGTGCAGCGGGAGGCCGATTTCTATGGTGCCATGGATGGTGCCACCAAGTTCGTGAAGAATGACGCCATATTCGGTATCATCTCTACGGCCATCAACATCATAGGCGGTATTATCATGGGCCTGGTCAGACAGGGAAGAACTTTTGAGGATGTATTGGAAACCTACACCATCCTCACCATTGGCGATGGCCTTGTCAATCAGATTCCTTCCCTGCTGATTTCAATTGCGACAGGTGTTATAGTTACAAGGGCAGCCGCCGAGACTGATCTTGGCAGCGATCTGATCAGACAGATCTTCAACAGTTCCAGGGTTATGTATATTGCGGCAGGCGCATGTATAATCCTGATGCCAGTACTTTGGCAATGGTCCCTGCTTCTTGTGGCTGGTTTTCTGATCTACCTGGGACTGCAGCTTGATAAGCGCAAGGTTGTGGAGTCCAAGCAGGAAGAGCAAAAGATAGAGGAGCAGGAGGTAGAAGAGATCAGAAAGCCTGAGAATGTTGTTTCGCTTCTTCAGGTTGATCCCATCGAGCTAGAGTTCGGCTATGCCATCATACCTCTGGCAGATAAGAACCAGGGGGGAGACCTGTTGGATCGTGTGGTGATGATCAGGCGTCAGTTGGCCATAGAGTTGGGTGTTATTGTTCCCACCATCCGGCTCAGGGATAATATCCAATTAAACCCCAACCAGTATGTTATCAAGATCAAGGGGGTTGAGGTGGCTTCAGGAGAACTCATGCTGGATCATTTCATGGCCATGAACCCCGGAACCGCTGAAGAAGAGATAGATGGTATTCCCACTTATGAACCGGCCTTCGGTCTTGCAGCCGTATGGATTCATGAAAGCCAGAGAGATCGGGCTGAGATGCTGGGTTATACTGTTGTTGATCCACCTTCCATAGTGGCAACCCATATGACAGAGATTATCAAACGTCATATCCATGAACTGTTAAGCCGCCAGGATGTCCAGACCCTTGTAGACAATGTCAAGTCCACCTGTCCTGCGGTGGTAGAGGAACTAATACCAAAAGTTATGTCGTTGGGCGAAATTCAGAAGGTCTTAAGCAATCTCCTCAGAGAAGGGGTTTCCATTCGGGATATGGTGACCATCCTGGAGACTTTGGCCGATTATGCGCCCATCACAAGGGATACCGACATGCTCACTGAATATGTACGACAGTCTCTTGGGCGGGCTATATCGAGAACATATATCAACCAAAACAATGCAGATGTGATAACCCTTGACCCCAAACTGGAACAGCTCATCATGGATTCTGTCCAAAGAACCGAGGCAGGATCTTATATTGCCATGGATCCTGCAATGAGTAATAAAATTGTGAACAAGGCGGCAGCCATGACCGAGAGGATTGTACAGTCCGGGAAGATGCCCATCATCCTGGCATCTCCCATGGTTCGTCTCTACTTTAAACGGTTGACCGAAAACAGCATACCCGGATTGGTGGTATTGTCCTACAATGAACTTGATCCGGCATTGGAAGTAAACTCAGTTGGTATGGTAAGCGTATAGACAGGTAGTTATAAATTGGTGGAAAGGTACCGGAGGAAGCCATGAAGATTCGCAGATACACCTGTAATAACATGCAGGAAGCCTTGCTGAAGGTCAAGATGGACCTGGGAAGCGAAGCTGTGATCATGAACAGCCGTAAGGTGAGAAGAAAGGGGCTTTTTGGGCTGTTCAGAAAGCCCCTGATTGAAGTTGTAGCTGCCATTGATGACGATTATGTCAGACCGTCCAGAACCCGGACGAGGGCTACTCCAGCTTCGGGCGCCAATATAGGATCCTATTATGAGAATGCGCAACCGTCAGGGCATCAATCAGGAGTATTCTCCCAGCCGCCCGCTTATGGTCAGGCGCAGATGCCCTATCAGACACAGACACAGCAGACAGCACCCGGACCTCAGCCTTCGGTACCGCCACAGCCACAACCTCAGTATCACCCGCAACAGGAACTGCAGCAGCAAACGCAGCCCAACCGGCTTCAGACACAGCAGCCGCAGCAACAATCAAAACCGCTTCAAACGGCCAGCACAGCACAAAATACGGCGGGATCCCCCAATACCACCATGAGCCCGGCAAATAACCCCAAGCTTGTTGAACTTGAGACCAAGGTTAAGAACATGGAAACAATGCTGGAGCAAATCTACCTGTCGGTAAAGGATAAAGATGGTCCAATCCCGGCAGGACCTGCAAGGGAAAAAGCTGAGACCCCGGCTACAGCCGGGCAGGATGATCTGTCTGTCATCAGGAGATCCCTTGCTGAGATGGAACTGGACAGCATACTGATTGACAGGATTGTGGATAAGGTAAGGGAAAGGGGCGGAAGTTCCGAAAGGCCTGATGAGGCTCTTTCCCTGGCTGCCCGAGTCATGACAGTTCTTTTGGGCGAGCCCGATACAATCAAGCTTAGATCTGACGGACGCCCACAGGTTGTCATATTTGTGGGACCCACGGGGGTGGGCAAGACCACGACCCTGGCCAAAATAGCTGCCGATTTCACTTTGAACAGGCAGAAGAAGGTGGGGCTCATTACAGCAGACACATACCGCATTGCAGCAGTGGAGCAGCTGAAAACCTACTCGGAGATATTAAACATACCCGTTTTGGTTGTGTATTCTCCCAACGAGGTGCAGGAGGCAATAAAAGAGCTTTCTGACAAGGACTTGATCCTGATTGATACTGCAGGAAGAAGCCATCGGAACAAAAGTCATTTTGACGAACTGAAGTCCTTGGTCAAATTGACGGAGGCCGATGAAGCATATCTGGTGGTCAGTGCCAACACCAGTAGGCATGCAATGAAAGAGATACTGGAATATTATTCCTTCATCAAAGACTATAAGCTGCTTTTTACGAAACTGGATGAAGCTCCGGTTCCGGGAGTGATTGTCAATGCCCGTTACCTTACCGGCAGGCCTCTGTCCTACACCACGGCGGGGCAGAGCGTTCCTGACGATCTGGATGTGGCAAGTCCCCGAGCCATTGTAGCAAGTCTTCTGGGCTCTGGAACAATCAAATGAGAAAATCCTGAACCTCATCAGAGGGTATGGAGGTAGTCATGAGCGATCAGGCAGAAATGCTGCGAAGAATAGTTGACAACATGAATAACGGGTTGCCTAAGGCAGAAGGCCTAAAGCCTGAGAAAAGAGCCCGTGTTATTACTATTACCAGCGGTAAGGGTGGCGTCGGGAAAACCAGCATAACTGTCAATCTGGCCATTGCTCTCAGCAGGCTGGGATTGAGGGTAGCTATCCTGGACGTGGACTTTGGCCTTGCCAATATTGACCTTTTATTCGGAATCGCTCCCAAGTATACCCTACTGGATCTTATTCGGGATGAAAAGTCCATTTTCGAGGTACTCACAGACGGTCCCAACAATATCAAATTCCTTTCCGGGGGATCGGGTGTTGAGGAACTGATGAGGATGGACAGGAAAAAACTCCGTAAATTCATGGGCAACATAGCCCTTCTTGATAAGCTCTATGATATTATTCTCATCGATACTGGAGCAGGGTTGTCCCAGAACGTCATGAGCTTCATTATGGCGGCTGATGAGATCATACTGGTAACCACACCTGAACCTACGGCAATAACCGATGCCTATGCCCTGGTGAAGATGGTGTCCAGACGGGACAGAAAAAAGATCATACGCATTCTGGTTAACAAGGCTGAAACAGCCAGAGAAGCAGAGGATATCGCCAATAAGCTTATAGTCGTTTCTGAGAAATTTTTGTCATTAAAGCTCTCTAAACTTGGGTATATATTATATGATGACACCATAATGAAATCGGTAAAGCTGCAAAAACCTTTCTGTCTCAGTCACCCCAGAAGTCAGGCGGCCAGAAGCCTGTTTGCGCTTGCCGATGTGCTTGTGGATTACAACCGGAGCATGGAGGATATGCTGGGTGCCAGAGGGTTCATCCAGAGAGTTTTGTCGTTTTTCGGGGCATAGTATATGCCGCTCATCATAATTGAGGCAAAGCTGGAAAGGACTGATCCGGGACAAGTAAATGAAAACGTCGATAAATGCAAAAATTAGTTTGATGTAGTAGGATATTATGTTAAACTAAAGGTAGGTAATGGGGTAGGTCGATGATAAAGACTAAGCTAACCTTGGGCACCAAGCTTGAGCTGGAATTATACGATGCAAACGGCGACAAGATCGTACCCACTCTCATCAGCCAATTTGAAGCTGTACTGCCTGACGGCAGCATGGAGATACTTTCTCCCATATTGGAAGGAAGGATCTACCCGGTCCACAGAGGAACGAATCTTGATGTGATATACGAAAAGAATGGAGATTTGTACAGGTTTGCATCACAGGCTATTGGCCGGAAACTGGAAGGGAATGTCCATCTTTTAAGAATAAAGCCGCTGTCCGAGGAGGAAAAGATACAAAGACGTTACTTTTTCAGGTTTAACTGTGTAAGAGACCTAGACTACAGAGTATTTGCCGACAGAGAAACCAAAGAAGAAGAACGTGGTGATTATTTAAAGGGAATAACAAAAGATATCAGCGGAGGAGGAATCTGCCTCTGCTCCGATATTAAACCCGAAATTGGCTGGTACGTGGAGGGAAAGCTTCACCTGAACCAGAACATTCCGTTCATTGGCCGGGTTGTCCGGGCGATAAACGTTCATGATCGGGGCAAGTACATATACGAGATCGGAATTGAATTTGTTGATATAACCAATATGAACAGGGAACGAATCATAGGCTATATATTTGAAGAACAGCGAAAACTACTTAAAAAGGGCTGGACCAAATGACAGACGACAGGATTAGAGTATTGATAGTGGATGATTCGGCTTTTATGAGGCGTGTCATACAGAACATGATTGAAAAGAACCCGGAAATGGATGTTGTGGGTTCGGCAAAGAATGGTCTTGATGCGCTGAAAAAAGCAAAAGAATTGAATCCTGATGTCATAACGTTGGATGTCGAGATGCCGGTGATGGATGGCCTAACCGCCCTGGAGAGACTTCAAAAGCAGGATAATTATGCGGTTATAATGGTCAGCAGCCACACACAGAAGGGTAAATCCGCAACCATCAAGGCTCTTGAGCTGGGAGCCTTTGATTTTATTTCAAAACCCGATAATGTTTTCAGCATGCCATCGGATGAAATCAGGACTGAACTGACCGAGAAGATAAGACTTGCCTACCGGAATAAAAGACGAAGCCGCGGTGAAGTAAAAACCGTGGGCAAAACAATGCCATTGGCCGGGGTAAATGCTGAGAAATCCGATAAACTGAAATATCTGATAGCCATAGGCATCTCAACCGGAGGGCCAAGAGCGCTGAGCAGCATTTTGCCCGTGTTTCCGGCCGACATACCCGCAGCAATCATCGTGGTGCAGCATATGCCCGAGGGGTTTACAAAATCCCTTGCAAACAGGCTCAATGAGATCAGTTGTTTAGCCGTTAAGGAGGCTGACCACAACGACCTGCTGAAAGCCGGTAATGTGTATATAGCTCCTGGGAGCCATCATCTGACACTGAAGTCGGAGGGAGGAACGACCAGAATCTTGCTTTCCGATCAGCCTCCTCTGGGTGGCTTCAGGCCGAGTGTGGATGTTATGATGCGCTCTATTGCTGACTCTGATATAAACGATATTATTGCGGTTATCATGACGGGTATGGGCAGTGATGGGACTAAAGGATTGATCGAACTTAAAAAAAAGAAGAACCCATACATTATCGCACAGGATGAAAGTACAAGTATTGTTTTTGGGATGCCGAAAGTTGCAATTGAGTCCGGAGTGGTTAATGATGTAGCTCCGTTGATGGAAATACCCAACAGAATTATGAATCACATGGGGGTGCGCCTATAATGGACATGAATCAATATCTCGACATATTTGTGGAGGAATCACGGGAACATCTGCAGAGCTTGAATTCCTCCCTGTTGGAGCTTGAAAAGGATCCATCGGACAAAGGTGTTCTCAATGAGATATTCCGCGTTGCTCATACACTAAAAGGCATGTCGGGCACCATGGGTTTTACCCGAATGCAAAGGCTCACCCACCATATGGAGGATGTTCTTGAGGCATTGCGCAGTGACCGGATATCGGCGAATTCCGATATTGTAGATGTTCTGTTCAAATGTCTGGATGCCCTTGAGACTTATGTCAATAATATTCTCTCAACAGGCAATGAAGGAACCAAGGAATATAAGGCGATTATAGATGCTTTGGCCGGTATATTGAAGGGCGGTGCCCCGGCAAAGTCTGCCAAAGTCTCTGTAAAGAAATCCAAGGCAAAGCCTCCCAAAGAGAATGAAAGTGAGAAAGATGACCCAGCAGAAGCCGCAGAAGAAGCAGCTGCAGGTTCTGACAGTGGGTTGGTAGAATTTAATCAGTATGACATCAACATTATGAAAAAGGCCTTTGAATCTGGAATGAATGTCTTCCAGATTCATGTGGTGTTTGATAAGGGATGTCTCTTGAAAGCGGCCAGAGCATTCATTGTTTTTCAGGTGCTGGAAAAGAATGCGGAAATATTCAAGTCGGTTCCCAAGGTAGAAGATATAGAGGACGAAAAATTTGACTTTGAGTTTACAGTGGTTGTTATAACACCCAACGACAGAGAGCTTTTCGAGCAGGAGATCAATTCTGTGGCAGAGGTGGTTGGTGTTAATGTCACGCCCATAACTGCAGAGATGTTGGGCATAAGCCCCGACGAACTCCAGGGTGCATCTGAGAAGGATGGCGTCTCAGCCGCTTCTGATGCTGAGGACGGGATTGTCCAGGCTGCGCAGGATCAGCCTAAAAAAGCACACAGAACAGGAAAAACCGTAAGAGTGGATATAGACAGGCTGGATGTGCTGATGAATCTGGTGAGTGAGCTCATAATCATAAAAAATGGTCTAGAAAACCAAATGAGCGCAAAGGACAGCAATGCCGCCTGGAATGAGTCCATAGAGTACCTGGAGAGGGTGACCACCAATCTTCATGATGCAGTGATGAAGGTCAGGATGGTTCCCGTGGAGGCAGTATTCAACCGATTCCCCAGGATGATACGTGATATCGCAAGAGAGTTGGGTAAGGATATTGAACTGAAGATGTCCGGTGTGGATACTGAGCTTGACAGGACGGTCATCGATGAAATCGGCGACCCGCTCATACATATCCTCAGAAATTCCGCCGATCATGGTATAGAAACCCGTGAAGAAAGGGCGAAGCTCAATAAGCCCTCCGTCGGAAGCATCTACCTTAGAGCCTATCAGGACGGAAATAATGTTGTCATTGAAGTGGCGGACGACGGCAAAGGCATTGATGTGGGGAAGATCAGAAAAAAGATCATCGAGAAAGGCCTGGAATCTGCCGATATAGTCAACTCCCTGTCTGAAAAAGAGGTTGTGGACTATTTGTTCAGACCCAATTTCAGCACCGCTGACAAGGTCACTGACCTTTCCGGCAGGGGTGTGGGAATGGATGTTGTGAAGACCAAGATTGAAGCGCTGGGAGGCTCGGTTGAGGTTGAGACTCAGTTCGGCGTCGGAAGCAGGTTCATTATCAGGTTGCCATTGACATTGGCTATTATTCAGGCGCTCCTGGTGAGAATCGGCTCGGAGAAATATGCCCTGCCGCTAAGCTCGATCCGGGAGATCGATAATATCAAATTCGATGAAGTGAAGATGGTTCGAGATCGTGAAGTGATCATGCTTAGGGATATGGTCATTCCTCTGGTAAGACTTAATGAGGTGCTTGAGGTTAAAGACGCAATTCCTGATGAAAAGAAAAAGCATCTGACGGTGGTTGTTGTCAAGAAAGGAGACAAGCTGACGGCCTTTAGTGTTGACAGTCTGATTGGACAGCAGGAGATTGTTATAAAGTCGCTGGGCAAAATTATGCAAGGCGTTAAATATATTGCCGGGGCGACCATCCTTGGCGACGGCAATGTAGCCCTGATTATCGACAACAATTCCCTTGCCTTATAAACCGGTCTGTTAACCGAGTTATCAGACATCGCGCCATATTCTATGTGATTAAGGGGGCTTGATTTCGTGGCGAAGCAGGTTTCAGCCAAAGAACATAAACAGTATGTGGTGTTCCAGATAGACGACCAGGAATTTGGTGTGGATATTCACAAGGTTTCAATCATTGAAAAATTCATGAATATTACAAGGGTTCCCACCACACCGGACTATATTAAGGGAGTTGTCAACCTCAGAGGGGAAATCATTCCTGTCATGGATCTGAGAACTAAATTCGGGTTGCCTTTCAAGGAGGCTGACGATGACACCAGAATTATCATGCTTAAGTTCAACGAAATCACTTTAGGGGTGATTGTTGATTCGGTCGCAGAGGTTGTGGATTTTGCCGAGGAAGAGATGGAAAGTGTAACCAGCATTACGAATGACCGCACATTGGACTATGTCGTAGGTATTGGAAGGATTGATCAGCGCCTGATTACTGTGCTCAATATCGAAAAGCTCATTACCGAATTAACCGAGCGGGAATAAGGAGTATAAGCGGATGGCGGACAATATTAGTGGACTTAACAATTTTCACCTTGACGTATTGAAGGAAATAGGAAATATCGGGGCGGGCAATGCGGCCACCGCCCTGGCGAAGCTGCTGGATAAGAGGATTGAAATGAGGGTGCCCCAAATACGTATTATGAGATTCAGCGAGGTCAGTGACGTATTGGGAGGCGCCGAAACTCCTGTTATAGGTATACTCCTTCAGCTTCAGGGGGATATCAGCGGCAGCATGATGTTTATTCTGGATTATCCGTCCTCCAGGATGCTCGTTAATATTCTCATGGGCAAGCCCATGGAGACTGAACTGGAATATGACGAGATGACCTGTTCAGTCCTTACTGAAATAGGAAATATTCTTGCAGGATCCTACCTCTCGGCATTATCTAACCTGACAAACCTGAAGATAATACCTGATGTTCCGGCGCTGGCTATTGATATGGCCGGAGCTATACTGAGTGTTCCTGCCATTGAATTTGGGAAAACCTCGGATACCGTGCTGTATATAGAGAATGTATTTACGGACGGTTGTGACAGTGTCATCGGAGATCTTTTCCTGGTTCCTGATGAACTGTCCTACGGGAAGTTATTAGAAGCGTTAGGAGTCGTTTGATGGCAGAGATAATCAAGGTGGGCATGGCCGAACTGAAGGTATCCCGACATCCTTCAATTTTAACTACCCTCGGCCTGGGTTCCTGCATAGGTATTGCATTGTATGACCGCATTAAGAAAAACATTGGAATGGCACATATTATGCTGCCCAGTTCATCCATTGCAACCGCCAGTTCAAACCGCGCTAAGTTTGCCGATACCGGTATTCATGATCTAATTGAGGAAATGAGAAGATGTGGATCCGATATCAGGGATATAGTAGCCAAGATAGCCGGTGGAGCCCAAATGTTTGCCTTTGCTACCCAGAATGAGTCCATGAAGATAGGGCAAAGAAACGCCGAGGCCACCAGAGCCGTTCTCGCCGGCTTCAGGATACCCATAATTGCCGAAGACACGGGAGGGAATTATGGCCGGACCATTGAGCTTTCATCTGAAGATGGATCGCTGAAGGTGAAGACCATTGGTTTTGGAATAAAGTATTTGTAGGTGAAATCGTAACATGGATTATATCCGGAAAATCCCATTGCTTCTGGGAGCAGGTGCTGGCTTGATAATCGGACTAATAGGTTTATCCGCCGGTGTTCCCAACAAAGAAAATATGCTAAATATGTGCGTGGGAATGGTTATATTCTACATGGTAGGCATCCTGATTAGATCCACCGTAAAAGGCATCGCAGAGCAGGCGATGGAAATGATCAAGAAGAAAGAAGAAGAAGAAAAAAGGCGTGAGAAGGAAAAGAACCGGATAGAAGACCAGAAAGAGAATGAAGAATCTTTGGGCGCAAGCATAGATATGACAGTCGGAGATGAGAGTGAACTGCCAGATGACGATAATTTTGACGATCTGCCTATTGCAGAGTTTATAAAGAATGAGCTGGAATAGGAATCGGCGGTATCATATTAAATCACAATGAATTGAATGGTTAGACGGATGTATAGTCCGTACCATTGACGGAGGTATTCAATGTCCACATCTGTTCCCCAAAGGCAGCAGGAACTATGGAAAAAATACAAGGAAACAGGAGACCCGGCCATAAAGGAACAGCTTATTTTGGAATATGCTGATTTGATTAAGTATGTTGCCGGACGCCTGAGCATCTATTTCGGATCCAATGTGGAATACGATGATCTAGTAGGGTATGGCGTATTCGGCCTGATAGACGCTATCGAAAAGTTTGATATAGAGAAAAAAGTTAAGTTTGAAACCTACGCATCGCTACGCATCAGAGGTGCCATCATCGATAGTATACGCGATCTGGATTGGGCCCCAAGATCCTTGCGTAAAAAAGGCAAGGAACTGGAGAGGGCTTACTTCGAAGTTGAGAACCGATTGGGGCATTCAGCAAGCGATCAGGAAGTCGCAGATCATATGGGAATTACAACCGATGAACTCAATAAGCTGCTTCAGGAAGTCAACATGTCCCAGATGATTTCATTGGAGGACTATCTTGATCAGAATCATGAAGCCGGACTCGACGGACTTACCATGGAAAGGGACGCAACGCGACCCGAGCAAAGAATGGAGGTTGTTGAACTTAGGGAAACACTGGCAGATGCTATTGAAAAGCTGCCAGAAAAGGAGAGAATGGTTGTAACCTTATACTATTATGAGGAGCTGACCCTGAAGGAGATTAGCCACATCATGAAGGTATCCGAATCCAGAATCTCACAGTTACACACAAAGGCCATCATGCGTATGCGGAGCAGACTTGAGCGCTTGAAAAGCGCAATTCTGGAGTAGAGGAGAATCAGTAATGACAGACCAAGGTATCCAGCAGATGAAAAGTTATGAGATCACCTATCAGGAAGATGGTGTGTTTCTCACTGTTTATCCTCCAGTTGGCTATCTCAACAAGGTTAATCAGAACGAAGTTCTGAACCACATAGCAAAAAAGGGAATTCAGGGATACAATGCAAGTGTTATAGCAGAAGCTATCAAACGCCGTGATGGGAAGCCGGTCAAAATTGCAGAGGCTCAACCTGAGAAGAAATTGGATTCTACCGTAGATGCTTTTGCATCCGATGATAAGATGCAGGCTTTCATTACTGCCTCCCAGCCCCAAGGCGGAGGCAGCGGCCCAACCTTTGAGATGATTGTCCGGGCGCTCCATGATAAGGGCATCGTTGCCTGTATTAATGAGGGGAGAATAAGGGAGTTTGTCGATAACCCTGTCTATGGTGTGCCGGTGCTGGTTGCGGAAGGCGTTCCTGCGGTGAATGGAAAAAATGGTTCACTCAACTATCTGGTTGATATTCATAAGGATCGGAAACCCATCATAATGGAAGATGGTACGGTCAACTACAAGGATATGAACCTGATTGAAAACATTACAAAGGATCAGAAGCTGGTTGAAGTGATACCACCCGTTCCCGGGAAAAACGGTATGAATGTAGTTGGAACCGAATTGAAGGCATTGGAGGGCAGGCCGGCTGTCATACCGCGGGGCAGAGGTGTCTATCTTAATCCTGAAGGTACTGAGTTGTTTGCAGAAATTGACGGGCAGCTCAGGCTGGTGGATGGAAAGATCAATATCTATTCGGTATATGAAGTTCCTGCCGATGTGGACAATTCAACAGGAAATATAAGGTTTATCGGTAATGTCAGCGTAAGAGGGAATGTCCTATCCGGCTTTGAGATCGAGGCTGGCGGCGATATTGAAGTGGATGGAGTTGTGGAAGGGGCAAGGCTCAGGGCTGCTGGGAACATCATACTTAAACGGGGAATGGTGGGTGGCGGGAAAGGCGAGCTGATAGCTGGAGGAGACATAATTGCCAAGTTCGTTGAAAACAGCAAGGTTGACGTTGGGGGAGACTTGAGGGCGGAAGCTGTCATGCACTGTGACGTCAAATGCGGAAAAAGCATCATCCTTGGTGGTAGGAAAGGCCTTCTGGTAGGTGGACTTGCCAGGGTCGGCAAGTTAGTTGAAGTTAAATATCTTGGCAACCAGATGTTTACGACAACGGTTGTTGAGGTTGGATTTGATCCCCACCTGCGTGAGCGGATGAAGTTTTTAAGAACCGAGATTACCAGTATGGAGGAAGGACTTACTAAAGCCAATCAGGCCATTACATTGCTGAACAAGATCAAGACCAATACTGGTGAGCTGTCGCTGGAAAAGCGGGAGCTTCTGGCCAAGAGCACGCGGACAAAATTCTATTATGAGAACAAGCTGATGGAGTATAAAAAAGAGATAGCAGATATTGAGGAGAAGCTCCAGCATGGAGCCAGCGGCAGGATCAAGGTCCTGGGGAGCGTCTATCCCGGTGTAAGGGTTGCTATCGGTAACGCTATGTTATATATTAAAGAAGAAGCTAAATATTGTTCCATGTACAGTGACGGCGCCGATATCCGGTTTGCCTCGCTGTAAAGAGCCAAGGAGGGTTGAAATGGCTATCGGACCGGTTGATTTCAGACCCATCATGTCGAAGGTAAATGAGGTTGCCCGCATCCAGAACGAGCAGCAGCAAAGGGTTTTGGGGCAGGAGCAGCAGCAGGCTGAGGCATCTGTTAGGCAGGCTGAACAGGACACCAGATCGGTCCACTCACAAGATCAGACCAACAAGGTAACCATCACAGACAAGGAAGAAAAAAGAGGCGGAGGAAGTCGTAAGCAGAACCAGAATCAGGAGAGCGAGAACAACGAAGAGAAAAAGGATAGGAAAGAGGAAAGCTCCCTGACCAGGGAAGGACACATTGACATCCGCCTGTAGGATAAATAATGACCATACGAGGATAAAAAGGTGTGTCTTGGCACACCCGATGAAGGATAAAGCACTGAATTTACTTAAGATAAGGGGTACAATAGTATGACTGTATTCTTTACATGCATTACCCTGGTAGGATCCGGTATAGTTTTATTTTCCCTGCTTCTGATGCTGGCTGAGAAGCGGCGCATCCATGATTACCGGAAGGATGCAGCCGAAAAAAAGGATGACCTTATCCAGGTCATTGAGGATGCTGAGCTTCTTATCGAAGAGATGAACAAATTCTCGGTTTATGCAGTTTCCAAACTGGAGGAGAAGAGCGACATGCTAAATCAGACCATTCATGAGGCTGATCGCAGATTAGAGGCCATGAATGGTTTGTTTGAGTCGTCATCTGGTACAGTCATGGAGCCTGACGAAAAAGAAATCCCTGCTGAACCCAGGAATGAACAGGATATTGATTCAATCATCCATTCCCAACTGTTCAAAAAGGGCAAGGTCATACCCTTTGATGTGAAGCGCCGTGAGATCGTCAAGCTTTCAAAGAGTGGCCTGGATAGTGCCCAGATCGCCAGACTTCTAAACATGGGCAGGGGCGAAATCGAACTGATCGCAAAAATAGGCCGGTGAAACACTGGCCTACCGGAAAAGGAAGAGACAATGTGAAGCTGATAGATGGTAAAAGTGTTTTGCTGGGAATGGGTATTGGTATCGTTATCACATCAATTCTTGGTTTCATTTTTTTTCTGGGATATCAGCCCCATCTCTCAGATGGCGAGATTATCAGCCGGGCCAGAGAATTGGGAATGGTTGACAGATTCGAAGCCGGCGGAAGCATCTGGAGAAATCAGGACGGCAGCGTTACTTTTACTGTCAGTGAAGGGGAAAGTTCATCTATCATTGCCGAAAGGCTTTATAATGCCGGAATTATTGACAGTTCCATTGAATTTGAAATCATGCTCAAGAAGGCTGATCTACAGGATTCCATAAAGCCCGGTGAATACCGGATAGATTACGACGATGACACCAAGACCATTATCGATAAAATGACAGGCCAATAGAGTACACAAGCAAATTCTTTTTTTGAATTTCAATAGTTTATTCTGTAACCCAATTCATGATTTTCAGACCCAAAAACTGAGCAAGACAGTCTGTTGGAGGAACAATTAACTTCTTGATTTAGGCTTTTGTTTATGCTAATATGATAGGGCAATACGCCGATGTGATGGAATTGGCAGACGTAGTGGACTCAAAATCCACCGGTGGCAACACCGTGCCGGTTCGAGTCCGGCCATCGGCACCAGATAGACAGAAATGCCATGCGAAGACACCGCATGGCATTTTAATTTTTCTACCAAACTCTTTTAACAGTAATGTTTTCCTGACGCGCATACAACTATCTCGCTGAGTGGAGGTTTTTATAAAATCCTATTGACAGCTATATCGGCTCCCGATATAATATATCGTAAGACGATATATCGTGAAAGGATATAACGAAAGGCGGTATAGTGTGACCGAGAATATTGCGCTGACGGAAGCGGTTTATTACATCCTGCTATCTCTGTATGAACCCATGCATGGCTATGGCATCATGCAAAATGTTGAACAATTGAGCAAAGGGAGGGTAAGGTTGGCAGCGGGTACACTTTACGGAGCCATCAGTACTCTGCTTGAGAAGGGATGGATTAAGGCTCTTCCCGGTGAAAAAAACAGCAGAAAAAAAGAGTATCTGATAACACAACAGGGAAAAGATGCGGTCGAACATGAAATAATGCGGCTTAGGGAGCTTGTAGCAAACGGAGAGATCATCACGGGAGGTGGAGCCGAATGAGGTTTACGGCTCATAAAGCATTTTTTGCATGGGATTTTGAGGAAGAAGAGAAATGGATCAACGAAATGGCCGCAAAGGGCATGAACCTGCAGGGCGTTGGTTTTTGTAAGTACGTTTTTGAAGAAGGAACACCGGGAGAATACCAGTATCATCTTGAATGGCTGAAAAACAGGCCAAATCATCCTGAGAGCGTTTCCTACATCCGGTTTCTGGAAGAGACAGGTGTAGAGCATGTAGGGTCTTTTAAGAATTGGATCTATCTTCGCAAAAAAAGAGCGGATGGCGCTTTCGACCTGTTCTCAGATCTGGATTCGCGCATAGACCATTTCAAAAGGATCGCCAGACTGATTTATGTTATACTGGCCATTATCGCGCTTTACCTTGCATACTCAGTTTGGATCTGTATAAGCCGTCCAGCGGCTTTGTCATCCTTTATTCCGATATACATCGTTTATGCCGTGATTTTAATAGGCACTGTTTTTGGCTTGATAAAAACCCGCAGAACCTACAACAGGCTCAAGAAAGAACGTATTATGAGGGAATAAAGGTGGATCGGATATCAAACTAAGACGATCCGCAAAACAAAAGGAAAAAGACCGGAAAACCGGTCATTTTCACTCTTATAACCTGCAAGGCATATCAATCCGGTTTTCTTCTTACCAGATGGATATGCTGTCCCCTGCCGATGCTGATGGCCGGCCCGGTTTTAACTTCTTCCTGGCGGCCAAATATATCGGATCTGGTGCAAATCTTATGTATATGGTTGCCATTGGGGAGCGGTATTGCTTCGCCTGTTACCTCAACAGGGCATTTATACGTCTTTACATCGTCATCCCTCTGGCCGTCTTTCAGTATTGCAACCCGTCTGGACTTCTCCCGTCGGGCTGATGAAAACCTTACCCAATCAGGACAGACATCCCAGTTGTGGTTACGAATCATTGCGTCCTCTCCTTTATCCCGTTTGTCTATTACATATTATGTCTAAAGGACGAGGATGTTCTTCCGTGCCTTTCTAATACTTCTGATTGATGTAGCTGTCGGTTAAAGATTTTCGCTTGTCTTCTCTTAGCACACCATTGTTTCGAAGAGCCTCTGCAATTCCCTGGCTCTTGGTATGAAGGATCAATAATTCCTGCTCGAAGGTGTTACCGGGCGTATTGATCTCCATGAGCACATCAGGGTTATGAATAACAATTTCTATGAGCTTGCCCTTTAAAAGGGATGATCTCACATTGACGTAGTAGGCCTCCACACCGCTGTAATCGATCAGCCTGAGCAGGTGTAGGGTTGATCTGTCCTTTTCCCTGTAGTGGTTATAGGACTGAGTATAATAGGCCTGACGCTCCTTGCTGGTGTTGCGGGGATCTTTGGCTATGCTTTGCCAGTATTTTGCGTTGACATTATGATAGTGATAGTTATAGATTGCTTTCTTGATATTGTCAACTCTTGTGAAAGGCTGTATCCCAAGGCGTTCAATATAATGAAAGTTTTCTTCGATGAATTCGTTTTTAGTCAAGTCTCCCATCTTATACTGCAGTAAGAGGCTTTGTCTGTGCCTGAGGAACCTGTCAAATTTGTTCATAGAGTATTCCACCGCCTGTATGTCAAATCATAAATGAGTTTATGATAAAAGTAAAGGACTTGCCATTGGAACATTATCCTTCCCGCACACGAATTCGCTCATGCAGGAAGACCGGAGAATTCAAATGTATCCTGCTCAATCTCACAGGTATGGTCGATCTGATAAGCTATAAAGAATGCATGGCCGGTAATCTGAGTGATTACGAATACCTGGATGATTTGCTGGTTCAAGGATAAAAGGCCCTCTGAGGAAGTAATAAATGAACCCCGGTATCATGATGATGCCGGGGTTAAATACCTTGCCTTAGGCTGTCAGGTAACAGCAGTTTAAGTTTTTGAGATCTTTGATGGTGGAGGTGAGGGGAGTTGAACCCCTGTCCGAAACCGCATTCGCAAGAGCATCTCCGGGTGCAGTTCATGTTTTGTCATTCCCTCCGCTGTACGCCCATGAACAGGCTTACAACTTCAGTAGCTTCATTTGTCATGCACGACTCAAAGCTTTGTCGTGTCACGTTCACCACTGTCGACGCCCCATCCCGGGCCGTGGTCCTCCCAGGCGGGACGGCAGCCTACATTAGGCTGCAAAAGCTAATTCGCTATTCCTGTTAGCGTTTATTTTTATGCTCTCGTTTTTTAAAGTGGCCAACGAGAATCCACTACCCGCTTCTCCGGCTTCAACAGCCCCGTCGAAACCAAAACACCCCCATTAAAAATGGCAGTGTGCCAATAGATATTATATCACAACTGACCCTGAATATATAGTGGTAATTACCTGCTGCTGTCTTTCATCCGTCTTTCTATCTCCCTGGCAGCGTCCCGCCTGGCGATATCCTGACGCTTGTCGTATAATTTTTTACCACGGCATACCGCAAGTTCTACCTTTACGAGCCCCTTTTTAAAATACAGGCTCAGAGGAATGAGTGTGAATCCCTTTTTCTGTGTTAATCCGATCAGTTTATTGATCTCGTAACGGTTGAGCAAAAGCTTGCGCGTTCTCATCGGGTCATGGTTAAATCGGTTGCCCTGATCATAAGGGCTGATATGCATGCCGTGTATAAAAACCTCACCGTTATTAATTACTGCATAACTGTCCTGAAGGTTAGCACGACCAAGACGCAGGGACTTAACCTCAGTTCCGGTGAGGACAATTCCTGCTTCAAATACTTCCTCTACAAAATATTCATGCCTGGCTTTTCTGTTCTTGGCAATGACCTTTGTACCTTCAGGCATCTTCATTCTTCATCCTTTTCGATGTGTAATACGCCTCATAAAAGAGACAAAAGCCTCCTTCACGGGAGGCATTTTCTAGTATACAACCGATTAACCCATTCGTCAAGTAAGCCTGGGGATGGGACAGAGTCGTTAAACCCAGTCTGGAACGCCTAAAGAAGCCGATCGGTTCTCGGGAACCCAGAGGTTTTGAATGTCAATAAAGGGTATTTCCCAGAGGTGCAGCTACGCTCTTATAAACTAGGAATCCTTATCATGTTGGGCTGATTCAAAAAGCCCCCGGACTTCCATAACAGGTTCTACAAACAGGATTCCCTTTCCGGGCTCATCCAACTGGAGTTCTTCATATAATGTGCTTACTACTTTATTAACCAATTCGTTGGGTATAAGGATCAGAACCAGTTCCTTTTCCGGCTCGATTTCCACACCGAATAGTTTTTCAGTGTATTCTGCACCCACAGCCCGCCCGTGCATGATTGTACCGCCCCTGACGCCTGCATTGTGTGCAACATCCATTACCTCTTCTGCCATACCGCGATCGACAATTACCGTCAGCTTCTTATACATACTCATTTCCTCCA
>LFRM01409300.1_pt1 | contig 23908 bp, 16 predicted proteins | sample 618341 | NCBI WGS metagenome assembly LFRM01 (sample SAMN03654438, study PRJNA283298) | anaerobic digester metagenome | isolation source: pool of bioreactors CSTR01a, CSTR02a, and CSTR03a thermophilic anaerobic... | place: Denmark: Kgs. Lyngby | collected 2014-05-21 | reverse complement strand
CTCGCTACACAATCGCCCATTTTTGCCAAGCACCCCTTTGGCCTTCACCCACCATAAGCAGTGTCATAAAATGCGCTATTTGGTCAATTAAAGGCCTTTTTTCATTTCTACCGAGAATTTGCCTATATAATAAGGAAGAAACCCCTTTCCATAAAGGCGAAAAAATGGTATAATAGATACAAGAGCTGCCTCATAAACGTCAGCGCACAGGGGGCGGCTTTCAACTGTTTATTGGGCGAAAATCGCCTGATGTAAAAGTGTCAAAGGGAGTGGAATTGGTGACCAAGCAAACCCCTGATCTACAAAACAATCAAACTGATGATCTGTTGCTTGACGATGATATGCAAGTGCATGATATTTCGCAAGCAGATACTGCCGTAGGCGATCATGTGTATGATGAAACACAAATCCAAGTACTTGAAGGACTGGAAGCAGTCCGCAAGCGTCCGGGCATGTATATCGGCAGCACAGACTACCGCGGATTGCATCACTGCGTATACGAAATCGTAGACAATGCAGTTGATGAAGCACTTGCAGGTTACTGCACTGATATCAACATATTCCTCCATAAGGACGGCAGCTGCGAAGTTCGCGACAACGGCCGCGGCTTCCCCGTGGGTATTCACCCCAAGCTGGGTCGTCCCGCGGTTGAAGTTTGCCTAACCATCCTTCATGCCGGCGGCAAGTTCGGCGGCGATGGATACAAGGTTTCCGGCGGACTGCATGGCGTTGGCGCCAGCGTTGTCAATGCGCTGAGCAGGCATTTCAAGGTAACCGTCTATCAAGACGGTAAAATTCACGAGCAGGAATACAAGCGCGGCAAGATCCTCTATGATCTGCGCGTAGTCGGCGAAACAGACCAAACGGGTACAACCATTCAGTTCTGGCCTGATACCAAAACCGAAGAAAACCCCGATGGTATCTTTGAAACCGAAGATTTCCAGTTCAACATCCTCAAAGCCCGCTTCCGCGAGATGGCTTTCCTAAACAAGGGCATTCGCATCACGCTCACAGACGAGCGCACCGAGCCCGCTCTGGAGCGCTCATATTACTACGAGGGCGGCATTATTGAGTTCGTAAAGTACCTCAATAGAAAAAAAGAGGTTCTCTTTGATGAGCCTGTTTACATGGAAGGCATCATCAAGGATGTGTCAGTTGAAGTTGCGCTGCAATACAACGACACCTACCAAGAGAATATCTACACCTTCGCAAACAATATCCATACGCCCGAAGGCGGCACCCACCTCACGGGTTTCTCCACTGCGCTGAGCCGTACCATCAACGATTACGGACGCAAGTTCAACATCCTCAAGGCTGCCGATGCAAACCTCAAGAGCGATGACGTTCGCGAGAGCATCACGGCCATCATCAGCGTCAAGATGAAAGACCCGCAGTTTGAGGGGCAGACAAAGAGCAAGCTTGGCAACAGCGAAGTGCGCGGTATTGTCGATAGCCTTGTATCCGAGCGCTTGGGCATTTATTTGGGCGAGAACCCGCAGGTAGCCCGTGCCATCCTTGATCGCTGTTTAGGCGCTGCACGCGCCCGTGAGGCGGCAAGAAAGGCACGCGAGCTGACACGCCGCAAGACCGTACTGGAAAGCGGCAGCATGCCGGGCAAGCTGGCAGACTGCTCAGAGCGCGATCCTGAGAAATGCGAAATCTTCCTCGTTGAGGGCGACAGCGCAGGCGGCAGCGCCAAAACAGGGCGCGACCGTTTCTTCCAAGCGATCTTGCCCCTTCGCGGTAAAATCCTGAACGTTGAAAAGGTGCGCATTGACCGCGCGCTTGGCAATCAGGAAATCCGCTCCATGATCACAGCCTTTGGCTGCGGCTATGGCAGCGAGTTTGACGAGACCAAGCTACGCTATCACCGCATCGTATGCATGACAGATGCTGACGTTGATGGATCTCATATCCGCATCCTCATGCTCACCTTCTTCTATCGTTACATGCGCCCGCTCATTGAAAAGGGTTATGTATATATCGCTATGCCGCCTCTTTACAAGGTAACAAAGGGCAAGAAGGAATACTACGTCTACAACGACGAAGAGCTCGAAGTCCTCATGCAGCAAATAGGCCGCGATCCCAAACCCGACATCCAGCGCTATAAGGGTCTTGGCGAAATGTCCAGCGAACAGCTTTGGACCACCACCATGAACCCCGAAACGCGTACCATGCTTCAGGTCACAGTTGAGGACGCAGTGGCTGCGGACGAAATCATGAACCTGCTGATGGGCGATAAGGTCGAGCCTCGCAAGGAATTTATCGAGCAGAACTCTGGTCTCGTAAAAAATCTGGATGTTTAAACCAAAGCAGATGATAGGCTGCGTTTGCGCGACCTGCCTATATCCCTGAAAAGCGTCGCTTTTCAACCGCACTTTGTAAGGAGTGATTCACCCGAATGTCTAAGATACAAGACAAGCTAATTCCAATTGATCTGGAACATGAGATGAAGAAATCGTTCATCAGCTATGCAATGGCCGTTATCATCAACCGCGCATTGCCTGATGTTCGCGACGGTTTAAAACCCGTTCATCGCCGCATTCTATACGCAATGAACGAGTTGGGCATGACCCCGGACAAGCCCTACCGCAAGAGCGCACGTATCGTGGGTGACGTACTTGGTAAGTTTCACCCCCACGGCGACAGCAGCGTTTACGACGCTATGGTGCGCCTTGCACAGGATTTCTCCATCCGCTACTTGCTGGTGGAAGGTCAGGGTAACTTCGGCTCAGTCGACGGCGACGGCGCTGCTGCTATGCGTTATACAGAAGCCCGCCTTGCCAAGCTCTCCATGCACCTCATTGGCGAGATTGACAAGGATACCGTTGACTTTTGCCCCAACTTTGATGAGACTTTGCTCCAACCTACCGTCCTTCCCAGCCGCTATCCAAACCTTTTGGTCAACGGCTCAAGCGGTATTGCAGTCGGCATGGCAACCAACATCCCTCCGCATAACCTGCGCGAAGTGATTGACGGCTGCATCCACATGATCGACAACCCCGATTGCACAGTCGATGACCTGATGCAGTTTATCAAAGCCCCCGACTTCCCCACCGGTGCCATCATCCTTGGTCACTCGGGCGTTCGGGCGGCTTATCATACAGGCCGCGGCAAAATCATCTGCCGTGCCCGCACAGAAATCGAACCCATGGCACAAAACCGCAACCGTATTGTTGTGACCGAAATCCCCTACATGGTCAACAAATCCAAGATGGTTGAAAAGATTGCAGAATTGGTGCATGAAAAGCGCCTTGACGGCATCAGCGATATCCGCGACGAGTCCGACCGTCACGGCATGCGCGTCGTCATCGAGCTCAAGCGCGATGTACACCCCACCGTTGTTTTGAACTACCTGTACAAGCACACCCAGATGCAGGAAACATTCGGCGCGAATATGCTTGCGCTGGTCAACGGCGAACCCAAGGTGCTGACGCTTCGCGAGATGGTCTATCACTACATCGCCCACCAGAAGGATGTTGTGACCCGCCGCACCAGATACGATCTGGACAAAGCCCAAGCGCGTTCGCATATCTTGGAGGGTCTGCTCAAGGCACTGGATCATATTGACGAAATCGTCGACATGATCAAAAAGAGCCCAGATGCAGCAACCGCCCGCGCTCGCCTGATTGAAGCCTTCGCTTTTAGCGACAGGCAGGCTCAAGCCATTTTGGATATGCGTCTTGCACGCCTGACGGGTCTGGAACGCGACAAGCTCCAGGCCGAGTATGACGAGCTAGCAAAAACCATTGCCTACTTGTCCAGTCTGCTCGCGGACGAAGCATTGCTCATGGGCGTTATCAAGGATGAAATGACCGTGATTCGCGATAAATTCTCCGATGAGCGCAGAACAGAACTCACGCATATGGAAGGCGATATCGACATCGAAGACCTGATTCAAAGTGAAGATATGATCGTCACGATGACCCAGTTCGGCTATGTCAAGCGTCTGCCCAAGAGCACCTACCGCGCGCAAAACCGCGGCGGCAAGGGCGTTAGCGGCATGACAACGCGCGCTGAGGACTATGCGGAGAGACTGATCATCGTAAATACCCATGAGGAGATCATGTTCTTTACCAACCGCGGCAGGGTCTACACGCTCAAGTGCTACCAGATTCCTGAAGCAGGGCGCACGGCGCGCGGCATGGCGATTGTCAACCTATTGCAGATTGCCAGCGATGAGAAGGTCACAGCGATGATTCCTGTGCCCCGTGACACCGAGGAGCATTACCTCGTCATGATGACCCGCAAGGGCATGATCAAGCGCAGCCAGTACAGCGACTTTGCAAACCTGCGCAAGTCCGGTCTGATCGCCATCACCCTCAAGGAAGATGACGAGCTGTGTACGGTTGAATTAACCGATGGTCAGCAAAGCCTGATCCTGGGCAGCCGCTTTGGTAAAGCACTGCGCTGCCATGAGGACACCATTCGAGTCATCGGCCGCTCGGGCATGGGCGTTCGCGCCATGCGCCTACGCGACGAGGACGAGATGATCGACATGTCCATCCTTGGCGAAGATCAGCAGGTGCTTGCCATCACCACAAACGGCTACGGCAAGCGCACCGACCCCGACCAGTACAGAGAGCAGGGACGCAACGGTTCAGGCATCATTGCGATGAACCTGACCGACAAGACGGGTCTTCTTGCCGCTCAGCTGGCTGTCAACCTTGACGAGGATATCCTTTTGATCACCGATGATGGCACAGTCATCCGCATGGCAGTTGCAGACATTCGCGAGAGCGGACGTAACACGCAGGGCGTAAGGCTGATGCGTATCGCAGGCGATGCACAGATCGTAGCAGTGGCACGAGCTGAGCAGGAAGAACTCGAGGAAGATGAGGATATCTTGCTCGTGGACGAAGACGGCAACATCATCCCTGCAGAAGATGCAGGCGATGCTACCGAAACAACTAGCGACGATATTTAATCCATAGCAACTACAAAAGGGTGTCCCCAATGTCAGCCAATGACTTTTGGGACACCCTCTTTACTGTAAAGAATTTGGTCAGCGCAGGAATTTAACTGCTGGGGGTCAAATACAACTAAGCATAGTAATGCCAAAAGATAACAAGCTGGCATTGAGCCGAGAGGAGCTTTGAATCCATGAATTCTACGATCAAAAGCGAACCGTCACGGTCATTCACCATTGGAAAGGTTGCCGTCTGTGTTTTCTTCGCATTCTTTTTGATACTGGGTTTCTTAAGCATGGAAGGCTATGGTCAGCCGTGGGATGAACAAGATGAGATGGACATTCTGCGCATGAACCTGTGGGAATACACAAGAGCGCTGGGGATGGACGAATCCGCCTTTGTCAGCAGGGCGGAAGATGCCGATCTGACCATCAACGCCCTCACCCCCATATCCCAGAGCATCGAGCAAGACCACGGCATCAGCGTCTTTTATCCGATGGCTGCGGTTGTGATGAATAGCACCATGCCGGAGCACACCCGCATGATCCTGTGGCATATGTACTGCTGGGTGATCTTCACCCTTGGTGCTTACGCCCTATACGCCTGTTGCCGCTTGATTGGGTTGTCTCATTTTCTGGGGTTGCTGGCAGCAACTATTCTGCTGATATCGCCCCGTTTTTTTGCAGAGGGGCACTATAACAACAAGGACATTGCGCTCATGAGCCTCACGCTCTGCACGCTCTGGCAGGGGCTCTCCCTGATGAAAAAGCCCTCCTACCCCCACGCGCTTTGCTTTGCATTTGTGGGCGCACTCGCCGCCAATACCAAGGTAGTGGGGTTTGCGATATGGGGGCTATGCGGTATATTTGTGTTGATTCGCCAAATCATCAATCGTTCCTTTACGAAGAAAACACTGCTGATCGGGCTGTTAACGGTTGTGAGCTTCTTTGCGTTTTATGCGCTCCTAACGCCTGCGCTTTGGGCAGACCCAGGCGCGTTTATCTCCTACCTAGTCGGCAACGCACTGGCATTTCAGCGCTGGCAAAACTACATTCTCTTTCGGGGGACCGTCTTTGACCTGACGCAAACCACGCTCCCGCGCTACTATCTACCCTATATGATCCTAGTGACCACACCGATTTGGATTCTGGTCACTGTCGCCATCGGACAGATATCCGCCGTGGTTTCCGTCTGCAAGAAAAATGCATTCGTGCAGCGGCTGGATCAAAACCTTTCCCTGATTCTTGTCACGCTGCTTTGGGTGCTCCCGCTCGGCTTTGCCATCATCACCAAAACCACGGTCTATAACGGCTGGCGGCATTTCTATTTTCTCTACGGACCCATGATACTGCTGGCAGCCTATGGCGTGAGCACCGTATGGCGCAGGCTATATGACCACCGCATTTTGCTGCAAATATGCACTACCGTGCTCATCTTTAGCATGGTCACCACCACCATCGGCATCTCCACCCAGCATCCCTATCAATACGCCTATTATCAGTCGACTGTTTTGGCGCAGGGAAGCGACTATTTAGAGCTTGACCACTGGAATGTGAGCGCAACCAACGCCCTGCGCAAGCTCGCCAATCAGGTGGACGGCGATATCCAGATCGGATACTCCGACCTCTGGTCGCAAAATGCCCTTGAGCATGCGATCTTCACGTTGCCAGAGGATGAAGCAGCGCGGTTCACAGTCGTGGATGCAGGTGCAAAGTACATCCTTGAAAACCCAACCTACAGCAATTTCAGCGGCTTTGAACCGACCGATACCATGCGGCCTGTCGTCAGCATCATTTCATCCAAACAACCAATCATGCGCATATACGAGAATGCCGATGCGGTGATTGCACCAAAGGAGAACTAGCACATGACCATCACCCATCACAAGCGTGAAAAACGCCTGACCGCACTCTTTTTCCTGCTTTTAGCCCTCATCGGGCTGATCGCAGGCTTTGATTACGGTCTTCCTTGCGATGAACCCGCAGAGCAGGTGATCCTCCAAGAAAACCTGAAGGAATATACCTATCGCTTCTTTGGCGAAGGCAGCGAAGCGGTGCATTACTACGGCAGCATCGATGTCCAGCGCATCTCGGAGAGCATCGAAAAGGATCACGGGCAGAGCGCGTACTACCTCGCTGCACCCATATTGCAGCTATCTTCCTCCGCCCCTGATCTGGCGACGGACCTATGGCATTTGGTCACTTGGCTATGGTTCATGCTCGGGGTGGTTTCGATCTATGGTTTTTGCCGCGAGGCCGGGATCAGCCGCATCATTTCGTGCGCAGGATCGCTCTTGCTCTATCTCAGCCCGCGTTTCTTTGCAGAAGGGCATTATAACAACAAGGATGTTGTCCTGCTTTCGCTGGTTCTCGCTTCGCTATGGCTAGGGCTTCGCTTCCTGATGAAGCCCTGTTATCTGCGCGGCTTGCTCTTTTCATTCATCGGCGCTATGGCAACGAATACAAAGGTCGTCGGCGCAATTGGATGGGGGCTGATCGGGCTTTGCGCAATCGTCATGATCACCGCAAGGCGAGAGTGGAGCTGGCGCATGGCCAGAGTCGCTGCCGCAACCATCGGCTCTTTTGTATGCTTTTATGCACTTCTCACGCCCGCGCTCTGGGATGACCCCCTTCAGTACATCAGCTACCTCCTGCTCAATGCATCGGGCTTTTCGCGCTGGACAGGCGTTGTGATCTTCCGCGGAATGGTCTTTGACCACGCCGTTCATCCGCTGCCCAGATATTATCTGCCCTATATGATCCTCGTGACCACACCGATCTACCTGCCTTTGCTGGCCATCATCGGTCAGCTGTCGTTCATCGGCAACGCGGCCAAAAAGAAAATTTTTGCATTCTCGGATGCAAAGACACTCGCATATATTGCCGCAACGCTCACATGGCTCATTCCCCTATGCTTTGCATTTCTTACCAAACCCCTTGTGTATAATGGCTGGCGGCATTTTTACTTCGTTTATGCCGGCATCGTGCTCATCGCCGCCTATGGCATGGAGCAGCTTTGGTGCTGGGCAATGGAACGGAAAAAGCCTATGCACACTGCCGTTGCCATATGGCTATGCCTTTGTTTTGTGATCACAGGCGTTGGCATCGCGGTCAATCATCCCCATCAGTATGCCTACTACAATCCGCTCGCTTTGGGCGATGGCGATATGGAGCTTGATTACTGGGATGTGAGCACAAACGCCGCCATCGATCAATTGCTCACGGCAAAGCGAAATACCGATCTGCCTTTGCTCCTTGGTGCGCGCGATGACATGAGCTGGTTTGGCGTGGAGCATGGGTATACAGTGCTCCCGCTTGACGCGCAGAGCAAGCTCAGCATCGAGTTCACACCCGACGCGCCCTACCTCTTCTACAACACCACCTATGCCCAAATCTACGGCATTGAGCCGCCCATCGGCTATCACGAGCTGCTCCATATCAGCAGCTACGGCAATACCCTTTGCACCCTATACGAGATAGATTGAGTCAAAAAAGACGCTGCGCAGCAACTGCCGCATAGCGTCTTTTCTTTTTCATGTTTTATAGTTCAAAGCGTGCGATGAGTTCTTTTGCCACGCGCACCCTTGGCAGGCGTAAATCCATCGCTTGTTTTTCAATGGCGCGATGAGCCTCCTCCTCAGAAATATGCATATGCTCAATCAGCAAGCACTTTGCCCGCGCGACCACGCGCATTTCTTCCAGCTTGGCATGCAGCTTCTCGTTTTCCTTGTTGAGCAGCTGCATACGCTTTTGCGTTGCGAGGGCAATTTGAAGGGTTTGCTGGAATACCTGCGGGATAATCGGCTTGCTGACCACCAAAACGCCTGCCTGCGTTGCATGATCATAGATCATGCTCACAAGCTCCGCCTTGATAATTAAAACAACCGCCGCCATGCTCTCCTGAGTAAGCTCCATCGCTAACTCCAGCCCTGTTTCGTCCCCTAGCGGCGCATTGATGATCACAAGCGAGACATTCATCTGCCCTGCCTGCTGCCTTGCCTGTCCTGCCGAACTTGCTACAAGCGTATCCTTTGACACGCCCTCGATCAATAATTGTTTGAGCTTATCTGCGCCGCGCCCTTGCGGACAGACTAATAATGTTTTTCCATCTGACAAATGCGCAACCGCCCTTTCATACAGTCATGTGGTGACGTTTTGACTAAAAACGCATGATCTGTTTGCGGTTGAACACTCGAGCATCGCGCTCATATTCGCCAAGCATGCTATGTGCACGCTGCACATACTGCTCAAGCAAGCCATCGGGGAGCACCTTAGCGATAAACGCGCTGTCCTTGGCGAGCGCAATCGCATGCTCAAGGGACTGCGGAAGCTTTTGGATATCCTCATCGGCAACGGTCTTAAAGTCCTTTAGTAACGCGCCGTCCCTCAGCCCTTCCAGTGCCGCTTCAATCAAAAGGGCAAAGCCGATGTAGACGTTCATCGTAGGATCAGGGCTGCTCAGCTGCATACGCGCAAAGCGGCTTTGGGGAAGCGGGATGCGCATGCATGCGCGGTCGCGCTTCATTGACCAGCAGTGGAGGCTGAATGCATTGTCCGATTTCAAGCGGTTATAGCTATTGGGCAGCGGATTGAGGAAGAGGGTCATCTCAGGCAGACGCCTCAGAATGCCCGCCATCATTGCCTGCGCTGTTTCGCTCAGCACGCCGTCTGTCATGCGGAAGAGATTGTTCCCATCTTGGTAGAATGACAGGTTCACATGCAGCCCGTTTCCGATCTGCTCGGTGATGGGCTTGGGTACAAAGGTAGCATGCACACCATAGCGCAGCGCAACCGAGCGCACCGCATGGATGAACGCGACATAATGATCTGCCGCCGTCATCGGGTCTGCACGGTGGAAATCCACGCCGTTTTGCCCCGGACCGCGCTCGTGGTGGCTGCACTCGGGACGAATGTCCATCTGCTCAAGCATCAGGCAAATATCGCGCCGAACGTCCTCGCACCTGTCCAGCGGCGCCACATCCATATAGCCCGCTTCATCATGGGTCTGCATAGTCAGCTTCCCGCGCTCATCCAAATCAAAGAGGTAGAATTCACAGTCCGTTGCAATTCGCACATCAAAACCAGCTGCTTTGGCATTCTGTGTTGAGCGCCTTAAAATGGCTCGGCTGCCGAAAGCAAATTGCTCGCCATCGGGCTTAACCAGCTCGCATAGGAGCCTGCATACTCTGCCCGCTTGCGGCCTCCACGGCAATATGCACAATGTGCTCGGATCAGGGCATAGCAGCAAATCTTCATCCACCACACCCTCGTACCCTTCCACAGCGGTTGCATCAATCGCAATGCCTTCCTCAAAGGCGGTGGATAGCTGATCGGGCAATATGGCAATGTTTTTCAGCTGCCCAAATGCATCCGTGAATGCGAGTCTGATAAACTTGACGTCGTTTTCTTCGATAAATCCCAGTACCTCATTTGCTTGCATAGCGTGCCTCTTTTCAAAAGATTCCCACAATTTGTGGTTTCAGGTAATGAGCGCTGCCTTTGATGATATGCACGCCCCTATGCAATTCATTCTACCGACCTTCGGGGATGCCTGAACCTTCGTATGATGGCTGCAAGTCCCAACTGCAATATCGGCGCGAGCACCGCCGCACCAAGCAGCACATGCCACTGTATCCCCTCTATCGGCAGAAAATAAAACACACTTGGACATAATACGACTAAAAAAAGAAAAATTCCTGCCATAAACAAAATGAGAACAAAGCGAAGCCAATCAAGCGGCAAGCAGGTGAGCACCAGCACCACCATGCCTGAATACCCCGCGATCAGCGTGCAGAGCATGCTGGTCACTTCCTCGGGCAGCTGATGCACCGCGCCCATGACCATTGCGCCAATCGTTAAGAACGCAACGCTCAACCCGCCAGGCAATGCGCGGGTGACCACATTGCGCAGGAAATTTCCCTGTACCCGTTCCTTGTTCGGCTGCAATGCGAGCACGAAGGACGGAATGCCTACCGTCAGGGTGCTTACCAGCGTTAGCTGAATGGGCATGAAGGGATAGATGAAAGGCAGTAGCAATAGCAAAATCGTGAGGATGAAGCTAAAGATATTCTTAACCAAGAACAGGGACGATGCACGCGTAATATTATTAATCACGCGCCTGCCCTCCAGCACGATTTCGGGCATCACCTCAAAATCGGAGTTGAGCAATGTAATCTGAGCAATTCGGCATACCGCATCGCTTCCGCACGCCATCGCGATGGAGCAATCCGCTGCTTTCAGTGCAGGAATATCATTCACGCCATCCCCCACCATCGCAACATTGTCGCCCTGCGCCTGCATCGCTTCGATCAAAAACCGCTTATCATTAGGCGATACGCGACCAAAAACCGTGTATTCTTTTGCAATCGCCGCATAATCAATGGGAGACGGCAGGGCGGAAACATCGACATACGCTTGCGCATTTGGAATGCCCGCATCATGTGCCACATGGGAAACCGTGAGTGGATGATCGCCCGAAAGCACCTTGAGGCAAACGCCCTGCTCGCCAAAATAGCGTACGGTCTCGCGCACTAGCGGACGCAGCGTATCCCTCAGGCAGATCAGTGCCATGGGCTGCAAATGAGATGGGAGCACATCGCCGCTGAATGGCTCATCCCCGCTCATCAGTGCCAGCACCCGCAGACCTTGCGCTGCATGTGCCTTTGCCTCCTCCAGCGCAGCCCCTGCAAGCAAGCATTCAGGTGCACCAAGCACCACCGTCCCCAGCCCCTCAAACCTCGCGCCCGACCACTTGCGTTCACTTGAAAACGGGACGGTTTGAAGCGCCTCACGATTGGTCAATATCTCAGGGCATACCTGATGGAGCGCTATATTGGTAGGGGTTTGGTCATAAAAGGTGGACAGCAACGCAGCCAAGCACTCCTCAGCCTGTGCCCGCTTAGCTGTGCCTTGCAGTATCATCACATCAAATGTCATCTCGCCATTGGTCAGCGTCCCCGTCTTATCCACGCACACCACGCTGGTTCTGGCAAGCGATTCTATGCCGTAGAGCTCATTGACCAAAGCGTTTCGCTTGCCAAGGCGAACCACGCCTGCCGCAAGCGCGATGGAGGTGAGCAAAATAAGCCCCTCCGGAATCATGCCCAGCACAGCCGCAACGCATTTGATGACCGCGTCCTCAATCTCCACATCCAGTCCCCCATGGGTTTTCCAAAACAAAAGGAGCGCGAGGGGGACAATGGCAATGGATACAATGCGGATAATGCGCTGCATGTCGCGCATCAATACGCTGCTGGAGCGCTTCACCTTGCGTGCCGATAATTGCAGTTTACCCGCATAGCTTTGCGCGCCGATCGCCGTAAGCTCTGCCACGACATTGCCTTCCAGCAGGAAGCTCCCCGCAAACAGCTCATCGTCCTGCATTTTTTCAACTGCACGGCTCTCGCCCGTTAGCAGCGATTCATCCACATGTGCGCGTCCGCTCAGCACCTTTGCATCGGCAGGCACTTGATCACCGCGAAGCAGGCGAGTCACATCCCCAAGCACCAATTCACTTGGCATGAGGCTGATTTCCCGCCCGTCCCTTATCACCGTTACTTTGCCTTCGGATAAGAGTTTGAGCCTGTCATGTGTTTTTTTCGCGCGAAGCTCCTGAATTGTACCAATCAATATATTGGAGATGGCAACCCCTAAAAACAGCATATTGCGATAGCTGCCGACGATCAGCAACAAAACCGCCAACGCCAAATTCAGCAAATTAAAGAGAGTAAAGATATTGCGGTATAGGATTTCTCCCACACCGCCCTCTTTGCTCTTTGGCATGATATTAGCCTTTCCCTGTTCGCCGAGCTGCTTTGCTTGCTGAGCAGTCAATCCGATCATCTTGGCGTCCATACTCGGCCACCTCTTCATATGTATTTTTTACCCATTTGGGTTGGTGAGAATAATAAAGGAATAGATATGGCATTTGCCTGCATTTTCAAGTGGCACACGCACCACGCCGGGCGCAACGATTTCTAGGATTTCAAGCGTATCAATGGCTTTATAGCTATCGCGGTATAGAGGATCGATAATATAAAGATATTCATCATCCACACCCGCCATCGTCACATAATGCGATGTTGTCGTGAAGGGACCGCCCCGAATCGTGCAGCCAATCACCATCGTGTTTTCCTGCTTCAGTGCCTCTATTGCCTCCTGAATCGATACGACCTCCCTCAGCATCAGGTCGTATACTTCACATACATTTTTGAGAAACTTCATATTGGTTCCCTGCCTGCCGACATTTCGTGATTTAATGCCCCAGCTGTTGTTTCCGCAGGAAAAATCAGCCATGATGAGGGGCAAATATCGCAGCACTTCATCGGCTGTACGCACCTGATACTGGGCATGACGATGGTTGCACAGAACGCTGTTGACAGCGCATTCACAAAATGTATACCCAATGTCTTCCGCTGCATAATCGAAAATTTTAGCCAACGAATCATGGTCAACGAGGTTCGCGACCGCTATGGCCACTGCCGTCGGACCGCAGCCGCCTTGCCCAAAGCGGCGTTTGATTTCAGCCTGCTTGGATTCATAGTAAAGGTCTTCCCACATCGGATCGTTTTGAGCATAGACCATAAATTCCTTGCCCAGCGTCGGCAGCGTCACATAGCCATTGCCCGTAGGCTGCTCGTCAAACGAGACTTTGTTCAGATCGATACTCGGCTTATCGTCAAATACGATTGGGCGCATGCGTGCATACAGAATATACCGCGTGGCTGTTTTGCTGTTTCGCTGCGTGATGAAGACGAAAATTCGATCGTCGCTGCTTGGCATTGTTTCAGGCAGCACTTCAATCGTGTTCGTTTGCATGATTTGAGCTATGCGCTCACTGAACTGCGCCTCGGTCCGCCAAGGCTCAATCAGCCACGAATCCTGATCGGTGAGTTTGGTTTTGTAGCCTGCAAAGACGTCCAGCTGATAGTCCGTTTGAGGGGTAATCAGCCGAAAACAGGAATGCTGCTGGTAGTAATCCGCCTCAAAAAAATCAGCAATCTGAATAAAGGGACCTCCTTCAGCATGGTTTCCCCCATAAAGATAATTCACTTGATCTGAAAAATCGGATGCATTTTCAAAATCGATATACAGAGCGCCCGTTCGGTCAATGCTTCTGGCGAATGTGCGCTTGCTATAGTAGACGTTATCCACCGTCTGCATAATGGGCAGGTTCATTTCGCTCTCGCCCTGAAACAGCCACCCCACGGTGTCTGGATTCACCTCACGGATATAATCGAAGTCCACATCATAGTGCTTGGTGGTATCAGACGTATCAAGCCTTGAAATCGGGCTGAGCACCGAATCCAGCGCCATCTCGGGCGCAGCCATCGCTGTATGCGGCATGAGTATGGCGCTGACCATCACAAGGGCATAAAGCACCCAAACGAAAGTGTAATTTTTATGTTTTAGCAATTGCTTTCCTCCGTAGTTCATATCTATACAAGCGTATAAATCGAGTCTATTATAGCACCGATTGTCCTCTTTGGTAAAGCATCACGTGTGATCATCCGTTTATTGGCAATGTGAATACGCCGATAGCAGACAGTTTACTTTTTTCGCTATATTGTGTACAATGCAAGGGTAATTCACGTAAAGATTTGGGGAGGTTCCTATGCGTATACTGAAGACGAGACAATTTCTTGCATTTACCTTGCTCATGGTCACGCTTTTCCCCGTATTTGCGATGCCATCTGCCTTTGCAGATATCAGCATCACCATCAGTGACAGCGATGATCCAACCAGCGCCGTTGAAATCGTCACCGATGACAGCAGCGACGGCGGCGACACGTCAGCCAGAGAAGCTTTTATTGACGGCATTTTAAGCCTTGCTGAGGAGAAGTTTGATGACACAAACGGCCGTGCACAGCGTGCAGCCTACAAAAGTGATATTTACATTTGTAAAAACTTCACCGTCTATCTTTTTAAGGAAAATGCGGGTGACTTCCGCATGGAGGAATACCCCGATACCCCACTTGTCATTCCCAATAACAAACCCAAGAAGGAATGCATAGAATACGTCTATGGTGCGGAGTGGATTGATGTGCCTGCACCCGACGGCAATCCTTTCTACGCTGCTGCGACCTTCCGCTATGACGCGGACAAAACCATGGCAGAAAACAGAGAAATCGCCCGTGATTTCCTAAAGCAAGTGCAGCGCGGCGATTATTTCCAAATGGCTGCCAATTATTACTATGGCATTGGCGCGCATAGCATGATCTTTTCCAGCGATTATGATGCTGAAAATGACAGTGTGCACTGGACGGACAGCAACATGAAGGGCAAAACCGTTAACGACGAGCGCTACGGCTATGTGCAGTATGATGCAGTGAAGGAAATCGACTGGTTTGTGGATGCTTTCTGCCGCAAAAAATATGGTGCTACGATCTATCGCCTGCGTGATGATATCATCTGGGCTGACTGATCAATAGGGAACCATCTACTCAATCTGAAACAAGGATGTGTTGACTATGAAATATGTACTGGTTATAGGTGACGGAATGGCGGATACCAATCTCCCGCAGCTTGCAGGCAAAACGCCTCTTGAAGCCCTCGCGCTTCCTGCGTTTGACCGCTGCGCAGGCTGCTACTGCGGCAGAGCGCTGACCGTGCCCCACGGCATGCCAGCCGGAAGCGACACCGCGATTTTGAGTATTTTTGGCTATGCGCCCCAGACCTATTACACAGGCAGAAGCGTCCTTGAAGCCGCTGGCATGGGCGTTGTGCTTCCCGATGGAAGCATCAGCTTCCGCGTGAACCTATGCGCCATCGTTCCAAGCGAAGAAGGCGAAATGATCATCCGCAGCCACAACGGCGGTAATATCCACGGAGTAGAAGCTACCACGCTAATGAACGACCTGATTGCAGACAGCGAGTTTGCAAGGCTGATGAACGAGGCTGGTCTTGAAATCACCGTTACCGATACCTTCCGCCACGTTGGCGTCATGAAATCCGAAGCCAAAGACATTGGCGCTGTGCGCCTCACAGAGCCGCACAACGTGCTTGATCAAGACATTACAGCGCACCTGCCCCATATGGAGCGCAAATCAGACGATAAAGCTGCCCGAAAGATGGCGACCGACATCCGTGCACTCATGCTTCGCAGCTACGAAGTGCTCAAGGATCATCCGATTAATCAGGCGCGCATTGCGCAGAGTAAGCTGCCCGCTAATATGATCTGGCCATGGGGCCAAGCAACCGCTGTGGCTCTCCCCTCCTTTGAGGAGAAGTTCGGTCACTATGGCACGGTTGTGAGCGCTGTCCCGCTGGTGTGGGGCATTGCAGGTCTTGCAGGGCTTAAGACCCCTCATGTGCAAGGCGCAAACGGCGATCTTGATACCAATTACGAGGGCAAAGTGCAGTGCTTGCTTGATGCGCTGGCATCAGGCGATGATTTTGCTGCCGTGCATATTGAAGCTCCTGACGAGATGGCGCACGCCGGCGACCTCGCTAAAAAGCTTGAAGCCATTCAATACGTGGAAAGCCGCGTCGTTACCCCGATACTGGATGAACTGACAAAGCGCGGAGAAGCTTTCCGTCTCCTGCTGCTCAGTGATCACCCCACATTCCTCACCACCCGCACCCACGACGGCGGTCCTGTCCCCTATGCGATCTATGACAGCAGAGTCGTATACACCGCCCTCCAAGAGGGAAAGCCACTACCAAAGAGGGAATTTTCAGAATACGAAATGGCATGCGAGCCCGTGCTGATGGATGGTACGGATCTCATGCGCGTGCTGTTTGAGCAGATCTGATGACCTGAAAGGACGCCCCTATGATTGATGTTCGTTCGCTCACATTTAAATATCAAAAAACGCCCGTGCTAAAGGGGCTTAGTTTTCATGTGGAAAAGGGCGAAATTTTTGGGTTTCTCGGCCCTTCAGGTGCAGGCAAGAGCACGCTGCAAAAGCTGCTGATCGGTCTTTTGCCCAACTATGGCGGCACTGCCACTGTGATGGGGCAGCATTGCGACAGCCTCAAGCGCAGTTTTTTCACGCGCGTTGGCGTGGACTTTGAAGTGCCTACACTTTATGAAAACATGACGGCTCGCGAGAACCTGCAATTTTTTGCATCCTTGTATTCGCGTCCCTGCTTTGAGATCGATTCGCTGCTTGACAGGCTCGGGCTCAAGCAGGAAGCCAGCATGCGCGTTGCGGCATACAGCAAGGGCATGAAGAGCCGTCTGAGCTTTGCCAAAGCGATACTGCATAACCCTGATTTGATCTTCCTTGACGAGCCAACCGATGGTCTTGATCCCACCAACGCCGCCCATATGAAGGATATCATCAAGGGACTGGCGACGCAGGGCAAGACCATCGTCCTGACCACCCACAACATGCAAGATGCAACCGATCTATGCAGCCGCGTGGCGTTCATCACAGACGGACAGCTGCGGGCAGTGGATCATCCTCAGGCATTCATCATGAAGCGCGGCGCAAAGACGCTGACCTACAACTACCGCGACGGCGAGCAGCTGATGCGCAAGTCAACCGATTTACACATGCTCTCCCAAGACCCCGCCTTCCCCTATCTCATTGAAAACAACCTCATCACCAGCATGCATACCGACGAGCCGACACTCGCCNNCTCGCCGATGTATTCACCGATATCACAGGCGGGAGGCTGGAACCATGAGCCGCAAACGCAAACACGCGCATCCGCTCATGGCTATGATGCGAGCTGACCGCAGGCTGCTGTTTCGCCATGGAATAGCTGCGGTTACCTTTTTGATCACGCTTATCTCCATCGCAGTGCTGCGCTTTTTTCTGCCCGATGGACTGCATGGGCAGATGCAGACGCTGCTGCTCCTAGCGATGCCCGCTATATTGACTTTGTTCTTTACAGGGGCTATGCTCCTGCATGAAAAAAAGCAGCATATCCACGCTGCCTTGTATATTGCCGCAATCCGTCCAAGCCATTATGTCAGCGCCAAATGCATCGTGATGACGCTTTGGGGAACGCTGATGGGCTGCCTGCTCATATGGTTTGCAAACCCCAATGTCTTTCTGGTGGAGGGCAGTACCGTTGTTTGGGAAAGCCTGCTCGCAGGAGATGTAGCTGAGCTTTGCGTAGGCGCTGCTGCACTGCTGCTCAGCGGCATTCTCTTCACATGTCTTGGCATCATCATCGGATCGATCTCAAGCGGCATGAATCAATTCGCATTCTTCGCAATAATTGCAGACGCTATTTTCTTTGTGCCTGCTGCATGGGATTTATTCAGCCCGCTGCCTCAGTGGGCTTCTTTTCATCCCGTCGTATGGATGGCACGCGCAATGGCATCCCCTGCCGAAATACTGTCCTTTGTAAACGATGCTGAGCAATGGGTCTTTGCGCTCGTACTCCTTGTGCTCCATGTCATCCTCTTCCAGGTTGCATCCGCTGCCGCCGCGGGCATGCTGCGCAGAAGGGAGAATGCTTGATGAAGAAACGTAAGCCTCGCCCCATTCTGAGCGCTTTTCGCCTGCTTGTGCATACGCTGATGCGGGGCAGTGCACTGGTCACGGCCGTCATCCTATCCATTCTCATTGGCTGTGCGCTCCGCTTTGGAATGCCCGCCCTCATAAAAGCAGCACCGCTCTTTTCATTTTTTGATAATCATGCTTTGCTTTTGGATGCTCTACTCTACCTCATCACACCATTTTTGATAATGTCCGCATGCTGCATGGTCATGCTGGATGAGCGGGACAATGCGACTGCACTTGGGCTGATGACAACGCCGATTGGCAGAAGCGGCTATTTGATCAGCCGTTCGCTATTGCCGCTTTGCTTCACCACGCTTTATACCATCGTGATTGCCTTTCTCTTTGCGTCTGTCACGCGAAAGCCGCTTCATACGCTGCTCATTGCGTTCACGGCCTCCATCACCGCTTACTCCGCCTGTGCATTCATCCCCGACTTTGCGCGGGACAAGGTGATGGGCATGTCCATGATGAAGATCGGATTCGTTCTGATACTAACCGTTGCCATTCCCTTTTATGCGCCACAAAAATGGGGGCCATATCTCTCATGGCTCCCCACTTATTGGTTCTATCGTACTTTGGTTTTCAGCGACTGGCTGATGGCTTTGATTTGCATCCTCGTCAGCGTGATTTGGATACTGCCCTCACTGCGCGCCTTCAAACGGCGGGCGCTTCGGCATTAAGCGAGCTTAGCGTCCAGCCATGCAATGATGTCCGACCAGACTTCCTCGCGATTGATTTCGTTAAGCATCTCATGGCGCCCATCAGGATAGAGCTTGAGCGTAAAATCCGTCACACCGACTGCTTTGATTTCATCCGCCACCTTCGTCACGCCCACGCCGTTTGCGCCAACGGGATCGAGCGCACCAGAGAACATCAGAATCGGGATATCCTTTTCCATCGCGCCAAGGTTTTCAGGGTACAGGCGCCTCAAACCCGTGAACATATCGCGGTAACCGCCTGCTGTAAACACGAAACCGCAATATTCATCCGCAAGGTAACGATCTACCTGGGATTCATCCCGCGACAGCCAATCATTGGGCGTGCGTGGGTTTTTAAATTGATTATTGAAGGCAGAGAAGCTGATCTTGTCGATGAGCTTGCTTGGCTTTTTGGCATAGCCAAAGGCACACTGAATTTTCGCAATCAACGACCCTGCTGTCACCGTCATCTTATCAAAATGACCCGTACCGCTAAGGATCACGCCCGCAAGCCCCTGCTCATGCTTGAGGCAATAGGTGCGAATGAGCATGCTGCCCATGCTATGTCCGAATATAAAATAAGGCACAGACGGGTATTGCTTTTGCATGTCCTGCCGGATGGCATGCACGTCCTCGATCAATGCATCCCAGCCATTTTTATCCGCAAAATAGCCCTTGACCTTTGCCCTTTTGCCATGCCCCAGATAATTATGCCCAACAACGATATACCCCGCCTTGTTCAGTCTCTCAGCCGTGTCCTGATAGCGGTCAATATGTTCAGCCATCCCGTGTGCGAACTGCACGATGCCCTTTGGCTCGCCTTCAAACGTCCAAACTCGCTTTTGAAGAATATCGCCGGCTGTGGACTTAAATGTACTCTTTGTGACCATTGTCCTTCCTCCTTGTGATTCTGTTTTGACTCATTAAACGACACCATTATTGAGTTGTTAACGCTTCCCTCTGTTTGAGGATTCTATTGTTATAGTATACCAAAAAATGAATTCATGCAACGATAATTGACCAAATTGGAGCAACTGACTGATTCAGATACCTTGTTTTAGAAAGATCAGCAATAACATGCAACGTTCATGGGCCTTTTATCGTATAGGTAGTATAGGGAGGTGAGCAGATGAGCGATGCTTCGGTACCAAGCAGCGCTGCCCAACTGGAACGCTTGATGATACAATATGGCGATAGTCTGCTCCGCATGTGTTTCATGATGCTGCACGACTATGAATTAGCACGCGATGCAACACAAGACAGCTTTCTCAAAGCGTACCGCGCACTTGATCAGCTCGAGTCGCACGATACAGAAAAAGCATGGCTGATGCGTATCGCCATCAACACCTGCAAGGATATCTACAAAAGCCGCTGGTGGCGCATGGTAGACAGACGAATCGATCTTGACACATTGCCTGATTTGGGGCAAACCGACGAGCATGTCGACCCAACCCTCTTTTTGGAAGTGATGAATCTACCGCTGAAGTACCGGGAAGTCGTACTGCTGCATTACTATCAAAATATGTCGCTGGTCGAAATTGCGCAAACACTCAACGCACCAACATCCACCATACGCTCGCAACTAATGCGTGCCAGAAACAAATTACACACCAAGCTGGAAGGGTGGTATTTAGATGAATAAACAATTCCAAGATGATGTAGATAATCTGCTTTCCGGCTTCACTTGGCAGCAAAAGGACACGGAAAGTGTTCTATCCAAACTTGAAGCAAGACCACCTGTCATGAAAAAGAAGCTCACATTATCAGTCGCTTTGGCTATGGTGCTGTTGCTCACAGTCACCGTCGCCGCACTGGCAATCGGACTGACAGCGTCAAAGAGCTATACGAACCTGCAAAAAGCGCGCAATGCCATTATGGAGAAATATGATTTCACCACCGAGATGATCACAGTGCTGCTTCAGAAATATTCACCGGAGGGCGACGATCAACGCATTTTTGAGTTTTACGGCGCTACTTCCATGTTCATGAAATGCGATGCGATCGGCGAGTACACAGTCCAAATCGATGAGAATGGCAAAGCAAACGCTGCATGGTCGCATGACGATGTCGACCCCGCGACATGGGCGGATGGCGACCTCAACTCTCCCGTCTGGGGCGCACCGCAACTTGCGCAGGCGCTGGAAAGATACTGGTTCTACCGCCAATGGGAAACCGACAACTCAGACCTGTATACCATTCCCCACGAGGAGCGCGTCAAACGGTACGAGGAACTCGAGGAGCAGATTGCACCGCTCAAATGCAATTTCGACTACCGCAAGACAGATGAGGAGCGCTGGGCAGGTTTCACGCATTACCCCGATTACACCATCGATGAGGGCGCGGAGGAATATGCAGAGCTTGCCAAGCAAGCATTGCTGGATCAGTACGGCGTCACCGAAACCACGCTCGAGCTCTTTGATATTGGTACGGAGCTTGTGGACGATTCATGGGAGATCACCGTCCTGCCCCTCTATGGCTCATACCTCGACAAAGTCACAGACTGGCGTTGGGCAAATGATTTACACGACAAGCTCGGCACTTACACAGTGCTGATCGACGTCAACACCAAGGAAATCCAGAGCGTCAGCTGGTCGCTAGACGATATTGATGTAAGCCAGTATGACGAAACCAACTGGGGTGCGGCAGATGCCATCACCCCCCAGATGCTGGTTTGGGTAATGGATTTCATCACCACAACCAAGCCCATTACTGATAAGTATCCTGATCTTAACCACGATTGCTTCTCCTTGGAGGATGCCGCCGCCTATGATCAAAAATTTAGAGATGTCGGCTTCTCCACCAACTCACGCTATTTTTATCCACATGATCTGCCCAAGGAAGGCGACATAACGCAGGAGCAAGCCAAGCAAATCGCCTCGGAGGCGATGATGGCGGACTTCTTCCTCACAGCCAAGCAGATAGCCGATAGCTATGAGCTGGTCGCGGAATACATCGTGGAGGACGGCGAAAGCACATGGGAAGTCACCTTCTATAGCAGCGAGGCAATGGGACATGTAACCCTCAATGCCGCTGATGGCATGATCACGTACGTCACTTTGGATTCAGGCGCATCAGGCAACGGTTAACTTCATATCACAAACGGCGCACCGCCCAGTCCGATAACTAGGACTGGGCGGTCTTTCTATCCTCTGCTTGTGCAGCGTAGACATACAAAACCGACCACGTGAGTGTTACCTCATGCGGTCGGTTTGTTTTACTCATGTACTATGGCACGCTGCCGCTTCACGATGAGCGATAAGTTGTTTTAGGCTTACTCGGAATCCGTATCGGAACCTTCTGCCTCATGATATCTCTGCATCCTCCTTGAACGCCTTGGGGTGATTGGTTCGCTTGTCACCTCAGGTGCTGAAGACGCTGTGGTAGGCGCAGCGGGTGCTGTTGGCTCAGTTGGAGCAGTCGGTGCCATAGGCATGGTGCTAATCGGTTTTGCATAGGGGTTTGTTCCTGTGCTTGCCGTAGGTACTGCCGCGCTGCTGCCGCTTAGGCTGCTTGGGCGAGTCATGGAGCTGCCGGTTGCGCCCGTGGTAGGAGCAATGACGTCACTTGCGCTCAGGCTGCTTGGGCGAGTCATGGACGCGCTGCCTGCTGTGCCTTGGATAGGTGCGCTGCTGCCGCTTGGGCGACCGATCGGAGTTCCCGCATTTGTGCTTGCGCCTGATGGCGGCAAGATCGGTGCTGCGGTGCTCTGGGGTGTTGTGCTCTGAGGCTTCGCATACGGATTCCCTGTGGTGCTTGCTCCCGTGATGCTGCCTGATGCATATGGATTGCGCACGCCGCCTGTGGTTGCGCCAGTTGTTGGGCTTTGAGGCGTTGTGGGCGCATTCTGATTTTGCTTGGTTCCCGTTACCGGCGGTGCAACGACTGCACGCCTTGCATAGGGGTTTTGTCCCTGCTGGGTCGATGTGCTGCCCGCAGCGCCCTGAGTTGTTTTGCTGCCCGCAGCGTTCTGCGCAGTCTTGCTGCCAGCTGCGCCTTGCGCGGCCTTGCGGCCTGCTGCTGCACGCTGAGCCGCTGTCTTACGACGCTTATTTTGGTTGAGTGCATATGCATACACGCCGCCTGCGCCGCAAATCAGCACACCTGCTGCACCAAGCAGTCCCCACGGAACGGTGCCTGTTTGGGTTTCCTTGCTCTCATCGTCATAATCGATTGGGATCATGGTACCGATTGCAAGGGTTGGTGAAGGTTCAGGAGATTCTGATGGCTGGACGGATGTCGTAACGGACGGGGTGGCATAGGGGTTGAAGGGTTCATAGCTGGTTTGTCCGGTCACGCCTGTGTTTTGCCATGTGCCGGCATTTCCATCTTCAACAGAAGCAAGTCCGCCCTGAGAAGAGGTACCTGATGAACTGCCCGATGATCCGCTGCTTGATCCTGTCGATCCGCTGGATGAGCCGCTTGTGCCATTGGAGATGGAGTTGCTGCTCAGTCCCTTATTGTATTCCGTACTGCCAACGAAGCTGCGCATTTCGGCAAGTGTCATCTGGTAGAAGTATGAACCATGAATCCAACCGATCGTACCGTTGTAGTTGACATTGTACCAAGTTACGCCATTGACCTCCTTCGTACCAAGGACCAGCGCCATACCATACTTTTTGATGGTCTTAAGCCTTGTGCCGTTAGGGGTTGCACGGAAATTAACGCTGGAGCCGGACACATAGCCATAGCTCGAATTTGAATTGGGGTCATTGGTCACCTCAGTGCCTGTGCCAGGGGTCTCGGGGTCTTTCTGGCTTGCCAGATACGCCTTGACCTCATCCTCAGTCATCTTTCGCACCTGATCCGTACGGACATATCCTGTCACGCCCTGATACTGTGCC
>LFRM01273382.1_pt1 | contig 23934 bp, 24 predicted proteins | sample 618341 | NCBI WGS metagenome assembly LFRM01 (sample SAMN03654438, study PRJNA283298) | anaerobic digester metagenome | isolation source: pool of bioreactors CSTR01a, CSTR02a, and CSTR03a thermophilic anaerobic... | place: Denmark: Kgs. Lyngby | collected 2014-05-21 | reverse complement strand
CCTAAAGCGGATACCACCGGCAGTACGATAAGGCTAATTTTATCACCAACACCGCCTGTGGAGTGTTTGTCCACTTTAATGCCTGGAATGGCACTTAAATCCATGGTATCTCCAGATTCCACAAAAGCCATGGTTAAATGGGATGTTTCTTCCTTGGTCATACCAGTAAACCAAATTGCCATTAGTAAGGCGGATATTTGGTAGTCTGGAATATTCCCCTTCGTATAGCCCTTTACAAAAAAGTAGATCTCTTCTTTGCTTAGTTCCTGTCTCTGCTTTTTTTTACGTATAATATCTGCAATTTGCATGGTAATTATTCCTTCCTGGTTATTATTTGTTCTATCTTTAGTATAACCTTTTTGGCTAATTCTTTAACCTGAATTATACTGCTTTAATAATAATTAAAATCATTAAGTTTAGAATCATCAAGTGAAATCATAAGTAGAGTGTAAATGAAAAGAGGAATCTAACAATTGATCCCAATCATTAGATTCTTCTTTTCATACTCATAGGTTGCTTCTTTGTTCTAGACTTTATGATAATTTATAAAAACTTATAAAAAACTCTCGCCGTTTAGGTCGTTCTCGATATCTAAGTAGTCTAAGATTGACTTTCCGATGTCATTAAAGGAACTGCGAATTCCCAAATACCGGGGTGTGACGGAATTTCCATAGACAAGTAGTGGGATATATTCTCGAGAATGGTCCGTAGAAGCCGTTGTTGGGTCACAGCCATGGTCAGCTGAAATGATTAATAGGTCATCTTCTTTCATGGTTTTTAATAAGTCAGGCATCCATCGATCCACCTCTTCCAGAGCCTCTTTATAGCCTTGGGGATTGTTGCGATGGCCAAAGAGCATATCAAAATCAACCAGGTTAATAAAAATCAATCCGTCCGAGTCTTCTTGAACTGCTTCAAGAGTTTTAGCCATTCCATCTTGGTTGCTGGTGGTGCGAACAGTTTTGGTGACTCCTTTGCCATTAAAAATGTCTTTAATTTTACCAACACCATAAACCTCTTGACCATCTTCTTTAATATAGTCGAGCATGGTCTTACAGAAAGGATCTAAGGAGTAGTCATGGCGGTTGGACGTCCGCTTAAAGGTTTCAGCGGATTCTCCAACAAAGGGTCTGGCAATAACCCGTCCCACGGTCCAGTCGCCCATCAGCATATCACGGGCAATCTCACACATTTTATAAAGTTCAGGAATTGGAATGATTTCTTCATGAGCTGCTATTTGGAAGACGGAGTCAGCAGATGTATAAACAATGGGTTTCCCCGTTGCCATATGCTCCTCACCTAATTCCTTGATGATTTCAGTGCCTGAGGCAACTACATTACCAAGGGTTCCTCGTCCAATTCTACGTTCAAATTCATCCATGATTTCTTTAGAAAATCCATTAGGATACGTATTTAAGGGCGTATCCAAGATACAGCCAGCGATTTCCCAATGGCCAGTTACGGTATCTTTGCCTACAGATGCCTCAGCAGCCTTACCGTAGGCTCCTGAAGGGTTAGCCACAGCATCTACACCCATAATCTCATGAATCTTGCCAAGGCCCATAGCACCCATATTAGGCAGGTTTAAGCCACCGGTAGCTTTAGCGATATTGGCTAAGGTGTTAGAGCCTTCATCGCCATATTCATGGGCATCTGGCATTTCACCAATTCCAACCGAATCTAAAATCAATAATATTGCTCGTTTCATAATTTTTTTCTCCTTACAGTTGCTTTCTCATTCGCTTAGCTTTTCACTCTATTTGGTTTCTCATTACTTTTGTTTGGTTCATTTAATAGGACCCGATTTTTATAAAAGATTTTAAAAGCTTCTTCAAACTTAAATAACCAAAATAATTAAATCAACAAGAAAGCCTTTTACTTTCACCTCTTATTATCTCATGGAGAGCGCCTTTATTTATCACGCAATTGTAAACAAAATGAGTTGATTTTTAGAACTTTTTAGACAGTCACTGCTACTTGGAAGGATTAAACAGGTAAGGGCTGGTTTTAAATAAAAAGGATAGAACTTTTACTGTGATAGGTAGAAAGCAGCTAAACCCAACGATTCAGCTGCTCCATTTGATTTAATATTTAACTCGATGCATTTCAGATTTTTTAAAAACAGTTAAGCTCTAGGATGGCTACTATCGTAGATTTCCATAAGCTTGTTTTTCTTTTTTAGTTCCTCATAGCGCAAGGTGGCATTAATATCCGTATGTCCCAGCATTTCTTGGACAGCTTTCATATCAGCACCATTATCTAGTAGATGGACGGCAAAGGAATGGCGCAAGGTATTTAAATTAACATCCTTAGTTATCCCCGTTTGTTCCTTGTAATTTTTCAAAAGCTTCCAAACACCCTGTCGTGTAATGGAGTCCCCTTGATTGGAGGTGAATAAAAAGTTAGAAGCTTCGTTGGCCATCTTATCTCGAATGGTTATATAGATCCGCAAGGAATCAGCTGCTTTGGTTCCCATGGGAATCAAGCGCTCTTTTCCTTTATTGCCAGTGCAAACCAAATAGCGTTTTTCTAAATTAACATCCGTCACTTTTAAATGAATAAGCTCTGATACTTTAAGACCTGAGGCATATAAAAGTTCCAGCATCGCTCGATCTCGTTTTCCTTTATTGGTTTCAAGTTCTGGCGCCTCGAGGATTTGTCGAATCTCCTCCACTGTTAAAATCTGAGGCAGATCTCGGTCAAGACGGGGTAATTCATAATATAAAATAGGCGCTTCCAAAACAAAGCCCTGGCGACGAAGAAACTTATAGAAATTCCGCAAGGTGACTAGATTTCGAATAATGGATGACTTTGAAATCCCTGATTCCATTAAATGCTCGGTGTAGGAGACAATTTGAAGTTCCTCAAATTGATCAAGTTCCAGCTTTTCCTCATGCATAAAGGCTTCAAATTTTTTTAAGTCGCGGCGGTAAGCGTCAATGGTATTTTTTGATTTATTTTGTTGAACTAGATTTTGTAAATAAATATTAATTTGATCATTCATAATTTTTTAAAGCTCATCCAAGTAGAGTGCACATAGACTTTTAGCATCTATAAGTTCTCCTCTGCGGATACAGCCTTTAACCTCCTCTAATGTCATCTCAAAGTATTCAAAGGATTCATCTTGATCCCGAGCAATGGGTGCTTTCTCTAAGTTAGTGGCTCGATAAATATAAAGTTTTTCATCAGAATAACCTGGACTGGTTAAGGCTTCTCCTAAAAACTCAATGTGGCGGGGATAAAAACCAGTTTCTTCTTGAAACTCGCGACGCGCAGTATCTAAAGGATCTTCACCCTCATCCAATTTACCGGCGGGGAGTTCAAGGACAGCTCCCTCAAAGGGTTTTCTAAATTGGCGCAAGAGAATAATTTTATCTTCAGCTGTATAACCTAAAATAACGACTCCGGCGGCATGTCGAATGATTTCTCGCTTAGCACGGTTGCCAAGATCTGTTTCTACATCATGAAGTTCAAGAGTTACAATCTTACCAGTATACAGAATATCTTTTTTTATGGTCTTTTCTTTATTAATCATAAATTCCTTCCTTTGCTATTGACAGCAAGTTCTAAATGATTGAATCAAAGGGTTTGCATCTAGTTTTAAGGTTATACTGTTTTATTGAATGATTCCAACGCCATTTATATTCTAAAAATGAGCCTATGAAAGGCTTCTTAAATCTCTTTGATTAATGAACCCTATTTATATTTAAAATAAAATATTAAAGCTAAGACTCTTATATTTATTATTATGTTAAGAAGACTAATTAACATTATGACATAAAAAGAAGAAAATTAGTAGTCTTAGACTGACAAAAAACAGAGTAAAATTTTAATATTATGTAAAACCTACTCCTTATTCTTGAACAGGACCAGGTAATTCCTCCTTGGATAAATTTGATTTGAATTTCATCATAAGTCTTAGAAAATAGAATCATTGTTAAAGTCCGTTCTTGTTCTGGAACTTTTATGAACTTTTAAGTCATTTCAAAAAAATAAAAACCGCCCCTAGGGAAAAGGGCGATTAAAAAAGACTGAACATCATTGGTTAGATTTTTATGGTTTAAGTGGAATCCTTCTATTATCCAAGACAGTTAGGATTTTCGCTGATTGGTGGTTAATATTAAGTCTTTGGCATTGGCCAAGATGGCTTCCGTGACCTTAGCACCCGCTAGCATTTTAGCAATCTCCATCACCTTGTCATCTTCACTGGCATGAATAACTTGCGAGAAAGTGCGACCTTTTTTTTCTTCCTTTTTGGCAATTAAGTGATGGTCCGACCAAGAAGCTATTTGCGGTAAATGAGTTACGCATAAAACTTGGGTAACTTCAGAAATATGGTGCATCTTCTCCCCCACTGCTTGAGCAATGGATCCAGAAATTCCGGTATCAATCTCATCAAAGATAACTGTTGGGGTTCCTTCGCGATCAATAAAGGCTGCTTTTAAAGCTAGCATGATTCGGGAAAGTTCTCCACCAGACACTACTTTTTCCAAGGGCTTTTTGGGTTCCCCAGTATTAGTGGAAATATAAAAGTGAACCTGATCGGTGCCCACCTCGGTAAAAGCTTCGCCCTCTTGGATAAAGGGACTAAAATCGGCTTTGCCAAGGCCTACAAACTTAAGTTCGGCATTAATCTTACTTGAAAGTTCTGCAGCCGCCTGCTTGCGTAAAACAGACAGTTCAGCACCCGCTTCTAAGGCTTGGCTTTTTAGAGCTATAATTTGATTTTTTAAATCGGCAATCAAGTCTTCGGCATGACTCAATTCATAAAGTTCTTCTTCCATGCGTTCTAATTCAACTAACACGTCTTGGGTGGTTTTGCCATATTTTTTTTGCATAGCTTCATAGATAAAGAGCCGACCATTGATGTCATCCAGCTCATTGCTGTCAAAATAGACTTCACCAGATATGGCCACCAAATCACGTCGGGCTTCCGTTAAGCTAAAGAAAGAATCCTCGATGATTTGAGCAATATCCTTGGCTTCACTATAAACCTCTTCAATGGATTGGAGTGAGCGCACCGCGTGCTCCAAGGAATCCAACTGTTCATCGGACAAGGCTTTTTGAGCGCTGATTAAAGCCTCGCCAATCTTTTGGGCATGGGATAACATTTTTTCCTTGGCCATAAGTTCTTCTTCTTCCTCTGGATTTAAATGGTGTTTTTTGATTTCCTGGACTTGGTACTCTAAAAACTCCATTACTTTTTCTCGTTCATTGTTGCGAGTTAAAGAAACCAGTTTTCGTTCTTTTTCTCGAATTTTACGATAAAGATCTTGATAGCTTGAAAACTCATTGCTCTGGCGAATATCACCATATTCATCCAAATAATCTAAGTGGTTATCTGAATCAAGGAGATTCTGGTTATTATGTTGGCCGTGAATATCTAATAAATAAGGACTAATTTCTTTCAAGGTGGAAATTAAAACCGCTTTGCCATTTACCGTGGCAATGGACTTTCCAGTGGAAGAATTTTCGCGGAACAATATGAGATGCTCTTTCATTGGGATTTGTTCCCGCTCTAAAATTTCTACGACTTGCGTTGGCATGTCAAACTCAGCCTCCACCGAGGTTTTGGTTTCGCCTGATCTAATAAATTCCCGATTAAACTTCGTACCCATTACGTAACTGATGGCATCGATTAAAATAGATTTACCGGCCCCAGTCTCTCCCGTTAACACCGTGAAGCCGTCCGTAAAGGAAAGTTCCAAGTGATCCATTAAAGCAAAATCTTGAACATTCAGTTTGCGAAGCATATGTCTCCTTAATCCTGGTTGCGAACCATGGAATCGATGCGCCGAACGAAAGCCTCCGCTTTCTTAATGTTACGGAACATGACGAAAATTGTATTGTCACCAGCTAAAGTTCCAGCCACTTCATCCAGACCCAATTGATCAATGGCTTCAGCTACAGCACCAGCCGATGCGGTCAGGGTTTTAATGATAACCATTTGCTCGATGTATTCTACATGGGTAATGGTGTTTTGTAGAATATTCATAATTTGATTGTCAATCACTTTAGGTTCATTGACCGATAACACATATTTGTACTTCCCGTTTTTGGCTAAAACCTTGGTTAGATGCAAATTTTTAATATCTCTGGATATGGTAGCTTGAGTAATCTTAAACCCTTCTTTTCTTAGCTCCTGGGCTAATTCTTCTTGGGTTTCAATATTTTTAGTGGTGATGATATCCAAAATTTTATTCAGTCGTTTTGCTTTCATCGATTGCCTCCTCGAGTGAATCTTGTGCTTTAAATATAATTTTTTTTCTTAACACATCAAAGTAATCATAATCGTCCAGTCGTAGAATATGAGCGCGATGGCCTGAATCGGTGATTTCAATGGCGCGGAAGGTATCAATGTTAAAGTTCTGCTGACCATCCACTGACAGATTGTACCCTGCCACATCCCCTTTGACTTGAACCATAATCTTTGAATCCCCAGATACCACCAAATTTCGAACGCCTAAGGTGTGGGGGCAAATGGCTGTCATGGAGATGGCGTTAATGGTGGGGTAGACAATGGGACCGCCAGCGGAAAGGTTATAAGCAGTGGATCCAGTGGGGGTTGCGAAAATAACACCATCGCCACGGAAGGTTGTTGCGTACTGGTTGTCAACAAAGACACGGTAGGTCATCATCCGACCAAGGGAGCCCTTGGTGACCACCACATCATTCATGGCCACAAATTCTTCCACCTTCTCATCGGCATAAAAGCGAGTTTTTAGCATATGACGATGTTCAATGGTATATCTGCCATCCCGTAGGAGCCCAAAGGCTTCTTCAGCATCGGAGTATTCAGCAGCAGTCAGAAAACCCAGGGTTCCGATATTAATGCCAAACATGGGAATGTTTCGACCATGAATCAGTCGAGCTGCTGATAAAAAGGTACCATCGCCACCTAGCACAATAAATAAGTCCAAGTCTTCAAATTCTAGTTGCGGATGGCTCGGATCGATGAGGTGGATTTTAGCTGTGGGCAAATATTTGCCAATTAGTTCTTGGATTCGCTTTTGGACCTGGCCGTCAGGATCTTTGTCCAAATTAATGCCTAAGCCGATATTATTAAAATAAATTTGTTGTATCTTTGTATTCATAGTCTCCCCTTTAGCGATGGTGAGGCAGTTCAAAGGATTCGAACGCTGTTTCAACCACTCCTATAATATTGGCTTTGATTTCTTCTGTTAAAAGCTCAAGAGACTTAATGGGGTTAGGATATCCTATATCCCCTTCAAGTATTTGAGGTTGGGTATTAAGTGCCTGCTCATTTGGATCAATTTCTTCTCCCAAGTCTGATGGACTATTTTTAAGATAGGCCAGATACTCGATGTTGCCATCAGGTCCTTGAATGGAGGATGGTGTAAGCCCCCCTAAACGAAAGCCTGCTTCTAAAAAATCGGACAAAACCTTTGTTAAGACATTTCGGTGGCGTCCAGGATCAGTCACCACCCCAGCTTTATTTAAAGCGCCACGACCGGCTTCAAATTGAGGTTTGATTAAAATAATAGCTGCGCCTTCTGGTTTTAAAACCGTCTTGATGCTGTCTTTTAAAAGAAGCACGGAAATAAAAGAAACATCCATGGTTAAGAGGTCAAAGGCGCCTAGGTCTTGTACTAGTTGTTCATCGAGGCTGCGAAAGTTAATGCCTTCAAAACTTTTCACTCTGGGATGAGTTTTAATCTCTTGGTGCAGTTGACCGTGGCCCACATCAAGGGCCGCGACAAAGGCGGCACCGGCTTCTAAAAGCACTTGGGTAAAGCCTCCAGTGGAAGCCCCCACATCGATGCAACGCTGATTCTTGATGATGGGAGCAAAACTTTTGATGGCGCCGAGTAACTTTTCGGCTCCCCTGGACACATACTGTCTGCCTTGGCCCAGATAATCCACCTGATCCTTCGTTTTCACTTTATAGCCAGGTTTTAAAACTTTTTTTCCATTCACCAACACTTGTCCCTTTAACACTTCCTCCCGCGAAAACTCCCGGGAAGGCAGCTCTTCAACCCGTATTAAATATTGATCAAGCCGTTCCATGATCTCCCACCATGGCAGCACGAACACTCGCTTCAATTTTAGCTTGGCTTAACCCATGCTCATCGTAGAGAATGTCCACATCGCCTTGTTCAACAAAAGTATCTTGATAACCAATGGGGAGAAAGGACCCTTTATAGCCTAATTTATTTAACTGAGCTAAAACAAACTCACCAAATCCGCCGTGAAGAATTCCGTCTTCCACCGTGACAACTAGTTGGCTGTTTATCATCGAAGCTAAGAGGTCAAAATCTAAGGGTTTGATAAAGGGTGCATGAATTGCAGTTACCTTCAAACCAGAAGCTTCTAGGTTTTTAGCCACCGCATAGGTTCGTGCTGACATTTTACCTGTTCCAATCAACACGATATCAGCCTGAGAGGGGTTAAGTTCTGTTAAAAGCTCCCATTTGCCAGGAGTAAACTCCTTTAAAGGCGCTAAATCAATGCCCTTTTCGTCACCACCTCGTGGATAACGGATCGCCAAGGGAAATTGGAAGCTGGTGGACCATTTTAGCATTTCTGTTAGCTCGGCCATGGACTTTGGTGCCATAAGGGTCATGTTAGGAATCATGGACAAGTAAGCTAAATCAAATAGGCCTTGATGGGTTTCACCATCATCGCCAACGATCCCACCGCGATCCAAGCAGAAAGTTACATTCAGCTTTTGAATGCAAACATCATGGATGAGTTGGTCTAGGCTCCGTTGCAGGAAAGTGGAATAAATGGCCACATAGGGTTTTAGGCCAGCGGCTGCCATCCCTGCTGCTAAGGTGACTGCGTGTTCTTCGGCAATGCCAACATCAAAGAACCGATCTGGATAGGCTTCGGCAAAACCAGCTAATCCGGTGCCTTGAGGCATGGCTGCCGTAATGGCAACGATATCCTGATTGTTTTTGGCAAGTTTAGTTAAGGTTTCGCCAAACACTTTGGAATAATTTTTGCCTGAGCTTGCCGCCACTTCACCATTTAAGGAGTCAAAGGGGGCAATGCCGTGAAATTTATCAGGATGCTCCACAGCAAAGTTATAGCCTCGTCCCTTTTGCGTTATGGCATGGATAATCACTGGGCCATCAAATTCTCTAGCCTTTTTAAGAATTTTACTCATGTCCTTAATATTGTGGCCATCCACTGGTCCTAAATACTTTATTCCCATATTTTCAAAAATCATACCTTCTTGTTCCACAACCATGGCTTTAAAGGAATCCTTCATCCATTTAGCCCCATGGGACAATGAGTCCCCCATGGGAAGTTTCTCAACTTTCTTTTGGAAAGAAGCTTTGAATTTCTCGTAGTTTACATCACTGCGCAGCTTTGAAAAGTAGAGGCTCATGGAACCTACATTACGAGCAATGCTCATTTCATTATCATTTAAAACAATGGTCATAGGGGTTTGGCGAAAACCAACATCGTTTAAGGCTTCCCAAACCATGCCACCACTAAAGGCACCATCCCCAATCACACAAACCACGGAATGATCTTCCCCTTTAATATCTCGAGCCCTGGCCATACCTAAGGCAGCCGAGATGGAAGTGGAGGCATGACCCGTATCAAAATGATCATAGGGTGATTCACTTCGTTTGGGGAATCCAGATAGGCCACCATACTTACGCAGTTTATTAAAACCACCGGCTCGACCGGTCAGGATTTTATGAACATAGCATTGATGCCCCACGTCGAAGACGAGGCGGTCTGATCTAAAATCATACACATTATGCAGAGCAATAGTTAGCTCCACAACACCTAGATTGGGCGCTAGGTGTCCACCAGTTTTAGATACCGATTGGATGAGGTAGGTTCTGATTTCTTTAGCCATTTGATTTAAGTCATCCAGATTCATGGCCGGCAGCGTTTGTGGCCCCCGGTATTTCTTCAACATTTCATACATAAAATTACCTCTAATGATCTCGTTTTGCAAAAACTTCCACAATGGCCTCAAGGAGACTACCACTGGGTTTGTTTAGTATAGCAAAGGCCTTAAGATCTGCATTGAGTTCCTTTAAACGGGTTTTTGATGGGTCTAAACCGAGAATCGAAACATAGGTGGATTTGTCATCCCGGGCATCTTTGCCTACGGTCTTGCCCATAGTTTCGGCATTGGATTCTACGTCCAAGATATCATCTTGAATTTGGAACAAGATACCTAGGGAGAGGCCAAATTGAACGAGTTCTTGGACTTCTCGTGTTGGCTTGCCAGCTAAAAGGAAAGGTGCCGTTAAAGAGGAAGTTATGATGGCACCGGTTTTCTTTTGATGCATCTCCTCAAGGGTTTTCATATCAATGGTCTGCCCTTCTGATTGAATATCTAAAACCTGGCCGGCAATCATACCATCTTTCCCAGAGGATCTGGCAATATCAGCGATGGCAGCTGCCCCTGTGGTGGATCCTCCATATTCTTGCATTAAGAGCAGCATGGCTTCATTTAAAAGGGCATCCCCAGCTAATATGGCCATGGCTTCACCAAACATTTTATGACTGGTTGGTTTTCCTCGACGCAAGTTATCATTATCCATGGCAGGAAGGTCATCGTGGATTAATGAGTAAGTGTGAATCATTTCCATGGCACAGGCCATGGGCAGAATTATTTCCTCGTCTAGGCCAGCCAGCTCAGCTGAGGCTAAGACCAACAAGGGTCGGAATCTTTTGCCACCTGCTAGCAGCGAATAAGTCATGGCTTCTTTTAACATAGCCGGGCACTGGAAATCCTGGCTTATTTTATTAAGATGAGCTTCGATTAGCTCTTGCTTTTGAGCCACGAGGTCTTGCGCTGTTTTTGATTTAATCAAAGTCCTCTTCCACTCCGTCCTGATTGATAATCAGGATTTTTTCTTCGGCTTTTTTTAATCGTAATTCCAGTTCTTGGCACAGCTTCATGCCTTTTTCATAGTTTACCAGTTGATTTTCTAAGCTAGTGGAGGAATCTTCCATGAGCTTTAAGACAGTGGATAGTTCTTCCATCAGCTCCTCATAGCTAGCCTCAGCCTTTAAGGGGTCTTGGTTAGTTTTTTTAGTTTTTGTCATTGAGTTGAACTCCTTTTTCAAATGCAGCTTCACCATCTTTGACTCGGATGCGGAAGCTTAAGGCAGCATCTAAGCCTTGTACAGTATCCACCACTTTGTTTTGCTCATCGCGAACGATGGCATAACCCTTGTTTAGCACATTATAGGGGTTGTAGGCATTTAAAAGAGCCCGTCCCCGCTCTAACACACCAGCGTCTTTTTCCAGACGGCTAGTTGCAATGGTCATTAACTGTTCTTTTAAATCAGACACATTTTTCATTTCATTGATGATGACTAGGCGTGGATCATTTTGACGAATCATCCGAGCTTTCATCCCTAAATCATTTCGTTCAGAACGCAAGCGGGCATCCATTAAATGGCGAAGCCGTCGCCGCGCTTCACTGGCATAGGCCAAATCATCTGCCCGATTGGGGATGGTTAATTCTGCTGCCTGGCTAGGGGTGGCTGCCCGCAGGTCGGCTGAAAAGTCAGCAATGGTAAAATCAATATCATGGCCAATGCCGGTGACCACTGGAATCTTGGATTCGTGAATAGCATAGGCCATTTCTTCTGAATTAAAGCTCCACAAATCTTCAATGGAGCCGCCACCGCGAGCAATGATTAAGCAGTCAATATCATCGCGCTGGTTGACCTCTTTAATAGCTGCGATCACTTCCGCCTCAGAGTTTTGACCTTGCACTTTAACGGGATAGATAACTAAGGCTTGATTAGGGTTTCGTGTTCTCATCACTTTAATAATGTCACGAATAGCCGCACCGGTAGGTGATGTAATCACAGCGATTTTAGATGGATTGGTTGGAATCGGTAAACGGCTCTCTTCACGAAAAAGACCCTTTTTCTCCAAACGTTCTTTGATTTGCAAGAACTTGGTATATAAATCCCCCGTTCCATCATCTTGGATATCTTCCACATAAATCTGATAGTTACCACCTTGCACATAAGCTGAAACCCGTCCAAGGATGGTAACTTTGTCACCATCCTTGGGTAGGTTTTTAAGCATATTACGCTGTTGGCGAAACATGACACAATTGATGCGCGAGCCTTGGTCTTTTAGGCTGAAATAAAGATGGCCTGACGTATGATCTTTAAAATTTGAAACCTCTCCTTGCACCTTAACATTTCGTAGGATGTAATCTTGATCCAGGATTCGTTTAATATAATTATTTAAAGAACTAACAGTTAGGACCTTAATATTCAAGCTCGGACGCCTCACAGACGTTTTTCATGAGAATAGTGGTAGTGATTGCGCCGACGCCACCAGGTACTGATGTTACATAATCAACAATTTCAACGGCTTCATCAGTTTTAACGTCACCGGTCATTTTACCATCTAGTTCAGACGTACCAACGTCGATCACAGTTTGTCCCGGACTAAAGTATTCAGCTGTAAACATATGGGGACGACCAACTGCTGCCACTACAATATCTGCACTCTTGGTTAATTCAGGCAAGTTCTTTGTTCTGGAGTGGGCCATGGTGACGGTGGCGTGATCGGCTAATAAAAGCATGGCTAAAGGCTTACCAACAATGTTGGAACGGCCAACAATTACAACGTTCTTACCCGTAATGTCCCCTAATGTTTCTTTGATAATGGTATGGGCACTCTTAGCGGTACAAGGCACAAAGGCACGATCACCCATGAAAAGTAGCCCTGCATTAATGGGGTTGACCCCGTCAATGTCTTTTTCTTTTGCAATCGCAGCTGAAACCTTTTTCCCGTCCATATGCTTTGGTAGTGGGAAGAGCACCATGATGCCATGAACGTCTTTATCGGAATTTAAATCGCGAATGGCAGCTAAAAGTTCTTCTTCGGTGGTTTCTTCAGGTAGGGTAATATTAACTTTTCCCATACCAAGGGATTCAGCAACTCTAGTCTGGCTGTTTAGATAGTACTTGGAGCCTTCATCGTCGCCTACTAAAACAGTTGCCAAAGTTGGCACGGATTTTCCATCCTTGCTTCTTTTTTTAGTAAAGGCCTTAATGTCTTCCTTGTACTTAGCAGCAAGTTCTTTTACGTTAATAATGTTTCCCATAATTATATTCCTCCAATTATGATTTGAGTCTGCCCAAAAGACAAATGATTGCTCTGGGACTTTTAAAGGGTATGCATAAATGGCCTCAAACCGGTTGAGACCAAGACGATCCATTAGATAAAATAAATTCGTTGAGTTTCTGGGTTTTCCATCCACTCAGCGAGTTTATTGATCACTATTTTCTTTTTCTTCCCGTTTTAATTTCAATAGCTTCATTTGAGTTCGAATATCCATCCCTTCGGTTGGAACTTCCTCAGATAATTCTTCAACCATCGCTTTGGCAGAGGTCTCTTCTTTTACTGATGCAACAGAGCGGTCGGCTAGTCCTTGTTCTTTCCTGTCCTCATGAGATGGTGAGGCTAATTTTTCTTCAGGTTCTACTTCAAAGTTTTTCTCGAAAGTAACCTCCGATTCAAGGCTCCTTGAGGTCTCAAATTGACTTGCTCTCACTTCTTGAGGCTCGATCCCCGGTAGGGTTTCAACTGCAGCTTCTGAAACTTCTTGAACTTCTTGAACTTTTAAAACTTCTGGAGCGACTGGTATTACAACTTCACTTTCTTTTGGTATGGTACCAGCTTGCTTGGCTTTTAAGACTTTATCTAAAACACCATTAATAAAAGAAGTGGCTTCCTCATCAGAATAGATTTTAGATAGTTCCAAGGCCTCATTTAAGGAGACTCGCTCTGGAATATCATCAAGAAAGATGATTTCTGCAACAGCTAATTTTAAAATTGCTAGATTCACTTTAGAAATCCGCTCCAGGGTCCATTCTTTCAAGAAGTTACGAATCACTGCTTTTAGGTATTCATCTTTTTCAACCACGATGGAGCTTATTTTAGTTATATATGAGCGATCCAAAGTTTCCTTTGTGTCGCTTATATCGATGAACTCATCGATATAAGCATCATTGATTTCTTCATTGCGCGTGTTTATGGTATCTGAGTATAACAGTTCCATGGCAATGGCACGTGACTTACGTCGATTCGGTTTATTTTGCATCTTTCCCTGCTACTTCCTGTTTCTTCACAGAAATATTATTAACCATAATATTCACTTCGGATACTTTTAAACCCGTAATATTTTCAACCGTTGTCATCACGTTTTCCTGAACGGCCTGAACCACTTCAGGGATGTTATATCCATATTCCACTGACATCACAATATCAATGGTTGATTTCTTTTCGTCAATGGTAACTTTAACGCCCTTTGTTACATTACGTTTACCTGTAAATACCTGAGTGATGCCTCGAGTAGTAGTCGGATTTAATCCTGAAACCCCATCGATCTCAGTCGCTGCAATCCCGGCGATAACACCCACTACTTCTTCTGAGATTTTCACCGTTCCCACACCGGAAACGTCGTATTTACCAGTTTCTCTGGTTATATTTGTCTGATTATCTTTTTCCATTTTTTTACCTCCGGTAAAATTGCATAATAAATAAACCTGTCATGCTATTATAGCAAAGAGCTCTATGCATTTACAATTGAATAAAGGCTGCTTTCATATGATATTGCATAAACAATGCATGAATTATGCATACCTTCCTCATTCGACTCAATGAACTTAAAACAATGGTCACAAATCTCTAATATTGGGTTCATTTTTAGGTTTTTTATTCAGTTTTCTTGGTCTTACCTGTTTAGATTATACCCCAGAGCTTGTCCGAAATTTTAACTTGGGTTTCATCTAATAAGAAAATCTCAGGGTCCAGCATGTACAACTCCGGTTTCATCATAGATTCGAATTACTTAGATCTTCCTCGCCCTTTTTATTTAAGAAATATATTATTCCATAACAGTTTTATTTTATATTTTTAATCTTGATAAACCAATTCTTTATTTCAGGTTTGTGTACCTCTTCCTATGGGTATGTCTTTTTCTAAGGTTATGTTTTTTCTAAGGGTGTTTTTTTCTAAGGGTATGTTTTTTTTCAATGGATGTAATTTTTTATATTATTAGTCCCTTGCTTGTTAATCTGCCCTAAAAAAAAACAGCACTGCTCAAATGCAGCGCTGCTTAAATTTTTTTTTAAACTCTCGCCATATAATCTCCGGTTCTGGTATCGATCCGGATTACATCGCCCTCATTAATAAAGAATGGAACCATAACTTTAGCCCCCGTTTCAACTGTGGCAGGCTTTAAAGCATTGGTTGCTGTGTTACCTTTCACGCCAGGTTCAGTTTGAGTTACTTCTAGTTCAACAAAGTTTGGTGCTTCAATTGCAAAAGCATTGCCTTTATAAAACTTAATGGCAGCAAACATATTTTCCTTTAGATACTTGATGGCTTCAGCCACTTTATCGTAGTTTAGTGGGATTTGTTCAAAGGTATCGTTGTCCATAAAATAATACAACTCGCCATCATTGTAGAGATACTGCATATCTTTTCTTTCAATGACTGCTTCTTGCAACTTATCTGTTGGGTTGAATGTTGTATCGGTCATGCCACCATGAAGAACGTTTCTGAGTTTTGTTCTTACAAAAGCTGCCCCCTTACCTGGTTTAACATGAAGAAATTCGACAACGGTATAAACGTTACCATCCATTTCAAAGGTTGTTCCTTTTCTAATATCGCCTGCGGAAATCATATATTTACCCCTCCAATAGTTCACGGCTCTCTTGGCCGCAAGATACATTTTGTTTCTTATAAATAACCATTCATAATTATATCAGCTCAGCTTTGTTTTGCAAAGTTACTTTTTAATTGGCTGACCTTGTAACTATTATAGCCCATTTCTGACTCATTCGCCTTATAAATGGATTAGATTATCGAATTGATTATTAAATATTCCATCTAAAATTGTCCGGTAACCCCTGATAAGAAGAGTCCTACTCCCCCATCTAGTGATTCCTTAGCAAGGACAAAGCGGATATGGTCTTTGCCAGCAACCCGTTGGGTTAATTTAAATCGATAAATGGTTCCAAGGTTGGGTAAATCAATGGTCTTTAAGTAAAGTAAACTGGTCTGTTCCACCGGAATTCGCAGGTAATTTTTTTCTTTAAGATAGGCGGCAAAGGTTTGAAAATCAGGAAAGCGTGGATCTTGGTTGATGACTTCTTGAAAAACTTGAAGATCTGTTTGAGCTAAGATATAGTTCTCTTCAAGATAGCCTAGGCAATTATCCGATAGGTCAGATGTTGACACTAAGCTTAATGCACCGGTACTGATTGCAAATACTAGGAGGAGAATTAGGAAAGAGGCTGTAAAGAATCCTTTGCGTTTGGATGTGGTCAATGCGATAAGCCCTCCGGAATTGATAGTCACCATAATCAAAAATAACTGTTAGTAGATCGTCTTCTGCTTCATAGCTCACCTTTTTCACCAGATCCGAGAGATAGATATTCGTAGCTGATTTACCAGTAAAGACTGTGTATACGAGCCTACCTCGATCCATTAAAAAGGTGTACTCTCGCCATTCAAGGGGGATTTTGTCGTCATAGATATAAAAGGAAAAGGTGAAAGACTGTTTGCCGATAACAATCTCATGAATGTCTTTATAAAGATCAATTTTAAGGCGTTCACTCACATTAATAAAATCACTTTTCACTTGATTTAAGCGGTAGATGGTTTGGTAGGAGGTCCAACTTAGGTGAAATAAATGAAGGGTGGTCACTAAAAGAAGGGATCCCATGAAAAGATAAAGCATAAGTTCTTTTATTATAAAGCCCCTTTTTCGATCCATAGCTCCTCCTCAATCATCTGTCCATTAATAAGTTGGAGAAGGGTTCCGTCTTCTTTATTGGTTAGGATTACTCCAAAGGATCCTTGGCTGAAAGGTTTAAAGGTTTTACCCTGGCTTAAACGAATCATGTTTTCTTCAAAGGCCAGTTGACCTTTGATTTGGTCAAGATCTTCTAAGCTTAGAGTTATCGCTGCGCTTAATCCCCTCCCTAAGCTCACAGTGGTCGCCAAGCAAACAAATAGTAGTACTAAACAAGACGCAGAAATAAATCCTTTGTTTTTAGTTTGTCCCATAATATTTCTCCCGAAAAGTAGAGGTGCCGACTTGAAAAACGAGTTCCCCCATCAACTGGTCCTTGCGAAAAATGAGAATGGTAAACGCATTTTGACCATTGTTGGTTTGATTTTTAAAATCTGTAGTGGTTAAAATAGAAGTCCATTGGCCACTTTTATGTTTCACACGGTAGATGGGGTCGTCAATTACTAAATACTCTTTCCCCGATCCGATGAAACGAACACTGCCTGTTCCGTTTAAAACAAAATAATAGCCAATGCTGTGTTCTCTGACAGCTCGAATCCGTTGATCTGTAATGGCACTTTTTAACTGATTCATAAACACTTTATCTCGAATCTCCCTTTGAAAGGATTCAGTTTTAAAAGGCTTAATGGTGAGAGATAAAATCAGACTAAATAAACCAAGGGCAAAGACGACTTCAAGGAGAGAAAACCCTCTTTTTTTTACCTTTAAATCTAGTGCATTTTTTATTGTCATTGGATTTTACCAAAGGCATCCATTAAGGGACCCATGATTGAAACGACGGTAACTCCCACCACCGCTCCTATGGCCACCATGGATAAAGGTTCAAGGAGCTTGATACGACTCTCCATCGTGGCGTTAATGGTGTTCCGTGAGTTTTTAAGGTAGAGTTCAAATCCCCCCACGATATTACCTCCTTCTTCATGAATTTTCGTTAAAGTGGTCAACTCCTTTGAAAAACCACCCAGGGATAAACTTTTCGATAAACTTTCTCCCAGCATGAGCTGTTCTTTAATTTTATCAGGAGCAATCAAAACCGTAGATCCGGTTAACTCCAAAACATCCATGATGCCTTTGCCACCTTTTAAAAGCTTTGTCATGCGATCTACTGCTAAGACTTCAAGATAAAGACGGTAGCGTTTGCCTAAAACCAGGCGTAGGGCTCCATGGTAGCGACGAAATAAAAAGCTTGCAGCTATAATAAAAAAAACGGTTATAAGAAGATAGATCTTCCAATGGCTAAGAATATGAATTCGCAGATCATTTAAGGTGAAGAGGAAGCCTTCCGTGACTTTTAGGGTGCCCAATAAGTCAGCCATCATGGGAACCATGAAAAAAAGTGCAAAGATAAGATAGGCGCTAATAAGCACCAACATCACCAAAGGATAAATGGCAAAAGAGATTAATTTTTGACGCAGTTCTCGATTTTTTCGGTGCATATCAAAAAGCTCAAGAAAAGCTTCGGCTAAGCGACCGGTTTCTTCCGCTAACCTTAAAACTTGAGCATCGGTCTCATCGATTCCAGCCATAGCCCTTATAGCTTCATAGAGGGATAGGCCTTGATTTAAAGTTGCCTTTAGTTCTTGGGCATCTTCTCCATAGGGTGCCTCCAACAAATCAAAGGCTTGCATGAGGGGAAAACCAGTATCGAGTAGAGTACCTAATTGATAATAGAATTTTTCGACTTGCCTTTTTTTCATAACTCCACCACTTCCCTGCCTCTTTTTTCAAAGACTTGAGCCAAAAGTTTTCTTTCTCCACCTTGGCCAGCTACTAACTTTTGATGAATCACCACCGATAAGACGCTATCGACAAATTCAGGCATGGCAGTTAATGAAGCCAAGCGCATGCGAGTTAAGTCATAGTCCCCTGAATGAAGGGTGGTAATCACGGGGTGCCCTGACAAGGCAGCTCGGAGACAATGCTCGCAGGTGCTTCGACCACGAATCTCGCCAATGGCAATATAATCTGGATCCTGGCGTAGGGAGGCAAAGATGGCTCGTTCATAATCCAAGCCAATGCCTTCATTTAACGACACCTCTAAGGTGCCAGGAATCGAGATCTCAACGGGGTCTTCGATGGACACGACCTTATGACCCTTTTCAATTAAAAACCGAACCAAGGCTTTTAAGGTGGTACTTTTCCCAGAACCCGTCTCGCCACTCACCACAAAGAGAGAAAAACCATTTTCAATTCGCTCCATGAGAAGGTTTAATTGTTCTTTTGAAAACCCTAATTCCGGTAGACTAAGCGAATGATTGGAAAACAGCCTAATGGTAAGGGCTTCCCCATAAATTCCCTTTAAAGTTGAAACCCTAAGTTGACGGCCGCCTGAATCGTCAATGATCCCATCTTGAGGTAAGCGTTTCTCACTGATGTTTAAACCGGCGCGAAGTTTAACCCGTTGCAAAAGCACCCCATAATCGTCTCGACTTAAAGGTAGTTCATCTTTTAGGCCTCCGGGCATTCGGTATCGAACCAGCACCTCATCTTTTTGTGGAATGAAGTGGATGTCTGAAACAGGCTCTAAATCAAGTTTAGAAATAAAAAAGTCAATATCCATGTCTTGTCCTCCCTAGACATTATGGATATTGACTCCTTCTTTTAAACGATATTCAATTATTTTATGCAATTGAAAGATTCACTCAAAAAAGCTGTGATTTAAAATAATGATCTGATTTTTTAGACTCAGTATAAATTGTTACTCAAACAAAGGGTGATGGTTGCCTTCCTGATGTTCTTGCTGGCAAAGTTCATCCCTCAGGCAAGCTTTAATATCATTGTCATAGGTTTCTAAAAGTTTTTGTGCTTGGTTCACTGTTAATCCGCCGAGCCCCATTAAAATTGCTAGTCTCGTATTGCCATTGCTCATGTTAAGGAGTTCTTCTGCTTTTGTATTCTCCACATCTAAGGCTTGAGCAACCACACGGGTGCGCCGATTATGCAACTTAACGTTGGAAGGTTTGATGTCGATCATTAAATTTTCATAAACTTTTCCAAGTTTTATCATCACGCCTGTGGAAATCATATTTAGCACCATCTTGTGGGCTGTTGCAGATTTCATGCGAGTGGAACCAGTAATGGCTTCAGGACCGACCACCGATGCGATTATAATATCTGCGATTTGAGAAAGTTCTGACTCACTGGTACAGGTCAATGCAATGGTAGGACTACCTAGCCTTTTGGCATATTCCATGGCTCCTGTCACATAAGGGGTTGTGCCTGAAGAAGAGATCCCAAGCAAAACATCATCCGCTGTAAAGTTAATGTGCTTAAGTTCTTCCACTCCCATAAACTTATCGTCCTGGGCACTACTTACAGAGTGGATTAAGGCTTCCTCGCCACCGGCTAGAAATGCTATAATCCGTCCCGGTTCAACACCATAAGCGTTGCAAACTTCTGACGCGTCAAGAATCCCGATACGTCCAGAGGTGCCGGCGCCCATGTAGATTAAACGCCCCCCTGCTTTCATCATGTCATAAATTAGGTCCACAGCTTTGGCAATTTGAGGAATCTCGGCTTCTACAGCTCCTGCCACTAACTTATCTTCCTCATTAAAAAGCTTGAGCATTTCAATGGTTGATACCTGATCAATATGAATCGTTTTTGGATTTCTTTGCTCTGTAATCATATATTGATTTTTCAAATGAAACACCTCCTTACCGTACTTTAATTATACTTTATATTAGATCGCATAGAAGCAGAAATGAAAAAGGTGACAATATGTTATTATAGTTAGTATAGCAGATATAAAATGTTTACTTCCGTTACAAGCTTGGCCTTATGTCTGATGAAATCACTTGTTTTTTTGATAAAAGCAAATGATTTCCTGTAAGAGTTTTGAAAGGGAAGCAAAAGTAATCATGAGTCCCAGTGATTCATTAAACAAGTCAAGAAATAAAGCACCTATGAAACAAATACCTGTGAAACAAAATAAGTGTGAAATAAAAGCACCTAAGAAACAAAGTACTTAAAAAAAAGTATAAAAACTCTACAATAACACAGCAATGCAGACTCAGGTATATAGAGATTACTAAAACATATGGCTATCTAGCAAAGAGATACAAGCATATCGTATCTAGCAAAGAGATAAACAAATACCGCTAACTTATCCATGAAATATCTTTGAGCCTTTTGTGGAATTTCAAAAAAATATTGATTAAATGGCAAGGGTATTTCAGTTTAAAAGTTTAAAAGTTTTAAGTTTATAAATTAGAAAGGATAATGGCATCCATAAAATTTAGAGGCCATTATATAGGGTGACAATATGGCCTTTGACGGTCTTTTTTTACAATCAATAACAAGGGAATTACAGAGTTCGATCCTTAACGCTCGAGCCGATAAGGTGCATCAGCCTGAGAAGGATGAGATTATCGTGAATTTAAGGGGGCGTGAAGGCAACCATCGATTGCTTTTAACCTCTACGGCTGATCATGCTCGGGTTCATCTTTCAAAAGAGTCCAAGCAAAATCCCCAGCAACCACCTCTGTTTACCATGGTTTTGCGCAAGTATCTCCAAGGGGCTCGCTTAATTAAAATCCAGCAGCCTCAAGGTGACCGGATCCTCATTTTAACCTTTGAAGTATCCGATGAAATGGGCTTTAACTCCAATTACAATTTAATTTCAGAGATGATGGGACGTCACTCCAATATTCTTTTGGTTCGAGAGCGAGATCAAAAAATCATGGAGTGTATAAAGCACGTGGGCGCTGATATGAACACCTACCGCCTACTCCTCCCAGGGGCAGAGTATATTCCACCCCCAGCCCAGGACAAACTCAATCCCCTTGATTTTTCAGATCAAGCGCTGGAAGAACGCCTGCCTAGTGAATTTTCAGCCAATGATTTTAGTAAGCTTTTTTCCGGTATAAGCCGCATGACTTCTCAGCTTCTTTATAGTCTCTATCAAGAGCATGTCGATAAAGACAGTCCATCGGCTCCAGCAATTCGCAAGGTACTAGAAACAGCCCTTCAATCAGATAGCTATTATATCTTTATGAAAGATAACACGCCGAAGGATATCAGTTTGGTCCTGCCAGCTGAGGAATTATTGGCTGAGTATGATGAAGTCGAAGAGTTTCCATCTCCTTCAGAGGCCTTAGAGTTCTTTTTCGCCGCCAAAGATCGCTCCAATCGAGTTCGTCAACGCTCCCAAGATATCCTCAAAATCATCGATGCCAATGTGGATCGGGTGGAACGTAAAATTGAAATTCTTGAAGATGTCTTGGCTGAAGCCGCTTTAAAAGATGATTTTCTTGCCAAGGGTGAACTCATCAAAGCTAATCTATATGCCTTAACCGATGGTATGGATCAAGCCCGTGTGATTAACTTTTATGATGAGAATCAAGCTGAGGTAGATATTGAGCTAGACCCCAATAAAAGTATCACGGCTAATATGCAAGGCTATTTCAATCAATACAACAAGTTGAAACGAAGTGAAGAAAAGGCAAAAGAACAGCTCCTTTTAGCCAAAGATGAGCTAAGTTATCTTAACTCAGTAGCTGATTCAGTGATGCGCTCAGAGGACCCTTCAGATATTGCTGATATCCGTCAAGAACTCATTGTAGCCGGATATATTCGTTTTAAATCCAATCGCAAAAAACGGGAATCACCCAGTAAGCCCATGCGCTTTAAATCAACGGAAGGCTTTACCATCTATGTGGGGAAAAATAATAATCAAAATGATTTTTTAACCACTAAACTTGCCAATCCCTACGATACTTGGCTACACACAAAAGATTATCCAGGATCCCATGTGATTATTAAAGGCACCGGCTTTTCAGACGAAACTCTCCTTGAAGCAGCAAACCTAGCCGCTTGGCATTCCAAAGCGCAAACCGGCAGTAAGGTCCCCGTTGACTATACCCTGGTACGGCACGTTAAAAAACCAAGTGGAGCCAAACCAGGTATGGTAATTTATGTGGCTAATAAGACGGTTTATGTTGATCCCGGTCTCCCCCGTCTGGAACGTTTCTAAAGTTGACTTAAAAGCCTAGATAAAAGAAGGGATTCTAAAGTCAACCGAAAGAATTAGGTGGAAAAGGAAAGACTTTAAACCAAATAATATATAATTTAAACGAGGCCCTATTCACTCCACTAAACTCAAAGGGTAAATTGATAGGCCATCAGCATTTTAGACTTATCAGTTTCTGCAGGATAAAACTTATCACAAATAAAACAAAGTACGAAAGAGGAATTAAAAGATGATCGAACACTCAATGATTCAAGAAATGTCAGATGCCTTTGGTCCACCAGGCTTTGAGCAAGACGTGACAGACGTTGTAAGAGCTCATATGAAGGACTTTGATGTCCAGGGAGACTATATGCATAATCTTTATATTGGTCACCCTGGTAACCAAGGAAACCGTCTTGTGGTACAACTGGATGCTCACTTGGATGAAGTTGGTTTTATGGTTCAAGCTATTCAAGCCAATGGAACTATATCCATTGTTCCCATGGGTGGCTGGGTAGCTAGCAGTGTACCGTCCCAACCTTTTTTAATTAAAAATAAAAAAGGCGATCTAATTCGAGGGATTGTGGTTTCAAAACCACCCCACTTTAAAACAGCTCAGGAAAAAGCCAACGAAAAGGTGCTTTTAGAAGACTTGACTTTAGATGTTGGCTGCACCAATCGATCTGAAGTCGTGGATGGTTTAGGGATTGCCCCTGGTGACCCCATTGCACCAGAAGTGCGGAGCGAAATAAATACCAGTACAGGAATAATTTTTGGAAAGGCCTTTGATAATCGTCTCGGTTGTGTCGCTATTATGGAGATCATGAAGCGCTTAAAAGATGAAGATCTTCCCGTGGATTTAGTGGCCGCATTAGCCGTTCAAGAAGAAGTTGGTATGCGCGGCGCTACGGTAACTGCGCAAACCATTCAGCCAGATTTCGCTTTGATTTTTGAAGGTTCACCCGCCGATGATCTTTATTTTGATCAAGACACCCGTCAATGCGCTTTAAAAGCTGGAGCTCAAATTAGACACTTTGATGCTAGTTATATAAGTCATCGCGGATTCATCGACTTTGCTCAAAAACAAGCCGATGAGCAAACAATCAAAACTCAACATGCTGTTCGTCGTGGTGGTTCCACCAACGCCGGCAAGATCTCTTTAACCGGTAAAGCAGTTCCCTGCCTAGT
>LFRM01289986.1_pt1 | contig 23949 bp, 25 predicted proteins | sample 618341 | NCBI WGS metagenome assembly LFRM01 (sample SAMN03654438, study PRJNA283298) | anaerobic digester metagenome | isolation source: pool of bioreactors CSTR01a, CSTR02a, and CSTR03a thermophilic anaerobic... | place: Denmark: Kgs. Lyngby | collected 2014-05-21 | reverse complement strand
TGCTTGATGCTGTGAACTTTGGCTTGCCTATAACGGTAATAATTTCTGACAACGATACTACAGCTATGACTGGTGGACAGGATTCTTCGGGAAGTGGCAGTTTGTACGATATATGTGTGGGCGTGGGTGTGTCTAAAGAGCACATTAAAACAATAATTCCGCTAAAGAGAAATTTGGAGGAAAATATGAACGTCCTAAAAAACGAATTAGACTATAACGGTGTATCAGTAATTTTGGCAACACGCGCTTGTGTGCAAACATTAAAACGAAATAAAAGGAGATCAAACAATGCATAAAAATGTAATTCTAGCTGGTGTAGGCGGACAAGGTGTACTAACGCTTGCAGGCATCATAGACCATGCTGCTATGCAGTCGGGTTTACTCATAAAACAGGCCGAGGTACACGGCATGAGCCAACGTGGAGGTGCAGTACAATCGCATTTGCGTATTAGCGACCAAGAGATTTTTTCTGACTTGATTCCAAAAGGGAAAGCAGATATGATAATATCGTTGGAGGTGATGGAGGCGCTGCGTTATATTCCTTATCTTGCCCACGATGGTATTATAATAACGGCTACCGAGGCTGTGAAAAATATTCCTAACTATCCTGAGGAGGAGGGTATTATGGACCAAATTAAGGAGAGTGGATTTAAACATATCTTTGTTGATGCGCGTAGTACGGCCATAGAGGCGGGTAGTGCCAAAGCCGAAAATGTGGTGATGGTGGGTTTGGCTTCTAAGTTTCTTGGTATTGATAAAAAGCAGTTTCAGAATAGCTTGAGAGAATTGTTTGCTAGTAAAGGCGACGATATTGTGAACATGAATCTAAAGGCTTTTGATTTGGGTGTGGAGCTGGCTAAGGATGTGTAATAGAATGGTATGCGTGCGCTGCTACTGTTCGACAAAAGAAATAATCTTGAATTTATAAAAATAACCTATTAAAAATATCTGTAAATGCATACTTTTTCAAACTCTGTAAAAAACTTACGTTCGTCTGAGATTAGAGACTTGATGAGTCTGGCCAATAAGCCTGGAATGATTTTATTTTCGGGTGGAATGCCCGACAATGATATGTTTCCGCTTGACGAGATAGATGCTATCTATGAAGCGCTAACTCCGCAGGAGAAAAAAATAGCCATGCAATATGGCCCCACAAGTGGATTGCCGCAATTGTTGAAGTCGCTGACCCTGTTTTTAGAGAAAAAAGGCTTGCCTGTTTCCGAGAATAAGTTGATGATTACAACGGGCTCGTTGCAGGGCATCAATATATTGGCAAAGACATTCATTAATCCTGGAGATACTATTATTACCGAAAATCCTTGCTTTATTGGTGCTGTATCGGCCTTCAACTCTTATGAGGCCAATATTGTAAGCGTGCCGCTCACCGATGGCGGAATGGATGTGGATAAGCTAGAAGAGGTGCTCAACAATTTAGAAGAGAAGCCTAAGTTTGTCTATCTCACTCCCAATTTTCACAATCCGGCCGGTACTTTATATTCTGCCGAGACCAAGCATAGATTGATAGAGCTGTTGGATGGCAGGGGAATTCCAATTATTGAGGATGATGTGTACAGCGATTTGTACTTTAACGAAAACGACAAAGAGGACCTAAAAACCTTCAAGGAGATTAATCCAAAGGGAATTGAGATTTGCTATACAGGATCGTTCTCCAAAATTATTGGACCCGGTTTGCGATTGGGTTGGATGCTTGTGCCTGAGGCTATTTATCAGAAATGCGAATTGATAAAGCAGGCTATTGATGCTTGTTCGCCCAGCTTCACACAGGTAATTGCCGATAAGTTTCTTCAATCGGGCATGGCCGATAATTATATAGAAAAGGTGAGGGTTGAATATAAGAAGCGTGCCGAAGCTATGGCCAATGCATTAAACGAACTTTTACCCACAGAGGTTACCTTTACTGCTCCGCGCGGAGGGTTTTATATTTGGTTGCAATTGCCTGAGGGTGTAGATTCTACAGAGATTTTGCAAATTGCAATAGAGAAGGGTGTGGTGTTTGTATCTGGTAAAACTTTCGACCCACATGGTGTGAAAAACAACTACATACGACTATCGTATTGCAACACATCTGTTGATAAAATAAAACAAGGAATACCTATTGTAGTAAGTGCTATAAAAGAGGTGTTGGATGCTCGTTAAGGTGGTTGCCTTTGAACTTTAGTTAATTGTTGTTTTATACGATGTTAAACATATTACACAGAGTCGCCTCAATTTTTAATTGGGGTGTCTCTGTTTGTAATGAGTTGTATTTCATATGTATTGCAGATGTTATCAACAGATATTGTTGATAACTTTAAAAGGCTAGATTGACAGAAAAATTATTTGGTGCATTGCGAGTAAGGTCGGCATTGTGCATTATTTAATATCTCTGCTGTAATAGCGTTCAGTCTTCATTGTTCAATATTGCTAATCTTGTTCTACATTTTTGACTGCTTACTCTTATGCGTAACAGATTGCTCATCACTAATTTATATAACCAATGGTCAATAAATATTTGAAGCTGTAATGCCACTATGTTATTTAGTTTGTGCATTGCTAAAGCAAAGCTCCAGCCACCAAATAAGAGCAAAATTCTTCATTCTTAACTCATCAACATCCTCTCTTTTTCTCTCTATTAAACTGATTCCTCACATGCGTTACCAATGATTTAATTCCGTAGCGGCTTATTAAGCAGGCGTATATGCATAACAACAGGACGCTATCTACGAAGCTAAAGTTTGTATTCTAAGATATTTATTACAGACAGGCCGCTCCTCTGCAGCTAAAACCAGCCAATAGTTCAATAGACAATTTATTTCTTTAATAAGGCTACATAAACAATAAAGAATAACTGCTAAAACATACAGCTAATCGGCGTCTTGCCACATGGCGAGACAGCAGTGTTTGTAGTAAACAATTAAGCACACTTCTCCAAGCATCGTATGCGGCCTGTAAAGTGGATTTGGCTAGACAGTTAAAGTGAAATCAGACAATAAAATAAAAAGTAAACACATGCCTTTACATCTGACCCTCAACAGACAGCATTACAATTTTTATTTTCTCACTTATATAAAAAAAATCCTGAACGTATAAACGCTCAGGATTTTTAATTATTGAACTGTAAGTGCTTAAAACTAGCTCAAAATTTCTTCAATAGTGATGTAATCACCCACACGACCAGTCATTTTCTCTGGGTTTTCGGCTACAGGAAGAGTTTTCTTGCCTGGTCTCCAACCTGCTGGACAAACTACATTGTGCTCAGTAGCATGTTGCCAAGCTTCAACTTGTCTCAAAAATTCGTTTACATTTCTACCCACAGAGTCAGCTTGCACCTCTTGTGCTACACAAAGTCCGTCAGGAGTAAATAAGAATCTACCTCTTAATGCTACACCTTCTTCTTCAACAAGTACACCAAATGCACGGCTTACTTCTTGGTTGTTGTCTGCACCAATAGTTAGTACAAGGTCTTTTAAAATTGGCTCTGTTTCGTGAAATCTCTTGTGTGAGTATTTCGAGTCGACAGATACTGCAAGAATCTCAGTATTCAATTTTTGGAAATCGTCATAATGCGCATTCATTGCTGCAATTTCTGTTGGGCATACAAATGTAAAGTCTGCAGGGTAGAAACATACCACTGTCCATTTACCTTTATAATCTTCGCTTGAAATTGATTTGTATTTACCAGTTTTTGCATCATATGCATCCATTGTAAACTCTGGCATCATTTGTCTAACCATTGTTGAACTCATAGTTTTTTCTTCTTTTTGAGGTTGATTTAAATTTTCGTTACTTTCTGTTACTTTTTTCTTGATAGGTCTTGCACCTTTTTCACATCCCATAAACGTCTTTTTTTAATTAAACTTTAATATTCTATTTTATATTCTACTTTTTCTATCTGTATTTGCACCAAAAGCTTCATAATTAATTAGCACTTTTCAAATGTGCCTCTTATTTGAAGAACTATATCCTCCATTTTGAAACCTTCAATGTTTTTGTTTTTAAAATGATTTCTGAGTAGTTCGTCTAACTCTTCGTCATAATAATCTTCGATTAAATCACACTCAGAACAGTAGAGATGATGATGATTTTCAACAACACCATCGTACCTCATTATTTCTTTGTCGGTCTTTACTTTATTAACTAACTGATTCTCCTCTAGTGTGTCTAGCACTTTATATACTGTACCCTTTGCAATATTTGGGTTGTCTTTTCGGATATAGGTAACTATATCTTCAACAGTAGGGTGATTGTCTAGTTTGTAAATAGCTTCAAGAATTGCTATACGCTGAGGCGTAATTTTCAATCCTTTCTCTACAAATGAATCTCTGATTTTTATGTTTAAACTTTTCATAGAACGTTTCCTAAGCGAGAATGATTCTCATTTGAGAACAAATGTACTAAACCTTTTTGAAGTACGGGCATGCTTAAAACAATTTTAACATAGAAGTAGCATTATTTAAGATGTATATGGGTGTTGTGTGGGGGTGCTGCGAGCCATTTTAGGTTGTTTGGTTATTGTTGAAGCAGTTTTATGATGGTTTTCTCCATTTTCTCTGGCTTTGTAGTAGGGGAGAATCTTTTTACTGGTACTCCTTTATTATTGATGATAAACTTTGTGAAGTTCCATTTTATACCACTGCCAAAAATACCACCCGATTGTTTCGATTTTAGAAACTTGAAGATAGGGTGGGCATCTTTGCCGTTCACATCTATTTTCTGGAACAGGGGGAAAGTAACTCCATAGTTTATTTGACAAAACTCTTCAATCTCATCAGACGAACCCGATTCTTGTTTGCCAAACTGATTGCAAGGGAAGCCCAAGATAACCAGCCCCTGATTTTTATATTTCTGATAGAGTGCCTCTAAGCCTTCGTATTGGGGAGTGAATCCGCATTTACTGGCAGTGTTTACCACTACTACAGTTTTGCCTTCGTACTCTTTCATGCTCACAGTTTTGCCTTTTATATTGTTGGCTTCAAAGTCGTAAAATGTTTTCATATGTTTTGTTTGTTGTTTTTTATTCTATTCTATATAACGTTAAACGAACAGTTCTGGTTCTTTTCTTTCTATATATAGTTCTTCGAGTGTGAGCTTAAGCTTTATATAATCGGGGTTGTCGAAGTATTTAGAGTTTGTTGGACATAGCTTAACGCATGCTCCGCATTTTATGCATGTTCCTGTTATTTTTGTTACATCGGTGAAATCTATACAGCCCACTGGACACACTTCTGCACATATTTTGCAGTCTATACAGTTTTCATCTGTTTTTGGTTCAACTTTTACAGTATCTTCCTTTTTATCTTCATCAACTTTTGGCTTAGTGTATGCTCTATAAGGTCTGTTTCCTTTTATTCTTAGCGTATCTAATTCATCGCACTCTATCTTTTTGTAAACACTGTCTGCAAAATGCTTTGCAATAGATAGGTCGGTATTGTCTGGTCGCTCTTTAGCCAATATAGTAGAGAAACTATGCTCTCCTATAAATGCTCCACCAGCTATTACATTGAATCCGTTTTCTATTAATATATCGTTTAACTCCAACAAAGCATCCTCATATTCTCTATTACCGTACAGCACTATTGGAATAGCCAGTGTATTGTTGCCCTTTATGGTGTTTAGGTAGCTTAGCAAGATGTTGGGCACTCTACCCGAATATACTGGTACTCCTATCAATAAGATATCATTTGATTTAAAAGTTACTCCAGTTTCTCTCTGTTTGGGTAGTGTAAAATCAACTATTTTACCTTGCTCTATGCCATTTTTCTCAACTAATCTATGGCCTATTGTTTCTACTATTGTTTTAGTTGTAGCTGTGGGGCTGAAGTACATTAGGTTTACTCTCTTCATATTTATTGCTTTGTTTTTTTTATTCAACGCTTATCAATTGTGTTATTGACTGTTTCAAAAAGTGTCGAGTTCTTTTTGAAACTTATTATCTATCACAATTTTAGAGCAAGCAATATAGTCATAATATTTTGTTGAATGATGAAATACGTATCGTCATTTTTGCAAATTACGGGTTGCTATATAATAAAAAAACAACCATAAAGCTTCGTAGTTTTGAAGCCTTATGGTTGTGTAATTTGCTGATTGTAAGATTACTTAAACGTCCATCGTACTAATCCTACATTACCAACTTGCATCTCTATTACAAGATTAATAATACTGTTTTCAATTACTTTGTAAGCAGTAATACTATTCAANNTCTTTGATAACATATGAACCATCAGATTTAAAATCCCACTTTGCATCTTGTTCGCAATTTGTGGCGATGTTAACACCCGCTACAGTTTTAGTTTTCAAAGTCCAACTCCTTATAATCATGTTGGTTTCCGTTGTTTCCTTTTCACATGATATGAAAATAAAACCAGCAATAACGCATACAGCAAACACGAGTAAACCCAATCTCTTTTTCATCTCTTTTGTTTTTTAATTGTACATAAAAAATCTACATGCAAAAGTAAGCTTTAGAGTGGTTGATTGTGTTACACAATTAAATTGAATAGTTGCATCATTCACACATTGGTAAAGCTGGTTTTCACTGCTTTAGAGAGTTGTTGATGCATCCAATGAAAAACGAGGGTTATTGAAGTTGTTATTCACCCATATGTGCTATTTTACGGTACAACTCTAAGTGAGTTTTAGTTGATGCATATGGATTATCGCTTGCGTAGTAATTTTTATTGGCAGAGTTTTTCACAATAATGGTGTTTGTGGTGGGGTTTACATAAATGTATTGATTGAACACGCCCATGGCCAAAAATTCACCTTCATCGCCATCTGTTATCCACCATTGGTAACCATAACCCAAGCCTTTGTCTGACGAGTTCTCGCTTTCTGGTTGTAGGTGTTCTTCTGATGCAGAAACTGATGCTTCGAACCATGCTGCCGGTACAATCTGTTTACCATTCCAATTACCTTTGTTAAGATACAGGCGTCCTATCTTAGCATAATCTCTTAAAGTAGCGTTGATACCGCCTAGCGCCATCTCCATTCCGTGTCCATCAACAAGCCAGTAGGCGTTGTATTCTGTGCCAAGAGGTTTCCATAGTTTCTCTTCAAGATAGTCGGTAAGACTTCTGCCTGTTGCTTTCACTATTATCATACCCAATACATGGGTGTCCATGCTCACATATTTGTTGTATGTGCCTGGGGTTGTTTCATTTACCATATTAGCGGTAAATTCATCTTGCGAGTCTCCTTCGACAAAGCCTACCCAATATTGCTGAATATCTGATTGTGGATCGCTGTAGGTTTCGTCAAATTTTATGCCGGACGACATTTGCAAAACGTCTTTTATTTTCACGCCCTCATAGCCAGAGCCTTTTAATTGTGGCAAGTACTCATCAACTGTTTGATGGATGCTTTTGATATGACCCTCCTCTATAGCTATGCCAAAAAGAGCTGATATATAAGACTTTGCCATAGACCACGAAATGTGTTGTATATCTTCTTGCTGACCATTCCAGTAGTTTTCATAGACGATAGTGTCGTCTTGAATAACAAGAAAGCCTTGTGTGTCAGAAGAGTCGATAAAGTGAGCCGTATTATACGTGTTCTCATTATGCACAAATTCCTCTGGAAGTGTTATGTTTTCTTTACGAGCGAATAGAAAGGGTTGATCAGACTTCTCAACTATTTTAGTGGGTAGGTACTCATCCATATTGATAAATGAGTATGCTATTTCGTCTAAAGGCATTGGGTCTCTTGGAACAAAAGTTTCGCTTTGTTTTGATGTGCAGCTAATTCCTGCAATTAAAATAATTATCAATGAGCTGATAAAGAGAGCGTGTGGTTTCTTGAAATTCATTTTTTTGTTGTCTGTTTATTAAATGTGTAAATATTTTAAATTAACGAATTGTCTTGTTAGTAGTATATTAACTTAATGCAAGTGTAGCTATGCTTCGCAACCATCTTGCAATACAGCATATACTAACACTATTGCACCAAATTTGTTTGCAATATATGAGTAAACAGTAAAGTTAATCTTTAAGTAAACTGCGAATATCTTTGTTAGTACCGTACAAAACCATAATATCTCCTTCGTTCAAGATAGTCTCGGCTTTAGCAACTCCTTCAATTTGAAATTTAGGTGATTTTTTTACTATTCCAATTTTACTTTCGTCTTTTACACTTTTCATTACAGTAAGTACAATAACATTGTAGTCTTTGTTGAACCCTATTTCCTCAATAGATTTTCCTGCAAATTTTTCGTGAATTACTACTTCCACTACACTATATTTATCGGTCAATTCAAAGGAGTCAACCAAGCCCGACGATGTTAGTTTTTTAGCCCATCTTTCGGCTGTTTCTACTTCTGGCCTTACAATTTCTGTAATTTCCATTGATTCTAAAATAGTTTCATGAATATTAGAAATTGAACGGCTTATTAGTCTTGGAACGCCCATTTTTTTAATCAAAGCCGTAGTTAACAAATTTCCACCCACATCTTCTCCTATTGCAACAATTACTACATCTGTATTTTTTAATGGCAAGCTATTCACAGCGGCCTGATGACTACAGTCTAAACATATAGCGTGGGTTATTTTATCTTTAATTTCCTCAATTTTGTCTATGTTTTTATCAACGCCTATTACCTCATGCCCTTGCTGAGTAAGCTTTTCGGCTAATGCAAATCCAAAGTTTCCGAGTCCAATAATTATAAATTTCATTGTTCTTTTATATTAGTTGATTAAAATATTTTCTGAAGGATAACGATAATTTTCTTGACGTGCTTTTTTGAATATAGCTATTAATATGGTGAGCGTGCTAACGCGCCCTAAAAACATAGTGAAAATCAAGATTAATTTGCTTGCAAAGCCCAATTGTGCAGTAATTCCTCTGCTTAGTCCAACGGTGCTATAGGCCGATACACACTCGAAGGAAATATCCAACAAGCTCTTATCGGGTTCAAAATATGAAATGCCGAAAACAGCAATAGAAATTACAAATATAGAGAGAAAAATTAATGCAAAGGCTTTGTTGACAGTTGTTGACGATATTTCTCGGTTGTATACTTCCATGCGCGTTTTTCCTCTAGCAACACTTATAATGTTGAGTATGGCTATTGCCAAAGAACTGGTTTTAATACCTCCTCCTGTAGAGCCAGGAGAAGCTCCTATCCACATCAAGAAAATAACAATTAAGACTGTTGGTATGCTTAATAATGAGGTGTCAACCGTGTTGAAGCCCGCGGTTCTTGTTGTAACTGATCCAAAAAAAGCTGTTGCTATTTTACCCATAAAGCTATGCTCTGCTAATGTATTGTTATACTCAAACAGGTAAAAAAACAGTGTTCCACCAACAATCAGAACTAAGGTTGTAATTAAAACAATTCGAGTATTGATATTGATTAGTCTTGGAACATATTGTTGTTTCTTTTTGTTGTAAAAGCCAAGTAGATAAAAAGCAATCTTGGCTTTTATAAATTTCAATAGATTAAAAACTATCGGAAAACCCAATCCTCCTAGAATAATTAATGAGGCTATTATTAAATGCATGGGGTAATTGAATTGGTAAGGACCTTCGAAGAGACTATTTTGGAGGGTAGAGAAACCAGCATTACAAAAGCCTGATACAGAATGAAACAGAGAGAAGAAAATACGTTGATTCAAAAAAGGAATGACAGCTTTGTCGATACTTTGAAATATGAATAGAGCTCCAAGTCCCTCAATTAAGAAAGTTATAAGAATTATTCTTCTCATAACAGTAAAAACCTCGGCAATCTTCTCGGTGTTTGTTACTTGACTTAGAACTATCTGATTCTCGTAGGATGAAACTCCTTTGAAAAAGTAACTAAAATAACTGGTGAAAGTCATAATTCCAATACCTCCCGCCTGTATCAATAGTAAAATGATTATCTGCCCAAACTGAGTGAAGAAAGTTCCAGTGTCTACAACAATTAAGCCTGTAACACATACTGCACTAGTTGAAGTAAACATTGCATCGATGGGTGTAATACCCGAGTGTGTTGCATTGGGAAGCATCAACAATAAAACTCCTATAATAATAATGGCTAAAAAACTTATTATAAATAATTGAGCGGGATTTAAAATTGCTTTTCTAAACCTCAATTTAATAGCAAGTAGCTCACGTATAAACACAAGTGTAATGGTGGAGTATAACCAATATAGGTGGTTGAACAAACTAGATGATTTGAAAAAGTAAAGGTCGAGATATTGGTAAATTAGAATTAGTGAAAAAGAGAAGAGAATAATATCGAATGGCAGGATTGTTAATCTTGGACGTGTTTCTTTTTGTATATATCTGCCTGATATTGAGATTGCTCCTATCAATATAGTAGCAAAATATAGGTTTAGAAACAGTTCATCGTTATGAGAATGAGAAATATAACCTATCTCATATATTAAGAGAAACATTGTCAACATGCTAACAATTATAGGCACTCTCCTAATTATTTTGACTGTTCTATTGTTTCTCAGGTCTCTGTTGTTCACCTCGTTATGAATTGAAAGTAGATTAAGACACTGTCTTTGTTATATACGTTGTAAACACATTGTTTGCGTTATATAAACAACATTCGCAAACATATAGTTTATAATAGCTTGTTATTTATAACTCACACAGTTTGCTGAAAGAAAAAACACATTAATAAAACCTCCCAAACGGAAATTGTCTTATTAATGTGTTCAAATTATAATTGGGAGCTCCCAATAGCCATCCTTCATTATCATCTGTTAAATAAAGGAGGTTGTAATAATTACTAAAGGCAGCAGTTATTTTTTACCTGCTTTCTTCATTCTTTTCTCAGCTTTTTTCTCCTTTGGAGTTTTAGTCGCTTCTTTTTTAACCGCCTTTTTAGCGTCTTGACTTTTAGCCATAATGTTGATTATTAAATCTTATTGGTTGTTTTGTTTTACCTTAGTGGCAATTGTTTCTGATATGAATTAATTGCTCTACAAACTTATTGAAAATTCTTTTGAAATATATCAATTGAGTAATATTTTTTTACTGAAAAAAGAAAATGTTTGTTTTCTGTCTGTAAAACAAACATCTTAAGTGATTGGTTGCTTGTTTTCTAAATTTCTTTATACACTTGATGGAATGGTACACGGTATCTTTCGCCATGAACGGCTTTCTCCCCATTACGAATACCACATGGAATAAGCATATTTATCTCTGCACCAGAGGGAAGATTTAGCAACTTTTTTACACGGCGACTATCAAAACCCTCCACAGCACAGGTGTCGTAACCTTCGTTGGCCATGGCAATCATAAATGTTTGAGCTGCCAGTGCACAGCTTTTGTGCACCACAATGCGCTGGTCGCATTCGCTACTATTTGTAAACATGGGGCGGAAAAGACTAACGGGCACAGTAATCATTTTACGAAACAGACCCACTAAACCAAAGAAACGGGCATAAACTAAAGGCATTAATTTGCCATAATAAACCTCGCTCTTTTTTATTCTACTTGCTTGTCTGTCTGGTGGACTGTTGCGCTTAATATTGTCGCGTTGAAAATCGAGCACTTGTTTGGCTCTACTGCGATATAAATCGCCACGAGTAACAAATACCACCAATTGATTGGCACTTGCTACAGCATTCTGAGACAGAGAGGCATACGCCATTTTCTGAATCAACTCTTTGTCTGTTATATGATAAAACTCCCACAGTTGCATGTTGGAGCTATTGGGGGCTAGTGTGGCCAACTCTAGGCAATGTTTCACCTTGGCTGTATCGAGGTTATTATCGGTTTGGTAATCGCGTATCGAACGGCGAAAATTCAAAACTGCTTCTAAATTCATGTTTGTAGTAATTGATTGGTGCTATTAAATGAGGCTAATTCTCACCTTTTTAGTTTTTAGTCGGCTGTTGTTTGTTTTATCTACAAGCTCGTGAGCTATATTGGCATGTACACCAACATAAGCAGCGTCTTGTTTTATCTCTATTACGCCCACTTGATCTTTATTAACCCCTCCTTGCTTTATAAACAACCCTGCAATATCCCCTTTTGATATTTTATCGCGTCTTCCTCCAGTTATGTATAGAGTAGTCCATTTTGTTGATGCCGCTTGAGTGGCTTTGTTTAATTCAACAACATGCAAGCTTTCGGCTTCAATTGCTTGAATATATTCTGGAAGTTCTTCGCCTTCCCAATGCAAAATATAGGCTACACCATCGCGGTTCATCCTTGCTGTACGACCATTACGATGAGTAAATTCTTTTTCGTGTGGAGGAAGATGATAATGGAGAATAAATTGTATTTCTGGAATATCTAGTCCACGCGCAGCCAAATCGGTAGATAAAAGTATTCTACTTGTTCCGTTTCTAAACTTAATGAGCGCTCGCTCTCTATCCATTTGCTCCATTCCTCCATGATAGGGTTCATGTTGAATGTTGTGGTCTGCTAGATAATCGCTTACTCGTTCTAGACCATCCCTGAAATTGCAAAAGATAATTCCTGGTTTGTTGCCTATAAAAGCAAGCGCTTTAACCAAAGAGTCTAGTTTGTCTTTCTCTGGTGAGAGGAGTGTTTTTATAGTTAACTGAGCGCTGCCTTTATCAACAAAGTTGATAAGTACTGGCCTTTGCATTCCTACAAATCTTGGTATATGGGTTTCGCTTGTAGCGGAGGTTAGAATTCTTTGTCTTACATTGGGGAGTGCATCAATAATTTCGGTCATCTCCTTTTCGAAACCTATCTCCAACGATTTATCGAATTCGTCTAGTACTAAGGTGTTTATATACTGCAAAGGAAATCTGTCTCTCCTTATTCTATCGGCTACTCGTCCGGGTGTTCCAATAAGAATGGCGGGACGGTGTCTTAAGTCAATCTTGTCTTGTGCACCTGAGCGACCGCCATATACAGCGTTTACTTTAAAACCCGAACCCATATTGCGGGCTACTTGTTCTATTTGTTGTGCCAACTCTCTAGACGGCACAAGTATAAGAATTTGAATCTCTTCGCATTCCGTATCAAGTGTCTCAATTAGTGGCAATAAGAAAGCCAGCGTTTTACCCGTTCCAGTAGGTGAAAGCAGCACCACATCGGCTTTAGACCTGATGGTTTTGCTTGCCTTCTCCTGCATGGGATTGAGCGCTGTAATTTCGAATTTATCTAAAAACGATTCTGTATTATTATTATTATTTATATTTTCTGACATTTACTATATGTGTTCTAATTATATGCTACGGGTTGCTTTCTTGCTTTAGTTGCTTGTTCGAAAGCATAACCCATTTTTAAAAGTTTATCTTCTTGGTATGGTCTTGCAATAAATGTAAGACCTGTTGGTTCTCCTGTGTCTTGATAACCCATTGGGATAATTAAACAAGGATATTTAGCTGCAGCAGCAAAACCAGCATTCATATTATCAATAGATAATATGGCATCTAGTTGATGCGCTTGCATGGGTGTTTCAAAATAGCGAACCCCTTCGCTGTGCAGTCTTTCTCTCAATTGAGCATGCTCCTCTGGTGTGAGTTGTAATGCTACAATTCCTTCAAAAAGAGCTTGCTCATAAGGAATTCTCTGAAAAGAATCTTCATTATTGTACGCCACAATTTCTTCTACTGAGCGTTGTGTAACACCATCATTGGCATATTTGTTTAAATAATGGGGTAAATCTACCTTCATATCGGCACTCAATAAGTCATTAAATCCATCGAAGTTTATATCAATGGGTTCAAATTCAATAGCGATTCCTCCCAACGAAATAATTTTCTCAACGTTTTCTTTGTACAATGGGTTTGATAGCAATCTTGTGATTACTCCAAATCTCAATCCATCGATTGTTGCAGTGCTTAAATCTTTTAGGTAGTCTCTGTTTTCAGGAATATCTTTAGGTGCCACATCTTCAGCGTCTTTGCCACTCATTGCCGATAGTAAAATAGCATTGTCTACAACATTTCTAGTCATTGGGCCAGGAGTATCTAAAGTGCTTGCCAGTGGAATTCCTCCACTACGGCTCAATAACCCAACAGTTGGTTTAAGCCCTACAAGAGAGCTTTTAGCCGATGGCGATAGAATAGACCCTGAAGTTTCTGTGCCAATAGCTGCTACAGCATAGTTAGCTGCCATTGCTACACCGCTGCCAGAGCTAGAGCCGCCAGTGTCAAACTCTCTACGACCATACGCGTTAAGTGTTTGTCCACCTAAAGCACTAAAGCCATTGGGACCTCCTGTAAACAGAAAGTTGGCCCATTCGCTCAGGTTTGTTTTACCCAAAACAATGCCACCTTTTTCTTTTATTCTCTCCACTACAAACGCATCNNTGTTTTTCTGCTGTTTTGTTTTTGTCTCTTTCTCTAGCTTCTTCTACTGCGTTGGGGTTGAGGGCGATAATGGCGTTTAGCATCTTATCTTTGTTGTTCTCATACTTTACTATTCTATACAAATACCATTGTGTGAGCGCTTCATAAGTGAGATTGCCACTGGCTATATTCTTTTGAATAGTGGGTATATCTTGTTCCAAAATAAGAGGTTTCAGCTTCTGATACTTCTCTTCGGAGAAATCTTTTATCTGCTTAGCAACATTTTTCCATAGATCATTTTTATCAAGCGTTTGAGACTGAATAAGTTTAAATCGCATTTTCACCTGTTCGTGATTTTCATTTTCAGCTATTTCTTCCGTCTCATCATACGGAGTCCATACAGGTATAGCTTCTTTAGGTGCTTGTTTGCAAGCAAATACCAGTGCAACAAGAATAAGAGTAAAATAATGTTTTCTCATAATACATGGTTGTTTTAAATGAAGTGATTTACTAACTATATATTTTTATCTTTCATGCAAGAGTTGCCCGCTAGCCAGCCTGTTGAATAAGCAATTTGCAGATTATATCCTCCTGTTTCAGCATCCAGGTCTATCATCTCACCCGCAAAATAGAGTCCCTTTACAATTTTAGACTCCATTGTTTTTTGGGTTATTTCTTTTGTGTTTATTCCACCAGAGGTGATAATGGCCTCTTTGAAAGAGCGATAACTCGATATTTTAAAAACAAGATTTTTAAGAAGATGTAGAATCTGTTTCCGCTCTTTCGAGGAAACCTGATTACACTCCTTTTCGGTATTAATATTAAGAAGATCAACAAATACTGGAATCATGCTAGATGGTAACCAGAGTTTAAAAATATTGAGAAGCTTCTTATTTCCATGCTCATTTAAATCACGTATTAGTCTGGCATCTAGCTTTTGCTCATCCAATGCGGGCTTTAGGTCGATGGCTATTTCCACCCTGTTTTTATCTTGCAATTCTCTCACAACCTCTCTGCTTAAAGTGAGAATGATGGGCCCTGACAAACCGAAATGAGTAAAAATCATCTCCCCAAAATCGTCTGCTCTTTTCTTGCCATTGACCCACACAGTTGCCTTTACATTTTTAAGGTTAAGACCTTGTAGTTTTTGAGCAAGATCACCCTCAGTTTCAAGCGGCACCAATGCTGGTCTTGCCCTTTCAATAGAATGTCCTACATTTCGTGCCAGTTCGTATCCTTCGCCATTAGAGCCAGTTGCTGGATATGATTTTCCTCCTGTTGCAATAATAACATTATTGCTCAGAAACTTTTGACCGTTTGCTTTTACGCCCTTTATGATGTTGTCTTCAACTATCAATTCTTCAACCCTGTGGCCACAACGAATATCTACTTTATAACTATTTACCCACTGTAACAGTGCATCTAATACATCTTTGGAACGGTTGCTTGCAGGAAAATAACGTCCACCACGCTCCAGTGTGCTTTCAACGCCATGCTCTTTAAGCAATTCTATAATATCTTTCGAGAAAAAAGAGGAGAATGCACTGCGTAAGAATCGTCCATTAGGGTACACATGTTTTATAAATTCGCTTATTGGGGCATCGTTGGTAATATTACATCGGCCTTTGCCAGTAATAAGTAGTTTGCGTCCTTCGCGTTTCATCTTTTCCAACACCAACACCTTGCCACCCAGCTCTGCTGCTCTTCCTGCTGCTAATAATCCTGCCGGACCAGCTCCTATTACAATAACATCAAAATTACTCATTACTAAAAGGTGTTGTTTAAAGTGTGAAACGAAATGGTTGCTCTTTTTCTCATTCTTATCAATATTTTATTTGTAGTTCTCTTTTTTTATTAGTTTTCTTTTTAGTCCTTTTTTTGGTGTTGTATAGGTCTAATGGACAATGCTTTATACTTAGCTTCACATTTAGCCTTACACTTCTTTTTACCTTAAATGAATATCGCGTATAATGTTCATCTCAGCAAATTCATTTAGTTTTTTGATTAAGGCTTGCTTATTCATCATTAACTCGGCACGCAATACCGACGATTTGAGGTAAACAATAAGTACCCCTCTATTGAAATATACGTTTGAGGTGTATGATGCAACACCTTCGCCCAGAACTTCGTACCAACCTCTAATTACACGACTCTCTGCAACTCCTTGTTTTAGATGACTCAGTTGAGAATCTCTTTCGTCTAAAACCTCCTTCAGGATGCTTCCTATGTCTCTTGCGTTTCGTTTTATCATTGTTGTAGTCAGTTTTATATATCTTTTATTTCTCCATCTGCTCTATCACTCCCTCTGCTACTGAGTAGAGGTGATAATTGTCGTTGAAGGGCTGCAATATTCTATCTAGCGATTGACGATTGGTATCGGAGATAAATATTTGTCCAAAATCTGGACCCGACACAAGTTGAATAATCTCTTTTACACGTCTTTCATCCAATCTGTCGAAAATATCGTCTAGCACAAGTAGTGGCAGTGAATTACTCTTACGAGAAAGGAATTGATATTGAGCTAATTTAAGCGACACAAAAAATGTTTTCTTCTGGCCTTGCGAGCCATCTTTCTTTATGGGGTACTCGTCTATTAGCATATCTAAATCGTCGCGATGAATGCCCACTGTTGTATGTCCAAGTATCATGTCACGCTTGCGTGCAGCAAGCAATCGCTCTTTGAAACTAGCATTGGCTAGTTGCGAACTATAGATGAGCGACACTACCTCTCTCGAATGACTGATGGTTGTATAGAACTCATTAAAGATAGGAGTTAGCTCTTGAATAAACAAATTTCGTTTTTCGAATATAGCTTCACCTTCCTCTATCATCACCTCTTCCCAAAGTTCGAGTAGGCTTTTATCTACATTATCGTTTTTGAGCGTTGCGTTGCGTTGTTGCAAGGCGTTGTTGTAGCGCACCAGCGACTGTAGATAAGGCTTGTCGAATTGCGATATGGCAACATCCATAAAGGTGCGCCGCTCCTCGCTACCACCCATTATAAGCTCGTTGTCGGCTGGAGATATCATTACAAGAGGAATAAACCCAATGTGAGACGATAGTTTGTCGTACTGTTTCTTATTACGCTTAAATTGTTTCTTTTGTCGTCGTTTCAAGGCACACATTATCTCCTCGTCGCTTCCGCTCTTAAACTCATACTTGCCCTTAATCATACAAAGGTCTGCTTCGTGCATTATAACCTGCGAGTCGATAGGATTGGAGTGACTTTTACAAAACGATAGATAATATACAGCATCTAAGAGATTGGTTTTGCCCATCCCATTATCGCCCAGAAAACAGTTTATTTTTGGTGATAGGGATAACTCCACCTCTGCAAGGTTTTTGTAATTTAGTATTGATAAGTGCTTTAATATCATTGTGTTTTGTAGAAATCTATTTTGTTTTTTTTATTCGGCCACAAGAAGTTTCTGCAACTCCTCGGGTGATACATTCATGGTTAGTTTGCCTTGATGAGCAAAAGCAATGCGCCCGCGCTCTTCTGATACAATAATCACTTTAGCATCAGTTTCTTGCGATATCCCCAATCCGGCACGATGACGTAGACCGAGGTGTTTTGGAATATTTGGGTTCTGAGAAACGGGCAATATACAGCCTGCCGCTCTAATTTTTTTACCCACTATAATCATGGCCCCATCGTGCAGGGGGCTGTTTGTAAAGAATAAGTTTTCGATTAATCGTGTAGAAATATCTGCATTTATTATTTCACCTGTTTGTTCATAAAGCCCCAATTGTATATCTTCTTGAACCACTATCAGTGCTCCCACTTTTTCTTTTGCCATATTCATACAGGCAAATATTATGGGTGTAATGTGCGATATGTCTTTCTCTTTCTCGTTTTGAGAGAAAATGAATTTGGTAAACATTTTCCATCCCTTTCGTGACCCCAACGACATAAGAAAACGTCTAATCTCGTCTTGAAACAGAATGATGAGCAAAATAGGGCCAACATCTATAACCACCCTTAAAATTGTGCTTGTAAGATTCATTTGCAAGCTCGACACCAAACTCCATAATATTAAGAATGATGCAATTCCAATAAACAGCGGTTTTGTACCCGATATTTTAACCAAACGGTAGGCGTAGTACATTAGCGATGCTACTAATATAATATCTATAAGGTCTTTTATTCCAAAATGTTCGAGCATAGTGTCAGGTGTATTATTATATAAGTTGTTGAGGTGTATATTTGTTCAGTTTAGCAGTTAGTTTTATACACTCTACTGCTTCATTCACATCGTGCACACGCAATATTTTTGCTCCAGATTGCAAAGCATAGGTGTTTAAAACTGTTGTTGCATTTAAACTTTCATCGGCTGTCAACCCCAGTGGCTTGTATAGCATCGATTTTCTAGAAATACCTACCAACAAAGGCGTATCAAATATATGAAAATATTTGAGATGTGCCATCAATTCATAGTTTTGCTCTAAGGTTTTGCTAAATCCAAATCCTGGGTCAACTATTATATCGTTTACTCCCAGGCTGTTGAGGTGTGCTATCTTTTCTGAGAAGTAATAGATAATATCTTGTATAAAGTTGTCGTAGCTTGTAAACTGTTGCATTGTTTGTGGTGTGCCTCGCATATGCATAAGTATATAGGGTACATTAAGCGCTGCCACTGTAGTAAACATTTGTTCATCTATCTGTCCACCCGAGATGTCGTTGATTATTGCAACACCATATTTCTCAACGCTCATTTTTGCAACTTCAGCATAGAAAGTGTCTACAGAGAGAATGGCCTCAGGAAATTCACGTTGAATAACTGATAGGGCAGGGGCTAGCCGATCGAGCTCATCTTTTGCAGAGTGCAATGTAGAGCTGGGTGTGGTGGATTGTCCTCCAATATCAATAATAGTGCCGCCTTGCTCCAATATCTGCTGCACGCGCTCTACAATCTCTTTTTCAGATTGTTTGCGGCTTCCACTGAAGAAAGAATCGGGTGTAATGTTTACAATACCCATCACCAGCGGTGTTTCCAAGCCAATTAAGTTGCCTTTTATGTTGATGGTTTGATGCGTCATTCTGTTGTTTGTTTTACTTTTTTGTTGTTTGCAGGGTAGTCTATGTTGTAGTGTAGGCCACGACTCTCTTTTCGTTGCATAGCATGCTTTATAACCTCGTAGCTTACTTTTATGATGTTGCGAAGTTCGCAAATATCACGCGAGACAACCGATTGATTAAAGAGGTCTTCTGTTTCTCTAAACAGAATGTTCAAGCGTGTCATAGCACGTTGCAACCTTAGGTTGGAGCGAACAATACCTACGTAAGACGACATAATTTGAGCAACCTCTTTCTCAGTCTGGGTTATCAACACCATCTCTTCTGGCAGTGTTGTCCCTTCTGCATTCCAAGCAGGAATATTCTCATGGAAATCGAAATTGTTGAAAACCGTGAGTGCATGTTTTGCTGCAGCATCGGCAAATACAACTGCCTCTATTAGTGAGTTAGATGCCAATCGGTTTGCTCCATGCAAACCAGTGCAAGCACATTCGCCATTGGCATAAAGGCGATGGATGCTAGATTGAGCATTTAGGTTTACTTCTATACCCCCGCAACTATAATGTGCTGCTGGCGCAACGGGGATGTAATCTTTTGTAATATCTATGCCATGCGACAAGCATTTCTTGTATATAGCCGGAAAGCTGTTCTTTGTCTCTTTAGCATTTTTATGGGTAATATCAAGATATACATGATCGTCGCCACGATTCTTCATCTCAGAATCAATAGCACGCGCCACAATATCTCGCGGAGCAAGCGATTCTCGCTCGTCGTATCTTTTCATAAAGTTTTCTCCATCCATCGTTCTAAGTATTCCTCCATATCCTCGCAAGGCTTCGGTAATAAGAAACGATGGACGCTGGTGTAGATGAAAAAAGGCCGTTGGGTGGAACTGCACAAACTCCATATCTTTTATTACTCCTTTTGCTCTAGCCACCATAGCAACACCATCGCCCGTGGCAACCAATGGGTTGGTAGTGGTTTGATATATAGAGCCAATGCCCCCTGTAGCCATCATTGTAACACGCGATAGAAACTTCTCTATCTGGTTTGTTTTCTGATTCAACACAAACACTCCGTAGCACTCAATATTGGGAGTGCTGCGCGTAACAATTTCGCCCAAGTGATGCTGGGTAAGTATTTCGATGGCAAAGTGATAGTCGAAAACAGCTATATTAGGATGTTTCTTTATTGCTCTAATAAGGCTGGTTTGTATTTCGGCTCCTGTGCTATCTTTGTGATGAAGAATACGCGACTCTGAGTGGCCTCCTTCTTTGTGCAAGTCGAAGTCTCCTTGTTCGTTCCTATCAAAATTTACACCCCAGTTTACTAGCTCTTCTATTTGTTTTGGTGCTTCACTTACAACTTTCTCAACCACCTCACGGTCACACAGTCCGGCACCAGCAACGCATGTGTCTGAGATATGTTTGTCGAAATTGTCTAATGTTTGGCTCACAGTGGCAACGCCACCTTGTGCATGAAAGGTGTTTGAATCTTCCAGTTTGTTTTTGGTAATAATGGCCACTTTACCATAAGCTGCCACTTTAAGGGCAAAGCTCATTCCAGCAATTCCAGAACCTATTACAAGGAAGTCATATTTATGTGTCATTGTTGTTTTGCTTATTAAACATACAAATTTAAGCATTTAAGTCTATAAAGATTGTCTCTTTTTGGTTTTATATATATATGATAAGGGTTGTGTTGAAAATATTGTTTATTACATATCAGATTTAACACTTTATTTTTTAGTTAAGTGTCACAATGCTATTGCACTATAAACATAATAACGTTATATTTGTTATGATATAAACAAGTATTATTTTAAACAAGCATACATTTATTACAATGAAAAAAATAAGACTCTTTTTTATTATTGCAGCTAGTTTTCTTTTGTATCAAACTCAGGTGCTACAAGCACAACAAGTTGTTGAAGCCACCATTCCAATCAGAGGAAGGGTTATTTCGGATGATTCTCGTACTCCCTTGGAGTATGCTAGTGTATCTATCAATAACACCAATATTTCTACCGTTACCAATCAAGATGGTTTCTTTTCACTGCGTATTCCTGCATCGGCTAGAAACTATCTATTAAAGGTTCAGCATTTAGGATATAGTAATGTTTCCATTCCTGTTATTACACTTATCGATAAAGAGGATAATGAGATTAGGATGAGAACTGGCTCTATTCAACTAGACGAAATAGAGGTTTTAAGTGGCGATGGAGCGCATTTAGTAAGAGAAGCACTACGCTCTGTTACTCTTAACTACGATGAAGACCCCAATATGATGGTGGCTTTCTATAGAGAATCCATCAAAAAGGGCTCAAAACATCTCTCTTTGGTAGAGGCTGTGCTAGATGTATATAAGGCATCGTATAATTCTTACAGAGACGATCAAGCTAGAATATATATTGGTAGAAAAGCTACCGATATTAGTGCAAAAGACACGGTGTTTATGAAATTCCAAGGGGGTATTAGCGATGCTCTGAAGCTTGATATTGCCAAACATCCAGAGGTTGTATTTGGCGAAGCAGGTGAGGGTTATACCTTTAACATAGAAGGGGTGATAACGATGGACGATAGACCCCATTATATTATAGACTTCTTTCCTTACACAAGTATTGAGGAAATTATGTTTAGAGGAAAGATTTATCTAGATGTGGAGTCGCTGGCTTTTAAACGCATGGAATTTAATATGAATGTAGAGGGTAGAGATGATGCAACTACAATTTTTATAAAGAAAAAACCATCATCTATGCGTGTTTCTGCCGAGAGTGCTAAATATACAGTAGACTATGTGGAGAAGGGCGGTAAATGGTATTTCAACTATAGCCAAACAGAGGTGCAATTTAAAGTGAGGTGGAAAAAACGTAGTTTCTTTGGGTTGTTTTCATCCAACTACACTATTTTTTCCGAGATAGCTGTTACAGACAGATATGAAGATGATGTGCAAAGATTTCCACGTAGCGAACGAATACGTTCTACGGATGTGATTGCAGAAAAAGTAGAGTATTTTCAAGACCCAGATTTCTGGGGCGATTATACTGTAATTGAACCCGACAAAGAGATTACTAATGCTATAAAGCATTTAAGTGACAAACTCTTACGCAGGGAGTAATCTTTTTGGCAATATAGTTTCTCATCTCGAAAAGATATAGTATCTTTGCACCCGATTGACAATTAAAACATCAAAATTTTATGTATTTAGACTCAGCAAAAAAAGAAGAACTCTTCGCAAAATACGGAAAGTCTAACACTGATACTGGCTCACCTGAAGCGCAGATAGCATTGTTTTCATACCGTATTTCGCATTTAACTCAGCATTTGAAGTTAAATAAGAAGGATTATAACACAGAGCGTTCGTTAAAAATTCTAGTAGGTAAACGTCGTCGTTTGCTTGATTATCTTATTGAGAAAGATGTCCTTAGATATCGTGAAATCATTAAGGAATTGGGTATTAGAAAATAATATCTTACGAACAAGACAAAAAAAGAAAAGCAACTCAAAATGGGTTGCTTTTTTTTGTGCCTTGTTTTTTTTTGATATTAAAAGATTGGATGAGGATAACGGGTTGCAAATAAAAGTGTTTGGTTATCTATTGCTACAGCATATTGCGGATAAGGCCCTTATTTTGCTTTGCATTGTTTAGCACTGTTTAGCACTGTTGCTGTTGCTATTGCAGATGTTGGATTGTGCATACTATGAATAATAAAAAACATTCAAAACACAAAAAACTGCAGAAGACACACAAAAAAAGCGTGAGAGTTATCAATAATCCCACGCTTTTCTAATTTCTTTTTTTTTGTTGTTCACTATTTTTTTGTCTCTTTTAAATAGCATCCTCTACACAGAGGTTTATATTCTTCTAGCTCTCCCAACATTACCTGTTTCTCGCCTGCCACAATTCGGTGAGAATAGTTGGCAAGACAGCCACACATTACACAAATAGCATGCACTTTGGTTACATCGTCAGCTATTGCACACAAACCTGGAACAGGCCCAAAGGGATTTCGTTTAAAATCCATGTCCAAGCCCGCAACAATAACTCTCACCCCTTGATCGGCTAGTTGTTGGCACACTTCTACCAAGCCTAAATCAAAAAACTGAGCCTCGTCTATACCCACAACTTCTACTTCCGACGAAAGCAACATAATATTGCTAGAGTGGTCTACTGGTGTAGAGTGTATCGAGTTTCGGTCGTGCGATACAACTTCGTCATCAGAGTAACGCACATCTATTTTGGGTTTGAATATTTCTACCTTTTGTTTTGCTATTTTCGCTCTTTTTAAACGACGTAAAAGCTCTTCAGTTTTACCTGAAAACATCGACCCACAAACAACTTCAATAGTACCTCGTTTGTGTGTTTTGTCTATAGTATTCTCGCTGTAAATCATATCTATTCACAAGGGTTAAAAAAGTAAGTATTCTTTATTATCTATTTTCCTTTAATTATTTTCTTTATCTCATTTAGCTTGTTCAAAGCATCCACAGGTGTAAGGTTGTTTACATCTAGGTTTATTATCTCGTCTCTCACTTGGCTTAGTATAGGGTCGTCAAGTTGAAAAAAGCTTAACTGGAAACCTTCTCTGTTTTCAACAATTTCGTTGAGGGGTTTGCCAATGCCTTCTTTTCTATTGTGTTGCTCCATTTCACTCAATATCGACTCGGCACGCTTGGTAATGCTAGGAGGCATTCCTGCCATTTTTGCCACATGAATACCAAA
>LFRM01075204.1_pt1 | contig 23954 bp, 22 predicted proteins | sample 618341 | NCBI WGS metagenome assembly LFRM01 (sample SAMN03654438, study PRJNA283298) | anaerobic digester metagenome | isolation source: pool of bioreactors CSTR01a, CSTR02a, and CSTR03a thermophilic anaerobic... | place: Denmark: Kgs. Lyngby | collected 2014-05-21 | reverse complement strand
AGCCTTATCCTGCTTCCAGTTGCAAGAGAAGAAAGATCCAGCCCCGTGATCAGGACATTTTCTGCAAAATCGCCGGGACCCATGTTAAGGTTCTTATCACTGTTGACTTTCTGAACGCTTTCAAAACTGAGACATGTGACCTGTCGCCCCCAGTCTCCCGCATGACCGTCATTTTCGATTCCCTTACCCGCAATAAAGAGCGCATCAGGCACTTCTTTCTTAAGCTGACCTCTCTGAGGACTTAAAGAAATTGAGTAGACACTTCCAATTTTATCCATCTGAATCTTCCTTTCCATCCACTCTTAACAGCATTAAGAGCATTTAACTCATCTTTCACACCTATCCTTACTAGTAGATTGATAAGACTTTGCTGAGTAATGGTAAGAGCAGGGGAGTCGGTTGGGAGTCAGTTGCAAATCGATTGCAAATCAATTATTAAACCTCAAAAAACAACCCTCGAGACAGTTTATACGCTGCTGTCTCTTCCCACCAGTTTTTATAGACTGTCTATAGTTGAGAGGTACAGTGAGGGCACCTCGTCGCGTTGTCATCGATATCAGAGAAACAGAAGGGGCATTTACGCTTGGGCGCCGGCGTGGGAGCAGGCTTTGACATTTTGTTCGCAAAGCGTATAACACAGAAGATAGCCGCTGCCTGGATCAGAAAATTAATGATCGAGTTGATGAAAAGACCGTAGCCTATCACAGGAAGGCCTGCTTCTGTAGCTTCAACAAGCGTTGCCGCAGGAGTCCCTGAAAGGTTTATGAACAGATTGGAAAAATCAACTCCGCCAAGCAGAAGACCTACCGGGGGCATAAGGATATCTGTAACCAGTGAAGCTACAACCTTGCCAAACGCCGCACCTATTATCACTCCTACCGCCAAGTCCAAAACATTACCACGCATTGCAAATTGTTTAAAATCCTGCATTACTGACATGTGAACACCTCCATGCTATTTTCAGCTTAGATTATACGACAAACATGTAAACATTTTCATATTAAAATAAAAAAAAGAAATTAAAAAGTTGCCATGCAAAATATTCAAGAGACCTGATCAGGAGGTCAGCTTTGCAAAGCTTGGTACTGAACTTATCAGCCTGATGGTATATGGATCACGGGGAGTCTTAAGTATTTCGTCAGCAAAACCTTCCTCACAGAGTTCTCCCTCTTTCATTACCATTATCCTCTCTGCTGCTGCTCCGGCAAGTAAAAGGTCATGTGTAACAAAGATCATTGCCGTCCCGGATGCCACATGTTTTGTCAATACTTCGATAACCTCTCCCCGTGTTGAAGCGTCCTGCATAGAAGTCGGTTCGTCGCAGAACAATATCTCGGGAGAAAGCATCAGTGCTCTGGCGATCTGTACTCGCTGCCTCTGTCCGCCTGAAAGACCTACTGCACGGGACCTCAGTATCCTCTCACCCCTAAGACCAAGCTCTGCAAGCAATGCCACAGCTCTTTCCTTTATTTTGTCTTTACCTATCTCCATTCCGGCAATAACAGCGGGCTCGCAGACAGCTTCCAGTGCTGTCAGCCCGGGCGGAATGGCACCATAAGGATCCTGCTGTATATACCCACATTTTTGCCTCACCCCGGCCAGTTCATTAGCTGAGAGAGAGAGGAGCTCTTTGTCAAAGAGAGCAACTTTGCCGCTGTCCGGTTTGACAAGCCCAACAAGAGAGCGAAGTAGGGTGGTTTTGCCACTGCCTGATTCACCAACAACCGCCAGGGTCTCTCCGGGAGAAAGAGAGAGAGAGATGTTTTTTATCGCATCGTGCCGCTCTCCTCTTTTTGATTTGAAGCTGACTGTCAGATTCAATACTTCGATAATACTGCTACACATTTTCTTCATCCCTTTGCCGGAACATTGCCTTGACCAGCTCTTTTGTGTGGGCATGTACGGGAGCGTTAACTATTTCACAAGGGCTCCCCGTCTCAGCTATCGATCCATCTTTCATGACTATAAGCCTGTCACAGACTATCGCAGCCAGAGGCAGGTCATGGGTAACAATAATGATGGAAAGATCTTTGCTCTTTCTCAGCCTTGAAAGCAGTTCAAGTATTTCGGCCTGGACTATCACATCCAGCGCAGTAGTAGGCTCATCCGCAAGAAGAAGTGCGGGAGAACACGCCAAAGCAAGAGCTATTGCTGCGCGCTGTTTCTGACCTCCCGACAGTTCGTGCGGATATCTTTCTTTGATCCCTGCATCCAGCCCTACCTCACCAAGCAGGCGGACAACCTCTTCTTCTGCCTCTACACCAATTTTGTTCGAATGAACGTTCAGTACTTCTTCTATATGACTTTTGATCTTCATTACAGGTGTAAAAGAATTCTGAGCACCCTGAGGCACAAGGGCTATTTCTTTCCAGCGCAAATTTCGTAGCTCTCTATCCGACATCCTCAGGATGTCAGAGCCTTTGTAGATAAGTTCACCTGTAATTTCTGTCCGCGGCGGCAAAAGCCCCAGAGCAGCCATCATAATGGTGCTCTTTCCACTTCCTGATTCCCCCACCAAGCCGGTAAAGGTGCCCTTTTCAATATGCAGAGAGACTCCCCTTACGGCATCAGTCGTCCTGCCCATTGAGTTGTATCTTACTGAAAGGTTTCTGATATCAAGCATTTTTTTCGTTTCCAAGCCTTGGGTCAATTTTTTCTTCCAAATAGCGCCCAATATCCAAAAAGATAAGACATAGAGCAACTATTCCCAACCCCGGCGGGAGAAGGAGCCACCATGCGCCCTCTGTAAAAGCTCCAAAGGAATGGGCCTCATGCAGCATTCGTCCCCACGATATGAGTCTTGGATCAGAGAGTCCCAGAAAAGCCAGTCCTGCCTCGGCCAGTATTGCACCGGGGACTCCCAGAGCCACATTGGCAAGTAGTATCGGTGCCGCCTCCGGTACAAGGTGGCGCCAAAGGATGTATCCCCGTTTTGCCCCAAGGGCCCTAAGTCCCTCCACCCATGGACTTTCTCTAACTGTGAGCACAAGGGCCCTTACTGAGCGCGCCGTTCCCATCCATGAGAATATCGATAGAATAAGGACTAGCTGCCATAATCCTTTGCCCCATATCCCCGCAAGGACCATCATTATAGGAAGAGTCGGTATCGAGAGCAGTACATCTACGATCCTCATTACAAGGGAGTCGAACCACCCTCCAATATATCCGGTTGCAAGACCCAGTCCAAGTCCAAGAAGACTTGCGATGAGCGTTGCGCTTATGCCCACTATAAGGGAGGTTCGGATGCCAAATATGAGGAGGATCAGAATATCCCGCCCTCTTTGGTCTGTACCAAGGAATCCTTCCCTGCCCCCGCGAAGGGAGAGGGAAAGTTCTGTTTCTTCAGCGCCTTCTGTGCGGATAGTGTATTTTCCTTTTGAAGGGAAAAGACGATCAACGCTCTTCCCTATCAGGGGAAGTTCTAGTTTTTGCTTGAAGATCATATCTCTGCCGTCCATATTTATCCAGTAGACATCACTTCCACTGAGAGTGTCAAGGATATGTTCACCCTGTGGTGTGGACCATATCAACCGAACCTCTTTATCCGGATCAGCGCTTATTTTTCCGTCCAGGGCAAAAATTTCAGGAGTCAGTTTGTCCCAGACAATGTCAACGGGCTCATTCCCCACCGTATATTCTGAAGAGGTGGGAAGTTCAGTGTTCCACCATACAGGTTTGGCAAAGGGTGCCCCTGTTACATCGGACGGATGTCTCGCGATAAGAACAGGTGCCAGGAATCCTGTCAGGAATATACATATCAGCAGGATGATGCTTTTCCGTTTCAGGATGTCTCTCATTGGTCTCTGCCTCCTACGCGAACTCTTGGATCGACCAGCCCATAGACGACATCTGCAAGCAGATTTGATATAACTGTTATAAGGGCGAGCATGTAGAATGAGGCGCCGGCAGAAGGATAATCATGGGCTGAGACTGCCTCAAGAAGAAATGTCCCTACACCGTGGAGTGAAAAGACTGATTCAGTGATAACAGCTCCTGAGACCAGCCCGGGAACGGACATTAACAGGATAGTAAGTATAGGCGGCAGAATAGTACGGAAAGCATGACCATAGACCACCCGGTTTTCTGAAAGCCCCCTTGCCCTTGCCATCAAGACAAAGTCTTCCCCGAGAGCTTTAACCATCAGGTTGCGGACATAGAGAGCCCATCCTCCAAATCCCATCAAAGTGAGGGATAGGATAGGCAATGCCATGTGCCACAGATAGTCAAATGTGATCGAAAGGGTGCCGATCGGCTGAGGTATCGAGACGCTCCCTCTGAGAGGAAATATCGAGAATGTCCTTGCAAGCAGCATGATAAGGACGAGCTGCACAAAGAATCCCGGAAAGGATGCTGTTACGGCACCTGCCCTTAAAACTATTCGCTCCGCGAGTTTACCCCTGTTTAATGCGGCTTTGATCCCAAGCCATATCCCTATGACCGAGGAGAAAAACATTGATGTAGACATAAGGAACAATGTCCCGGGCAGACGGGACATCAGTTCGTCCCATACCGGTTTCCTGCTAAGGAAGGAGAGTCCGAAGCTAAATGTAAGCATCTGTTTGATGTAAATAAAAAACTGTTCCAAAAGCGGCTTATCCAGACCGTAAAGTTCTCTCAACCTATCCTTTGCCTCCGGAGAAAAATTGGGATCGATGATAGTGCTTACAGCATCACCGGGCATTATCCTGAAAAGGATGAAGTTCAGGACCAATACAGCGGCCAACACCCCTATTGTGGATAATAACCTTCCCCATAACCATCTTTTATTCATTCGGTCCTCGCTTTTTTCTTTTCAAGCATCCGATAGTGATCGTTTCTTTTCATCATAACGAATTCACCCGGTCTGTATTCATCAAGCATAAACGGACCGGAACCCACGAGACCATATGGACCGAACTTACCTTTTGGGTCAAGCGGATCCCAGTTCTGCCAGTCGTTTATCTTTTTCAGCACTTTTGCCGGCATGCATGGTAGCCCTCCTATGTTGTCGAGGAACCAGTAGCTGGTTCCTTCCATGTCCACAATAAGCTGCATGCTCTCTGTCACCGTCACTGATCTGATATTTTTTACAGAGTCAAAGAATCTGGGGACACTGTTTTTTTTGAGAAAATCGAAGGTCGCTTTTACATCCGCTGCTGTGAGAGTGCTTCCATCGCTCCATTTGAGACCTTTTCTGAGTTTGAAAGTCAGCCTCGTATGCTCCTTCCCATCATTTGTCACAGTTTCGACAGACCATGATACCGCAAGCGAAGGCATGTCATCAAGTGTAAATGGATCTGTTCCTATAAGGCTTTCGTATATCAGTCCAAGGACCTGCCACGAATATGCGCTGCTCGCCACGAATGGGTTCAGGTTCCGGGGCTCTTCGGCAAGAACCATGTTAAGTGATCTCTCTTTACCGTCTGTTGGTTCCGCCATTAAGAGGGTCCACATGTTGTCCGCTGCCATTTTTTCGTTTGAAAAGACATTTTTCCATTTTTTTGAGACCGCTGAAATTGAAAACCTGCTATAAATAGGGATGGAAGGCATCAACTCAGAGAGCAGTTTTTGCGACTTTTTCGAGGCAGCTTCCGCTTCGGTTCTGTCCTTTGCATATTTAAGCTTTAAAAGGATCTCATCAAGGGCCGGATGCNNGGCCGGATCATGGATCGACGTCATATTATAACCGCCGGCCATGTCCATTGAGCTGTGATAGAAGGAATAGAGCGAATCAGGGTTCTTCCCCATGCCCCATGCAATGACGCCCAGAGAGTATTCTTTCCTGTCAAGTTTACCTATCATTGCGGAAAAATCCATAGGTTCGACTTCAACAGGAAAGCCCACAGATCTGAGGGAATCGGCGATCTGTTCTGCAAGCTCCGCTGTTGTCGGCGCTACCCGCGCGAGGGGCGTCAGCAGTTTCATTTTGCCCACAGGAGTACCGTCAGGATATATCAGACCACCTGTAATGCTCCATTTATATCCTTTGGCGCTGAGTCGCTTTTTCGCAGATGCTTTGTCATATATGTTCTTAGTGCTTTCAGGCAGGGACCATGGTGAAACCGGAGGCAGCCAGCTGTTTATCGGCTCGCAGTACCCCGAGTATATGGTACGCACCATATTATTCCTGTCTATTACTTCTGCAGCGGCATGCCTTACTTCAGGATCATCCCACGGTCTGCTCTTATTGTTGAGAAGCAGAAAAAAAGCATGGAACCCCCTGGCAAGCGACATGGAAAACCCCGTATCCCTGCTCAGTCTGTCAATATCTGAAGGTCTGGTAATATCACTTACAATATCAAGTTCTCCCTTTTCAGCAGCCAGTACCTGGGAGTCGGCATTTGTAATTATCACCATGCACAGTTTCTCTATCCTGGGACCGTATACATTCTCCGTGTCAAACTTTTCGCCGGCATAAACGGAAGTGATCAATAGTGCTGTAATTAATAAAAAAACAGGAATAAAGCAAAACAGTCTGAGAACGTTATTTTTAATTAGACGCATCAAATCTCTCCGTTGTAAGTGCTTTTTATTACGATCTCTTTTGACGGCACCGGTTTGCCTGTAATGATGTTCAGAATAAGCCTTCCGGCAAGCACGCCTGTTTCGAAAGTTGGGTCGTCGCATTCTCCCTCCCAGATCATTGAATATGATCCGGGATTTCGAAAACCTATCGTGACTATTGGCGCAGTAAACTCTCCGGGAAAAAAATCTCTATCGATCCATATGATCCCTTCAGCGCTCCTGTCCATAAGTTTGCCGTATTCCCTCGCTGCCCGCAGAGGGTTACCCTCCGTGCGCTTCAATATTATCTCATATTCAGATTTTGAAATTGTCCTGTCGAGTCCCGATAAAAATTGCGGAAACCAGTCGAAAGTAAAATCCCGGACGACCACGCCGATCAATCCGCTCCTGTTAGTGGAAAGGTTGCGGGCGTTTTTGTCCAGACGATAGTTGAGAGCCCTGACTGCGTCCATTACCCTGACTCTGGTCTTTTCCGATATCCTATGGTCTCCCTTAAGAACGCGGCTTACTGTTGCTTTGTCTACTCCCGCTTCAAGAGCGACATCCTGCATCGTGATCTTCATCTGAGCACCTCATAGTGCAACCGTTTGTATTGCTTCACATATTATAACCAGTCAAACAAAGCGGGGCAACAAGCATGGCCTGTTCTGATATGAGGATATGCTGAGGCCCACCAGCAAAAAAGGTGGGCCGACCAACTATATCCAATTTATTTTAAAGTTGTCAGGACTAACAGCTCCCGATCATCCCGCGCATTTTTTCAAAAGCCGCTCCCATTCCTTTTCAACATCGGCCTGCCCCTGTGCGACAAGGTCCATCCGCTCCCTGCCCTTTTTAAAGAGGTGAGAATAACGTCCCTGTACTCTAAGAAAATCCTCCAGCGGGACATAGGTTTTGGGTTCATATGAGAGAACATGCTTTCCCTCTATAACTTCGTAGACCGGCCAGAAACGGCTGTCAGCCGCAAGTTTGCAAACCTTCATCTGGTCACCGGAATCAATTTTCCAAAATAGCGGACATGGGACAAGGATATTTACAAATGCCGGTCCCGGTGTCTCAACGGCCCTTTTGACCTTGGTGATAAGATCCATCGGGTTATGAAGCGTTGTCTGCGCAACATAAGGTATATCATGCGCCGCCACTATCTCAGTCAGGTTTTTGGCCCTCTGGAGTTTCCCCGGTATCACGCTTCCGGCAGGCGATGTTGTGGCGCTGGCGTTTAAAGGCGTGGCACTGCTTCTCTGTGCTCCGGTATTCATGTAGCCCTGATTGTTATAACAGATATATGTAAAGTCATGTCCTCTTTCAAGTGCCCCCGACAGAGACTGAAGACCGATATCATAGGTGCCTCCGTCGCCGCCGAATGCAACGAACTTGATATTCTTCCGTGCTATACCCCTTCTGCTGAGGACTTTGTGCGCAGCCTCTACTCCGGAAATACCAGCACCCGCATTTTCAAATGCAACATGCATGAAAGGAACTCTCCATGCACTGTAAGGATAAACTGTCGTTGAAACTTCGAGACAACCGGTGGCTCCTACAACTACGACCGGATCTTCGACAGCCATCAGAGCCTGTCTTACCGCTGTAGGTGCTCCGCACCCCGGACACATTCTGTGTCCTTCTGTAAGAGGATTCTGTTTTTTTGTCAGTTCTTTAAGGTTAATTCCCGCCATTTTCTTCATCCTTTTCAAGCAGACCTATATACCTTGCGGTATCACTGTAATCATTTTCCATAAGCCCTGAAAAAACTTTTTCCGCATCCCTTGGGTAGAGGTCCCTGCCTCCAAGTCCAAACAGGTACTCCTGCAGCGGCACTCTTTCGCTCAGTCCGTACAGTGCGGATTTTACCTCGGCGGCCAGCGGAGCAGTTCCTCCGATACTCGCACTCCTGTCCAGGACAGCAACGCCTTTTTTGCCCTTCGCAAGGTTTTTAAGATCTTCTGCGGGGAAAGGACGGAAAAATCTTACCCTGAGGCATCCTGCTTTGACTCCCTTTTCACGCATTTCATCCACCACATCTTTTACAACGCCTGTTGCCGAAGACATTATCACGATCAAATAATCCGCATCTTCAGCACGGTAAGCATCCAGTGCCGGATATTCTCTGCCTGTGTATTCGGCCAGTTCTTTCGTAAGTTCTTTGTAGACCCTTTGGACGTTGTTCATGCCCTCTATCTGGTTTCTTTTTATCTCAAAATAATATTCCGACATTGTGAATGAGCCATAAGAGACCGGGTTGTCTACATCAAGAAGCGGGTATTTCGCATTCCTCTCTCCGACAAACTTTTTGACTGCCTCGTCTGAGATAAACTCTACCGGTTCATAACAGTGACTCGTTATAAAGCCATCCTGACATACAAATACAGGCGTCAGTACCTCCTCATGTTCCGCCAGCCTGACTGCAAGCAGAACAGAATCATAAACTTCCTGGGCATCTTCGCAGTATATCTGTATCCATCCGGAATCCCGCTCCGGCATACTGTCAGAATGGTCACAGTGGATGTTTACAGGCGCGCCAAGACTCCTGTTTACAAGACCGAATATTATCGGCGCACGGAAGGAGGCCGCAATGGGGAATATCTCGTGCATGAGGGCCACGCCGTTCGCGCTTGATGCTGTCATGACTCTTGCTCCTGAAACAGAGGCTCCTACGCACGCTGTGATCGCTGAATGCTCGCTTTCCACTGCGACATATTCCGAATCGACCAGCCCGTTTGCAACAAATTCCGCGAACTTGACAGGGATCTCCGTTGAAGGTGTGATGGGATATGCGGCCACCACATCCGGGTTCACCTGTCTCATCGCTTCGGCGAAGGCAAGGTTGCCGGAAGTCATCTCTTTTCTCTTACTTAACATGGTCTGCCACTCTCCCCGGATCTTCTCCGTGCTCTCTTTTTTCGTTGCCAAAATCTGCTTCATGGTGCATCGAGATAGCGCTTACAGGACATACCTGCGCGCATACGCCACATCCCTTGCAGAAGAACATGTTTATGCCGCTTACCCGTCCCTCTTCATCCGTCTGTATAGAAGCGTCCGGGCACTGCAGCCAGCATTTCAAACAGGAGATGCATTTGTCTGGGTCAAGTACGGGGCGCATACTTCTCCATAGACCTGTTTCAACATCAAGCGCAGTCGCCCCCCATGCGATCGTTCCCAGGGGAACATCCTGCCAGCATTTTGGCTTACTCATGCCAATACTGCCTCTTCTCGTCCGCGAAGTATAGCTCTGCGGTTTGCTTCCAGAATCGGGGCAGGGAGCTGTTTCATCTTTTTTATAAAATGATCAGCAAACGTTTCAGCAGAGACGTCGGTGAATATGTGGGAGAGCGCTCCGAGCAAAGGTGCATTTGGTCTGTTCTGCCCCAGTTCCTCAAGTGTGATCTTTGTAGCGTCTACGACCAGCACCCTTGCATCCGCTGAAAGATTCATCCTGCTGCGGAGTACCTGCGCATCCTCCGGCGTATTTACCAGATAGACCGCATCTGATGTACACCCTTCACTGGGGTTTGAGCTTACTACCATCGTCGGATCCACTATGACCACGATGTTAGGGTTTTCTACGCTGCAGCGGCGACGGATGGGGTTATCCGAAATTCTGTTGTACGCTCTCATAGGAGCACCCTGACGCTCTGCGCCGTACTCAGGGAATGCCTGTACATGCTTTCCCTCTTCAAAAAGCACCTCTGCAAGGATAGCGGAAGCGCTCTTTGCTCCCTGCCCTCCGCGTCCGTGCCATCTCACTTCAAGTGTTTTCTTATTTCTGTTTTCCATAATTATTCCTCCATCCGTTATATATATAACTCAACTTTCCAACCTGTTATTACTAGCGGTTTTAAGGTCACTGGTTTCCCGCTCAAAAGCATACGGGAAAGACGGTAGGAAAGTTGTGTATGTAAACTTTTCGTTAGTGACCATGTGTAAAAAAGCCAAAAAAATGGAGCCCCTCAAAATGAAGGGCTCCATCCGTTCGCTTGGTAATACAGCGCTAAGCGCCGATCCTGCGAGGAGGAGCCGCGTTAATAATTATAATGTTGATGTTATGATCTATCATACTTTTAAACAACATTAAACTTCCTCCCTTTCCAGCAGATTGGTGAGCATAGTAGCATCATTATAAAATCATGTCAAACGTTTTCTTTTCGATCTACGCCTAAATTTCCCAACGTTTGTTAATTGTGTTAATTGTGAATTGAGTTGTTTGTTATAACTGACTATTATACTCTTGACAATTTTCGATCATTGTTCATAATAATATGTCTGTAGAAAGATTCTACATATGGGGCAACAAAATGGGAGGCCCTCAGGGGAGTCTCATTTTTTTTGCCATTATCACAAGGCTTAAAAGCCATTTGCCGTTGCACGAAAACCTTTCCGCTATCGCGGCCTGTTCCGCTGGGGAGTTTTATGATCACCTTACCTGAGTTGTGCCACACGTAGGGATTTCATGCAATGGTGCAGCAAAGCATCTTAACAAAGATGCAATACGGGAGGTAATTGTATAATGACACAGGAAACAGCAAAGTTCGCAGATTTTAATCTGCGACCGGAACTTTTGCGCGCTCTGGAGCGTAAAGGTTTCGAAACACCGATGCCGGTTCAGGTATGCGTTCTCGAAGACGAGACGCTTATCGACAGCGACATCATGGTCCAGGCAAAGACAGGATCAGGCAAAACACTAGCTTTCGCCCTTCCCCTTATCAACTCTATGGACTTTAAAACCAGGGAACCACAGATAATAGTTCTCTCTCCGACCCGCGAGCTTGCGCAGCAGACTGCACGAGAGTTCGCATGGTTGGGTTCTGAGTGCGGAGTAAGAGTAGCGACCCTTGTAGGCGGGCTTGATATGGAACGCCAGATCAGATCGCTCAGGGACGGTGCAAATGTCGTAGTAGGAACACCCGGTAGGGTACTTGACCATGTCCGCAGGGGTACTTTCAAAACTTCTTCTATCAACAGCATAGTGCTGGATGAGGGAGACCATATGCTCGACATGGGCTTTCACGATGAAATGGAAGCTATCCTTAAGTCTATGGATAACGTAGAAAGGACCTGGCTTTTCTCTGCAACGATACCGCCTGAAGTCATGAGTCTTGCAAGACAGTATCTCAACGCGCCAAAGAAGATCTCTCTTGTTTCGGACATAACGTCACACGAGGACATAACTCAGAAAGCTTATATCATCCCTTCCCGCAAAAGATTCGAGGGACTGACAAACGTTCTCATATGGGAAGCGCCGAGCAGAGCACTTATATTCTGCGGTACCAGAGCCGAGACCCAGGACATAGCAGATAAGCTCTGTGATATTGGTTTCAAGGCGACCGCGATACATGGCGACATGAGCCAGAGGGAAAGAAATAACGCTCTGGGAGCGCTTCGTGGAGGACGTGTAGGTATACTTGTTGCGACTGACGTCGCAGCCAGAGGCCTCGACATCGATGCGATCAGCCACGTTATCCAGTTTGGACTGCCTCAAAACCTTGAATCCTTTGTCCACAGGAGCGGAAGGACCGGACGCGCCGGCCACGAGGGAAGCAATATGCTCCTCCTTACAGCACGTGAAGCAAAACAGTTCAAATACATGGCTTCAAACGGCAGATCAAAAATGAAAATGGAGTGGATACCGGCACCGGACGCCCTTGAAATTGAAGGACAGGCCAGGATCCGTTTTGAAAAAACCCTTATCGGACATGCCCTGGAATCTGATGAATTTCAGTCGTGGGCCGAGGAACTTCTTACACGTGATGAGACATTGATGCTCGTATCAGGATTGCTTGCAAAAGCATATGGAGACCAGCCATCAGGATATTCAATAAAGTCTGACGTAGAAGCTGAAACAAACAGGGAAAAATCAAGAAACGACCAGGGCCGCCAGGGAGCATCCTCCTCGAGAAACAGATCTTCAGAAGGCAGAAAAGAGAGTTCGGCGAGACCCAATATGGGCGGAGGCCTAATCGTACAATTCTCGGAAGGTCGTTCAGATGGCTGGGAAGTGGGAGCACTTCTTGGACTTATGTGCAGGTGCATCGGTGTCGGAAGAGAAGATGTAGGAAATATAAAACTTCGCGACAACAGCGCCTCGATCGAACTTTCTGCAAAAGGTGCCACCCTTTTTGAATCTAGAAAAGACCGCCTCGAAAAAGAGGGACTCAACATAACCTCTGCCAGAAAGATAGAATCACGTCCTCATGACTATCACGAACAGAGAGACGGAGGCAAGCCAAGATCCGATAGCAGAACTTCTTATCGTGACCGCAGACCATCAGCATCCAGAGAAAGAGATGGAGACCGTCCAAAGAGACGTCGTATAACAAAATAGATTTTCAATAGCAATTGATCTTAGGTTGCCCGTCAGTAACTCTTTCCTGAGTTTTGGCGGGCCTTTTTAATTTTATTGTGATATACTTTCTCATCATCACTTACAACTCAAAAAACTTTTTTAAACGATAGAGGAGGCATAGCAATGATACACAATTTAGCATTGACAGGCTGCGGAAACGTAGGAACTGCTCTTCTTGAGATCCTCAACGAAAAAAGAGCCGAACTGTCCGAGAAACACGGTTTCAATTTCAGAGTGACGCTGATAACAGACCTCATGAAAGGGACTGCACTCGACCCGGAGGGTCTTGATCTGGAAAATATCGTAAAAAACCTTAAAGAGGGCAAAAACCTGGACTCTTTCCCAAAAGGTCAGGGCGCTTTCGGAGAACTTCTTGAGAAGTCCCGTGCAACTATGATGGCTGAAGCGACCCCGACCAACCTTAAAACAGGCGAACCCGGGCTTACTCACATAAGAGCTGCCCTGTCCAGGGGGATTCACGTTACTACGACAAACAAAGGACCTGTTTCTGTAGCATTTGATGAACTTGCCACACTGGCAAAAAGCTGCGGTGCAAAATTCAGGTACGAAGGGGTAGTAATGAGCGGTACACCATTACTTGAGATGATCAGAAAAGGGATGGCAGGATGCAGTGTTCTGAAACTGGAAGGCATACTTAACGGAACAACTAATTTTATATTGACAAAAATGAATGATAACGGATCTTCATATGCAGAAGCCCTTGAAGAAGCGACATCCCTGGGTTATGCGGAGGCTGACCCTTCGGGTGATGTTGAAGGCTGGGACGCTGCAGGGAAAGTTTCGATCCTCGCAAAGTTCATTTTCGGGAAAAATATCCCCGTTTCAGAGATCGATCGACAGGGCATAACCTGCATAACTCCGGAAAAAATAAAAGAAGCCAATGAACATGGTTACACCGTTAAGTTAATTGCAGGATTAAACATGGTAAACGGAATACTTTATGCATATGTAACTCCCAAAGAGATTCCTTTCACTCACCCTCTTGGTTCAATTAAAGGTGCGACAAACGCTGTTACGATAACCACAGATAACCTCGGAGATGTCACACTGATAGGTCCGGGTGCAGGAAGACGTGAGACCGGACAGGCCCTCTTAGTTGACCTGATAGCCATGTGTAAAAAATAGACTAAAATATAAAACTAACTGTCATTTTTTTCAGAATAGAACCAAATAAACAGAGGGTCCTGATCAGGACCCTCTGTTTATTTGAATCGATAGATAATGGCTATTTCCTAAGTTCGCCCGACTTTATCTTTGAGTCAAAGTCTGCAGTGAGGCGTCTCAGTTCCTTCGTCAGCAGAAGGAGTCCAATAAGGTTAGGTATGGCCATAAGGCCGTTCAGCGTGTCAGAGAGATCCCAAAGGTTTGTAAGTATCTCTGCTCCGCCCCATCCGCCAAGAACTACGAGTGTTATCCAGACTATTTTAAATGGCTTGATCATTGCCTGACAGCCGCAGAGGTAGACAAGAGCAGTCTCTCCGTACCAGTACCAGCCAAGGATCGTTGAGAAGGCAAAGAGGGAAAGTCCGAGAGATAGTATCATTGTCCCCGCTCCTCCGAGCGTCATCGAGAAAGCCGAGAGCGAGAGCTGTGCTCCGGTGAGCTCAGGCTGGCTGGTCAGAACACCTGTCGTGAGTATCGCTGTCGCGGTGAGAGTACATATAACAAGCGTATCCATAAAAACTTCAAAAATTCCGTAGAGTCCCTGGCGTACAGGATGGTCGACCCTGGCTGTGCAGTGGACCATAGGAGCGGAGCCAAGACCTGCCTCGTTGGAGAAAACACCGCGCGCTATACCGCGGGTTATAGCTGACTTGACTGCCCAACCTGCAAGAGCGCCCGGCAGTGCCCTCGGATCTCCGAAAGCTCCCTGGAAGGCCATAGATATCGCCGCCGGTACTGCGTCAAGGTGATTAAAGATAACCACAAAAGCACCGATGATGTAAAAGATCGCCATGAAGGGAACGAGATAAACTGTTACTGTTGCGATGCTTGTAAGTCCTCCCCATATAACAAGACCTGTCAGGACTGCAAGTGCTACTGCTGTGTAGATATGAGGAACTCCGAATGCAAGGAAAATACCCTCTGCGGTCGAATTGGCCTGTACCATGTTTCCTATGCCGAAAGAAGCAAGGAATGCAAATAGGGCGAAGAGGACCGCCAGCCATTTCATTCCAAGACCTTTTTCAAGGATATACATCGTGCCGCCTCTGTACTGTCCCGCTTCATCTTTTTCACGATAACGGACGGCAAGTGTAACTTCACAAAATTTCGTTGTCATGCCAAAAATCGCAGAGATCAGCATCCAGACAAGAGCACCGGGGCCTCCAAGGTGAAGGGCGGTCGCGACACCGGCTATGTTACCTGTACCAACTGTTGCTGCAAGGGCCGTCGCCATAGCCGCGAAGGAGGAGATGCTTCCCTCTTCTGCGCTTTTCTCCTTTAGCCTTCCAAGAACCTCCCTAAGCATTGCCCCAAAATAACGTATCTGCGGAAAACCGAGGATAAATGTGAACCACACACCCGTACCAACTAACAGGGTAAGCATCCATGGGCCCCAGACGATCCCATTGATAATACCATTGAGTTTCCATATCGCTTCCACGAGAAACTCCTCCTCATAATTAAAATAATAAAGCAATAGAACAGGGGAAATACCCCATACTCCTTCGACAGATTATCACGCTGCATTAATTTTGTCTACATTCTGCTAAAATTCAAGTTAATTGTTAAGCATGATTTATAAGACGATAACCGAAGCATATTGTTTTATATTGATCATTGATTTAGAATCTAAAGGTTGATTATATAAATGCTGATCAAAATAACAACTAAAATCTTTATTTACAAATATTCCACCCGAGGGGAAAACTTTTGAAAAAGCTGTTAAAAAACAAAGTCTATACTTTTACTGTAGTTCTTTTATTTATCGGTACAATATTCTCTGTTCCGGCATTTTTCTTATATCAAAATATAGAGGCAATGGTACTCAAAGAGACGAACAAACAGGCGGTCAATGTTGCGATCGCTGTATCTAAATTTATTGAACATGATATAGACGAATATGAAAAACTTTCCTTCGCTGCAAAAGACTCACCGGGTGCTTACAACATGGATTACTACAAAAAAATGTCCGGAATCCTCAGGGAGATCAAAGTTGAGACAGGGGCAAAATTCATCTACACAGAAAAATGGATTTCTACGGACAAAGTGGCATACGTGCTTGACGCAGAAGACCCATCAAGCAAAGACTACTCACCGTTTGGATTTGAGGAGAGTATTTCGGATCTGGAAAAGACAGGTTTTGAAAAAGAAGATGGCGCTGTCTCAGGCACATTTGAGTATGAAAGATGGAATAAACTAATATCTGCTTTTGCACCGATAAAAAACAGAGAGACAGGTAAAACAGTTGGGTTGGTGGGTGTGGATTTTTCACCAATATATGTAGATAGAGTCATGACAAGGATCAGATTCCTTATCATTACCGGACTCCTTGGAGCCATACTGCTTGCCTGTTTTGTCATCAATGTGTTGCTCGCAATAAGGAATAAGAGTGTAAACACAGATTATATGACCGGAATGTATAACAAGCGCTATTTTGACACCTGCATCAAAACAGCGGTCAGAGAGGCATCAAAGAGTGGAAGACCGTTTTCCCTGATAATAATAGATATCGATGATTTCAAGGATATCAACGACCGTTTCGGACATTTGACAGGAGATGAGGTCCTCAAAGCAATAGCCGCATCGATTAAAAAATGCACAAGGAATGATGACCTCTGTTTCCGTTACGGAGGAGATGAGTTTGTCGTTCTCCTCCCAACCACTATAAAAAAACATGCCGGCACTATAGGAAAAAGGATACAGTCCAGACTCTTTTCGAATGGACTTGAAAAAGAAGGACTTTCAGACATCAAGATCTCTCTGAGCATCGGCATCGCTCAGTGGGAGCCGGGGATGAACGCCTATGACCTGACCGAATGGGCAGACAGGGCAATGTATACATCTAAGAACAAAGGGAAAAACCAGATGACTCTGTCTGATAGCGAGGGATAGTAACAATTTTGTGGCGTGGATCGTGCCTCGCGAAGTTGCGAAGCGGTCGTTACCGGTTATGGGCAAGCGGTTGGCAAGCAATGGGCAAGCAGTTGTTAGGGGCGGAGAAGTGCGGCGTGAAGATGCCGCGAGAAGTGGCGATTTCATCGCCGAGAAGAGGTTGTAAGGGCAGGCAAGCGATAGGCAAACGTTGGCAAGCAATGGGCAAGCGGTTGTGGAACACAGGGGGATGGTGAAGGGCCATTTCGAGTACGTTTCGAGATCGGATGTATTATCTTTGAATCCAGGCTATTACTGCGTTTTCAAGATCCAAATAAAAGCCGCTGGGCTCCCGATAGGGGCATTCGAGGGAGACGATGAAGGGCAGATCCTAACAACTGTTTGACAACGTTTGACGATTGTTTGACCGCATCTACAATAGATTCGCAATCGATTCGGCAACTGACTCCCAACCGACTTCCCCTCCCGGCGGATGTTCTTCCCGCCAACGAATTTAAAGATCGACCCTACTCCCTCAGGCCTTTCTCAAGTTCCGTGCAGAAGAGTTTTACTGTTTTGTAGGCCCTTGCAAGCTCTGTTTTGCTTAATGAAGAAAGAGCCTTGATCTCCCATTCGTGAAGATCTTTTACAAGCTTTTCTGCCAGCACCCATCCCTCTGGGGTAAACCTTATCACCTTGCGCCGCCTGTCTTTTTCATGAGGAAAACGTCCAATTATAGATTTTCTTTCAAGCGCGTCAAGGGTCGCCGTCATAGTTTGCCGGGGAATCCCAAGGTGATCTGCAGCTTCAGCAGGCTCAACCCCTTCCGGCCTCATATAGAGCTCTTCTATCAATGTCATCGCATTATTGGATATGCCATGCTTCTGTGTCCAGCAGGTATACACCCGGTCATAGCGACGCCAAAGGTCTGATAGCTCAAGGAGTGAATTTACTTCTTTGTTTTCCTTATTTTTCATATGCCGGTACCGCCTCCTAAATATTTTTATTGGCAAGGAGACCAAAGAAGGCTCCTTTTGATTCAATTACCCAGATAGTAATTAAGATAACAGAGAGAGCTATATTTGCAAATGTCATGGCCAGCCAGACACCGTCAAGCCCCCAGAATAGTGGAAGCAGCCACAGGAAGAAGGGCAGTATTATGAAGGGATCAACGTATGTAAGAAACGAAGATTGCCCGGAGTGCCTCGTCGACTGATAATACGAAGCCGCAACCTTGGTAATGCCCACAAACGGGAACATTGGCGAAGATAATATCAGCCCTCTGGTAATCATGGCTGCGGTAGTGCCGCTCATTGAGAAGAAAGCCGGTATAACTCCGGCAGATATCAGGAGAAGCCCTGAACAAATGAGTCCGATCCCAAATGCTGACGAGAAACCCATCTTTGCGGTAAACTTCCTTCGTGCAGAAAGAGATGCGCCATGGTAATAACTGATCAGTGGCTGTATGCCTTCCGCTACACCTTCCTGCATCATTACTCCAACAGGTATCACATAGCTTATCACCGAGTATGCCGCTATACCGGGTTCTCCGCCGTAGACAAGAGACTGCCAGTTATGCATGATCATTGTCATCGCTGCAGCCGTTTGAACACCAAAGGGCGATATACCCATGGTTATGATCCGGCCTGCAAAAGCCAGTGACTCCCACATTTTTTTAAATCTCAGGCATACATTGGAATGGCCTCCGAGAAAGTGATAAAAGAGAAGAATTGCTGTGAGCGTCTGAGAAACAACTGTTGCCCATGCTGCCCCTGCCACCCCAAATGGAAATACAATTACCCACAGCCAGTCTAGAATGATATTCAGTACAAAACCCAATACCATGATATACATGGCTTTTTTAGGATAACCATCGTTTCTGACCGCCCCAAGCATCCCCACCGTAAAGATCTGTGTAAAAGAGAAAAGGATCAGTATCTGACCATAGACTGAAGAAAGGTGCGAAAGCTCCTCTGAAACTTTAAAGAGGCCTATAAGTTTCGTCAATGAGATACTGAGTGTAAAGGAGACCAAAAAGGAAGCCAGGATCATCAGCATGACCATAGAAGTAAGAATACTCTCTGCTAAGCTGCTGCGTTTCCTTCCTCTGCTTATAGAAAGGAGAGCCCCTCCTCCTATCCCTATACCTGCTCCCGCAGCTGTTGCAAAAACAGTAAAGGGGTAAGATATACCGATCGCCGCCAGACCTACATAACCTGTACCCATACCAACAAAAAAACCATCCACTATCGTATAAACACCGCTTAGAAGTTGGGAAGTCAGAGCAGGAAAGACAAAACTGCAGAAAAGAAGGGACATATCTTTATAATTTTTAGCTTTAAGCGCTACCATGTGTAACAACTCCATATCATCCTATTTCGTATTATCCATGTATGGATTCTACAACATTTTACTATTTTGTCAACCTCTCTGTTTAAACATTTTGTCTTTTTGAGCAACAAATTGAGTAATAAGCTCGATTGCGGTAATTCTGATAGAATGATAACCTTTTTGTTATATTTGATCTGAAACTAAAAAATGCAGAGCGGGGTATCTTATGAGGGAGAGTGCGCAGGACAAAATTGACACACAACATCTTAGAATGACTACCGCGCCGATACCCGGACTGGTGATAAGGCTTGCCGTGCCAACTGTCATAAGCATGCTTGTAACGGCAATATACAATACAGCAGACACTTTCTTCGTTTCAAGGCTTGGAACGAGCGCAAGTGGTGCGGTAGGCATCGTCTTTTCCATAATGGCGATATTCCACGCTATCGGTTTAACGTTCGGTACCGGAGCAGCAAGCATGATATCGAGAAAACTTGGCGCCAATGAGACGGGGTCTGCAAGCACATATGCCTCTACCTCATTTTTCCTTGCCTTTGCAACAGGCCTTTTTCTTACTCTTTACGGAATTTTTTCGCTGGATGAATTTATGCTGAAGCTGGGATCGACAGAGACGATCCTTCCCTACGCAAGAAGCTACGCCATGTATATCCTGCTCGGGGCTCCTATCATGTGCACATCTTTCGTCATGAACAACATACTCAGAGCCGAGGGCAAGGCTGCGTTCGCGATGATAGGCCTTGTAACAGGTGCTCTTCTCAATATAGTTCTGGACCCAATATTCATCTTCACGTTCGGCCTAGGTATCTCAGGAGCAGCCATAGCAACAGTGATATCTCAGTGCGTAAGTTTTTTGATACTTCTCTCCGTTTTCATACTCCGGAAGAGCAACATAAGGATCAGCATATACAATATTTCCAGAAGACCTAAAGAATACTTCGACATCCTCACCCTTGGATGTCCTTCGCTCGTCAGACACGGACTTGCCAGCATAGCTGCCGTAACATTGAACGTTGCCGCTTCGGCATACGGGGACGCCGCAGTGGCAGCAATGTCTATAGTGGCACGTTCCTCTTGGCTGGTCTTGTCTGTTATGCTGGGACTGGGACAGGGATTCATGCCGGTATCCGGATATAACTACGGCGCAAAGAATTACGCACGTGTAAAAGAGGCTTTTTGGTTTACTGTTAAAGCAGGTCTTCTGGTAATGTCTATACTGGCTCTTTTAGGCTTTATCTTCTCAAAGGAGATTGTCTCGATCTTTAGAAAGGAAGATGCCGAGGTCATCGCAATAGGGTCTCTTGCTATACGCATGCAGTTTGCAGCCCTTATCCTTCAGCCTCTTTTTATGTCGACCAGCATGCTCTTCCAATCCACCGGACACGCGGTAAAAGCCACCTTCCTTGCCTCCAATAAGCAGGGGCTTTACTTTATTCCTCTGATACTGATACTCCCAAAGATCTTCGGTATTACGGGTGTTCAGATGGCACAGCCCGTTTCAGACATTCTGAGCTTCCTAACATGTATCCCTTTCTTATACTTCTATATGAAAAACCTGAATGAACTTGGAAGGGATAACATATCTGAGAAACGGTAAATGAAAAACTTAGACTTTCTTAAGGAGATGATCTGATGCAACTGGATGAAATCATTTTGAAAAGGCAAAGCTGCCGGAGTTACGAGACAAGGCAGGTAGACAGGGAAGACATACTCAAATGCCTGGATACCGCGAGACTGGCGCCATCGGCCTGCAACAGCCAGCCATGGAAATTTACAGTGGTCACTGAACCTAAGACAAAAGGGAAACTTGCTGACCTTCTTAAAATAGTCGGCTGCAACAAGTTTGCCGACCAGGCTCCGGTACTTGTGGCAGTAAGCGAAGATGCATGCCCTGAGCTTATGCCGGGAGTTTTAAAAAAATGGAGCTGCAAACATTTTGCTCATGGAGACATAGGGATCGCCATAGCACACTTTACACTCAAAGCAGCAGAGATCGGACTTGCAACATGCATTATGGGAACTTTTGAGGATCAGGATGTAAAAGAACTGCTTGACATCCCTGAAGGGGATACAGTCCGGGCAGTCATAGCGCTGGGATATCCCTCTGGCAGCCAGGTAAGGGAAAAGACGCGCAAGGGCCTCGACGAGATAGTGCGGTTTATTTAAAAAACCATAAAAGACTTTACGTCCACAAAGAGCTCAGCCTTGCATACTCGGTATCATCTTCAATGTGACGCAGTGAGTGCAGGAAAAACCTGCCCTCACTGCACGGCATTTCCTGACTGAGAGCACGGACTTTTGTCCTTGGAATGGAATGCATAAACTCACACTCCACCGTAACAGGTGATAATTTTTCATTTACTTCTTCCGGGACTGTATCAAGAGCCCAGCTGAAAAAGACAGCATGGTTCGTGTGATCGTTGACATCAAGATCCTGCCAGCGGACTTTCCATACCTCTTCAAGTTCAGGAGAAGTAAGCCCCGGAACACTTACGTCTTTTGGAAGCTCTTCTGTTATGCGCTCCATAAAACCTGTCATTAGTTCGCTCCTGTCTAAACGGATAGGTCTCTGCCTATTGAGGTCTATCAAGACCCACCATGTATAGGCAGATCCGAGGAAAACCCCCTGTTCATTCCAGAGCTTGTATGAACGCAGTGAGTATAAGTTGCGGTGCGGTTCTGCGTAGGTTTTAATCCTTATTGTTCCATCTTCTTTGACTGGATACTTCTGAAATTCTATGCGATATTTCTTCAGGACCCATGTCACGTTGTGCTCAAGGGTTTGCCTGACTGAGAGGTTGTATTTTGAGGCATCTATGTCCGCCATCTCCTGGAACATCTCCAGCAAAACTCCAAACTTCAGCCTTCCCTTAGGATCGATCCCGCTGAAAGGGACCTGATTCTCAAGATCAGTCATCCAGATAACAGTCGAAGTATCCCTGTATGTATACGACCGGGGTCCCTTTGTCTCCTGAGCCGGATGTGAGGTCGCAGAGTGAGCCTATAAGATCAGACATTCGCCTTGGTGTAGTACCAAGTGTGCAGTGACCGAATTTATCCATTTCACTTTTTGATTCGATCGCCTCACGGACAGCTTCATAAGGGTCCTTGCCGTGGGCATTGTCCGCTACATATTTAAATTTGATCTCATTAGGCATCCCGTTCAGTCCGTCAGTATAACCGGGAGATACTACCGGGTCTGCCAGTTCCCATATCCCACACACAGGATCCTTGAAAGCTCCGTCTCCATAAACAAGCACTTCGATATTTTTGCCTGTACGGTCATAAAGCTCTTTCTGGAGTTCTCTCACAAATTTATCGGATTCACGGGGAAATAGTTTCACAGATTCTTCATTTGTGTAGTTAGACCCAAGCAGGCCATAAAGTTCATTGTAGCCTGAACCTTCATTTACAGGGGAGCTGCAGATATCTTCAAGTGAGATCACATTGGCTCCGGCTTTTTCCAGAATGTCCCTGTGTAGCTTTCGGGTGTGAATGCTTGCCACTATCACTGTATTTGAAAAGTTGAGCGCCGCAAGCGGGTTATTGGCAAAATGGATGGATACTTTTTCAGGGTCTATAGATTTATAAAGCTCGACATAATCGATGTCTGTAAAAGGATGTTTGAACTTTCCAAAGACATCGTAATATTCTTTATCATCAAAGTTTTCACCGGTCAGTCTGTCGCTCTTAAGATAAAAGTTCATCGGATCAACGACCTGGTTGCCAACTTCATCGGAGGGATACGAGAGATATACCCGTACCTTACCCCTGACACCGTCTACTATCCCTCTAAGCAACAGGTAAAATCTATTCCTGCTCAAGATCGGGAAAATTAAAGAGACATCTCCCTCCGGGACCCTCCTTCTTACATCCTCGGATATATCTGAAAGGGTCACATAATTTCCCTGCGATCGTGCAAGAAGGGATTCCGTAACACCAACTATATCCCTGTCCCTGATCACAAACGGATCTCTGTCATTTTCTGATGCGGCAATGATCGTATCGGAAATTACGTTTATCAGATCTGCACCCTTAGTTATTACCGGCAGACGGATACCTCTGGAAGCTGCTCCAACATAGCGCATAATATCTTTCCTCCCAAAATGGGCATATTTTATAAAAACCAACTATGTATTTTACCATGAATTGCAGGATGAAACACCCTGCGGGGGAGTCGGTCGTAAATGCGGGCAAGCCGTTGGCAAGCAATGGGCAAGCAGTAGGCAAGCGGTCGTGGTGCACCGAGGAGACAGCCGGGGAATTGCGGCGAGGGACGTGCCGCAATTCCCCCTGTTCCTAAACAACCGCTTCGCGGCGATAAAATCGCCACTTCTCGCGGCATCTTCATGCCGCACTTTGCCATCGTATTAATCATACGTCGACGTGAAGGATTTTAAGTGTTGCTAAGTTAGCGCCGCGCTTTTAAGTTTTTTACGATATTCCCCATCTCGCAATTGGGGCAGATCGTGGATGATGACGACGCAACATGCGATGCTTCGAACCGAGGCGTATTAATCATACGTTGAGGTGAAGGAGCATCGTATTTTGCTAAGTCAGCGCCGCGATCTGCCCCAATTGCGGCAATTGGGGCAGATCGGAGATGATAGCGACGCAACATGCAGTGGTTCAAGCGGAGGCGTATTGGGCATACGTTGACGCGCAGGACCGCAAATGTTGCTAAGCTAGCGCTCCGAGATGCCCC
>LFRM01075039.1_pt1 | contig 23954 bp, 16 predicted proteins | sample 618341 | NCBI WGS metagenome assembly LFRM01 (sample SAMN03654438, study PRJNA283298) | anaerobic digester metagenome | isolation source: pool of bioreactors CSTR01a, CSTR02a, and CSTR03a thermophilic anaerobic... | place: Denmark: Kgs. Lyngby | collected 2014-05-21 | reverse complement strand
TGCGGTAATATTTCCCGTCAAACTCAATTATTTGCGCCATTTGATAAGCTTTCTCCAGGGACTCCTTTAGCGACCCCCCCCAGGCGGTGAGTCCGAGCACTCTCCCCCCGGCCGTAACGGTCCGGCTATCCTTGAATGCCGTTCCGGCATGAAAGACCGCAGCGTTTTCCAGCTCCTGCGCTTTTTCCAACCCCCGGATTTCTTTACCTTTCTCATAGTCCCCGGGGTAACCCTGTGAAGCAAGCACCACACAAACAGCCGTATGGGAAGACCATTCCGGGCGGGCAGCGGCGGCCAGATTGCCCCGGGCGGTTTCATAAAGAAGGGGGAAGAGATCCGAACGGAGCCGTGGAAGCAGCACCTGGGCTTCCGGATCACCGAAACGAACGTTAAACTCCAGGACTTTAATCCCTTTGTCAGGAGTGATCATCAAGCCCCCGAAAATAACTCCCCTGTAAGCTATACCCTCTTTTTTCAGCCCGCGGAGCAGCGGCTCGAACACTTTCCGGCTAACCTCTGCGGCCAGTTCCTCTGTTAAAACGGGGGCCGGGGAATAAGCGCCCATGCCGCCTGTATTGGGGCCGCGGTCTCCCTCATAAATAGCTTTGTGATCCTGCACCGGCACCAAGGGATAAAAGGTTTCGCCGTCGGTGAGCGCAAATACGGAGACCTCTTCACCCTGGAGGAACTCCTCGATGACAATGCTTTCACCGGCTGTACCAAAAGCCCTCTCCTCCATCATGGAACGGACAGCCCGGACCGCTTCCAGGAAGTCTGCGGCCACTATTACACCTTTCCCGGCAGCCAGGCCGTCAGCTTTGACTACCAGGGGGTATGATGCTCTTTCCAGAAAATGATATGCCGCCTCCTGTTCCTGGAATGTTTCAAACCGGGCCGTGGGGATGCCGTGCTCCTGCATAAATTGCTTGGCCCAGACCTTGCTTCCTTCCAGGCGTGCTCCCTCCCGGCAAGGCCCGAAGATCAATAAGCCCTCATCCTGGAACAGATCTGTAATACCGGCTGCAAGTGGTGCCTCGGGGCCGACTACGGTAAGATGAATACCATTTTCCCGGGCAAATTCCCGCAGCTTTTCTATTTCCTCCGGCTTTATGGGAACACACTCCGCCAGCGAAGCAATGCCGGCATTGCCCGGGGCACAGAAAATCTTTTCCACTGCGGGGCTCTGCGACAGTTTCCAGGCAAGGGCATGTTCCCTCCCTCCGCCGCCTACCACCAGTACATGCATTTTTAAAGTCCTCCCTTATGGCTGTTCCTCTATTAAAAGACGTCTGCCGCTTATTCTGCCGGTTAACAGAAGGGTTCTAATGTTTAAAGTAGCGCTTCCCTGTAAACAACATGGCCATACGATATTTTTCACATGTTTCGATAACCTCTTGATCACGTGCCGATCCCCCCGGCTGAATGACAGCTGTTACTCCCTCAGCAGCCGCTATTTCCACACCGTCTTTAAAGGGGAAGAAAGCATCAGAGGCCATAACGCTTCCCTTGATATTCTCGCCGGCCTGGTTTGCGGCGATCCTGACCGCTCCCACCCGGCTCATTTGGCCGGCGCCTATCCCCAGGGTCTGCTGCCTCTTGGCTATGACAATGGCGTTTGACTTTACATGCTTGACAACCTTCAGGGCGAATAACAGATCTTTAATCTCCTGTTCCGTCGGCTTTCTCCCNNCCGCCGACCTTTTTGAAATCAAGCCCTTTCTTGCGGTTCTCCTGGGGAACAAAGGCGATCTCCAGCAAGCGGATATTTTTCTTGGAGGAAAATATCTCCAGGGCTTCTCTGGAGAAAGAAGGCGCGGCGATAACCTCTAAAAAGATTTTGGACATCAACAGGGCTGTCTCCCTGTCAACCTCCCTGTTTAGGGCAACTATTCCACCAAAAATAGAAACCGGGTCGGCATCATGGGCTTTGCGGTAAGCCTCCAGCAGGCTATCGGCAGAGCCGACACCACAAGGGTTGGTATGTTTTACCGCTACAGCAGTCGGCTCTGTAAATTCCTTGACCAGCTCCCAGGCTGCGTTAAGGTCATTGATATTGTTAAAAGAAAGCTCTTTTCCCTGGAGCTGTCTGGCTGCTGCCACTGAGCCATTTTCCGGGAGGGGTTCGTGGTAAAAAGAGGCTTTCTGGTGCGGGTTTTCTCCATAGCGTAACTCCTGGGCCTTGACAAAAGGCAGGGCAAACCGCTCGGGGAATTTAGCGTCCCCATCTTCCTTCAACCCCCGCAGGTAGTTGCTGATAATACTATCATAGTAGGCGGTATGTGAGAAAGCCTCCACCGCAAGATTATAGCGTGTTTCTAGGGAAAGGTCCCCTTTATGGCGGAGTTCTTCAATAACCATGCTGTATTTGGCCGGTTCCACCACGATAATGACGTCTCTGTAATTTTTAGCGGCAGACCTTACCATGGTCGGCCCCCCGATATCAATGTTTTCGATCGCCTCTTCCAGGGTAACGTTATCCCTGGCAATCACTTCCGGGAAGGGATAGAGGTTGACCGCCACCAGGTCAATTGCTTCAATGCCATGTTTCTGCATCTGCTCAAGATGAAGGGCAGAGTCTCTACGGCCGAGGATTCCGCCGTGAACCAGCGGGTGGAGAGTTTTCAAGCGCCCCTCCAAAATCTCGGGGAAACCTGTGAGCTCGCTTATATCCTTGACTTTTACCCCGGCCTCCCGCAGAGCTTTGGCGGTGCCTCCCGTAGAAATTATCTCCCAGCCCATAGCTTCTAGTTCCTGGGCAAAGATTACCACTCCGGTTTTATCAGAAACACTGATAAGAGCTTTTCTAGCTTTCATTTCTGAAACATCTTCTCCCTTCTATTCTTAATTTGCCTTCCATAAAAAGCTGGATGGCTTGGGGGTAAAGACGGTGTTCGGCCTGGTGGATCCTTTCGTGCAAGGATTCCACTGTATCATCATCATAAACGGGGACAGCCTCCTGGAGAATAATTGGCCCTGTGTCCAACCCCTCATCAACAAAATGAACCGTACAGCCGCTCACTTTTACCCCATAGTCCAGGGCCTGTTTGACACCTTCCAGCCCAGGAAAAGCAGGCAGAAGTGAAGGATGTATATTCATTATTCTGCCCCTGTACTTGTCAATAATAACAGGAGATACCAGGCGCATATAGCCGGCTAGAATAACCAGATCGATTCCTTTTTCTTCCAGCAGGGCGACAATAGCTTCATCGAAGGCTTTTCTTCCCGGGTAATCCCGCGGATTTATATAGATGGCCTCAATATTATGGCGTCTGGCCCTTTCAAGGGCATAGGCATCCTTGACATCGCTGATTACGGTCTTTATACGTCCTTTTATTTCCCCCCTTTCCACGGCATCGATAATGGCTTGCAAATTACTTCCATAACCTGAAGCCAGCACAGCCATATCCATTTTTTTACCCTCCCTAAATAATTGCGTCACCCTTCTTAAAGGATCTCTACTCCCTGTTCGTCGCCTTTCTTTTCGGCGATCAGGCCAATTTCCCAGGCTTTTTCTCCTTTGCTACGGATCTGCTCCAGCACCAGGGCCGATATCTCCGGTGCAGTGACCAGAACCATACCGATACCCATATTGAAGGTGCGGAACATTTCCCTCTCCTCCACGTGGCCGTACTTCTGTATAAGAGAAAAGACGGGCGGGATCTCCCAACTCTTCTTTCTGAGGAGCGCTTTTACTCCTGCCGGTAAAATTCTTGGCAGGTTAAGCTCCAGGCCGCCGCCGGTGATATGCGCTATCCCCTTGAGCTCATACCGGCGCAGCAAAGGAAGAATCAGGGGAACATATATAATTGTCGGTTTAAGCAACTCTTCTCCGAGGGTACAGCCCAGTTCCGGCAAAAATTGATCCAGGCTTAAGCCGGCATGCTCCAGCAACACTTTTCTTACCAGGGAAAACCCGTTGCTGTGAAGCCCGCTGGAGGCGACACCGATAAGAATATCGCCCGGAGCAATATGCGCGCCCGTAATGATCTTTTCTTTCTCGGCAATGCCTACGGCAAAACCGGCCAGATCATATTCTCCGGGAGGGTAAAAACCCGGCATTTCTGCCGTCTCGCCGCCCAAAAGGGCGCAGCCGGCCCGGCGGCACCCCTCCGCTACCCCCCCGATGATCTCGGTTGCCCTGTCTACATCAAGTTTGCCCACCGCAAGATAATCGAGGAAAAAAAGTGGCTCAGCGCCCTGGACAATCAGATCGTTTACACACATAGCCACGGCATCTATACCGACAGTATCATGTTTCTCCAGCATGAAGGCAATTTTCAACTTTGTTCCTACCCCGTCGGTAGCAGCAGCAAAAACAGGCTCTTTAAAAGCGTGCAGGTTGGGGCGGAAAAAGCCGGCAAACCCGCCGATATCCGTTAAAACCTCCGGGCGGAAAGTGGTGCGGACCATAGCTTTAATTCTTTGCACCACCTCCTCTCCTGCATCAATGTTTACTCCTGCTTTTTTGTAATCGAAACTTTCTTCCACAGTGTCACCCTCTTACCTCTTAAATAGGATATTCGCCGGTGAAACAGGCCAGGCAGAAGTCCTCCGCCGGCATCCCTACTGCTTCCAACATTCCCTGGAGGCTCAGGTACCCCAGGGAAGTAGCCCCGATTTCCTGCCGAATTTCTTCAATTTTGCGCTTCGCGGCAATTAGTTCTTCGGAATTCTGCATATCAATACCGTAAAAACAGGGTGAAATTATCGGTGAGGAACTGATTCGCAGGTGGACTTCTTTGGCTCCCGCTTTAAAGAACATGTCTACCAGTTTCTTGCTCGTCGTTCCTCTAACGATGGAGTCGTCCACGACGACAATCCGCTTTCCTTCTACCACTTTTTTTATGGGATTTAACTTTAACTGCACCCCGATATTACGGATCTCCTGCCGGGGTTGAATAAAGGTGCGCCCGATATAACGGTTTTTAATCAGGCCGACTTCATAGGGTAACCCTATCTCTTCGGCATAACCGGAGGCGGCTGCAATGCTGGAGTCCGGAACTCCCGTAACGATATCTGCCGCTGCAGGGTGCTCGCGGGCCAGCAGGCGCCCGAGCTTCTTGCGCACCAGATGGACATTTTTTCCGTTAATATTGCTATCAGGCCTGGCAAAATAGATAAATTCAAAAATACAGAGAGCCGAGCGCTGGGAGGGCATGATCTGGGTGCTTGTCATCCCCTCCTTCGTTATAACTACCATTTCCCCCGGATTAATATCCCGGATCATTTCCGCGCCGATCGTGTCGAAGGCGCAGCTCTCCGAGGCCAGGACATAGTAATCGTTCCACCGTCCCAGGGAAAGGGGCCTCATTCCATAAGGATCGCGCAGCCCCACAAGTTTATCTTCCGTCAAGAAAAGAAAAGAATAGGCTCCACGAAGATAAGGTGGGACAGCTTTAAGAGAAGTTATCAGATCATCGTTACCGTAGCGGGCAATTAGATGGGTTATAAGCTCGCTGTCAGTCGTGGTCTGAAAGATGGAACCTTCCTTTTCCAACCTGTCCCTCAGTTCACCGGCATTCACCAGATTCCCGTTATGGGCGACAGAAAGGCATCCATGGCGGTAACGGATTAAAAGCGGCTGAGCGTTCTCCGGGCGTGTTCCGCCGGTAGTGGAATAACGCACATGCCCGATAGCGGCCAGTGCAGGAATATTCTCCAGATTACGGAAATGAGGAAAGACCTCAGAAACCAGCCCCGGGCCTTTCTTTACATGAACCTTTTCCCCGTCGCTCAGAGCGATCCCGGCGCTCTCCTGTCCACGATGCTGCAGGGCATAAAGGGCATAGTTCGTCAGGCGTAGCAAATCCTCTCCCGGTGCAAAGATGCCAAATAATCCACAAGCCTCTTCCATTTTGTCTTGGGTTAACATGGAGCACATCCCTTCTAGGTGTCAATTTTTTTTGAATTAACGTTTCCCAGAGTTTAACCGGCTCCTTGCAGCATGCCAGTAGTTCAGATAAAAGCTGTTTCCTTGATCATCTCTATTTCCCGGGGAAAGATCCAGTTCCAGGCACACATAGATTATGAAGCTCTTTTTCCATAGCATCGCCTCTTTTAGCTTTTTTCCTGAAATAAGCCAAGCCTTTCATATATATAGGGGACAAAACGCAGATGTTTCTGGGGGTCAAAGCAGGATTCGATCTCTTCGGCAGTAAGCAGGGAAGCGATCTCGCGGTCATTTTCCAGTAACTGCCGGAAAGGCACTCGTTCCTCCCAGGAACGCATGGCATACTTCTGCACAAGGTCATAAGCTCTTTCCCGGGAGACTCCTTTTCCTACCAGAGTCAGAAGAACAGCCTGGGAGTAAATCAACCCGCCGGTTTTCTCCAGATTGGCCAGCATATTCCCGGGATAAACATGCAGATTCTTAATAATACGGTTCATTTGGTGGAGCATATAATCGACCAGAATAGTGGAATCCGGCAAAATGATCCTCTCGGCAGAGGAATGAGAGATATCGCGCTCATGCCAGAGAGGAATGTTTTCCAGTGAAATCTGGGCATTGGCACGGACTACGCGGGCAAGGCCGCTGATCTGCTCACAGGAAACCGGATTGCGCTTGTGGGGCATGGCAGAAGAACCTTTCTGCCCCTGGTAAAAAGGCTCCTCCAGTTCACGTATTTCAGTTTTTTGCAGACCTCTTATTTCCACGGCGAACTTGTCCAGGGAAGAAGCGATAAGCGCTAAAACCATAAGAAGCTCGGCATGCAGATCCCGCTGCAGGATCTGGGTGGAAATCGGAGCAGGTTTCAACCCCAGGCGCCGGCATACGGACTCCTCCACATCGGGATCCAGATGGGCAAAAGTCCCTACTGCACCGGAAATTTTTCCATAGGATACAGCTTCCTCGGCTCGCCGGAGCCTTTCCCGGTGCCTGTTCAGCTCATCCCACCACAGGGCAAATTTTAAGCCAAGCGTTATCGGTTCGGCGTGAACTCCATGCGTACGCCCGATCATAATCGTGTTCTGATGCTTCAGCACCTGCTCTTTTAAAGTTGCTGATAAAGCTGCCAGCCCTTCAGCGATCAGGCCGATTGCTTCCTTCAGCAACAGCGAAAGGGCTGTATCCACGATATCATAGGAGGTGAGCCCGTAATGAAAATAGCGCGACTCCTCTCCCAGACTTTCCGCCACACACCGTGTAAAAGCTACCACATCATGACGGGTAGTTTCTTCAATTTCTAAAATCCTCTCTACAGAAAAAGTCGCCCTTTGCTCTATGGCTTCGGCGGCTTCCAAAGGGATGATCCCTTTTTCTGCCAGGGCGTAACAAACAGCAATTTCTATCTCCAGAAATTTTCTATACCTGTTTTCCAGGGTCCAGATGCGCCCCATCTCCGGCCGGGTATATCTTTCAATCACTTTTACAACACCTCTTTTACTTTTCAGCGCCGGCTATATATTTCTTATACCCCAGCTTTTGCAACCTTTCATTTTTCTCCTTCACCTGGTTGGCGAGCTCCTTTTTATAAGCTATAATTCTTTCCCTGACCAGCGGATCCTTGACACCGATAATCTGAGCGGCCAGAATGCCGGCATTAAAGGCTCCGTCAACAGCCACTGTGGCCACGGGAATGCCCCTGGGCATCTGAACCATGGCATAAAGGGCATCAAGCCCTCCTAAAGGAGAGACGCTCAAGGGCACCGCAATAACAGGTAACGGAGTTAAAGCGGCTATCACCCCGGCAAGGTGTGCAGCTCCGCCAGCCCCGGCAATAATTACTTCTATCCCTCTGGCGGCGGCGTTTCTGGCTATTTCTGCTGTTTCTTCCGGCAAACGATGGGCGGAAGAAATAAGCACCTCATAGGAGAGCTGGAACCTTTCCAGGGCATTTAAACACTGGGACATTACGGGCAGGTCCGAATCACTACCCATAATAACGCTTACCTGTGGCATAAAACCCCTCCGTTTAATTTGTTACTAGTCCTCATTCCTTACATCATAATACACGAAATTTCCCTATCCGTAAACGGGATAATGGCGGATCAAAGCACTGCAACTGCTTTATGTCACTGTCACCTTTTGATGGAACTCCGGTTACCTTCTATGCCGTTTTTAATTCTAAGCTTCATGACTTACTCTAAATACAGTTCACTCCCACTCAATAGTTGACGGAGGCTTGGAAGTCAGGTCGTAAACAAAGCGGTTAACCTGGGGAATTTCGTTTACCAGCCTGCTGGAGATAGTGCTCAACACTTCGTAGGGTATGGGGTACCAATCGGCAGTCATACCATCCCGGCTCGTGACCGCACGCAGTGCCACGGTATGAGCATAAGTACGCCGGTCACCTTTCACACCGACACTTAAAATATTCGGCAGGACGGCAAAAACCTGCCATATTTTGCGGTAAAGGCCGGCTCTTTTTATTTCCTCTACAATAATATTGTCAGCCTCTCTGAGAATGGAAAGCTTTTCGGGGGTAACCTCGCCCAGGATACGCACCGCCAGCCCGGGCCCGGGAAAAGGATGTCTCCAGACCATTTCTTCAGGCAACCCTAGCTCTTCTCCTACCCTGCGGACTTCATCCTTAAAAAGATATTTCAGGGGTTCAATTAAAGCCAGCTGCATATCTTCCGGCAGCCCCCCTACATTATGATGGGACTTGATTAAGGCGGCAGTAGCTGTTCCGCTTTCAATTACATCGGGATAAAGAGTGCCTTGAACCAGAAAATCAATATCCCCCAGCTTTTCCGCCTCCCGCTCAAAGACACGGATAAAATGCCGGCCGATAATCTTTCTCTTTTCCTCCGGGTCGGTAACACCCTCAAGAAGTTTGAGGAATTCCTCCGCTGCATCCACAGCGATAATTTGCATATTGAATTTATCCTGAAAGGTGGAGAGGACCTCTTCTTTTTCTCCTTTACGCAACAGCCCGTGATCAACAAAGATGCAGAACAGCCTGGGACCGATGGCCTTGTGTACCAGCATGGCTGCAACGGAAGAATCAACACCCCCGCTTAAACCGCATACCGCACGGCCATGAGGCCCCGCCTGTTCCCTGATTTCTCTGATGCTGTTTTCCACAAAGTTTTCTATAGTCCACTCTCCGGAAAAACGGCAGATTCTAAACAAAAAATTGCTGAGGATCGCCTGCCACTGGGGAGTATGGATAACCTCAGGATGAAATTGCAAACCATAAAGTTTGGCTGTTTCGTCGGCCATGGCAGCCACCGGGGTATCTTTACTTTGAGCAAGAACCCTGAATCCGGGAGGCACCGCGGTGACCTGATCTGCATGGCTCATCCAGGCCACAAATCTTTTTCCCAGTCCTTTAAATAACTCCCCGCTTTCTGTAACAGATAAAAATGTCCGGCCATATTCCTGAATGGGGGCCTGGAGGATCTCACCTCCGAGATCTCTGGCCATGAGCTGCATCCCGTAACAGATACCTAAAACAGGAATGCCCAGCCGGTAAAAACGGGGATCACAGTAAGGGGCCTCCGGTTCGTAAACACTGGCAAGGCCGCCAGAAAAAATAAGCGCAGAAGGTTTCGCTTGAAGGAGTTCTTCCAGAGAAACATTATATGGTAGAATCTCACAGTAAACCTTTTGTTCTCTTATCATCCGGGCGATTAGTTGTGTATATTGGCCTCCAAAATCTAGAATAATCACTTTTTCTTCTACAACCATACCTATTTTCTCCTATCTGCTGAATTACGAATCTTCATATTCGTCAAGGCTCTTCACATTTCCTGCTGTCAATATGAAAATATAGGGGTGGCGAAAGTCAGGAAAAAAGGACCGGAAATTTACTCCGGTCCTTTTCTATATAGTATGGCTCTTTTTTGCTTTTCTGCTTTTCCTGTTTTTTACATTGGAGGCATATCGCCCATACCGCCCATACCGGGGAATTTTTTATCTTCTTCCGGCTTATCGGTAACTACGGCTTCAGTTGTCAGGAACAACGAAGCGATGCTGGCGGCGTTCTGAATGGCGGAACGTACCACTTTGGCAGGGTCGACAATCCCCGCATCCATCATATTGACGTAGGCACCGGTTAAAGCATTATAACCCATACCTTTTTCCATGGCCTTTACTCTTTCTACAACGATAGAGCCTTCTTCCCCAGCGTTTTCGGCAATCTGGCGCAAGGGTTCTTCAAGGGAACGGCGGATAATCTGTACTCCTACCGCTTCATCTCCCTCCAGCTTCAAATCGTCCAGAGCCGGGATAGCATTAAGGTAGGCCACACCGCCACCGGGAACGATCCCTTCCTCAACCGCAGCCCGTGTAGCGGAGAGGGCATCTTCAATGCGCAGCTTTTTCTCCTTCATTTCCGTCTCAGTAGCAGCACCGACTTCGATTACTGCCACTCCACCGGCCAGTTTAGCCAGACGCTCCTGCAGCTTCTCCCTGTCAAAATCAGAAGTAGTTTCCTCAATTTGCACACGAATCTGGTTAATCCGCTTTTTAATATCCTCAGCAGAACCGGCGCCATCAACGATAATCGTTTCTTCTTTGCTGATTCTTACCTGCTTGGCACGGCCTAACATATCTACGTCGACATTTTTCATGTCAAGACCGAGATCTTCTGAGACGACCTGGCCGCCGGTCAAAATAGCAATGTCCTCCAGCATGGCCTTGCGGCGGTCACCAAAGCCAGGAGCCTTAACGGCAACACAGGTAAAGGTTCCCCGGATTTTATTCAGTACCAACGTGGCCAACGCTTCGCCTTCCACATCTTCAGCGACCACCAGCAGAGGTTTCCCCCGTTGCACTATTTTTTCCAGCAGGGGCAGTATGTCATGGATATTGCTTATTTTACGGTCTGTCAGCAGGATCATCGGTTCTTCCAGTACTGCTTCCATTTTTTCTGTATCCGTTACCATGTAAGCAGAAATATAGCCTCTGTCAAACTGCATCCCTTCCACGACTTTAAGGTCGGTTACGATGCCTTTTGATTCCTCAACGGTGATTACGCCGTCTTTTCCCACTTTTTCCATTGCGTCGGCGATCAGGTTGCCGATCGTCTCGCTGTCAGCAGAAATGGAGGCGACTTGGGAAATAGCCTCCCTGCTTTCTACAGGCCTGCTCTGGCTTTTAATATTGTCCAGGATTTTTTCAACTGCTTTGTCAATGCCCCGCTTCATCAACATGGGATTGGTGCCTGCAGTAACATTCTTGATCCCCTGCTTGATGATAGCCTGCGCCAGTAAAGTTGCCGATGTTGTGCCGTCGCCGGCTACATCCTGTGTTTTATTGGCCACTTCCTTAACCAACTGGGCCCCCATGTTCTCAAAGTTATCTTCCAGTTCAATTTCACGGGCAATGGTTACACCGTCATTGGTAATCTGGGGAGAACCAAATTTTTTATCCAGCACTACGTTGCGCCCTTTTGGTCCCAGAGTCACTTTTACGGTATTGGCCAGCTTATCGACCCCTTTTTCCAGAGCGTGACGTGCATCTTCACGATAAAGTATATCTTTGGCTGCCATAGCACAATAACCCTCCTTGTTTGGTATTATATTAGGTAACTCCTGAAAAAATATTCAATCTGAGGTAACTTAAATACAAAACTAAGTGGACTCTGTTTTTAAGCTTTTATACATAAACAGCCAAAATGTCGTCCTGGCGTAAAATGAGGTACTCCTCGTCAGCGATCTTGATTTCTGTGCCGGCATACTTGGAAAAAACAACCTTGTCGCCAACTTTAACGTCCATTTGCACTTTTGTCCCGTCATCAAGGATCCTGCCTGAACCTACAGCTTTAACTTCCCCTTCCTGTGGCTTTTCCTTGGCTTTATCCGGAAGGACAATGCCGGTGCTGGTCTTCTCCTCCTTCTCCAGGACCTTGATGATTACTCTGTCCCCTAATGGCTTTAAGTTCATTCTGATACCTCCTTGTTGTATTGTAAAGTGTTGTTGTTAGCACTCATTTAAGCTGAGTGCTAATCAACTATAACTAATATTATTAAAAATTGCTTTAAGATATCAACTCAAGCGTAACCCCGATAATCAGCCATATTAACAGGTATAGCTTGTTTGCTTTAAATTTCCTTCTAATTCTCCTTTTTCCTTTAAATTTCTAAATACAACTTTTATTATATCCTTCCCCAAAAAAAATATGCTTAAGGTTAGGGAATTCGTGACTTTTGTGAGGGAGAGACAGAGCCCTGGCAAAACGTGTCTGGTAATCCGGTTCGGCCGCTGTTTCGATAAACTGTACCCTCCTGGCTACTTCCTCCGCTTCCTGGCGTTTTTTCATGCTCAGGAGAGCCAGCTTTGCGCCATCCCCGGCAGCATTTCCTACAGCGTATACATTTTCCAGGTTACAGTCGGGAATCATCCCGATAACCATGGCATTCTCTTTGTTGATATAGCTGCCAAAGGCTCCGGCCAGCACTATTTTCTCCGGCTTTTTCCCGCCATACTTCTCTATTAAATATTCGGCACCGCAGTACATCGCTGCCTTGGCCAGTTGGACGGCACGTACATCTCCCTGTGTAACGGTAATATCGTTCCTCATGGCAGTTTCATCTGCGTAACAAAGCACATACTCCATTTTTCCATCGACACCCTTACGGATCCTGGGGCTGTCAATTTCCTTGTTGATACGCCCCGAACTGTCTATGATCCCGGCCTTAAACATTTCCGCTATGGCATCTATGATTCCGGAACCGCAGATTCCTTTCGCCAAGGGCTCGTCACCTTTTTTAAACCAGTCATCCTGCCCGATAACTTTAAATTCGGGCTCTTTTGTCCGCGGATCAATCCTCACAGCTTCCACAGCTCCGGGAGCGGCACGCATACCGAAGGTAATCTGGGCGCCTTCCAGGGCGGGGCCAGTGGCACAGGAGGCAGAAAAAAGCTTTTCCCTGTTACCAAAAACAATCTCCCCGTTGGTGCCAATGTCAATAAGCAGTACCATTTGGTCCTGGTTATAGGGCTCTTCGGCAATAAGGGCAGCGACATTATCAGCGCCGATAAAACCGGCTTCAATCGGCAACCAGTGAATATAGGCGCCTTTATTTATGTTGATACCCAGGTCGCGAGCCTTAAAATCAACACCTTGTTTAAGAGCCGGGATAAAGGGCACCCGGCCGATATACTCGGGATTGATGGCCAGGAATAGATGATGCATGGCGGTATTTCCGACGAGGACCATATCCACTATCTCTCGGGGGGACAAACCTGCCTCCTCTGTTACAGCCTGGACCAGAAAGTTAATACCCTTAATAATTGCCTTGCTCAACTTCTCCAGCCCGCCCTCATTCCTCAGCGCATAGGTAATGCGGGAGAGAATATCTTCACCGTAGGTAATCTGTGGGTTCATCATTGATTTTACCGTAGGAGATTCACCCGTTCGCAGGTTACAGAGGTAGGCGGCTACAGAAGTGCTGCCTACATCAACGGCGATCCCCCAGAGATTTTCCTTCATCCCGGGGAAAACATCAATTATCTCCTTACCTTTCCATACGGCGGCTGTGACCTTCCAGTCGGCAGCGCGAACTGTTTGCGAGATACCTGGAACTACAGGATAATCAATATGCTCAATTCCTTTGAGACCGTATTTTTCCGCGACGGCATTCCTGATACGCGTGAAATCATCGGTCTGGTCTTCCAGTGTAGCCGGCGCCATCTCAATATAGTAGCTGCCAACTGCAGGTTCTACGGCTATTTCCCTGTGTTTTCCGGCCTTCCTGATCACCTGCCGGGCACCCCGGGATTCATCGGGGAGGTAAACCAGAACATTGCCGCGCACTTCAGCACAGCAGGCCAGTCTGTAATTGTCAGCCAGTTCATAATCCCCCAGCTTTTCTTTCTCGGCATCCGTGAGAGGAGAAAGGTTGCTCGCTTTTGATTCAATGCCGATTTTTTCAAAAAAACCTTCCTCAATTTTTACTTTACACTTCCCGCAGCTGTGTGCTCCCCCGCAGGGCGATTCTATATCCACTCCCAACTCGCGGGCCGCCGCCAAGAGGGTCTTTCCTTCATCAACGATTCCCCGCCTGCCGGAAGGTTGAAAGACAACAACATATCCCATAGCACCGCCTGACCTCCTTTATCTCCGCTCCACTCCTTTTCCCCAAATCCGGCCCTCTTTAAAACTGTGCAGGGCAAACCCCGTTCTCTTTGAGCCAAAACTTTAAACCGTTAAAACTCCAGGCCCGCCATAGCCTTAACGCCGGCGCGGAAATAATGCTTCACCTCTTGCACCTCGCTGACAAGATCAGCGGCGTCAATTATTTCTGCAGGGGCATTCCTCCCGGTCAGAACCACATCTACCTGTTCCGGCCGGTTGGCAAGCATATCGATCACTTCCTGAATGGAAAGCTGCCCGCGGTGCATAACAATGTTTATTTCATCAAAGATTACGAGATCATACTCCCCGCTGTACAATGCCTCTTTACCTTTCGTAAACCCCTCTAAAACAACACTTTGCTGATCATCAAGGAGTACCCCGTCAGGAGACATTATATTCCTTCCGGACTGTACAACTATAAAATCCTGTAGGTACTTTTGGATAGCCTGGATCTCTCCTGAGCCGGGGTCGCTTTTTTTAAACTGAAGCATAAAGACGCGGCGACCATGCCCTAGGGCCCGCAGGGCCAGGCCCAGTGCCGCCGTTGTTTTTCCCTTGCCGTTTCCTGTATAAACCAGGACCTGCCCCTTGCGTCTCTGCAGGGAACCGGCCTCTCTTTCTGTGGCGCAGTCGGAAACACCTCCCTGCATCAGTTCCTGGGCATGGGGAATTGCCGGTGCAATCACCTCCAGGCATTCTCTTACAGCCCGTGGGCTTCCGGGCAGGTTTACAATAAGCGTTTTTCCCCTCGCTCCACAGACGGCACGGGAGAGCATGGCATGCGGGGTCTTTTTCAGACTTTCCATTCTCATGGCCTCGGCCAGCCCTGGAACCTCCCTGTCAATTACTTCCAGCGTTGCTTCAGGAGTAAAATCCCGGGGAGCAAGACCCGTTCCGCCGGTGGTTAAAACAAGATCGACCTTTAGTTGGGCCTCCATTTTGATCAGTTCTGTCCGGATAGTATCCTTGTCATCGGGAACAACGCCGTAATAGGCTACTTCCCACCCATTGGAGCGGACAATCTCTTCGATTACCTTACCGCTAAGATCTTCTCTTTCGCCTTTCGAGCTGCGGTCGCTGATCGTTAAAACGGCTACCTGTATCCGGCGTGCGTTTGGCCGGTTTTCTTTCATCAAATATCACCTCGTTAATATGAAATGGGGCAGCGTTTTGCTGTAGGCGAGCTCCGGGGTTTTGGCTCGTAAAGTTCTACGGCTCGCTCAGGCCTTCGACGACCTTCCCGGCCAATTCCCATTAGGTGGGGGTGGCGCAAGGNNGGCGAAGGTTGGGGCTCGCTTCAGGGTTCGCTTGAGGCAGGTTTTGCAGCTCAGCTCAGGCTTTCGATTGGCCTTCCCGGCAGAGCTCACCTCCATGTTCGCGCTGCCGGCGGCAGACGTCCATGTCTGCCGGGCCATCTAAAGCCCTCGCTTCGCTGAACCTGCAGACTCAAGCTGCACATTCCGCTCACTACAACCTTGCGCCACCCCTGCAGATAAAATGCCGATATTCTGGTGAAGCACAAACTTCATGGGCACCTAAAGCAAATACTGCCCTATTCTCCAAAAAAACCTAGCTGGCAGTTTATAATCTTTATCTTCAAATCATTACAGAGCTCTCCCACCTCAGCTATAGCACAATTGCACTCCCTGGCAATTTTAAAAGCCATCACGCAGGGGATCTTACCATTTGGAGCCGCTTCCAGCAGTTTCTTTTTAACTTCCTCCACTGCTTTCCCTCCTATTCGTATAACAACCAGCATAAAAGTACTGGCATATTCAAATTTTGATTCCACTGCATAAATGAAAATTTTTATTTTTTGAAATAAAGCGGTGCGTTGAGAGCGTAATTATGGCAAAAAGTATCGTGTTAGGGGAAATATCACTCTAAAACTATACGACTATACGCTCGTGTGGTGTAGACTTTTTACAGTAGAATCATTTTTAAGTTACATCATTCTCCGCCTTTTGTCAATTAAAGGAGCATTTTTAAATGCGGGCGATTAAACATCACATTAAATGAAGCTGATACAGCTATAATCTTGTGTTTTTACTCATTATTAAACAAACACAGAAAGCTGGTTGAAAGTTAAAAATTATTGAGCCCGGGAATAACCCCCGGGCTCAATAAATGTACTATCTCTAAATTAAATTCCCTATTTCTGAGGCTTCGGCATAACTTCTTCAAAGAGCTCGGCATCAAAACGGCGGCCTTTGGCCAGCAACTGCCGGAGTTTAATGATATCGGCATCCCTGGTACCGGTCATCTTGGAGGTATTAAATGCAGTCATACCCATATCGAACTCACCGTATACACCGGCATTGGCAGCCCACCAGAAGATAGTTTCAGCTTTGGTTCTTTCCCAGGACACTTTCTTCTGAGCTCTGATCATGTTCAGTGAATTCCCAACCTGTTGGGGATACAGGTTGGCAAATGTCCACACTACTTCGTCAACCGCTTGATCCAGACGTGAAGTATCCCTTTCCAGCGTCTTGACCAGGGCCTTGGCCTCTTTCAACTCGTCACCGGTTTTAAATTCGCCGTATACAATTTGTCCATCTTCAATCCACTTGTCGGTTATGACTTCCGGGTTCCTGATAAATTTGCCGTCTTTCTTGAGCACGGGTTCAACCCTGTGGATATAACTTTTGCGCAGCATCTTGTAAGCACTCATCTGCTCGGCACAGGCGACGGTATTCCATACTGCATCTTCGATAGTCATGGTAACCGACTTAAACTGAACAGCACCGCCCATGGCTGTAGAACCATGCGCTGGCCCTACCTGGCCGAAAGTGGCGGTATCGGCGGCAATAGTCAAATCGCAGCAACCGCTGATCTCTTCGCCGCCACCAATACTCATACCCTGCACCCGGCGGATAAATGGCTTCGTTGAAGTCCAAACAGCATTAAAAGCATCCCAGTATACCTGCATATAAGCCTGGCAATCCAACGGCCTGCCAATCATATGTTCTGAATACTCCGGAACGTTGCCGCCCGTGCAGAAAAACCTGTCGCCTGCACCGGTAAGAACAACGGCAACCACACTAGGGTCGCGGGAGGCCAGTTGAAAAGCGCAGGCAGCTCCAGCTAACATCTCAAGGTTGTAAGAGTTCCCCTGCTTTTCGTTATCCAGAATTACATAACCCACATACAGCCCCTCTACGGGTTCTTTTGTCTTGGGATTAACTAAAGGTCTTTTTTCATATACGGTACGCGGAGGAGCTGGTTTTTCTAAAAGGTCCTTTCTGACAGTCGTGTAGTCAAATAGGTTTTCTTTTGGTGCCCTTGGAATCCAATCTAATGACATATCTTTTTATGACCCTCCTTAAAAAGTAATTTGTTAATTATGCTAGAGCCGGGATTAATAGAACCCTTCTAGCAGAAGAACCTCCTTTATATACATCAACAACCAATTATTAAGGCTTAGAACTCTTAACCATCCTATCCCACAAACAATTCTTCTTTACCCAGTAGCAAATCCGGATAATATTTCATTATGTACCGTGTTGTTTCAACTGCTACTTATACTGATTTCTCCGGTAATATAAATACTGGATGTTCCAACTTTTCTGGCTTATAGTTTTCGAATCACCTCCTTCACTGTTGTAGTAATTCAATTAAGGAGGTTCAGGAAACCCAGTCTCTCCTTAAACCATTTTTGTTGCGGAAATAAATGAGTAATCTTTGACGTCTGCTTTTTTGAGAGAATGCCAGGCAAGCAAGTCTTTCTTTAAGAAGAACTGTTCGCGGGACCATTACACTGCTTACCAACTTATGTGGGATTTAGGATAATTATTTATCCTATCGTCAAATTATATTTTATTTTATAACCTTTCTTCGTGCACACTTTATAACATATCATAGCAGTTGCCTTAAGTCAAGCATTTTTCGCTTCGAGCCATTTGCGATGCACCCTTTTTTCATTTGGCTAAAATAAATTTCTTCAAATTACCATTTCATGGCAATTTTTCTTCTGCCATGTCCTGGCCCTGGCAGTCTCAAATCTTTTTTTATCAGCATACTGGAAAACATGGGGGGTTCATTTCCTTTGATAACCACGGCTTTGATCTTTTTAGAGCCCATGACGGCCTCCAGTCCTCCCCGCGCATCTGCGCGGGGAGGGGTAGCCTGTTGGAAAATCGATGTTATGCAGTGAGAAGTTCCGGTACTTTTGGCACCGACTGAGACCCGGTGGGCGGCAGGCGCTGTGGCTCCGTCCAGCAGGCTCAGTTTGTTGCCCGCACCAAGCGGGTCGCTGGTAGGATCTGCTTCTTCACTCAGCACTTTGGGATCAAACTCCGGCCGCCCAGCAGCCGTTATTAATCATCTTTAAGCTCTTCCCGGGCTATTGTTTTTGTTTTTACATTGATAACCATCTTTCTTTTAATATTCATAAGTCTTCTTAAGCATCCCCAGTACTTGGTCAGCGGAGGGACGCTTGGGTCCGAACATAAAGCAGTCATCGGTCATAACTCCATCGATTAGTTGTTCTAACGATGACTCTTCAATTTTAAAGTCCTTCAGGCTGGGAATTCCTACCTCCCGGTTCAACTGCCGGATGGCCTCCGCTACCGCTCCACCCAGCTCTGCAGGGGATAGATTTTCGTCCAGTGAAAGTCCCATAGCCAGACCTACCTGCCGGACTTTGCCTGGAACAGCATCTGCTACATATTCCATAACCGCCGGCAGCGCAAGGGCACAGCCTACTCCATGGGGAATATGGTACGTCGCCCCGATTGTATGGGCGATAGCATGCCCCCAGTGCGTAAGAGAATCGCTAAAGGAAAAACCGGCGATCAGAGCGGCAAAAGAGAGGTTTGTCCTGGCGGCAAGATCGCTGCCGTCTTTAACAGCCTTGTTCAAGTTCTGAGTAATCAGGGAGATTGCTTTTTCCCCCAGCACATCAGACATAGGATTCATACCCCCCGAGGTCAGCGCCTCTGCGGCATGGGCAAAGGCGTCCATGCCGGTCGATGCCGTGATCTGCGGGGGCAGCCCCAGGAGCAACTCGGGGTCAACAATGGCCAGTGTCGCCGTAGTGGCTGGCCCAATTACCCCTTTTTTGCTGTTGGTAGCTGTGTCAGACACTACGCTGATCGGTGTGACCTCACTTCCGGTCCCTGCCGTGGTGGGGATCATGACGGCAACTTTACCGGGTTTATGCTCCCGACCGGAGCCGACATAGTAAAGATTGATGGGCGGCGGGTTGGTGAGAAGCAAATTTATGGCCTTGGCGGTATCCATAGTACTGCCTCCGCCCACCCCGACGACACCGTCAACTTGCTCCTCATTAGCCATTACAGCCGCTTCATTGATGATGGTATCAGGCGGATCCGCCTTTACTCCATCAAAAATTACGACCTGAAGCCCCGCCGCCTTAAGATTGTCGATGATCTTGTCGGCAATCCCGGCACTTTTTACTCCGTGGTCATAAACACACAGGACCTTCTGAGCACCCAGCTCTTTCACTTTTAGACCTGTTCGCATTGAGGCTCCCGGACCGAAAAGAACGGGGACCGTCCGACTGAAACTGGTAATCATTAATGTATCACTCCTTTCGAATCTGTTGATTCAAGGGGTTAAAACCCTTCTTCCACAAGGACACCTTGCCCGGAAATTTATGATACGGTATTATGGTTATAAAATGTATATTCGACGAATATTCTAAAAACCCTTTATTATAAATCTGGTTTAAATTTTATTAGTAATTGTTAAAGTTAAACTAATGGCAATTTTAATTTATCACAGATTTTCGGCTACACTGAAGCAGCGGCGTCTTTTCTCTCTTTGGCAAATACTCCTTTTTCTCCCGGAAGTATGGCAGTAAGCCCTACGCCAAAGATTATGGAAATAAAAAGACTGGCAAAGGCAGGGCTTAACCATGCGGGCATAGATAGTATTGCCGGCAAAGAAGTGTACTGCCAAAGAATAAGGGTTATGGTGGAGATCACCATGGTTAAAAATGCAGCCGTGGAATTCCTTTTCCAGAACAGCCCAATAGGCATCAACACAAAAAGAGGTGCAACCAGACTAAAAGCAAAAATACCGGTTAATAGTATATGCGGCATAAAAAAGGCCGGGATCAAAGCAGCAAGTGCCGGAATGATAATAAAAACCCTGCTTAAAACAGGAACAAGTTTTTGCTTTTCAGCATCAGGTTTCCTTGAATATACCATATAAAAATCGTTGACCAGTATGTGGCTAATGGACATATTAAAACGTACCCATGTAGAAAGGACTATTACAAGAAACGCCGCCAAAAGAATGCCTGCCACGAAAGTTGGCAGGTAGGATAACAACATTGTTACACCTGCCATTTTAGGGCCATGTGCGGCAAACTCAGGGATACTCATAGCCGCCAAACCAAAAGAAACGGTGAAGAAACCGACAAAAGAAAGGAAAATTACCGCAATAAAGTTGGACGTTCTTGCACCCCGTACATCCCTGGAACCCAGGATGTACTGGATTTTCCCCTGATCCATGGCATCACAAAAGCATGTTGCTACTACCAGTGCCACACCAAAACCTATTAGCAGACCCAAATCTTTGGGCCAAAAGCTAAGCACATCAGATAAACCTTGATTTAGATAAAAAGAATCAACACCCTTCCAACCTCCCGGAAGTTTCATGGTCACGATAATAAAAGCGACGATTAATACTATATACGACACGATCATGTTTATTACATTTGTATATGCTGCCTGCCAGTTGCCGGCGATCATGACGTAAGCTCCTGCACAGAGCATAAAGACAACCAGGGCAACACGCACATCTATGCCCGTTATTGCCGAGAGCATTATGGCACCGCCTTGCGTTTCCAATGAGACGACAGCAAAAGCCAGTGCGATCCCCAGTATCGATGAAAGAAATCTGCTTTTGGAATCAAAAAGTTTTTCAAACAATTCGGGCACAGTATTAAAGCCCAGTTTTCTGTAATAGGGTGCATAAAAAGCTGCGGTGACTGCCGCGCTTCCAGCACCGGCCACAGTCATCCAAAAGGTAACAAGCCCCTGGGTCCCCCCGGATTCCATCATGCCAACTGTATGAAGTGAGCCCATGGAAGCCAGCGCTATTGTAAGGCCGCCCACCCATGGGCCTAATGATTTGTCTGCTAGATAATAGCTGGTGGCACTTTGGCCCAACTTTCTTTTGGCCATATAAATACCAATACCTACTGATATTACTAAGACATAAATGATCGCGATAATGAAAATACCCAAACTTTGCATTAATATCTGCCTCCTTGTGTAAGTTATTGGAAAATATTACACTTCTTTGCGCATGGTAAGATAACAAACCAATACAATTGCGGCGACTACTACCATCTGCCATATCAAGGCCTGTAAGATTGATACCATCTCCGTAACCTCCTTTCACTCGTTTTTTGGTTAAGCATTGCAATAGTAAGCTTTGAAGGGCAACCTGTCGTTAACAGCGGACTCTGCTCCCTGGAAATTCTGCGGATTTATCGTGAAAAACTGCGTCTTCACTTACTTCAACTTACTGGTAGTTCCCGCTACTGCCGGAACACCATATGATTTCATCACTTCTACCAAGGTCCTAATGTTTTCTTCCCATACACTTCTTTCCACTTGCCGGAATGTTTCCATCGGGTAGTCCATACCGAGCGATTTGTATTTTTCAGTCCCCAGCTGCCGGTAAGGTAGTAACTGTACCTGTTTAACCCGGTTATGCAATTCTGTCATTATGAATTCAGCAGTATTCCTGATATTCTTAACACTGTTGTTGTGCTCCGGCACAACCGGTATGCGTATTATAAGGGGCATGTTTAATTCAGCAGTCCTCTTAATGTTCCTTAAAATGAGTTCGTTTCCTATTCCCGTAAATTCTTTGTGCAGGGACGAATCCATATGTTTAATATCAGTAATTACTAAATCCACATAGGGGAAAAGCTGCTCCAAAAGGTTTGAATTGCAGTACAAAGAAGATTCCAGGCAGGTATTCAAATAGTATTTTTTACACTCTAAAAGCAATTTTCGGGCAAATTTCCACTGTAGAAACACCTCACCGCCTGACAAGGTAACACCGCCGCCAGATTTTCGGTAGAACTCACGATCTGCCAAAATAATTTTCATCACATCGTGAACAAACATTCTTTTTCCCCATGTTATTAGAGCGTTAGCCGGACATGCCTCTGCGCATTTTCCACAGTTTGAACACTTTTCGCGTTCAATCTTCGCAACCTTATGATCTTCTACAATCAGGACCCCGGTTTTTGCTTGAGGACATACTGCTAAACAACAGCCACATTTCTCTACCCCAATGCATCTGTTAGAATACACTCCGACCTCAATTTCGCCCTTTATGCCCTCCGGGTTGCTGCACCATTTACAGTGCAGCGGGCATCCCTTGAAAAACACTTCTGTTCTGATGCCGGGGCCGTCATGTATTGTGTATCGCTGTATATTAAAAATAATTCCCTCGATTTGGACGTCACTATTTTTCATGTCTTTACTCCTTAATCTAATCAAAGGACAGCTCGGTTCTCCCGATAATATCGTTCTGTAGAGCCCTGCTTAATTCCACAAAATATGCGCTGTAACCGGCCACCCTCACCATCAAGCCTTTATATTTTTCCGGATGAGCCTGCGCGTCTAAAAGCGTCTCCCGGCTGACAATAGTAAACTGGCTGTGCATTCCCTTTCGCGAAAAATAAGTGTCAATCAGGTGAATCAGGTTATCGCGGCCCGTTTCCCCAGTTAGGCAGTTCGGGGCAAACTTCCAGTTGAGCAGGGTGCCGTTACCGGCCCTGGCATGGTCAAGCTTAGTTACTGATTTGGCTATAGCGGTGGGACCTTTTGTATCGTGGGAACCGGCAGCGGTATGAACCGCTCCCAGGCAATCCGATATAGGCTCGAAGGCTTTGCGGCCATCAACAGAGGCCCACTGCATCAGGCCAAATCCCACATTTATTGCTACCGAATATACACCCGGCGCAAATACTCCCCCATGAGCATTTTGTCTCCTTTCTACGTGTTTATAGTACGTTTCGAGGCCGAACTTGGCCAGTTCATCGGCATAATCTTCGTCATTGCCATAATGGTATACCTTATCGCTGTTTACTAAAGCATACAAAGCGTCATAGCCTTCCCAGTTGTTTTCTACAGCCTTGAGGAGTTCTGCTCCGCTAACTTTCTTTTCATCAAATACCAGTTGCTTGATAACGGCCAGGCCGTCGGCCACAGTCCCTACTCCTACGGCCTGTGGCCCGCTGAAATTGTACCTGGCCCCCCCGGCCGTCACATCTACGCCTTTCTCAATGCAATCTTCTATCAACAAAGAGAGGTAAGGCAGTGGCTTTAGTTCCTGATGCACCAAATCTATAATATTGAGGCTGGAGATTAAACGCTCAGCCCAGTACCGCATCTGTTTGTCATAGGCCTCTAAAACCTCATCGAAAGATTTAAACTCAGCCAGGCTTCCGGTTTGAGGGCCGAGCCGCCGGCCAACGCCGCCACAGACTTTCCAGCGCGTGCAATCAGGGCCACACCCCAGGCATCTACCATCATTAATGCTCAGCTCCAAGACTTTTGCGATACTAAAATAAGCCGCATCATGCCAGCCGTATTCCCGCCCCCAAGCATCGGGCTCGACACAACCAACTACTTGATAATCCCGGGCATCCTCAAGGGTTCTGCCATATGCCAACATACAGGGAATAGTAACTTCATCATTGAAAACTTTAGGCTCGCCGGTTGCCAATCTAATTAGATTGGTAACTTTCACCTTAAACTCCCATGGGGTATTAGAATGAAGCCTGACTGCCAACCAGGGACAAGGCACCCTAACATGGGCATGAGCATCCAGAACCATGAAACTAAGGTCATTGGTGGCATCCTGACCATCCTTGTCGACACCGCCTACGGTCAAAGCGGGACCGCCTACTCCCCCATTGGCAAAAATTTCAAT
>LFRM01084251.1_pt1 | contig 23962 bp, 25 predicted proteins | sample 618341 | NCBI WGS metagenome assembly LFRM01 (sample SAMN03654438, study PRJNA283298) | anaerobic digester metagenome | isolation source: pool of bioreactors CSTR01a, CSTR02a, and CSTR03a thermophilic anaerobic... | place: Denmark: Kgs. Lyngby | collected 2014-05-21 | reverse complement strand
GTGAAGGACGGTCAGTTCAAGTTCCTGAAGACTGTCAGCGTTTTATAACAGATTGTTCTGGATTCTGTCGGGATGGCTAGCCATCCCGACAGAACTTGTCCTAATGGTTTGTGCTTTGCTTTTTGATTTTTGGTATTCGGATTTTCATTTTTTTTATGATCCTAATTTCTCGGTTGGTAGGGTAGGGCGCAAAGAAGACGGTAGCCACGCTCTTCTATATTATATATAGCACTGTTTGGTTTCGCTTGTTTCCTTCTTTTTCTTGATTGCCCCCGTAGTGTGCACATGCTACTATCACGTAACCTTTAACCCCATTGAAATCGAACCGTTCTCCTTCACTGAGAACACCACGTTCGGATATGGAGAACTTCTGATGAGTATGACAACCATCCTGCAGCACTGTCTGACGGGAATTTCTTTAGGAGGAGCCTACGCCCTGATTGCCATCGGCTACACGTTAGTGTATGGCATCCTCCGCCTGATCAACTTCGCCCATGGCGATATCTTCATGATGGCCGGCTATTTCATGATCTTCGCCCTTGCCAGCTTCCCCTGGCCTGTGGCCATCATCATTACCCTGGTTGTCACCACGGTAATGGGTATCGGCATAGAGAAGTTTGCCTATAAGCCGCTTAGGAATGCCCCTCGCATGTCCATCATGATAAGTGCCATCGGGGTCTCCTATCTTTTGCAGAACCTTTCCACCTACATCTTTACGGCAATACCCCGCGGGTATCCCGAACTGCCCTACCTCAAGAGAATATTCAGGATAGGGGAGCTCAGCGCTTCCTTTGTCACGATTCTTACCCCTATCCTTACCATCATATTGGTCATCATCCTGATGATCCTGGTCAACAAGACCAAGACCGGCATGGCGATGCGTGCTGTCAGCAAGGACTTTGAGACGGCCAAGCTGATGGGTATCAACATCGACCGGATCGTCTCGGTTACCTTTGCCATCGGTTCCCTTTTAGCTGGCGTTGGGTCGATCCTGTACTTTACCGACCGTATGTCAGTGACCCCATTCTCTGGGACACTGCCAGGCTTGAAGTGCTTCGTTGCAGCGGTTTTCGGAGGTATCGGAAACATTCCCGGCGCTGTGGTCGGAGGATTTTTCATCGGTATCGTAGAGACGTTGCTCATAGCCCTCGGCTACTCGACTTTCAGTGATGCCTTTACCTTCCTGTTGCTGATAATAATGTTGCTTATAAAACCGACAGGTCTGTTTGGTGAAAAGAATGTGGAGAAGGTGTAGCCATGAATAGTAAACGGAATACTCTCCTGACCACAATTTCTTTTGTCCTGGCCATCGTCTTCCTCTACTGGTTGAGTGCGAACCGGCTTCAACACGGCATGCTGGTATCAGTTTTGCAGAAGGGAGTCATCTTTGCTCTGGTCGCTGTCTCCATGAACCTGCTCAACGGCTTTACCGGGCTGTTCAGCCTGGGTCAGGCAGGCTTCATGTCCATCGGTGCCTATACCACTGCGATCCTCATCATTCCGGTCAAGAGCCTCGATGGCGTCTACTATATGAATGGCGTACACCCCTTTATCAGGGCGATGAAGATGCTTATTGCTGATAGCCCCGCATTCATACAGAGCGTTTTCCCGTTCATTGCCCTGCTGTTGGGCGGTCTGCTGGCTGCTGGCATCGCAGCCATTGTAGGGGTCGCAGTCCTCAGACTAAAGAGCGACTACCTGGCCATAGCAACCTTGGGGCTTTCAGAGATCGTGCGCGCCATCTTTTCCTCCCCTAACTTCGACCAGATCACCAACGGCTCCTACGGCCTGAACAAGATTCCCAACTTTCCTGAGATGGCTTGGGGGCTTATCCCCTCCTTGCTGACGCCCTTCATAGTGGTGGGCGTCTGTATTGCCTTTATCCTGCTGTTGATAAACTCATCCTACGGAAGGGCTTTCAAGGCCATCCGTGAGGATGAGATCGCAGCAGAGGCGATGGGCATCAACCTGTTCAAGCACAAGTCCATGAGCTTTGTGGTAAGTTCATTCTTCTCTGCCATCGCAGGGGGTCTTTTGGCAATGTACATGCGCTCCATCGAAGCGAAAACCTTCTCCATCCCCCTGACCTACGACATCTTGCTTATTGTTGTTATCGGAGGAATCGGGAGTGTGTCAGGCAGTATCATCAGCGCATTCCTGGTCACAGCGGCAAAGGAGTGGTGGCTGCGGTTCTTCGACCAGCCGCTCTTCTTCGGCGACTGGCAGGTCCCTCTGTTCAGGACCGGTTTCAGAATGGTCATCTTCTCCATCCTTCTGATGGTGGTGGTACTTGTCTACCGCAAGGGACTGATGGGCAGCAATGAGTTCAGCTGGGACCGCCTGCTGGGACGCTTTAAGCGGACCGGGAAAAGTGAAGGGGGCCGGGCATGAACAACATCCTTCTGAAGACCGAGCATATAACCATGCAGTTTGGCGGTGTCGTAGCCGTCGATGATCTCAACATAGAGATTCCCGAAGGGAGGATCACAGCCCTTATCGGACCCAACGGGGCCGGTAAGACCACTGCCTTCAATGTCATAACCGGTGGCTACCAGCCTACCAACGGTAAAGTGACCTTCGACGGTCAGGTCATTGGAGAGAACTACCCACGGTCGAAGATGAAGAAGATCTACAACGGGACCTACAGGACCTTGAACGAGCACCAGGTGATCAACACCCCTGATAAGATAACACGTCTTGGTATGGCTAGGACCTTTCAGAATATCAGGCTGTTTAAGGACTTGACGGTATTTGAGAATGTCCTCATCGCTAAGCACTGTCACATCAAGGCAGGTATGCTGCGTTCGGCTTTCAGGCTTAACAAAGCCGAAGAGCTGATGATGAATCAGGAAGCCGACAAGCTTTTGCATACCATCGACCTGCATATGCACCGTGATGAGAAGGCCTCTTCTCTTCCCTATGGCAAGCAGCGCAAGCTCGAGATCGCGAGGGCTCTGGCTACAGGGCCAAAGCTCCTCCTGCTTGACGAACCGGCTGCAGGGATGAACCCCAAGGAGACTGAAGAGCTGGCACTCTTCATCCAGGAGATAAAGGAATCCTTCTCCCTGACAATATTCCTCATCGAACACCATATGGACCTGGTCATGAACATTTCCGACAAGATCTATGTGCTGGACTATGGCAAGACCATTGCACAGGGGAGTGCTAATGAGGTTCAGAACGATCCTGCCGTCATCATGGCATATTTGGGAGTTGAAGAAGAATGAGTCTATTGGAAATACGCGACCTGAGAGTATGTTATGGAGGTATCGTTGCCCTTAATGGCATCTCCTTCGATGTCAACGCACATGAGATAGTCACCCTTATCGGTGCCAACGGCGCCGGCAAATCTACCACGTTGCGCTCTATCATGGGCCTTGTGCCCGTTGCCAGCGGAAGTATCTTTTATGATGGGGTGAAGCTCAATGGGATGGATACCCGCAAGATAGTGGAGATGGGGCTTGTCCTGGTTCCTGAGGGCAGGAGGGTATTCCCCAACCTGAGCACCTTGGAAAACTTGAAGATTGGAGGATATCTCCAGGATGGCAAAAGAGAAAAACAAGCTCTTGAGCATGTCTACAGCCTGTTTCCCCGTTTGGAAGAGAGGCACTGGCAACAGGCAGGAACCCTCTCAGGCGGCGAACAGCAGATGTTGGCAGTAGGACGGGCCCTTATGGCAAACCCAAAGGTCATCATGATGGATGAGCCCTCCTTGGGCCTTGCCCCCTTGGTGGTGAAGGATATCTTTTCCATCATCCGAAAGATTAATGAGGAGGGCGTCACAGTCCTGCTCATCGAGCAGAACGCTAACGTCGCCCTCAGGACAGCCCATCAGGGGTATGTCATGGAGACAGGCAATATTACCAATCAAGGCCCTGGTCGCGAGCTGTTGGAGAATGTGGATATCAGGGCTGCATATCTTGGGAAGAGTAAGTAGGGTAGCAAGAGAACTGGAAAAATGTAGATGACTACCATATAGGCAACTTTACTATAACTCGGTCAGGTGATTCCATCAGTTAATGATGCTACCACTCAAAACAGCAAAAGCCCGGATATTTGAATCTATCTCAAAATAGGAACAGCCGCTGATCGCTCAGCGGCTGTTAGAGGTGCCAATCGGATTCGAACCGATGCATGAAGGTTTTGCAGACCTATCCCTTACCGCTTGGGTATGGCACCATGTTTAGGACAATGTTGACCATACCAGTTTTCTTTACGATAATCAAGAGATAATTCTTAACGCCTGATAAAGGAGTCTGCCGTGGCTAAGAAGTTCTTTTCCCTGCTGCTTATCTTTCTTCTCATCAGTGGTTCTGTATTTGCCGCCATGCCTGAAAGCTGGCTTAACAGTTCAATTACCTATGACTGGTCATATAATTCGGAAAAGCCGCTCAACAGTGGAACTGCCGATGCCCTTGGATATAATTTCTCATGGTTTGCTTTTCCAGGAAGTGCCCATGTGGGTATTGCTACCCACATGGGAATATCCTTCTCTGTTGATGCTGACCCTGCCTTTGTGGGAATGCATGCATTTATGGGCCCCGCCTTCAACACCGTCCTGGCTGGAGGCGTGGTAGGGTATCTTGCGATAGGGCCTTCTTATCAGGTTAGTGAAGTTTCTCAACCAACGAGTTTTCTTGAACAACAGCTTGGAGTAGGCTTGGATGTGGGTGCAAGGTTTAGGCTTGCTGGTAGCGAACGGTGGGATTTGGGTATTATCACAGGCGCCTTTGGCGATATAACCCTTCTTCATCTGGTCGATTCGAAGCGTCATCCTGGCTTTTCAGCCAATCTCTCCGCTTATTTTGGCTTGTCGTTTGGTTCTGCTGTGAATTTCCCCTCCTATGGGTTTTATTCCCCATCCGTCTATTACTATTTTTAGGTAAAGGCTCCTGTATCGGTTCGTTTTTTTTCCTTTGTACGGGAGAGTGCCTATTCACCTGCAGAGGCAAAACAGCCCCTGTCTTCAATGTTCAAACTAAAAATCCACAATTTTCTCAAAAGGGTACCCTCTCTCTTCATGAAAAGCCACGTGCTTCTCTTACTTTTCTCCTAGTGATGAAGATATCTGCTTGTTTGGTACTTCTTTCTGTACAAGAAGGAAGTTTCTGCATTGACATTTGAATGTTTATGATTGTATTATAGGTATGGAAGCAGAAAAGTTCAAAAACATTCATTGGAGTATCAGATGACAACCATTCCTGCAGGCAGACACCAGTATATTCTCTCCTTGATCGAAGAGAACGGGACTGTCAATGTAGGTGGACTCGCAGAAGAGTTGTCGGTGAGTGAGCTTACCATCAGGCGAGATCTGGACCAGCTGGCCAAAAAAGGCCTGGTCGAACGTACCCATGGTGGTGCTACCGCCCGTAGGAATCTTCCCATCGAGCCTGATTACCTGCAGAAAGCTTCTGAATTTCCCCTTGAAAAGGCAGCGATAGGCGCAGCGGTGGCCAAAATGGTTGAGGAGGGGGACACCCTGTATATCAACAGTGGGTCAACCACCTTGGAAGTCATTCGCTGTGTTGCCGCCCTTGGCAAGAAACTAACCATAGTAACCAATAACATCGATGCTCCCTGGCTGTGCAAGGAGTTTGAGCATATCCGTCTCATTTTGGCTGGAGGCGTATATCGCCCCCGTTCCCACTCTGTTTCGGGGTCGCTCTCCTCACTTCTGGTCTCGGAGGTCTATGCCAACAAGGCTATTATCGGCGTCGATGGCTTCTCTCCGACCGCAGGACTTACCACCCCTATCCTGGAGGAGGCTGAGACCACCCGTGCCATGATAGAGCACACTGTCGGAAAAGTTATCGTAGTGGCGGCCAGCAATAAGATCGGAGTAGTTTCGAATTTCAAAACCATCTCCCTTGACCGCGTTGACGTATTGGTCACGGACAAGAAAGGTGGGCAATTAATGGATCAGATAGAGACCCCGGAAGGGCTTACTATAGTGATAGCGGATATGCAAGAGTAGGAGGAACATATGAAATTTATGGATGAGTATGCAAAAGGCTATGCCGATTGTGCATGGGTAGGATTTTCTGAACTGGAAAAGTTCATGGAAGAGGCATTGGTGCACGCAGGGGTTCCCGCCCCAGATGCGAAGATCATTGGTGATGTCCTGATCCAAAGTGACAAGCGTGGTATCGACAGTCATGGTATCGGACGCCTGAAGCCGATCTATATCGATCGCATCGATATCGGCATCATGAACCCTGTCACCAAGATCGACGTGCTTAAGGACAGCAAGGCCACTGCAGTACTCGATGGAAACAACGGCATGGGCCACGTGGTCGGACACAAGGCCATGGAGATGGCCATTGAAAAGGCAAAGAAGTATGGTATTGGTATGGTTGCTGTACGCAACTCCAACCACTACGGCATTGCCGGTTACTTCGCCACCATGGCAACTGATGCCGGAATGATCGGAGTTACAGGAACCAACGCAAGACCCTCCATCGCCCCCACATTTGGTGTGGAGAACATGCTGGGGACCAACCCCCTTACTTTTGGTATCCCTACTGATGAAGAGTTCCCCTTTGTACTCGACTGCGCCACCTCTGTAAGTCAGAGAGGCAAGATCGAAGTGTATGGAAGAGCAGGAAAAGAACTGCCTGAAGGTTGGGTCCTCGATAATGAAGGGAAGACCAGGACTGATACGATCCAGGTGCTTAAGGACCTTACAACCGGTAAGGCAGCCCTCACTCCTCTAGGAGGAATCGGTGATGTTACCGGTGGCTACAAGGGCTTTGGTTATGCGACTGTAGTGGAGATCCTCTCTGCAGCCTTGCAGGATGGCGCTTGGATGAAGGCCCTCAACGGTTTCGATGAAGAGCACAACGCGATCCCGTATCCTCTTGGGCATTTCTTTATCGCAATCGATCCAGAGCACTTCATGGGCGTTGAGACCTTCAAGCGCATAGCAGGAACCATCTGCCGTGAGCTTAGGGCGAGTAAGAAGGCTCCAGGGGAAGACTACATTTTCACAGCTGGTGAAAAGGAGTACCTCGCCTGGCAGTTCCGCAAGGAACATGGTTGTCCCGTTCCTCCATCTTTGCAGAAGGTAATGATTACCCTGCGTGACCGCTTCAAGATGGATTACAAGTGGGATTTTGAAAATAAATAACCGAAACGAAGAAGGAGAATCTGGTAATGCAAAACCAAGATGAATTGAAGAGAAGGGCACTGGAATACCACTGCCTTGATGGGGTCCCAGGAAAGGTGTCGGTTGAACCGTCAAAACCTTGCAAGACCGCTGATGATCTGGGCCTTGCCTACACTCCTGGTGTGGCTAAGGTAGTACTCGCCATTGAAGAGAACCCTGAGGATGCATACAAGTATACTTCCAAGGGTAATCTGGTAGCCGTCATTTCCAATGGTACTGCTATCCTCGGTCTTGGTGACCGTGGCCCGCTTGCCAGTAAGCCTGTGATGGAAGGAAAGGGCGTTCTGTTCAAGAGATTTGCAGATATTGATGTGTTTGACCTTGAAATAGATGAAAAAGATCCTGATAAGATCATTGAAATGGTAAAGGCCCTCAGCCCTACCTTCGGTGGAGTGAACCTCGAGGACATCAAGAGCCCTGAGTGTTTTAAGATCGAGCAGGAGCTTATCAAGAGCTGTAATATCCCCATTTTCCATGACGACCAGCACGGTACTGCCATCATCGCCACCGCCGGCCTGATGAACTGCTGTGAGATCGTCGAGAAGAAGATTGAGGATATCAAGATCGTGGTGAACGGAGCCGGTGCTGCTGGCATCTCCTGTGCCAAGATGTTTGTTGCCGCAGGTGCCAAACATGAGAATATCCTCATGTGTGACAGCAAAGGTGTTGTCTATAAGGGCAGAACTGCTGGAATGACCCCTGAAAAGATGGAATTTGCACGGGAAACCGATGCACGCACCCTTGCTGACGCAATGGTCAATGCCGATGTCTTCATGGGCCTTTCAGTCGCTGACTGTGTGACTCCTGAGATGTTGCTTTCCATGGATAGGGACCCTGTTGTCTTTGCCATGTCCAACCCCAATCCTGAGATTGACTACGAGTTGGCCATGTCCACCAGAAGCGACCTCATCATGGCGACCGGAAGAAGTGATTATCCCAACCAGATCAACAACGTGCTGGGATTCCCCTTCATCTTCCGTGGTGCTATGGACGTACGTTCAGTCATCATCAGCGAAGGCATGAAGATGGCAGCAGCCAAGGCTCTTGCCCAGCTGGCAAAGGAACCAGTTCCCGAGTCTGTAGCCAAGGCCTATGGTGGTGTGAAGTTCAGCTTCGGCAGAAACTATATTGTTCCCAAGCCTTTTGATCCAAGGGTAATCGAGTATGAGGCTGTTGCAGTTGCAAAGGCCGCATGCGAAGAGGGCCTTGCCCAGCAACCCATCACTGACTGGGAGGCCTACAGGGTTTCCTTGGTTAAGAGGATGGAGAAGTACTGGAAATAGGGTTTATTTGTGAATTGATAGTTGGCCGCCTGGAAACAGGCGGCCAAACTTGTCCTAAGACAACGAGGATTATCAATCTGAAATTGCGAATATGCCTGGACACAGGCCGAAAATAGAGGAGGTGTTCCTGAATAAGCAAACCCATCGGCCCGTTTGGAAAGTAGGGGTTGTAAGGTACATGATGATCGAGTGTTTAGTGGTAAGAAGAGGTCCTTTCGGACCCCTTCTCTCGGTTGTATGATTCCAGATCATTCTCAAGTCAATCTATCTTCAACAACTCTTTTATCTGGTCCTTCGCCTGGTCTAGGATACCGTTGTACTGCTCGTCCAGCTGAAGCAGGTTCTTGTCCAAAAGCTTCATGAACTCCGGATCCTGTTCAGGATGGAGGACGAAGTTGGGTCCGTACTGCTGGCGCAACTGCGCCTGCTTCTGTTCGAGGTGAGGGGCGAACTGCTCCTTCATCCGTGTGATGAGATCCTCCTGGTTCTGGAGGTACTGGGAGAAGAACCCTTCAACTTGAGACAACAGGCTGGTGATCTGCTCATCACCCTCTGCAACGATGGATCCCAAGGCAAGCAGCGTTGGAAATGACTCCTTGAAGAGGGGCGTTCTGGGAAGAGCGAGATTGTTGAGCAGTGTAAGGGCCATACCCTCTTTGACACTTTGCTTTTCCTCTTTTGGATACGCATCATATTTCTTCTGGATATCCTCTTTTTTGACATCGATATCCATCAGGAAGGTGGCGGCAAGCTGTCTGCCTTCCTTGATTTTCTGTTCCTGCTTTATTTTTACCGGATCAACCTCTAAAGATGCGGTTTTTTCCAAAGCGAGTTCCCATGCTGATTTGATAATGGCCATTGTATACTCCTCCCAACTTTTACTAAGATAGCCAACTTCTCTCTCTTGGACAAGTCAGCCATTGGTGATACTCTCAACCCATGGTAATGGAACACACGATAATATATGGTTTTGACCTCTTCGGTACCTTCATCTTCGCTGTAACAGGTGCAGTGAAAGGTGTTCGTTGCAAACTCGACATCCTAGGTGTTGTGGTCTTCGCCTGCACCGTTGGGTGTGGGGGAGGGATGTTCAGGGACATGGTTATAGGGGCAACTCCTGTTGCCGCTTTGACAAACAGTTCGTATATTATACTATGCGTAGCTACCGGCCTGGCTGTTTTCTTCCTCGCACCAAAATTTGTAGGCAGGTGGAGGGTCATACTCTTCTCCGATGCCTTGGGCTTGGGAGTGTTTACCGCCATCGGCATGGCCAAAGGTGCACTATATGGGATGGGGCCTGTGGGACAGTTGCTTTGTGGTGTCTTTACTGCAGTAGGCGGCGGCATGGTAAGGGATATCATGAGCCGGTCAGTCCCAACGGTCCTTACCAGTGATTTCTATGCCACTGCGTCCTTGCTGGGAGGTATAGCCTATCTTTTGTTGAACATGACGGCTCTGAGCCTGCTGCCCAAGTTTCTGATCACCACCATGGTGGTCTTCATCATTCGCCTGGTTGCCATCAAGTTCAATTTCCAACTACCGGTAGCGAAAACCGCATTGCCAGTGGAAGACCATCTGAGCATGCATCGGATTGATTAAGGAAGTATCATGAATTCAAGGCCTGTATATTATGAAGAACCCTATCTGAAAACCCTAGAAGCCACTGTCCTCGCCATCCTTGATGACGGGGTGATCCTCGACCAGACCATCTGCTATCCTGAAGGGGGAGGGCAGAGTGGAGACAGGGGTACGATTGGTGGTTCAACCCTACTGGATACCGTAAAGGGAGAGGAAGGGGCAATCCTGCACAAGGTGGAGAATCCGACTTTTGCAGTTGGAGACTCTGTCCTGATAGAATTGGACTGGGACCACCGCTACCACTACATGCAGATGCACACTGCCCAGCATATAGCCAGCGGTATCCTGCACTCCAGCTTTTCCATAGGAACGGTGAGTGTGCACCAAGGGGAAAAGATCCTTACCATAGAGACTGACCGGGATGAAATCCCCCAGAGGGAGTGTTACGCCTTGGAAGATCTGGTCAACCGGAACATTCGAGAGGGTCACCCCCTCCATTATAGGGAGGAAACACAAGAGACAGCCCATAAGATGTCTTTAAGACGCTCCATCAAGGTAGCAAATGAGACTATCCGCCTGGTAGAAATAGAAGATGTTGATGTTATAGCCTGCGCAGGGTTGCATCTTGCAAATACCCGTGAAGCCGTACTGTTCCAGTATGAAGGGCAGGAGAAGCTCCGTGGCCATGTGCGCCTCATCTTCTCAGTCGGAGACGAGGCCCTCTCCTCCATACGGGAAAATCGTGCCCTAGTGGACCAGCTCTGCACCTTGCACTCTGCCCGGAAGGAGACCCTGCTTGAAGTTGAGAAGCTCTTTATGGAGCAGGTGGGCCAGGATAGGTATCTCCTGGGTAAAAAGTCAGAGAGGGTGGCTTCCCTGATGTTGGAGTCCCTGGCAGGGAAAGCTGATCAGATCGATGGTATCCCCGTTGTCCTTTGGGAAGTGGAGGAGGATATCGATATGAAGCAGGTGGCTTCAGCTTTTTCCCGGATGGAGGACATGGTCCTCTGTGCGGCGAAAGTGGAGAAGGACAAGTTGCTCTGGCTTGTGGGGCTCGGCGGAAAAGCTTCAGCGCTGTTGGATTTCAACACAATGAAAAAACAGATATTAGCACCCGTTTCAGGAAAGGGGGGAGGAAGGGAAACCCTTTTCCAAGGGGTTGGCATAGGGATGCCGAAAACCTTCTTCTCAGCATTTACCAAGGTAGTCTATGAAAATAATTAATTGGGTCAGGAGCCTTTTCTCAAAAGAGAGCTACTTGCTTGAAGATGGGACGCTCAACGTAAAAGTACTCATGAGGAGGACCCTCACCTTTACCGTGACAATTCTAGCCCTCTATCTGTTGGTGATAAAACTCATCACTTTTACGCCCTTAGGGGAGTCTGAGGTCTTAAAACAGTTTATCCTGGATTTTGGGGTTCAGGGAGTCGCCTTATATGTCTACCTGGTAGACTTGTTGGTGTTGCCTCTCTCTGTTGATTTCATCTGGGCATTTGTCATGGCTTGGAGTCCGTTTAAAGCAATCCTTGTCATGGGGACAAGCTCAGTAGCCGGAGCGGTAAGTGCCTACCTGATAGGCAGGCTGGTGGGACTGATCCCACCCATCAAACGGTGGGTCATGAAAGTATCGGGCACCCATGCTGAAGTGCTGATTAACAAATACGGGGTATGGGCGATAGTTGTCAGCGGCCTCACGCCTCTTCCCTTCTCGACCATCTGCACTGTAGCAGGGGCTGTTAAACTCAAGCCCCACCTGTTCCTATTGGGCAGCCTGGTCCGGTACGTTAGGATGGGCATCTATTACTTCATCTTCGCCGGCCTGATCTACATCACCTAAGGGCTGCCTTCACCTCATCTATGATCATCCTGGTCCTCGCAGGCGCATCACCCACATACTCCTCTGCATTGAGGGAGGTTAGCACCTCACTCTCCTGCATGAAGGAGAGGATGGTCTTGTCGCAGCTGAGCATCCGGGCGAGGGTATTGGGCTCACCTTCCTGCACCTCGGCCCAGGCCTTGAGACTGTAGTGGCGGATGAGCTCATGCATCTCCTGTCGGTTCGCACCTTTTCTACCCAACTCCATCAGCAGACGTTCGCTCGCTGCAAAGATACCATAGGTGGCAAGATTTCTCCTGACCCCGCTCTCGTGTATCTGCATCCCTTTCACCACCTTTGTTGTGGTGCTTAGGATCTCATCGGTCGCCAAAAAGCACTCTGGCAAGATGACACGCCTGTTTGCACTGTCATCGAGGGTCCTTTCCAACATAGTGGATGCGGCGTTCTGCCAGAGCACTTCGCTCTGGCTCGAGACAAAGCGACAGAGGCTGTCGACCTTTTCACAGTTGATGGGGTTGCGTTTGAACGGCATCGCCGACGAGCCCACCTGCTTGGAGCCGAACGGTTCGCTCCACTCCCCGATGGGAGGACTTTGCAGGAGCCTGAAATCCAAGGCAAACTTGTACAGCGTACAGCAGAGGCCTGAAAGGGCGGTGACGATTCTCCAGTCCTGCTTGCGAGGATAGACCTGGGTAGCCGCGGTGAAGCTCTTCAGGCCGATGCTCCCCATCACCTCAGCTTCCAGTTCGAAGGATGTCATGCCCCGTCCCCTGAGCAGCTCAGTGTAGCTGGCACTGGTTCCCACAGCCCCTTTGATCCCTTTACCCCTGATGTTCTCAGAGACAAGCTTTAGTGCCTCTAGGTCCTCAACAAGGTCTTGGGCAGTCTGGGCAAAACGGTAGCCTGTCGTGGTAGGTTCAGCTGGTTGTATATGGGTAAAGGCCATGCAAGGCATATCAGCATATGCTTCCATTTTTTCGAGGAAGGCTTTCAGTAATATTTTGGTCTGTTCGATGATAAGGTTGACGGCTCGTCTGAGACGAAGGGCGTCCATATTGTCCAGGACGTCCATGCTTGTTGCCCCGAGGTGGATGATGCTCCCCCCTAGGGGACACTGCTCGGCATAGCATTTTATTTCGGCCATCAGATCGTGATGGATCTCAGCCTCGATCTCCGATGCGCGTTCGATGTCGATATCGTCCTTGTGCCTGATGAGCTCGGAAAGCTGCTCCTCTGTCACCAGGCCTGCCTTCTTCTGTGCAGTCGCCAAGGCGATCCAGATCTGCCGTAGGATGCGGCGCTTCTCCTCTTCGCTGAAAAGAGCTCTCATGGCAGTGCTGCCGTAGCGCCAGGTAAAGGGGGAAATGTAGGTTTCATGGGTATAGCTGCTCATAGATGCCTCGCTTACCCATGAATGTACCCTGCATTTTCCTCTAGGTCAATGAGTCCTAATTTATATACCTGATGCTCTCCCAAGCCTTATTGTACCTATCCAGGCTGGTTCCCAAGTCATCTTTCAGTTCATAGTTCTTCAACATGTCGACCGTGTAGAACGGTGTGGTGGTGGTGAACTGTTCGGCAGCGGTGTTGACTGAGGCGGGGAAGTGGAACCGGTCCAGGAACTGTGCATAGTTCTCAGGCTGGTGAATGAAGTTTATGAAGAGCAGGGCTAGCTCGTAGTTTCGGGCACCCTTGGGGATACACATCGAGTCGATATACATCGGGCCTCCATCGAGGGGAAGGAAAAAGTCCACATTGGCCCATTTCTCTTCAGGAAGCTCTTCGAATATGGCCTCTGCATATCCGTGTGCCACCCAATACTCACCAGAGGCAAAGCCTTTGGCAAACCCCTCGGCATCAAACTTTACAAGGTTGGGCTTCCATTTGGTATTGACCAGGACACGTGCTTCCTCAAGCTCCTCGGCACTGGTGGTGTTGACCGAATAGCCAAGGTAGGCCAAGGCATCACCGAGGACTTCGCGCATATCATCCATCATCACCATGCGGTCGGCAAACTTCTTGTTTGAGAAGATATTCCAGGATTTCTCATACTCCTTGACCATCTTCTTGTTCACAGCAATACCGGAAGCTCCCAAGTAATAGGGTACCGAATACTCCATTGTAGGGTCATAGGTCGCCTTCTCGATGGCCAGGGGGGTGATGTATTCCAAGTTAGGGATCTTGGAGGTGTCAATTTTCTCAAGCATCCCCTCATGCATCATGATGGAGACATAGTCCCCTGAAGGGAAGATGATGTCGTAGCCCGCGTTGCCGCTGGCCTTGAGCTTTGCGAACATCTCCTCGTTGGAGGCGAAGTAGTCGAGGACCACATCTACCCCATACTCTTTTTCGAACGCTTCGATCACTGAGTCCGGAGTGTAGTATGACCAGTTGTAGACATACAGCTTCTTGCTTTTTGTGGGATTCTTGCTGCTGGTGTCAGCTTTGCTGCATCCGGTGAAAAGGAAGATGGTCAAGACGAATAGCACTATAGAGATAAAAAGGTGTTTGTTGGTAGGTCTGCTCATAGCAAAACCTCCTCTACCATGGATTCTGCCCGTCCAGGACAACATACGCCATACCCTGGATCGGTGGTTGGAAAAGAGGCCTTGAAGACAAGGCACGGCACAATTGGTTTTTAGGCTGGAATAGCAAGGAGAAGTATGTATTTGCTGAATTGCATGGCCATCGTTCGTCTCCTTACAACCTTCGAAATGTAGTCCCATAATTGGGTATTTCTTCCTGTGAGTCAATAACATGGGAGACAAAAAAGGGTAAAAAGGATAGTATTTTTATAAATTAGAGCAATTTATTTCCTTGCATATGTTTATTTAGAAGGAACCTGCTGCTTCCCTCAACCTTTTCTCCCCCAGTTGTATGGCGAGTTGTGTATTGTTTTCAAAGATATCCGGGATATCTTCCATGACCGGTTTGCCCTTGGTGCTGTTGGCCTTATTCTGGATTACAAACCTGCAGAGTTCACTGTAGAGTGCAGAGGGATCTGGAGAGTCGGCGTATTGCTTTGTTCGTGCCTCTAGAAACCCCTCTGCCTCGAGACCCAGGCTAATGGCTATCTCTGCAGCCTCGCTTAGCAGCGATCCTTGCAGTTCGGCATTGTCAGTCAGCGAGCAGAAAAACGCATAGTTCTCCAAAAGGATCGGCCTGAACAGCGCCAGATGTGTCTGGGAGAGGCTAGGTCCCATGTAGATGCTTATGAGGCTGCTTCTGGTGGAGCAGGTTTGTGAAATATCGGTTGCAATCTCAGAGAGCAAACCGGCTAAGGTCGCTGTATCCTGTTTTTTATTCATCTTTGGCCTCTCTTCCTATAAGCTAATACGAGTAGGGAGCAAAGGCAATGGAGCATGATGAAACGGAATAAAGAATGCAAGGGATATACAGACTCTTTCCTGTTTCCCGTATTCCGTATATCCTAAGTCCAATGTCTACACATAGGGAAAGAGCGCGTGTCGTGGCGCGCTTGCAAATCATCACAGCCATGGTCACTTTTGGCACTATCGGCGTTTTCGTCCGGAACATTCCCCTGTCATCTGCCGAAATTGCATTTTGGCGGGGTGTCATAGCGTTCCTGGTCCTCTCTCTGTTTATGCTGACACATGGAAAATTTCGGGGTTTGTCAAAGCATAGGGACAAGCTTGGGAAACTGATTTTTTCAGGTATGGCGATGGGATTCAATTGGCTCCTCCTCTTTGAAGCCTTCCGATTCACCAGTGTGGCACTAGCGACACTGAGTTACTATTTCGCCCCGACAATAATGGTCGTCGGCAGTTTTGTCGTGTTCAAGGAGCGTCTTGATACCAAGCAGATCATCTGTTTCACTCTCTCCTCCGCCGGGATTGTCCTGATCATAGGGGTGAGCGGCGGGGGGTCAAATGATTTTATCGGGGTGCTCTACGGCCTGGGTGCCGCTGTGCTCTATGCCCTGGTCATATTGACCAACAAGGCTACCGGCGAGATTGAAGGCTTGACGAGGACTTGGATTCAATTTGCTTCCGCCATTGTTGTCTTGCTTCCCTATACCTATCTGACCAGAGGGTTTCATATCATGGAACTTCAAGTATTTGGATTGGTGAATCTCCTCGTTTTGGGCGTTGTCCATACAGGGATCATGTACTACCTCTATTTTTCAGCCCTTGCCCACCTCAGGGGCCAGCAGGTTGCGATCTTGAGCTACATCGACCCGATAGTAGCAGTCGTACTCTCTTTTGCAATCCTCCATGAGAGCATCACGGCCCTGCAGCTTGTAGGGGGGTGCCTGATCCTTGGAGCGGCCTTGGCCAACGAGCTGAACCGAAAGACCTTTCCCTCCTGACTCTCTTGTCCTGAGGGCCATCCCCCTCATATCAAGCTTCATTCTTTGCACGCCCCCTAAAGGACTGGCACATTTCAGACTGTTGTGCACCAGTGCCTCCCCTGCCTTGCGATAGCAGGTATATTTCTATGACAGAAGAGATCTCTGATCAAGATTGTTAGCGATGAGTGAATGTTGTCCAGATGCCTTCAGATGAGTGCTCGTAGCGGTATGAACCGCCTGCACCTCATTGGTTTCCTGGTGAATACTATCGCAACCCGTGTTGAACAATTTTCGTTAATATACGATACTATGTATCTATAGAATATGAATATACAAACCTATACCCAGGAGGTGGTGAACCTCCATACACATAGCCACTATTGTGGACACGGATCGGGAGAAATCGCCGAATATGCTGAAAAGGGCCTGGAACAGGGGTTGCACCTGCTCGGGATGAGCGAACACTGTCCTGTACCCGACAACCGTTGGGCCGTAAGCCGCATGCCCTATTCGATGTTGGAGTCCTACAACAAGGATTGCATCGACACCAAGGAGAGGTATGCAGGAAAGCTGGAGATCCTCCGTGGCTTCGAATGCGACTATCTGCCGCAATATCACTCCTACTACAAGGAGTTGCAACAGCAGGTCGATTATCTTTTCTTTGCAGTGCATGAGCTCTCCCTGGCCAATGATGAGGAGTACTCCCTGTTCTGGTATCCCATCTCCAAGGAGGATCTCTTTGCCTATACCAAACTCTATTTGGAGGGTATCGAGAGCGGACTTTTCCTGTTTGGTGCACACCCTGACCTGTTCTGCCACTCCTATCACTCTTGGGATGAGGAGACCATCGCCTGTTCGAAGGACATCATAGAGTGTGCCATCGCCAATGATGTCGCCTTGGAGATCAATGGCAATGGGATGCGAAAGGGGCTTGTCAAAACATCCGGAGGGACAAGATACGCCTACCCTCATCATGAGTTCTGGAAACTCGCTTCTGAGACGTCAGTCAAAGTGATCTGCAACAGTGACGCCCATAAGCCCTCCCATGTGAATGACAGCATGGGGCGTTGTCTCTCGTTTGCAGAGGATTGCGGCATAACCTACTCAACCTTTGAGGTTGGGAAGTCCCGTGAGATTGAGGGAAATGCAAGCCTTTCCATCATCGGCGGCGAGCATGCGAGCTCTTTGAAGAGAGACGCAGTCTCACGCTAAATGTCGGGATGCCAGGTCTTGGATCAAAGAAAAAAAGGTTGTTCCTCTCTAAGGGAACAACCTTTTTTTCTTTGATCATCACGGCTCCTTTACAAGAGGCGCTTGGTCATGCCGGTACTCTTTTACTCGTCTGCATGCTGATGATCGTGGCAGACGCTTCCGGTGCTTTTCAGCTCGCCCTTGAGATAAGCCTCTGCCATATCCTTGGCCTTGCCCTGTGCACCTACGATGACCTCGATGTTGTGCTCGTTGAAGATCTCAACAGCACCGCCACCCATCCCACCGCTGATAATGACGTTTACGCCCATGTCATTGAGGAAGTTGGGCAGGAAACCAGGCTTGTGCCCGGGGTTCCCTACTGAAGTTTCACTGAGGATCTTACCCTTGTCAGTTTCAAATATCTCAAAGGTCTGACAATGCCCAAAGTGGCCCGATACGCTCTTGTTGTCGCTCGCTACTGCAATTTTCAACATAGGTTACTCCAAATTCTCTAGTTTTTTAGTTACGCCCTCCAAATGGGGAACGTCGTATTTCTCTATGAGGCCCCTATCGCAAGCCTCACTGATTTTAGGATCGATAGGCATTTTTGCCAGGACCTCGAGGTTGTGCTTTTCAGCGATCGCCTCGATATGACTCTCGCCGAACACCTGATACTCTTTGTTGTTGTCGGGACAGAGGAAGTAGGAGAGGTTCTCCACTAACCCCAGGATAGGGATATTCATCAGCTGTGCCATATTCACAGCTTTGGATACTATCATGGAGACCAGTTCCTGGGGGGAGGTCACCATGACTATCCCGTCTACAGGAAGTGACTGGAACACTGTAAGGGGGACATCCCCAGTCCCGGGTGGCATATCGACAAACAGGTAGTCTAGCTCTCCCCAGACGACATCGGTGTAGAACATCTTCACTGCATTCGCGATGAGGGGGCCTCTCCAGACAACAGCCTGCCCCTCGTCCTCCAACAACATGTTTATGGAGATAACCTTGATGCCGCTGCCGGTGATCTCCGGCATGATGGAGCCCTCTTGTCCTGTCGCCTTCTTGCTCAGGCCAAAGGCCTTGGGAATGGAAGGGCCTGTAATGTCAGCATCAAGGATGGCACACCTGTACCCTTTTTTCTGCATGGAGGAAGCGAGCATGGAAGTCACTAGAGACTTGCCGACCCCGCCCTTGCCACTGACTACCGCTACGATATGGGCGATGTTGCTCAACTTGTGAGGTTTTGCACGAAATTCAAACTCTTCTTGCTCGTTGTTCATTGTACTGACTCCAATTTTAAGATTTTCCCACCAGAGAGATAGTGCACCTTGTCACCCATATGGGCGCGCAAGGCGTTGTAGTTATCCTCTCCCGTACAGTGGCAGGTGTAGTAGGTGGCTCCGCTGCTCAGCAGCGCCTCTGCTATTGCCCGTAAGGTCTCTTCGTTTTCAGGTTCTCCCGTCCTGTGGTTGTAGAGGTGAAAACCTCCGATGACATGGGTAGGGTAGTGTCCGTACAGGTTGTAAAACTGATCTACAATGTTGACTATGCCCTTGTGGGAACATCCGCTGACCAGAAGGCTTATCCCGTCCTCCCTGATGACTAGGTTCTGTTCATGGGAGAAGTCATCCTGGATATAGCCGTCCCGGGTCTTTTCGAGCAGGCTCTTGTTTCCTGTGGGGAAGAGACGTTTGCCCTTTACATTGGAGAAAAGGGATATCCCCTCTCCAATAGGGGTCTCTGCCGCACTGAAGATGACACGATTGTTCGACAGGAGCTCCTTGTCGATGCCGATGAATGCGTACTCTCCCCCTTCGCGCTGGGAGTAGAAGGGACCAAAGGCAGCCTTTCTTATGTAGATGGGAGCTGTGCTGTTCTTCTTGAGGAATGTCCCGATGCCCCCGCTATGGTCATAATGGCCATGGGAGAGGATGGCCAAGTCGACCTTGGCAATGTCGACTTGGAGGAGCTCTGCATTCTTTGCAAACATGGAAGACGCTCCGGTATCGAAGAGGATTGTCTTGCCCTTGGTTTCAATAAAAAGCGAGAGTCCGTGTTCGGAGGCGATTCCTTCCTTACAGGAGGTGTTCTCTACGAGGGCGGTAATCTTCATCTTCGTATTGTCTCCTTCAGCATCTGAAGAGTCTTGGCGTAGACCTGTCGAACTGCTGTGCCGCTGTCGCAAGCATAGTCAATGATGGTCTTGCCTTCATTGACCGCTTGGATCGCCATCGGGTCAAAGGGTATCTTTCCTACAAAGAAAATCCCCTCTTTCCAACAAAACGACTCGATCTTGGCTGAAAGCTCATCATTTGTGTCACTCTTGTTGATACAGACCGCTATGGGTACCCCCAGCTTGGCAGCTGTCAGGATGATCCTCTTCATGTCGCTGATTCCCGAGATTGAAGGTTCCGCTACCACAAGGGCAAGGTCCGCCCCTGTTAGGGAGGCTATGACTGGGCATCCGATCCCAGGAGAGCCATCTATGATGGCGAACTCTGTCTCTCCGGCAACCTCCTTGAGCTGGTTCTTCACCTGGGTCACCAGCAGTCCTGTGGTGCCGCTGCCCATGGATAGGGTGGCTGTGGAGAAATGCTCATCCTTATTGCTGTAGAGCTTCAGCTCCCCAGCCTTGGCCTGTACCATGGTGATCGCCTTCTCTGGGCAGAGGAATGCGCAAAGCGTACACCCTTCGCAAGCGATTGGGTCGACTATGTGTTGTCCGTCCTGCAGTTTGATCGCATGGAAGCGACAATTATCAAGGCAGATACCACAGTTGGTACAACGGGAAGAATCGATCACAGCCTTATCAAGTCCATGATAGTCAGTGATCTTTTCGTTTGGAAAAGGGGCCATTACCAGATGGAGGTTAGGGGCATCGACATCACAGTCTGCATATGCCTTGGCTTGGGCAAGCCTGATGAAGGCACTGGCGATGGTAGTCTTGCCGGTACCTCCCTTGCCGCTTAGGATCAGTAGTTGTTTCATGGGTTTACCTTTGCGAGAGCTTTGCTCAGGATTGATGCGAAAAGCTCACGGTAGTGCTTTTCCTCCCGGCTCGCTATCTTTCCTACGGAGTTCAGACTTCCCAGTTTCTTGTCAAAGGGAATCCTTCCGATGATGGGGATATTGTTCTTGATGCAGAACTCCTCAGCGGGATTTTTGCCTTCCATAACCTTGTTCAGGACAACAGCGTATGGTTTGCCTAACAAACTGACCAACTCGTGGACCATTGCAAGGTTATGCGCTCCGAAGGTGGTGGGTTCGGCTATCAGGATGCAGAAATCAGCGAGGCGGACACTCTCGGTGACAAGGCAGCTGCTGCCGGGAGGAGCATCGATGATAGTCAGGTCCTCGCCTTTATGCTTGAGTAGTTCCTCGATGATGGGGACCCCCGAACTCTCGCCGATATTCATGGAGCCGGAGATGCTGCGTACCGAATCGGAGCGTCCGATGCTCATCTCGCCCACAGCGCGGTCCTGTTCGCTCAGAGCTTTTTGGGGACAGACGTGGATGCATCCGCCACAGCTGTGGCAGATCTCATCAAAAATCATCAGGCGTTTGCCGATAAGGGCCAATGCATTGAATGCACAGAAGTCCACACATTTGTGGCACCCGTCGCATAGGGCTTCGTCAACGACAGGTTTCTTTACGGTGACCAGCTTCCCGAACTCCTGGGTAGGGTTGAAGAAGAGGTTGCCGTTAGGCTCCTCCACATCACAGTCGATGTAGGTTGCCTCTTTGGCTACAGATGCAAGGTTGACTGAGAGCAGAGTCTTTCCGGTACCACCCTTGCCGCTAAGGATGGCCAGAGTCGGCTCAATGGCCATTGTGGTAGCCTGCATGGACTTCCTTCAGAGGTTCCAGCTTGTCCTGTTTATGTGCCGCTATATTATCGGCGACACTCAGGTTCAGGGCCTTGAATAGCGTAATGTCGGCAGGTTCCAGAACCTTTGCCGCATTCTCGCCGCAACGGATGGTTATGACGATGTTCGCCTTGTTGTCCACTAGCAGCTGTGCGGCCTTGATACCTGCCCCTCCAGGGCTGTCAGCTGCACTGTTTGCCAGAAATGTGCTCTGCTCGGTCTCTGTGTTGTAGAGGCAGTAAAAGGGAGCGCGTCCGAAAGAGACGCATACGGCAGAATCAAGGCTGTCCTTGTCGGATGGTATTGCTATGATCATTAAAAATCCTCCAGATATATATGTTTTCGTATCGGTACTGTTACTGTCTGTTCTGTCTCCGGCGGTGCCTGCACCCCCGTTCGTTGAAACAACTGGGTTCGTCCTCATCACAGAGCAGATACTCCCCACCCTCGATGAGCAACACTTTTCCATGAACCAGGGCGTCGGCAATTTTTCTTCTTGCCACCTCATATATTCCCTGTACGGTGGTTCTTGCCACATTCATCTGCTTGGAACACATCTCTTGGGTAAAGCCTTCAATGTCTATGAGACGGATGGTCTCGTACTCATCGACGCTCATGGTGATGGCTTCCCTTTGGCCCGCCCCAACTCCGAGGGGGCCAAACCTGTTGTATTGTGGGAGACTACAGACGTTTCTCCATTTTCTTGGTCTTGGCACAGTTGCTCCTTACGTAAGATTCTCTTAGGTGTCCCCCATAGTGAGGGGCTGAATACCCACTGTATGGGGAGTTACGGACATATGTCAATTACTTCTTCTATCGTAGAAGTATTATCGGCATATGTCAATAACCTAGAAAAAGATTCTTTGTTTTTCTAGAGGTTTTCACAAAATAGGGGTGGTGGGCGGGATAAGAAAGGCGGCCTGCTTTTTGCAGGCCGCAGCTTCGGTTTACCGTTACATGATTATTATCTGGTCGCGTTCAGGTCCGACCGAGATATACTTGATGGGAGCACCTATCAGTTCGGAGAGGCGCTTGCAGTAGATCTGGGCGTTCTTGGGAAGGTCTTCCCACTTGCGAGCGTTGGTGGTGTCACTCATCCACCCGTCGTACTCTTCGTAGATGGGCTCTGCTATCTCCTGGAGGGCGGTCTCAGGCAGATGCTTGATGATCTCCCCGTTTACCCTGTAGGCGACACATACCTTCAGTTTTTCAAAGCTGTCCAGTACGTCGAGCTTGGTAAGAGCCACGCTGGTAAAGCCGTTTATCCAGCAGGAGAAATCAGCGGCAACAGCATCGAACCAGCCGCAGCGGCGAGGACGCCCTGTGGTGGCACCATACTCCTTGCCGATATCCTGCAGTTTCTTGCCGGTCTCATCCAAGAGCTCGGTCATGAACGGACCGCCGCCGACACTGGTCGAGTAGACCTTTGCAACGCCGATGACTTCGCTGATCCTGCTGGGAGCAATTCCTGCTCCGTTGGTAGCGCCGCCTGCGGTGGGGTTGCTGCTGGTGGTGTAGGGGTAGATACCCCAGTCAAGGTCGCGCATGATGCCAAGCTGGCCCTCAAGCAGGATTTTCTTCTTGTCTTCGTACGCTTGGCGGACCAAGGGGACGCTATCGATGATCTTGTCGCCGAACTGCTCTTTCCATTTGGAGCAGAGAGTGAGCATCTCATCGAGAGTCACCTCCGGAAGTCCGAAGTAGGAGAGTTCGCGGTTTTTCTGGGGCAGTGCCATTTCAAGGCGATTCTTGAGGCGGTCAAAATCCAGCAGGTCGGCGGCTCTGATCCCTGAGCGGGTAGCCTTGTCACTGTAGCAAGGCCCGATGCCCCTCTTGGTGGTACCTATCTGCATCTTCTGGCTTTTTGCCAGTTCCTGGGCCCCGTCGAGCATGCAGTGGTAGGGCATGATGAGGTGTGCACGCACATCGATGAAGAGATTGTTCACTTCAACGCCCTTTTCAGCGATGCTGGCGAGCTCTGTAGCCATGGTCTCAAAGTTGACCACAGTCCCCGCACCTACGATATTGGTGGTTTTGGGGTTGAAAATACCGCTGGGGATGATGTGCAGGGCAAACTTGCCATGCTCGTTGATGACGGTGTGTCCGGCATTGTCCCCTCCCTGGAATCGGATTACGATATCGGAATGGACGGCAAGATAGTCGACTATGCGGCCTTTGCCCTCGTCACCCCACTGTGCCCCTACAATCGATGTAATGTTACTCATCAGGTGCGCTCCTTGGTTTCTTGTTCAAGCATGATCTTTTCGTTTTCGGTGTGTTTTTCAATGTCTTCAGCATCCCAAGGGTACTTGATCCAGACATTGCCCAGGTCCAGGCCGGCGAAGTAACGCTTTATCTCAGCGGGGAACTCCACATCCTTATCCTTCTGCTTGTTGTGCAGGACAAGGACTGCGATCTCCTCAGGCTTGAACTTCAACAGTTCTCCTACGCAGTATGCCAGTGTGGCGCGGGTATCGTCAACCTCGTCAATGAGCAGTACCTTTTTGCCTATGAGCTGCGACTGCACTTCGTCGATCCACTGGATCTTAGTGGGGTGGTCCTTATGTTTGTTATCAAGGCCGTAGTAAGAGATTCCCACAGCATATATAGGGCGGTTGATAAAGGTCTTCATTATCCTGGCGGGTATGAACCCCCCACTTCCGATTGCTACGATCACATCCGGGTCAAAGCCGGTCTCTATAAGTTGCTTGCTTAGATTTTTCACCA
>LFRM01147801.1_pt2 | contig 23967 bp, 24 predicted proteins | sample 618341 | NCBI WGS metagenome assembly LFRM01 (sample SAMN03654438, study PRJNA283298) | anaerobic digester metagenome | isolation source: pool of bioreactors CSTR01a, CSTR02a, and CSTR03a thermophilic anaerobic... | place: Denmark: Kgs. Lyngby | collected 2014-05-21 | reverse complement strand
AATTTTTCAGATGTATCTATTTCTTCAATTCCTAATTTATTTAATGATTCTTTAAATTTATCAAGAGTTAAACTTACTCCCTTTTTAAACTCATTTACATTTTCAGTTTCAATTTCTAATGATTTCTCTAAAGTATCCATTATTGGTAAAATTTCTTTCACAACATCTACAATACTACTTGTATATATGCCTTCTTTTTCTTTTTGAGTTCTTTTTCTATAATTTTGGTATTCAGCATCTAGCCTAAGAAGTCTATCCTTCAATGTGTTAACCTCATTTTCTAGTTTTTTAAATTTATCGTCCTTTGCTTCTGCTTGGTTTTTTATATCATCTATATTAATGACTTCAGCTCCAGATTCTTTAATTAATCTTTCTAATTCTTCTAATTCTTCTTTACTCATTTTGTCTTTTGAATCTAAATTCTCTTCTTGCTTTGAATTTAAATTCTCTTTTTCTTCTATAACTTCTTCATCAACTATATCTTTTCCATTTTCATCTTTAATTTTCTTTTCATCCACCGTCATCCAGCTCCCTTTTAATTAATTTATTATCTAGTTCATCTATAACACCATTTAGTATTGATAGAACTTTTGAATAATCTAGTCTTTTAGGACCTATCAAATTAATAGTTCCCATATCATGCCCATTATATTTATAGTTTGCTGTAATGATACTTACATCTTTAGCTTCAGGCAGATCAAGTTCTTCTCCAATTGTGACTATTAAATTTTCATCTCTATTTAATTCATTTTCAATGTCTTTAAATATTAAAGAAGGATTGTCTAACATTCCTAAAAAATCTTTCATTTTATTTACATCTGAAAATTCTGGATAATTTAAGACTTTTGTTGCTCCCTCTATATAATAGTCTTCACTACTTTCAGCACTTAAGCTATCGTATATAGCTTGTAGTATTGACAGAAATAATTCTTCGTAGCCTTCTAGGACACCTTTTAAGTCATTTACTATATGAAGATTGATATCCGATATTGTCATACCCCTTAGTTTTAATGTAAGAAGATCTGAAAGTTCAAGTAGTATTTCCTGGTTTGGAGTTTCTTTTACTTTGATAAGTTGATGTTTTACTGAACCATTATCAACCATAATTACAGCTAGTATTGACTCCTTTTCTAAACATACTAATTGAATAGCTTTAACCTTTAAACTATATGGACTTGGTTTTTTAGCAACAACTGCTAAATTTGTAAGTTCAGATAGCATAAATGCTGTTTTTCTCATTATTTTTTCAATTTCAAAAGCAGCCATTGTAACTATTTGGTTTTCAATAAACTTAACTTCTTCTAATGTCAAAGAATCAAGAGTCATTAGTTTATCTACATAAATTCTAAAACCTTTTGATGAAGGAACCCTTCCAGAGGAGGTATGTATCTGATCAAGATATCCAAGCTCTTCAAGATCTTTCATCTCATTTCTTATAGTAGCGGCGCTTACACCCAAATCATATTTTTTCTCTAAAGTTCTAGAACCAACTGGCTCACCAGTCATAATATAATCAAGTACCACAGCCTTTAGTATTTTAAGCTTTCTATTACCTATATCTTTATCCATTTATATCACCTTCTTATTTATTAGCACTCGCTAGGCGTGACTGCTAACAACTACTATACTAAGGTAACATTTTCTAGGCTTTTTGTAAACTCTATAATATTAATAACAAGCTTATTTAAACCCACTAGTAAGTCTACAGGTGCAAATAAGTCTTGTTTTCGTACAATTACTCCATTTTACTAGGTCCTTTCTTTTTTCTTTAAGAAAATATAAAACCTACAGTTATTTCACTGTAGGTTTTATATTACTACTCTAATCTAAACCATAGATTAAAAATAATATTTAATTATTAAAGACTGCATTAAAGCTATTTCCTTGGTTTTTGTAGCTTCCTTCTTGAAGATTTCTTTTATTTTCATTTCGAAGTAGTTTCTCAACTTCACGTTTTTCTTCCATTTTTACTATATCTTTTAGTTTTATTTTTTCCCAGTCTTTCATTATATGAAATAGGTTAATTACATCTTGCTGATTATAATTAAGTATTCTTTTTTTCTTTTCATCAGGCATTCTATTAATATACTTATTATCTCTCATCACTTTAGAAAATGTTTTTGCAAGAGTCATTCCTGACATCACGTGACCTTTTCTTTCTATATTACAAAGTTTTTCTAAATTTTTTAGACCTATATTTTTTTGATACTTTTTTTCATATTCTGTTTGAAGATCAACTAATTTAAAATTTTCTTCAAAATTATATTCAATAAAATGTTTTTCAAACAAATAATTAATTACAAAAAAATCATTGTCACCAGAGAAAGTAACTATATATTCTTTTCCTTTAAACTTCATTTCTTTAAAATACTTTTTTGCCATATGAAGAATCTGGTAGGAATCTTCTCTGTTTTCAATCATATATTGGGTTGTATTAACTTCATTTTTTTCTTTATCATATACTCCGGCACCAAAAACTCCAACGCATATAGGTTTTTTATATAAATAATGTTCAAGATCAAAAAATATAGCTTTATCAAGTATATTCTTATCTAGAATTTTTAGAACATTATCTTCTGTAAAATCCTCTACTTTTATAGTTTTATTTTCAATTATCAACTTTTACCTCTTTCCTAATAACTATTCAATATCTAAAGAATCTATATTTAATTTATAAATGACATCTTTCCTTTCAACTACTATTTTTGCTTTTCTTTTAACTTCATCATCATTTAATACTAATTTTATTAGTTCTTTTGTGGGATTAATAAGTACTGGATTACCTACTAACTTGAACATAGAGAAATCTCCTGCTGTATCACCATAAGCATAAGACTTTGATAAATCTATGTTATGCTTTTCTGCCATAAAGATAGTAGCTTCTCTTTTAGATCTACTATCCCACATTGGGATAACCTGACCTGTATACCTATCTTCATCACTAATAATATAATCAGAGCCTCTATAATCATCAAATCCATAAAGGTCAGCAACTTTGGAAACAACTTCTTTTGGGCTTCCAGAGATTGTTATAAGTGTATGGCCCTTATTTCTATGCCATTTTATTCTATCCCTTGTATACACGTAGGTTCTTTCACCTTTTTCAGCTACAACTTTATCTATAATATGTTCAATAAAACTTTTATGATAACCTTTAATGGCCATTATATAAATATTTGCCATCTTATCCAAATATGTATCGTAAGTTCCTCTTCTTCTATCCCACTGATCAAAATAAGGCTTAACTTCAGTAAACCATTTTTCTTCTTCAATTATTTCACTTTTAATAAATTTTTTAAAAAGTTCAGAAATAAAACCATCTCTATACAAAGTTCCATCTATATCATAGAATGCTGCTACTTTCTTCATTATATCACCTCTTTAATCTTTTAGAAGTCTAAAATATCTAGTTCTAGATTTTCAAAATTATCTATCATTTTATCTGCATTATCTAAACTCACTCTGTGATTAACTCCAATTACCTTCATTCCAGCTCTTTTGGCAGCTAACACTCCGGCTTTGCTATCTTCAAAAACAACACATTTATGCGGGTTTATATTAAGCTCTCTTGCAGCTAGGATATAAACCTCTGGATGCGGTTTTGCTTTGTCTACAGTATAACCATCTATAATTACATCAAAGTACTTTGAAAGGCCTGTGGACTCTATTATAAGGTATGAACTATCGCTTGTTGACCCTATAGCTGTCTTATAACCTTTTGACTTTAGTTTTTCAAGAAACTCAACAACTCCTTTAAAAACTTGGTTTCCTTCGATATCCACTATGTACTGAAGATACAGGTTATTCTTTTTTCTTAAAATTTTTATTCTCTCTACTTCACTAATTTTTTCTTCATTTCCTTTAAAGATCATATCTAGGGATTTATATCTAGATACACCTTTAACATGCTCATAATCTTCTTCTGTAAATTCTTGGTCATACTCTTTTAATATTTCTTTCCATGCTAAATAATGATATTTAGTTGTATCAACTAATACTCCATCAAGATCAAATATAACTGCACCGATATTCAATCAAAAACCCCTCCCCTTTAACTGTAAATTATTAATTTTCTTTTATGTAAATTATATATCTTTAATGATAACACAAAATACACCCTTCTATTATACCAGCTATGTCTTTGAACTAAATTAATTTATATAAAAATATTCCATATGTAAATTAACTGTTGACTAATTTTAAACAAACGGTTATAATTGTCATGTAATTGATAACGATTTTCAGTAAGGATGGTGTGTAAAATGTCTATTAATGATTTAAAATTAGGCCAAAAGGCTTTTATAAATAATATTTATGGTGACAAAAAACTTGCTAAAAGACTCTCTGCACTTGGGTGCACAAAAGGCTGCCCTGTTGAAATAACAAATAAGGCTCCCTTTGGTGATCCTATAGTATTATCTCTTAGAGGATATAAAATGGCTCTTAGAAAAAAAGACGCAAATAATATAACAGTGGAGGCCCTAGCATTATGACACAAATTGCCTTAATAGGTAATCCTAATGTAGGGAAAACTACATTATTTAACGATATCACCGGATCAAATCAATACGTTGGTAATTGGCCCGGGGTTACAGTTGAAAAAATAGAAGGCTATTACAAAGATATAAAAATAACAGATCTTCCAGGTATCTATGCTTTAGATACCTATTCTAACGAGGAAATCATATCTAAAGACTTCCTAGAAAAAGAAAAACCTGATCTTATTTTAAATATCGTTGATGCTTCTAATTTAGAGAGAAACCTTTATTTAACATCTCAAATTATAAAATATAATATACCTATAATAATCGCTTTAAATATGATGGACGTTGCAAAAAAAAGAGGAATGTTGATAGATCCCAAAAGACTCGAGGAAAGTCTTGGTATCAAAGTCTTTGAGATTGTAGCTTCTAAAAGTGAAGGAGTAAAAGAGTTAAAAGAAGCTCTAACTGGAACCATAGAAGTAAGAGAACCTAAACTCCTAAACTTTGAATCTGAAAAGGATACCTATGATAATATAACATCTATTATTCGCTCTTCTTATGATGAAAAAGAATATAATGATAGCGAAAATATCAAAAGTCATAAAACCATATCAGATAAAATAGATTCTATTGTTCTAAATCCCATATTAGGTTATCCAATTTTTCTAGGACTTATGTATATTGTTTTTAAATTTACATTTTCCTGGGTTGGTCAGCCTCTTGCGGATTTACTTGAAGAAAATCTTCTACCGTCATTTTTAAATTATGTCTCGGGTCTGCTTAGTGGCTCAAGCCCATGGTTTAGAGGACTTATTGTAGATGGAGTCATAAATGGAGTTGGTTCTATACTTGTTTTTTTACCAATTATTGTTTCATTATTTCTTGGTATTTCTATACTTGAAGACTCAGGATATATGGCAAGGGCAGCGCTTATAATGGATAGATTTATGAGAAAGATGGGGCTTTCTGGTAAGGCCTTTATTCCACTTATCATTGGATTTGGATGCACAGTGCCCGCTATAATGTCATCTAGAACCCTTGAAACTGAAAAAGATAGAAAACTTACAGCTATTTTAGCGCCTTTTATTCCATGTAATGCAAAACTTCCTATTTTTGCCTTATTTGCTTCGATATTTTTTGGAAATAGAGAAACAATTGCTATCTTCTCTTTATATCTTGCAGGTATATTAGTAGCTTTTTTAGTAGGAATTATTTTTAAAAATACAATATTCAAAAAAGATGAAGAACCTTTTATAATTGAACTTCCTGAGTATAAGATGCCTTTAGCAAAAAGTCTTTTAAAGACAACTTTTGAAAAAGCTAAAAGCTTTATAAAAAAAGCATTTACTATTATATTTTCACTTTCAATACTTGTTTGGTTTTTATCTAATTTTAATTTCAGTGGAATTTCAGAAATAAATGATAGCTTTTTAGCAACCATAGGCAGCTTTATAGCTCCAATATTTAAGCCTCTAGGCTTTGGAACATGGCAAGCTACAGTTTCACTTATCACAGGTATATTAGCTAAGGAAGTTGTTATATCAACAATGGGTGTAGTTTACGGTGGTAGTTTATCTACAGTTATACCTCAAATGTTTACCCCTATAGCAGCTGTTAGTTTTATGGTATTTGTACTTTTATATACTCCATGTGTAGCTGTTATTGCAACATTTAAAAAAGAGTATGGCGGTAAGTTTGCTTTTATGGTAACTATGTTTTATCTCTTTGTTGCTTGGCTTGGATCCTTTTTAGTTTATAACATAGGTAATTTGATATTTTAGGGGGCTTTATGGAAATTTTTATAACAATTATACTCGTCTTGTTTGCGAGCTATATTTTATATAGAAATATACGAAATTTAAAAAGCGGTAAATCTAAATGCAGTAGCTGCACATCAGATTGTACGATAGCTTGTAATGATTATAAACTCGTTGACGATGAAGGTATAACTTTCATTAAAAAATAATTGATAAATTAGAAATAGCCATCTAAATTTTCATTAATTTAGATGGCTATTTTTATATAAGTCTAGTTATTTGTATTCTACATTTCTTCAACTGTTTCTACACCAATTAACGCTAAGCCACTTTTTAAAACTATAGTTGTAGCCTCAGTAAGTCTTAGCCTAGCCTCTTTTACCTCAGGCTCTGCTGTCATTATTGGACAGTTATTATAAAACTTATTAAAGTCTTTAGCTACTTCTATTACATATCTTGTAACAACAGAAGGCTCATACCTATCAATTGCAGCCAGAACATTTTTATTGAAATCAGCCAATGTTTTCGCCAGTTTAAATTCTTCATTAGAACTTAAAAGAGCTGCTTCTATCTTTTCGTTGAAAGGATTTTTCCTTAGAATGCTTTTAGCCCTTGCATATGTATACTGCACATATGGACCTGTTTCTCCTTCAAAAGATAACATTTCATCCCAGTTAAACACTATATCTTTTTCTCTTGAATTTTTAAGATAAGCAAATATTATAGCTCCAATTCCAACTTTTTTTGATACCTCTTCTTTATTCTCTAAACTTGGGTTTTTTTCCTCTATTAAATCTTTTGATGTAATTACTGCCTCTTCAAGTAAATCATCCAGTAATATTACATCCCCTTTTCTAGTTGAAAGTTTTTTATCTGGGAATTTAACAAGGCCAAATCCAACATGAACACAATCTTTAGCAAAAGGCATATCCATTAGTTCAAGAGTCTTAAAAATCTGCTGAAAATGAAGGGACTGAGAATTTCCAACAACATATATATTCTTATAGAAATCATATGTTCTGTACCTATATATGGCAGCTGCAAGATCTCTTGTAGCATAAATTGTAGCTCCATCAGCTTTTCTTATTAAAGTTGGAGGCATGTCGTATTCATCTAACATTACAACTTTTGCTCCATTACTTTCTACAAGTAAATCTTTTTCTTCAAGTATATCTACAATTTCATCCATCTTATCTTGGTAAAAACTTTCTCCTGCGTATGAATCAAAAGAAACACCTAGGGTATCATAAACCTCTTCAAATACTTTTAAAGATAAATCTCTGAATTTTTTCCAAAGTTTTACTTCATATTCATTTCCTTCTTCTAGCTTTTTAAAATGAGACCTAGCTTCATCTTCTAGTTCTGGCTTTTCTTCAGCCTCATCATGAAATTTAACATAAATTCTAAGAAGCTCTTCAATGGCATTTTCTTTTAAAGCTTCTTCATCAACCCAATACTCATAGGCTGTGATAAGTTTTCCAAATTGAGTGCCCCAGTCACCTAAATGATTAAGGCTATTTGTATTAAAACCTTCAAATGCATATAGTTTGCTTAGTGAATTACCAATAACCGTAGATGAAAGATGACCAACATGGAAAGGTTTTGCAATGTTAGGAGATGAATATTCTACTAGAACATTTTTCCCTTTCCCTGTATTACTTTTTCCATAGTCTTCTCTTTCCTTAAGTATTTCATTTACTGTATCTGCAATAAACACTTCTTTTTTCAAGAAAAAGTTAACATAAGGACCCTTAACCTCTACTCTATCTAATTCTCTTATATCTATACTATTTTTTATATCTTCAGCAATTAGATTAGGAGCCTTCCTTAAAGTTTTTGCTAGCTGAAAACAAGGAAAAGCAAAATCTCCCATTTCTTCTCTAGGAGGTATCTCCAAAAGCTCAATAACATCTTGTTTATCTATTTTCAAATTTTCACTTATATTTTTTGCAATAATATCTTTATAATCCAATGTATTTCCTCCTATTTATTATTTATCTATCCTTATTATACTACTATATAGAGACTAATTAGTCTAATCCTTTATTTTTATATTTTACAGCTAAAATAACTTTTCTCTAGGTAAATTATCTTGCCCATAAATTTAATTTCAACTTAAAGTTAAGTTAATAATTTTGTTGTATTATGGGTATATAATGTAACTATCTGAAATTATTATATAAGAGGTGATTAAATGAAAGTAACATTTGCAGGAAAAAGAGTTCATTTATTTGGAGAACAGTTAAAAGTTGGTGACAAACTAGAAGATTTTACATTAACTGATTCTAAATTGAGTGATGTGGACAGTAGTGATCTAAAGGGTAAAAAGGTATTCTTAACTTTACCTTCTGTTGATACTTCTGTGTGTTCACTCGAGCTACTAACCTTTAATGATAAGCTAGCAGAAAAGTCAACAATCGATTTTTACGGCGTATCATTAGACTTACCTTTTGCTCAACAAAGATGGGTCAAGCAAAATGCTGGAGACTATATTACAATGCTATCTGACCACAAATTTAGAGTCTTTGGTGAAGTAACAGGAACATATATAGAAGAACTAGCAATTCTTGCTAGAGCTGTTTTTGTGGTAGATGAATCTAACACAGTGCTTTATGTAGAATATGTACCTGAGGTATCAGATGAACCAGATTATGATAAATTATTTGAGTTTATCCAAACATTATAATAATTAAATAGAGTTTATTTAAAAAGAGCAAGATTTTACTTGCTCTTTTTTCTAGTTATTCAGATAATAAAATATATCTTCTTGAATTTTATCTAGGTAAATCTCTATCAAATATAAAGATGCAATATTTACAGCCGTATAGTCATGCTCCGTTTTTCCAAAATACATGTTTTCGCTACTAAACATTACATAAATATCTTTTATTTCTTTTAAATCTTTTTCTGTTTGTTCTGTTTTTTCAGTATAAATATCTTTATTTTCATTGTAAAAACCTAATATAAAATCTTTATCTTTTTTTGAAAGAATAAACTTTATTTCAATATTTTTTTCTTTAAAGTTATAATCTTCTATTTTGTACTCAATATTTAGGCTATTTAATAAATCAATAATATTTTCTTTGTTTTTATCAGTGCTAATCATTTTTATTTAATCCCTCGTATTCAAATATAGCAAAATTTATTTTTTTACCAAAAGAGATAAATTTCTCTTCATATTCTGTCTGTATATTTTCTTCAAAATTACTTTGCGTTAAATTGTAAGTTTTATATAATTCATTAAATCCTTCATTTTCAAAATATTCTAGAGAGTCATTAAAAAGATCTAAGTCGTCAGTTTTAAACCAGACTTCAGAACCTTTTTTTATAAATCCCTTGTATTTTTTTATAAATCTTGGATGAGTAAGCCTTCTTTTATTATGGGCTGCTTTAGGCCATGGATTACAAAAATTTATATAAACTCTTGAAATTTCATCTGTCCCAAAAATATTGTCAACCCCTTCTATAAAGGTTGGTATAAGCCTTACATTATCACTTTCTACTTGGTTTACTTTTCGAAGGGCATATACTAATACCTCATCTTTTAAGTCAATTCCTATATAATTCACCTGTTTATTTTCTGTAGATAAAGAGCTTATAAATTGTCCTTTACCAGAACCAAGCTCTAGATGTATTGGATTATTATTTTTAAATTCATACTTCCATTTATCTTTAAAATTTTCTGGCTTAAATATAACTTTGCTATCTTGTTGCATCTCTGGTCTAGCCCACCATTTCTTTCTAAGTCTCATATAATATTCTAATCCTCCCTAATTTACTTTCCTAGAGAATTATACATTAATTCTCTAGGAAATTCATTAGTTTTTAAAGATTAGAGTTTTCAATTATATTTTTCATAAGCTGGGCAGATGCTTTAAAAGTTCTAAGCTCTTCAGCACTAAGTTTTACCTCAATAGGTCTCACAAGACCTGTCTTACCGACTATGCTTGGCACACCTATGTAAATATCTTCTTCACCGAACTCTCCTTCAAGTAAAGTAGAAACTGTTAGAAGTGACTTCTCATCTCTTATAATAGCCTCACATATTCTTCTTACTGCTACGGAAATCCCATAATTTGTATATCCCTTAGTATTTATCATCTCATTAGCCGCATTCTTTACGCCAAGAGGTATATACTCTTTGAATGCGAAGTCGCATTTTTCTTTTTTCACTATCTTGCAATAATCATCAATATTCATGCCCGCAATATTAGTAAGAGACCAAGCAACAATTTCAGAGTCTCCATGTTCTCCAATTATATATCCATGGATACTTCTCGCATCTATATTGAAATATTCAGCAAGGGCAGATCGCAGCCTTGAAGTATCTAAAACTGTTCCAGAACCAATGACTCTTTCTTTTGGAAAACCAGATATCTTGTATGTTATGTAAGACAAAATATCTACAGGATTAGAGACAACTAAAATTATAGAATTAGGGCTGTACTCAACTATCTTTGGAACTATAGCTTTAAATATTGAAACATTTTTATTAACAAGATCAAGTCTTGTTTCTCCTGGTTTTTGAGCTGCACCCGCAGTTATTATAACAATATCGGAATCCAATGTATCTTTATAGTCACCTGCAACTATATTTACCGGTTTTACAAATGCTGCGCCATGCGATATATCCATAGACTCTCCAAGAGCCTTATCTTTATCTAAATCAACAATGACAATTTCTTCAGCAAGGCCTGCTAGCATAAGAGTATAAGCAATAGCTGATCCTACATAACCTGCTCCAATAACTGAAATTTTTACATTTTTAGTTTTCATATAAGCCCTCCATTTCCTTTATTTCATCATACAATAATTATATGAACTTATTTTAAAATAACTATTGTTTTTCTAATTTATGTTAATATATACTTGTAAGGAATTCTTAAGGAGGATTACTATGGATATTGATATAATCGGTTTTCCTGTTTATTATGGATCTAGTTTTCGCGGTGTAGAAAATGGTCCAAATAAACTTAGAGAATCAGGTTTAATAGAAATTTTCGAACAAAAATCATTAAAAGTTCATGATAAAGGAAATATAAAAGTAAACAAAATAGATGAAAATTTAAATAAAAATCCACATATTCATATGAAACATAAAGAAGAAGTCTTTGATGCTTCTAAAAAACTTTCCAGTAAGGTTTATAAGTCGATTAAAAAAAAGAGACTACCCTTTGTGGTAGGTGGTGACCACTCTCTTGCTATAGGGTCTATTGCAGGGGTTAGCAGGGCCTTAGGAGAGGATGTAGCTGTAATCTGGATAGATGCTCACTCTGATATAAATACCCCTGAAACATCACCTTCTGGCAATATTCACGGGATGCCTCTTGCAGTATCTCTTGGAATTGGAGATCACGATTTAATCAATATTAATAATATAGCTCCCAAAATCAAATCTGAAAATATATATATCCTCGGACTTAGGAGCATTGACCCTGGGGAAAAAACTATTTTAAATAAATTAAATATTAAATCTTGGACAAGTGAGACTATTCATAGAAGAGGAATGGGAGCTGTAATATCAGAGCTTTTAAGCGACCTTTCTTCTAAGGATATAAAATCTATCCATATTTCCTATGATATAGATTCCCTTGATAAATCTATAGTACCTGGAACTGGGACTCCTGTTGATAGTGGTCTATTTTTGGATGAAAGTAGCAATTTGATAAAAGCCATTATAAAAACAGGTCTTGTTAAAAGTATAGACTTCGCTGAATATAATCCAGATTTAGACATAGATAATATTACTTTAAATTCTATAAAAGCTATTCTAAATGTTTTTGCTACCGAAATTTCACGTTTAAATCTTTAACATTTTTGCTTGGCTTGATCTTAGGAGCTTTTAATAGTAATTATTATCAATTTAACTTGAAACTATTCCTTCGTTAACCTATAATTTAGATAGATTAATTTTTTTAGTCAAATATGAAAATAGGAGGAAATTAATATGAAAAATTATATATGTACAGTTTGTGGATACGTATACGAACCTGCTCTAGGCGATCCAGATAATGGAGTTGAACCAGGAACAAGTTTTGACGATATTCCAGATGATTGGGTTTGTCCACTATGCGGAGTAGGCAAAGATTTATTTGAGGTAGAAGACTAAATATTAGCTTTATAGATTAATTAAAACTAATATTTATACTAATAAAATAATCCCTTTAAACTTTAATTAGTTTAAAGGGATTATTTGTTTATATATTTATATCAATTATTATTTTAATTTAAGCTTTATTGATAATGAAGCTTTCCTTTTCCTCTTCGTCTTTGAAAAAGTCCTCACCAAGTTCTTCTAGTAAAATTTCAGTTAGCTCCTGGGTCTTTTCTCTACTCATAGGATCTACGCCTTCAAGTTTATATTTTATATTCATAGTTTCATACTTATTCTCACCAAGAGTATGGTAAGGTAAAAGTTCAACTTTTTCTACATTTCTATATGTTTTAATCTTTTTAGCTAATGACTTTATATGCTCCTTTGTATCTGTTATACCTGGAACTACAACGTGTCTCACCCAAAGAGGTGTATTTGTTTTTAAAACTTCATCTAAAAACTTATTAGCTTCGTTATCTTTCTGTCCAGTTACAAATAGGTACTGCTTAGAGTCTTCATGTTTTAAATCAAATATAACAAGGTCTGTATATCTTAATATTTCATCATAGTCTCCAAAGCCATGTCCTGATGTATCTAAAGTTGTATGAATACCATTTGCTTTTGAAAGCTTTAAGCAATCAACTAAAAACTCTGGTTGTAGTAAAGGCTCTCCACCTGAGAAAGTAACTCCACCACCTGATTTTGAAAAATAAGGTTTATACCTTTTAACTTTTTTTATTAGGTCTGAAGATTCTACTAAGTCTCCTCCACCCATTTGCCAAGTATCTGGGTTATGGCAATAAAGACATCTAAGTTTGCAACCTTGCAGAAATACAACTGTTCTTATTCCAGGTCCATCAACAAGACCCATACTTTCAATTGAATGAATTCTTCCTTTCAAATCTCTCACCTCTTAATTTATTTGTTTTGTTATAATTTAATTACATAGTTTCGTGGAATGTTCTTGATATAACTTCCATTTGTTGGTCTTTTGATAACCTATTGAAATTAACTGCATATCCTGAAACTCTAATTGTTAGTGTTGGATACTTTTCTGGATTTTCCATTGCATCTTCAAGTTTTTCTCTATTTAGCACATTAACATTTAGATGATGTCCGTCTTGTACAAAATATCCATCAAGAACTGCAGATAAATTATTTATTCTTTCTTGTTCATCTTTACCTAAAGCATCAGGTACTACTGAGAAAGTATTTGATACACCATCTTCACATACATCACAGTATGGGATTTTAGCTACTGAATTAAGTGATGCTAAAGCTCCTTCTATATCTCTACCGTGCATTGGGTTTGCTCCTGGTGCAAATGCTTCTCCTGCTTTTCTTCCATCAGGTGTTGAACCAGTCTTTTTACCATATACTACATTAGATGTAATAGTTAATACTGAAAGTGTGTGCTTTGATTCTCTGTAAGCCTCATGTTTTTTAAGTTCATTTGAGAATCTCTCAACAAGTTCAACTGCAATATCATCAACTTTATCATCGTCATTTCCGTATTTAGGGAAATCACCTTCAATTATAAAGTCTTTTGTTATTCCATTCTCATCTCTTTTAACTTTAACATCAGCATATTTTATAGCTGATAGTGAGTCTGCTGCAACACTTAGTCCTGCAACTCCAAAAGCCATAAGTCTTTCAACTTCAGAGTCGTGAAGACCCATTTGTCCAGCTTCGTATGCATACTTATCATGCATATAATGAATTATGTTCATTGTGTCTACATAAAGCTCTGCAACATATTCAAGTACTTTATTGTAATTTTCAACTACATCTTCGTAAACTAACTTATCTCCATCTAACTCTTTTAAATCTTTGATAACAACTTTTCCTGATTCTTCATCCCTACCACCATTTAAAGCATAAAGTAAAGATTTACCAAGGTTACATCTTGCTCCAAAGAACTGCATCTGTTTTCCTACTTCCATTGCAGATACGCAGCAAGCAATTGCATAGTCGTCTCCATATGATTTTCTCATTAAATCGTCATTCTCATATTGGATAGAATCTGTTTCTATAGACATTTCAGCACAGAACTTTTTAAAGTTCTCTGGAAGATCTTGTGACCATAAAATTGTCATATTTGGCTCTGGAGCTGTTCCTAAGTTAATTAATGTGTGTAAGAATCTAAATGAATTTTTAGTAACCAGCGGTCTACCGTCCAGTCCTACTCCACCTATTACTTCTGTTACCCACGTTGGATCTCCTGCAAATAAATCATCATAGTCAGGAGTTCTAAGGTGTCTTACTAGTCTTAACTTAATAACAAACTGATCTATTATCTCTTGAGCTTCTTTTTCTGTAATAACATTATTATCTATATCTCTTTGTATGTATATATCAAGGAATGTACTTGTTCTTCCAAGAGACATAGCAGCTCCATTATTTTCCTTTACAGCAGCTAAGTATGCAAAATAAACAAATTGTACAGCTTCTACAGCATTTTTAGCTGGTTGTGAAATATCAAAACCATATTTATTAGCCATCTCTTTCATTTCAGAAAGGGCAACTATTTGCTCATTAATTTCTTCTCTTAACCTTATTGTTTTTTCATTCATTGGTCCATTTATATTTAAAAGATCTTCTTTTTTAACTTCAATAAGTTTATCTATTCCATATAATGCTACTCTTCTATAGTCTCCTATTATTCTTCCTCTACCATAAGCATCAGGAAGTCCTGTAATAAGTCCTGAGCTTCTTGCAGCTCTCATTTCTGGAGTATAAGCATCGAATACACCTTCATTATGTGTTTTTCTATATTTCGGGAATTCTTTCATTATTGAATCTGAAGCTTTAAAACCATAAGCATCGAGAGATTGCTCTACCATTCTAAATCCACCATAAGGATTTATAATTCTTTTAAGTGGAGCATCAGTTTGAAGTCCTACTATAGTTTCATTATCCTTGTCAATATATCCTGCTTCAAAATTATTTATTCCTGCAACAGCATTTCTTTCTATATCAAGTACACCCTTTTTAATTTCTTCTAATATAAGTGAACTTGATTTTTCCCATACAGCTTTTGTTTTATCTGTAATGCCTTCTAAAAACTCTGCATCACCTTCATATAATGTAAAGTTCTTTTGTATAAAGTCTCTAACATCTATTTCATTGTTCCAGTTTCCTTCTTTAAATCCATTCCATGCCTTTTGCATTTCATAACCTCCAAATTTATATTTTATAACAAAGCAGCTTTTAACTAGCTATCTGTTTTTCTTTCAATTTCATTATACTACAGATTATATTGTTTGTTAAGTGTAAAATTATTGCACCAGTGAAAATTATATTCGTTATTCTATTGACTTTTTCAAAAACTATGATTCAGAATGTACATAAAACAGTTATACCCTTATTTTAGTACAGTTTTATGGATTTTTTATCTTTATCTCACCAGTTGTTTGATAAATAGTAACAGTTTTTATATAAATATATTTTTAAATAGTACACTGTTTTTTTATTTATTATGTAGAATGTCTATATAATTACAATATTTATAGTTAAATGATTATCTATCTGAGGCCTAATTAAATTATAAAAAGCACTATAAAACATTAAAGTATAAACTTTTAAATAAAATGTATAATACAGTTTAAGGACAATACTAGTACAGTTATAGGTTTTTAAAAGGATTACTGTTTGTATTCTGTGTTAATTTTAAGATTGTAAATTATTTTTTTGCAATAAAAAACAGCCTTTCGGCTGCATTTTAGCACTAAAAGTGCTCAAAAGTTATTTGACCTAGTATTTGACCCCACACTCGCCTGCTGGAGTTTTCGCTACCCGGACTTAACCTCTCACTACTAACACTCTCATTTTATTGGCAGGACTGACATCTAAGCCGCACCATGCTCACCAGGATCTTTGCCTGACTTACGTGGATCCTTTTGCCTGCGACTGGCTTGGACTATCGGATATTATCCGAGCAACTACAAACATAACTTTCAAGTACCTATTATAACTAAATTTTAAAAAATTAGCAAGCTTAATTTTTTCTTTCATATTCATAAACTAAGACCCACTAGTAAATTATTTTCATATTAACTTTAAAGGTAGAATATTATTTATCATTCTTCTTTAAAGTATGTTTTATAATATCTTTAATTGCCATAACACCAAAACCACTAAATAGTCCTAAAACAAAAAGTTTCATATTATTTTCCTTTCTAAAAAAGCACTATATTCTATAAATAAAAATCTTTAACTAGGTAATTTTAAAACTAAAGCTTCTTATTTGATGCAATTTCACTTTTAATTTAAATCTTTTTCTCAACTGTAGAGTTTCTACCTATTAAATAACCCGTTAGTGAAAAAATAATAAAGCAAAAATCTTCAATACTTAGTCCAATATAATAATATATTCTAGGAATATCTCTTAATGACAAGTACAGCCTTCCATGAGTCCTTTCAAATGTACCGGAATATAATCTTATAGCTAGGGGCAAGGATCCATTTGTTATGGTATATATACTATTCCACCGCCCATAAAATATAATAGTGAAGTGAAGTAATAAAACTGAACCATAAAACACTATCAATTCTCTTTTTTTAATCTCTTTATGTTTTTTGCCATAGTTTTTAAAAAGAAAAAAAGATAAAATCGAAAAACAAATATAAAAAACCACTATTTCAGCTATTGAAGAAAACACTGTAGGCCCCTGGACAGTTATCTTTAGTAATTTGAAGATTAAGGATAAAAATGAAACTCCAAGAATAGCAAATAAGCTAGATATTAGATAATACAGTATAAAAATAATCCATTTTTTTATAAATTTCATTACTATACCACCTTAAGAGATGTTTTCATATTCAAAATATTGTTAATTAATTTAAAACAAATCAATTGAAAATAATTTAATAACCGCAAAATATTCCCTTAGATATCCTTTCACTTTTGTAGTTGGCGGAGTATTTGCGGGAAGTCCATAGGCCTTCATTCCTAATCTCTTTGCTATTATTTTCGACCTGAAAACATGATATCCATTAGTTACTATTAGAATTTTTATTTCATCCCTACTGTCATTTTCTCTTATTTTATCCAAACTAAATTCCAAATTTTCAATAGTACTGGTTGATTTATCTTCTATTATTATCCTGTCTTTTGGAATTTCTTTTTTTAATAAATATTGGCTCATTGCATATCCTTCAGAGACATCTTCTCCTGGTCCTTGTCCGCCTGAAACTATTATTTTCGGATCCTTATGATCCTCTAAATAACTAACAGCACTTTTTAAGCGCTCTACTAGAGATGGAGAAGGAGTCTTCCCATATAGCCTTGCTCCGAGTACTATAATATAGTCTACCTCTTCCTCAACTACTTTCTTAGCCTCTTTCAAGATGAATCCCTGAACAATTATAAAAGATACAATAAATAACAAAAAAATAATTAGCCCTATCTTGTATATATATTTCTTCATAGTTTTCTCCGATTAGGCAAATACTTTGCCTTTTATTTTCTAAGATGATCAGTATTAATATAAGACAGCTAATTTTGTTATTTACATTTAAACTGTTAAATTGTTTTCATATCTCAGCTTTTATAAAAGTTAAATATCCTACCTTAATTTCCTTTTCCTCCAAGATCTCTATACACCTTTGAATAGTAGAACCAGTAATATAAATATCATCTATAATTAAAATATTCCTGTTTTTATATCTTTTTATATCTATTTTTGAATTTATTTTTATATTTTTAGCCCTTTCATTTCGTTCAAACTTATCTAAATTTTTTTGATCTTTTTTTGATCTTTTAAATAAAGCCTTAATTAAAGGAACTGACAATTTTCTTGATACAGATCTTGCCAGCTCATAAGTATGATCAATCCCTGATTTATTCATTGAAGATTTGAGGGAAGGTGGATAGGCTATAAAATCAAATTGCTTTATAAAATCTTCGTTAGCTAAAATTATTCTCCAAACTATCTCATCCAAGGAGTTAAAACTAGCTTTTACTTTAAAATTATTTACAAGCTTTAAGGCACTTCCTTCGTCTTTGTAAAGAGACACACCCTTTAATTTTTCTTTATTTATAAATTTGTAGTCAACTTTAATAAAATTAAGGCTACAGGGGGTGCATATTCCTTCACTAAACTCGCTACACACGGGACATTTTAGCTTAGGAAAAAGTAAATTTTTAATCACTTCCAAATTCTGAATCCCAAATGACCCTATTATAGTATCTAGAGATATCCTGAGCTTTTTTAACATCTAAGCTTGGTGTTTTGCAAAGTAATAAAAGCTCTCCATTAATATCGTTTATAAAACCTGTTCTAAGGGCTAAAAATATAAGTTTTCTGTAATCATATTTTTCTGAATCCGCACCTGCAAGTATTATTTCAAAATTAACTTTTATATCTAAAAGCTCTCTAATAGTTGAAGCGATGAAAATATAAGGTTTTTCCTCTGTATAAGCATATCTTTTAATTTCATCCATATCCATATTATCAATGTCCACTATTATGTCTTCATACTTTTCATTTATACTCAATAAAAATTCTATTATATTGTTTTTATTTTCATTGTTTTGTGTAATATATAAAATTTTTCGATTTTCAGATATAAACCAAAGTAAATAATCATATATGAAGTTTGGTACAGCCTCATGTATATTAACTCTTGTTTCTATGACTCTTGGTTCAGTAATAAATCCACTTCTACCTTTTAGAGGTATTTCAATTACCTCAGTTTCGTTAAATATAGGTTCTATAGAATATGCTACTGTTTTTGTGCATTTATTATAAAGATAACCTACAAGATTTTGAGCCTCTAGTTTCGTATGCTCTGGAAATGAATTCACATCATCATAAACAAGTAAATCATATTCCTTTTTAATTTTTATGCCTTCATTAAAATTAATTAAATGAATTCCGAAATCAAAATCTTCTTTTTCATATATATAATCAAGTTCAAGTTCTTTTAGTCTTAAGGATATTAAAGCACTTTCTTTTGTTTCGCCTGTAACATAAAGCACTCTACCTTTCTCCATTATTGTCTTAATTACTAAGTTTTCAACTGGCTCTATTCCTCTATAAGGTACCGTTACCATGTTAATTTCTTTTTTTTCAGTATAATAATAAAAATCCTGCACTTTACTAGTTTTGAGTAAACTCATGTTTAATCACCTTCCATTATTATATTTTCATTTATTATATTTTGGATTCTAAACTTTAAGGACGTATATCTCTCAAATGTTCTTGTATTTGAAATCATATAGCTAAGGGCTCTTTTTGAACCAACAAGTACAAGTAGCTCTTTTGCTCTTGTAACAGCCGTATAAATAAGATTTCTACTCATCAGCAGTGGTGGTCCCATAAAAACCGGAATTATTACAACTTTAAATTCACTACCTTGGCTTTTATGTATAGTTATCGCATAAGCAAGCTCAAGTTCATCTAAATCACTTGACTCAAATTTTACAAGTTTATCTTCATCAAAAACAATTTCTACAGTTTCTTCCTCATCATCAATTTTAGTTACATATCCAATGTCTCCGTTAAATATTCCTTCTCCCTTAGAATCTTTTCCAGCAGTCCCATCTATTTTAGTCCATTTAATCATATAGTTATTTTTAGTTTGCATTACCTTATCCCCAACTTTAAATTCGGTAAAATCATAAGTCTTGGTGTTTTTATTTAAAACTTTTTGAAGTATCATATTTAAATTATAAACTCCTAGATCTCCTCTTCTCATTGGGGTCAGTATTTGAAAATCTTTAGTTTTATCCCAGGCTTCATTGTACTTAGGAAGCCTTTCATTAACAAGCTCAATAGTCTTATTTAAAGAGTCAAGTGCATCATTTCCATTTATAAAAAAGAAATCACTTTCTTTCATGTTTAAGTATGGCATCTCTCCTGTGTTTATTCTATGAGCATTTTCTGTTATATATGACTCTTTTCCTTGCCTATATATATAACTAAGAGATACAACCTTAAAGGCTTCACTTTTTATTAAATCTTCAAGGACCCTTCCAGAGCCCACACTTGGAAGCTGATCAGCATCTCCAACTAATATAAGTCTAGCCTTAGGTTTGATTGACCTAAGAAGATTATCCATTAGCATAACATCTAGCATAGAAGCTTCATCTATTATAACTACATCTGCAGTAAGTCCTTTTTCCTCATCATCTAAATATATATCAATGTCATCATCTGAAATTCCAAGATCTAGCATTCTATGTATTGTAGTTGCTTCTCTACCTGTTGATTCTGTCATACGTTTTGCAGCTCTTCCTGTTGGAGCCCCCATAACTACAACTTGATTTGATTTTTCAAATAAAGATAGGATGCATTTAATTATTGTCGTTTTTCCAGTTCCCGGTCCTCCTGTTATTATAAGAACCCCATTGGTTACTGCTCCTTTTATAGCTTCTTTTTGAGTTTTATGAAATTTTATATTATTAAGCTTTTCAAATTCTAAAATATGTTCTCCAATATCTATATCTATATTATCTATTTTTTCAAATAGCTTTGTTACCATATGTTTTGTTATAGATACCTCACTGTATAAAAATGGTAAAGTAAAGACTCCCTCTACTCCGTCTATATTTTCTATTACAAGCTTATTAGTCATTACAGAGTGTAAAAGATTATCCTCTACAATCTCACGGCCTACTTCTAAAACGTCTATAACTTTTGTAATAAGTAAACCTTTTGGAATATAAGTACTACCCTGAGAACAAAACTCATTTATTACATGTTTAATTCCACTTTGTATCCTAAAAGGAGAATCTTTTTCAATTCCTAAATTCATAGCTATTTTATCTGCAGTTTTAAAACCTATATTCCTAACCTCTTCAGATAATACATAGGGATTTTCCTTTACTTTTGCTATAGAGTCATTTCCAAACACTTTGTATATTTTTAGGGCCTGCTTTGGAGTAACCCCATATCCTTGAAGAAAAATCATAATATTTTTAACTTCTCTTCCTTTATTATAAGACTCTATAATAATTTCTACTTTCTTTTTTCCAATCCCATTTATCTCTCTAAGCCTTTCTGGAGACTTTTCTATAATGTCAAAAACTTCTACCCCAAATTTATCAACTAATTTTTTAGCAGTCACCGGACCTATGCCTGAAACCACACCTGAAGATAAATATCTTTCAATACCTTTTTCTGTATTTGGTATTATTTCTTCGTAGTTTTCACATCTAAACTGTTTACCAAATTTCTCATGAACTACCCAGTCTCCCTCTAGGATATAGGTTTGACCAATCGACAAAAAGGGAAAGGTGCCTAATGCAATATGAGATTCATTTTCGTCTTCAATTTTAAATATAGTAAAAGAGTTTTCTTCACTTTCAAAAATAATATCTCTAACTACACCCTCTAATTTCTCCATTTATTTATCATCCTTTATTGTTAAATAATTATGTTATATATATTCATTTTAATGTATTCAACTTTACTATACAAGAATTTACCCCCTTTACTCATATTATAATAGGGAATTCTTTTTTTATACATTGATTTTTGCTTATAGTTTACCTTATAATCAGCTTAAATGGTTACAATTTAAAGAGAGGAAGTATAATATGATTTTTAAAAATTTTAACTTAATATTTCTTGATAAAGTAGAGCTTGGAAGCATTAAAATAGAAAAAGGAAAAATCACAGAAATTAACCCTGCCCAATATAAGGATCACAATGTCATAGATGGAGAAGGCAAATACCTGTCTCCTGGTTTTATAGATATACATATCCACGGCGCAGGAAATAAAGATACTATGGATGGAAATTTTAATTCTTTAAATACCATATCAAAAACTATAGCTAATTATGGCACTACAACATTTCTCCCAACAACTATGACTCAAAGTATTGAGTCTATCAATAAAGCAGTGGCTGCTTGTAAAGATGCTAAGGGTAAGGTAGAAGGAGCCCATATTGGAGGAGTGCATCTTGAAGGACCCTTTATAAGTCCTTATGCTCTTGGAGCGCAAAACCCTAACTTTTTATTAAAACCTAGTATAAAAAATTTTGAGAAAACAGTTGGCGAAAATATTTCCCTTATAAAGAATGTAACTATAGCTCCTGAGCTTGAAGGTGTAAAAGAACTTGTTCCATATCTTAGAAAACATAATATAAATGTATCTATGGGGCATACAAAGGCAAGATATAAAGAGGCAATGGAAGGAATTAAACTTGGATTTAATCACTCCACTCATCTTTTCAACGCTATGACTCCCTTTAGTCATAGAGAGCCTGGAGTTGTAGGAGCTATATTTGATTCAGATATTACAACTGAAACAATATCCGATGGGATACATATAAGCTATCCAGCCCTTAGAATTGCTTGCAAACAGAAATCTTCGGATAAAATGGTTCTTGTTAGCGATGCAATGATGGCATGTGGAATGCCAGAGGGTGATTATCGTTTAGGTGGACAAAAGGTAGTTTATAAAAATGACCAAGTACGCCTTGCCACTGGTGCCCTTGCTGGCTCTATACTAACAATAGATAAGGCTGTAAGAAATGTTTTTAAAAATACAGATCTCGCTTTACATGAAGTGATAAAAATGGCGACTTATAATGGAGCAAAATTTTTAGGATTAGAAAAGAAGAAAGGAAAGATTGAAGCTTTCTACGATGCTGATCTTATTATTTTAAATAAAGATTTAAACGTTGAAGGAGTTTACATAAAAGGAAAAAAATTCAAATAGTAGCAAAGCCAAGATCTTTATCAATTTTTTATTTTTGATATATCTTGGTTTTTTTATAAATTACTTTTTTCGCTATCTTTTTTATTAAATATTAAGGAGTCAAGTATGAAAATAATAGATTTAAGTAAGACAATTAAAAATGATATGGAAATTTATCCAGGAGATCCTAAGGTAGAAATTAAAAAACATAGTTCAATAAGTAGCCATGGATATAGCACAATGAAAATAACTATAGGAACTCATACTGGCACCCACGTTGATTCTTTTAATCATATGCACAAAAATGAAAAGTCTATCGATGAAATTGACCTAAGTCGCTTTTTCGGAAAATCCAGAGTTTTATCTAAAAGTGATAATTTTCCGGAATGCATTGGACTCTTTTTTATTGAAGAAATCTCTGTAGACTTTTTAGAAAAATTACTAAAATCCAATCCGAAATTTGTAGGCGGTAATATTACAGAAGGCCTTGAAAAAGAGCTGCTTAGAAACAATATAATCACTTATACAGACCTAATTAACCTTGATTTACTAGGAGCTAATGATTTTGTTTTTTATGGTTTCCCTTTAAAGATAAAAGACGGCGATGGATCTCCTGTTAGAGCCCTTGCAATAACTTAAAAAATTCATATCTTAATATTTTATAAAATGTTACCGTAGTTTAATCTTTAAAAGCTCAAAAACATTATAATGAAATTAATCAAATTTAATTGTAAAAGGAGGATGTTATGAAAATATCTCAAACAATCAAGAAAAACTTTTTAAGTATTAAGGAAAGTAATAAAAAATATCCTATAACTATATTAATTTCATTTATTAATTTTATTCTCTTAATTTATTACAATGAGAACATGAATAATATGAATAACAATTTAGAACATATACTTGGATACATTAAAGTATTATTTATACTAATACCTCTTAGCGTCTTTATTTCAAATGTTTTTAAAAAATATAATAAAA
>LFRM01336365.1_pt1 | contig 24008 bp, 24 predicted proteins | sample 618341 | NCBI WGS metagenome assembly LFRM01 (sample SAMN03654438, study PRJNA283298) | anaerobic digester metagenome | isolation source: pool of bioreactors CSTR01a, CSTR02a, and CSTR03a thermophilic anaerobic... | place: Denmark: Kgs. Lyngby | collected 2014-05-21 | reverse complement strand
TCAAATCATCATGCCCCTTACGTCTTGGGCTACACACGTGCTACAATGGCTATTACAAAGAGTTGCGAAGTGGTAACACGGAGCCAATCTCAAAAAAATAGTCCCAGTTCGGATTGTGGGCTGCAACCCGCCCACATGAAGTCGGAGTTGCTAGTAATCCCGAATCAGCATGTCGGGGTGAATGCGTTCCCGGGTCTTGTACACACCGCCCGTCACGCCATGGGAGTTGGGAGTACCCGAAGTCGGTGAGCTAACCGCAAGGAGGCAACCGCCGAAGGTAAAACCAATGACTGGGGTGAAGTCGTAACAAGGTAGCAGTATCGGAAGGTGCGGCTGGATCACCTCCTTTTAAGGAGTAAGGCAACAACCTTACGACTAAGTCGAGGTCGGACAAAAAGTCCGATCACTCTAACAGGTAACGCTGAGAGTATAAACCCAAAACAAGGATTTTTCCTTGCTTGTCTGTTTGGTTAAGGATAATAAAAAACCGCCTTTTGGGCGGTTTTTGATTTTTATTATGTAAAATTTAGCGTAAATTGCGATATTCGCTTGGCGTAACCCCGGTAAGCTTCTTAAAATTTTTGATAAAATATCCGCAGTCCTCAAACCCCGATTCATAAGCGATATCGATTATGGGCTTATCGCTTTTTGAAAGCAACATTTTGGCTTTGTTTATTCTCAAACCGTTGACATAAGCCGAAAGATTTACGTTCATGATTTTTTTGAATAATTTGCTGAAATAGCTGGGGCTTATATCGCATAGTGAAGCCAAATGGTCCAGGCGTATGGTTTTGGTGAAATTTTCGTTTATATAATCTATGGCGTTTTTTATGACAGAAAGCTTTTTGTCCGAAGGCAAGCTGAAACTTTGGTCTTCGTCCAAAGCGCAATTAGCCAGCTTGTCGGACGCTTCTTTTATGACATAGTTATATAAATAAAAAATCATATCGGACAAGGCCTTTATCCTTTTAATGGACATGGAAGGCAAAGAACGATAAAGGCTTAAAAAAGCGCCCTTCAAAGAAGCTTCGTTTTTCGCGTCGGTTACCCTTTCGAGAGGATATTCGTCGGACAGCCTTATTTGCCCTGCCATAACCGAGCCCACATAATTGTTTTGCAAAAATATTGGAATGGCAAAATCCACAATTCCCATGTGGCAAAGATATATGTAAGGCCTGCTTAATCTGGCGGCTTCAAGCCCCCCTCTTGAATCGCATTTTTCGCATTGTTGCTTCAAATGGGGATCTTGTCTTACGCGTTTGCAAAATTGGCTGCAGCCGCTGTGGGCCGAAACCGGTCTTCCCGTAACATCCACCGTAATCATAGCCACGTCGGCGGCAAAAGAAACCTTGTCTTGCAATTTTTGCAAGGAGCCCACTTCAAATAATTTTTTTAGCAAATCGCTGCTTGAAGACATTTTATCGCCCAATCCGTTTTATTATTTTTTTACTTTAAGAAAGACCTTTAATGTATAGGTTTTGTGTGAGAATAATATACTATTTGCATGCTTAGGTGTCAAGCCAAAACATCATAAAATACGCATAAAAAAGCTAATTTTAGGTGTTTTTGCGCAGGCACTACAAAATGTTACAACAAAATTTTACCACAAATAAACAACTTTGTCCAATGATTTTTTATTTTCATTAGTTTATAATAAAAGGTACATAAAAAATAAGAAAAAGGAGTAGTTATTTTATGAGAAAAGCATTTATATGTCCCACAAAATACGTTCAAGGCGAAGATGAAATATTAAATTTAGGATATTTTGTCCAAACATTCGGCAAATCCGCGCTGCTTATCGCGCATAAAGACGATGTGGCTCGCGTATCCGACAAACTCAACGCTACCGCAAAAAAATACGGCGTTACTTTTGTGGAAAGCGCATTCGGCGGCGAATGCTCCAGAGAAGAGATTGCAAGGCTTCAAGAAGTGGCCAAAAATAATAAGTGCGATTGTACCATCGGTCTTGGCGGCGGCAAAGCCATAGACACCGCCAAATGCGTGGCTCAAGGCGAACCTCTTATTATAGTTCCTACCATTGCCGCCACGGACGCGCCCACCAGCCATTCGGCGGTTATGTACAGACCGGACGGATCGTTTGACGATTACGCGTATTTCAAAAACAGCCCCAGCGTTGTTCTTGTGGACACCACGGTTATAGCAAAAGCGCCCACAAGATTTTTGGTGGCGGGAATGGGAGACGCTTTGTCCACATATTTTGAAGCAAGAGCCACTCAAAATTCCTTCAGCAATGTAAACGCCGGTCTTCCCTGCGGCTTCAGAGAAGGCTTTACCGGTCCCGCAAAAGGAACAAAAACGGCTATGGCGCTTGCCACCCTTTGCTATCAAACCCTTCTTGAGCAAGGCGTAAAGGCTAAAGCTGCATGCGACGCCAATGTTGTAACCCCCGCTTTGGAAGAAGTTGTGGAAGCCAACATTCTGCTTTCCGGACTTGGTTTTGAGAGCGGCGGCCTTGCCGCGGCGCACGCCATCCATGACGGCTTGACCGTGCTTGAAGGAACGCATAAAATGTATCATGGCGAAAAAGTTGCTTTCGGAACATTGGTGCAATTGGTGCTGGAAAACGCGCCCGAAGAAGAAATTAACGAAGTTCTTAATTTCTGCTTAAGCGTGGGATTACCCGTATGCCTTGAGGATATAGGCGTGGACAGCATCACCCCCGAAGAGCTCAAAGCGGTTGCGGAAAAAGCGTGCATACCCGAAGAATCCATTCATTCCATGCCTTTCCCCGTAACTCCCGATATGGTTGAAGCGGCGATATTGGTAGCCGACAGAATAGGCAGAGAAGCTAAGGAATGCTGTTGCTGCTAAGAGATTAAAAGAGCGAGGAACCAAAATTAAATATTTTGGTTCCCAAATTTTTATAAAGGAGCTGTGTGGAATATGAAAAAAATAATTAATTCACCCGAAACCGTAGTTATAGAGATGTGCAAAGGATTAATAAAAGCTCATCCCGAACTGGATTTTATCGAAAAGTTTAAGGTAGTCAAAAAGAAAGAAATTAACAAAAAAAAGGTAAGCCTTATTTCCGGCGGCGGCAGCGGACATGAACCCGCTCATGCCGGTTTTGTAGGAAAAGGAATGCTGGACGCGGCGGTATGCGGAGATGTTTTCGCTTCGCCTTCCATAAAGCAAGTTTATACCGCCATAACTAAAACCGATTCTCAAAAAGGCACCTTGCTTATTGTTAAAAACTATTCCGGAGACTGCATGAATTTCAATGAAGCGGCCGAGCTTGCGAGAGAAGACGATATAGAAGTGGACGCCGTTTATGTCAACGACGACATTGCGGTTACGGACAGCCTTTATACGGTAGGCAGAAGAGGCGTCGCGGGAACGGTTTTTGTGCATAAAATCGCAGGAGCGGCGGCCGAAGAAGGAAGAAGCCTTGCCGAAGTTAAAGCCGTGGCCAACAAAACAATACAAAATGTTCGTTCCATAGGCTTTGCGTTGACTTCGTGCACAGTGCCCGCCAAAGGAACTCCCACGTTTGAAATCGGCGATGACGAAATGGAATACGGCGTGGGCATACATGGAGAACCCGGCAGACAAAGAATGCCTGTGGCCAAAGCGGACGAGCTTGCCGCCAATATGGTAAACCAGATTGATTTGGATATGCCGATATCGGGACAAGAGGTTGCCTTAATGATAAACGGCTTCGGAGGAACGCCTTTGCAAGAGCTTTATTTGTTTAACAATTCGGTGTCCAACGAAGTGGAAAAGAAAGGGGCCAAGATATACAAAACCTTTGTGGGCAACTTTATGACCTCGATTGACATGGCGGGAGCTTCGGTAACCATTCTTAAACTTGACGACGAATTAAAAGCTTTGCTTGATGCCGAAGCCGATACTCCGGCATTTAAGGTATAGGAGGCAAAATGGATAAGATCACATTGAAGGATATGACCGACATAGTAAAGACTATGGCGGACATAATTATCGAAAACGAAGTGCATTTTTGCGAAATGGACAGCGCCGCAGGAGACGGCGACTTCGGAATGAGTCTTGCCAAGGGATTTAAGCAGCTTAAAGCAGAATGGGATGAATTGGATTTTGATGATATCGGCTCTTTCCTGAAAAGCTGCAGCATGGTAATAATGGAACATTGCGGCGGAGCCAGCGGCCCGATATGGGGCTCGGCCTTCAGAGCGGCCGGAAGAGCGGCGGGCGACGTTCAGGAAATAGGAATTGAAGAGCTTGCCGAAATGTATCAAGCCGCCGTTACGGGTATTCAAAAGACGGGAGAAAGATCTTTTGGCAGAGGCGCGCAAGTAGGCGACAAAACGCTGATTGACGCTTTGGTTCCGGCTGCCGACAGCCTTACCGCAAGCGCGGAAGCGGGAGAAGAACTGCTTGCCGCCATGAAGAAAGCGGCCGAAGCGGCGGTGCAAGGAGCCGAAAATACCAAAAAGATAGCCGCCAAAATGGGCAGAGCGGGAACGGTAGGCGACAGAAGCATCGGACATCCCGACGCCGGCGCTTATGGATTGGGCGTTATCTTTTCCGGCATAGTAAAGAGCCTGTCCGAAAAATAAAAAAACATATAGCGACATAAAAAGATGCGCCAAAAAGGCGCGTCTTTTTTATGCCAAACAAATGTTGACGGAAAAGAGAATAAGGCATAATATGTATATATGTTTACTGTAAAAGAGCCCGCAGCGGGCCAGGCTTTAAGCCAAAGGCAAATAAGAGTTTTTGCCATAATTGAACTGTTAATAATGTATTCCGCGGTATATTTGGGCGGATTTATTGAAAAATGGCTTTACGCGTTAATCGGGGCGGTCGGCTTAATGGTGTTGGCAATACCTTTTATGCTTTTGGGAAGCAAAAAGAAAGAAGCCTTTTTTTATGTCAGCGCAATGTTGAACACGCTGGCAACGGCATTATCCATAAATATTTATTATATATATAAGAAAATATCCTTTAATTTTTCACTTGCCGCTATAATTGCCGCAATCGCCGTTATGGTATATCTGATATCGGACATAGCTATAATGAAAACAAAGGGCAAAAAATTAAAAGACGCTTTATTATACATAATGCTGTTTGGTTTAATTGCATGCGCCGCGGCATGGTTTATTGAAGAAAATAAGTTTTTATTCAGCTTTATGTTCTTGTACGGATTTTTTGTTTCGGCGCTTCTGTTTATCGGAAGGGTAAAGACTAAGACAATTAGCGGCAAAAGATTTGCGTTGGCGCATTTTGTTTTATTTTTTGTAATTATCAGCGCGGTTTTAATCGCGGTGAGCGAAGGAGAAATGTCGGGAGAGATAATAGAATATTCTGTCAAGGAAAGCAAAAAGAACAAGCGCCGGAAAAAGCTTTTTTCAAAGTAGAAGCCGTAATTGAAAAATGCGCCCTCTCAGGGTTCGAGTCCCTTATAATTTTGTCAGAACACAATAAAAAACCGCTCATAGAGCGATTTTTTTTGCAATGTGGTGGGCAATAAGGGACTCGAACCCCTGACTTCCTCCATGTGACGGAGGCACTCTACCAGCTGAGTCAATTGCCCTTGCTTTCTATGGGATTTGTAAGAGAGACAATCTCCCTTACAATCGGCTTTGGTGGACAATAAGGGACTCGAACCCCTGGCTTTCTCCACGTCAAGGAGACACTCTACCAGCTGAGTTAATTGTCCGTAAAAGCATAAAATATAATAGCAGAAATTATTGTGTTTGTAAAGACAAATTATTGCTTCCGTCAAGTATTTTTATAAAATCGCGAATGCGCCTAATCGGCATATTTGTTCAGACAAGCTTTTGTTTCATTATTTTGAGTCCAAAGAAGTCCTTTATCCGGAATTAATCAAGATAGGCATAGATTATATAAACGAAAAAACGCGCAATTTAATTAAGATGCCCATAGCGGAAGTTAATAAGCTGAAAAGAAAATAGGTTGTGCTGTCCGTAACCGAAAAGAGAGAGCGGAAAAACCGCGGAGAAAAAAAGCAAGGATTTTTCCTTGCTTTTTTAATGGTTTTCTTCAGCCGCATCCGCGATCTCCTTTGTTTGGTGCACCGTGCCTCTGGGATGCTGGGGCGGAGCGTAAATGGAGTAAAGCTTTATGGGTTTTGCTCCCACGTTAATTAAATTATGATATGTACCTGCGGGAATAAGCACCACATAACCGCTGGACACAGTTGCCTGATAGCTTAAGTTGTCGGGAGACGGCCCCATTTTTACTAAGCCGAAGCCCGCTTCCAGCCGCAAAAATTGATCTAAATTGGAATGAGACTCCAAACCTATTTCTCCGCCCACGGGAATGCTCATTAAAGTAAGCTGTAAATGCTCGCCCGTCCAGAGCGCGGTTCGAAAATTGGGATTTTGCAAGGTCGCTCTTTGAATGTTAACCACAAAAGGACGAGGGCCGAAATCCATAGATTCAAGTTGGGTTGAAAAGTTTCCGAACATTTTCGATTTACCTCTCATATGCTTTATAATGCATAATATGTAGGTTCTTTATATATAGTGAAAAATCGCAAGACAGAAAAAAAGCCCCTTTCTTGAAAGGAGCTTTTCTGATTGGTTAAGGAGGTATTATTTAAGGGGTTATTCTGTTGGGCCCTCTGAATAAATAGGTAACTTCTTTAATGCTGGGCAAATTAAACAGTTTCATCAGCATGCGCGACAAGCCAAATCCCAAACCGCCGTGAGGAGGACAGCCATACCTGAAAAAATCAAGGTAAAACTGTATGGGAGGCAAGGACATGCCCTTTTCGAGAACTTGATTTTTTAGTATTTCGTAGCGGTGTTCTCTTTGAGCGCCTGTGGTAAGCTCCAAACCTTTCCAGAGCAAATCAAAACTCATGGTAAGGTTGGGGTTGTCCTCGTGCCTCATATGATAAAATGGCCTTGCGGTAATGGGATAATCCGTTATGAAGACAAAGTCGCTGTTATATTTTTGTTTGGCGTATTCGCATATAAGCCTTTCGCTTTCGGGGTCCAAATCGCCTTTTTGTTTTTTGGGAACGGGATATCCCATTTCGTTATTCAAAATGTCTATGGCGTCGTAAAGAGCAATTCTGGGGAAAGGGTTTTGGGGGATTTCTATGTCGGCTCCAAAAACCTCTTTAATTTCTTGGCCGTGAATGTCTTTTACTTTTTGAAGGAAGTACCTTATCCATTTTTCTTCTTCATCCATTACTTCATGATGGCTTTTTACCCAGGAAAGCTCCATGTCAATGCTGACAAATTCGGTGGCGTGGCGGGATGTAAAAGAAGGCTCGGCGCGGAAAACGGGGCCTATTTCAAAAACTTTGTCAAAACCCGCTGCCATTGCCATCTGCTTATAAAATTGAGGGGATTGAGCAAGGTAGGCTTTTTTGTCAAAATACTCCAGCCCAAAAAGCTCCGAACCCGATTCGCTGGCATGCCCCATAAGCTTTGGCGAATGCAATTCCACATAGCCGTTGTTTACCCAGTATTCGCGCATGGCCATTTCAGCGGTGGTCTGCACTTGGAAAATCAGCAGCCTGTCGTGTTTGCGCAAATCCAAATATCTCCAGTCCAGCCTATGGTCAAGGCTGACGTCGTCGGTGTTGTCGGCTATCGACAAAGGCAATAACGGTTCGGCGTAATTCTCCACGATTATATCTTCAACATATAGTTCTTTGCCGCCCAGCTTGACGTTGGGCGCGTCCACTACAACGCCGCTGACCGTAATACATGTTTCTAACGAACAAGAGGAAATCAATCTTGTTTTTTCGTCGTCGGCCTTTACGTTGGTAAGCTGAATCTTGCCGGTATGGTCTCTTAAAACAACGAACTGCATTTTTTTCTGGTCTCTGAGAGTTTCCACCCAACCGCATAAAGTTACTTTTTTGTTGATAAATTTATCCGTATCTTTTATTAAAACCCGCTGCATGAGCACCTCTTTTATTATTATGGATTTACAAATAATTATTGATTTTTATAATTATTAACTATATAACAAAGAATATAAGATGTCAAATAAATGGGAAAAGAAATAGATGTTTCAAAAGTCTTGCATTAATTGTCGAAATATTATATAAATAATACGAGGGAATAATTTTTCTTAAAGGGGGAAGAATGAACAGTTTTGCCAACTACATACACAAAAAATTTCGCAAAGGGTGTCAAGAAGTTCTTGAAAGCGCCATAAAGCTGAGGATGTCTTTTGAAGATATTCTGTACATATTGTACTGCTTCAACCAAGCCTTCAAAGCTCCTTTTCTGGACCAAGAGGAATACTGCTTACACGCCAGAACCCGACCTATAGGGGATTTGATGGAAGAATTGTTTGTGGCGCGCGATATTATCGACAGAAAAATGAGCAGGGAGCTGCGGGAGCTGGAGGCGCATCTTTCTGCTTGGAGAGAGGATGCCGGCAATAATAACGCGGTCAATTAATGACGATATTTTCTGCCGCAAACAGTTGACAGATAATTTTTTATAGTTTATTATATTAAAGCATTGTCGCGGGGTAGAGCAGTCCGGTAGCTCGTCGGGCTCATAACCCGGAGGTCGTGTGGTTCAAATCCCACCCCCGCAACCAAAACCGCACATACAAAAGATAAATCCAATGGCGGCGTAGCTCAGTTGGTTAGAGCGGCCGGTTCATACCCGGCAGGTCGTTGGTTCGAATCTGACCGCCGCTACCAAGCTCGGCCCCATGGTCAAGAGGTTAAGACATCGCCCTTTCACGGCGGTAACAGGAGTTCGAATCTCCTTGGGGTCACCAAAAGGGAGCATAGCTCAGCTGGGAGAGCGCTTGCCTTACAAGCAAGATGTCATAGGTTCGAGCCCTATTGTTCCCACCAAAGCCATCAAAAAAAGGTGGCTTTTTTTATTTGCAAAAGAAAGCAAAGAGCAAAACAGCTTACGTTAATTATACGAATATCAAAATCACAGTTTTTTTGTTCCAAAAAAGTTTGGTATTGTGTTTGGTTAAAAAGTATGCTATTGTATATATACAAAATCAGCTAATTTTTTGTAACATTGTTACGGAAGAACTTAAAAAATAGCGGTATTATAGAAGAAAATTAAATTATAAAAAGGAGGAGAGAAATGAGCAAGATTAAATTTTTTAAATGTGAAATTTGCGGGAATACGGTAGGACTGATTGAGGACGCGGGAATTCCCATGGTATGCTGCGGAGAAGAAATGACTTATCTTACGCCCAACACATCGGAAGGAGCTTATGAAAAACATTTACCCGCCGTAACGGTAGATGGCGACAAAATAAGCGTTCAGGTAGGAAGCGTTCCTCATCCCATGGTAAAAGAACATTACATACAATGGATTTATCTTGAAACGCAAAAAGGCGGTCAAAGAAAAAGCTTAAATCCTGAAGAAAAACCGCAGGTGGAGTTTGTTTTAATTGACGATAAGGCGGTGGCGGCTTATGAATATTGCAACTTGCACGGTTTGTGGAAGACGGAAATCAAATAATAAACCGCAAGAAAAGATTTAATCGGAAAAGCCGCTCTTTCTTTATGCCATGGCGCAGATATTTTCGAGAAAACAAATCATTATTATGTATGCTGTTTCAAAAGAAACAGCATTTTTTTTATTAAGCGAGCTTAAGAATGCTCAATGACGCGCTGACCGCGGTTGAAGGAGCGGGATCAAGATTGTTTGCAAGCGTAACGCTGCCGCCGCTTAGATTAACCAGCGTAATCGTTGCGGGAACGGCAAGAGTAATAATCACCGACCCCGTTATCTGAGTGTTGCCGCTTGTGCTTACAAAATTTCGGCTGTGCGCTACGGCGCCGTTTATGGCAATGTCCCATACTCCGCCGTCGCCCGAAGCGGAAGACACTTGGAAATTAATATAATAAGAGCCCGCGTCAAGCAGGATATCGCTGCTTGGAGGAGCAAAAGCGATGGGAGCGGAAGTGGCGGTAGAATTAAACACCACCGGTTGCTCCGGGAGGGCAGCAGCGCCAGCGGAAGAGAGATTGACGCAAGCAGTTTTGATTTCTTAAATCAAAATCCGAAAAGCTCCATCTGCAACCTAATTTTTCATCGAAGTTCATAAAAATTTCTCCTTTTGTGAAATTTGCTCCGTTTAAGCGCCTACTATTTATGGTTTTTCAAAAAAAATGTCAAAGGCGTATTTTTTTTGTTCTGAAAAAAATAACAATCAGACGCTTGACAAGAAAATAACAATATGGTAAGGTTAATTCATAATTATATTGCATACACTGTAATATAAGGAGAACAAATGAACGCGATTACGACTTTGGCAAACATATTGGTAATAGCTCTTCTAAACATTATTGTACTACTCGTAGTGAATAGTGCCGGTACGGTTTTGCCAAATGTTGGTGATTAATTCAAAGAAAAAATAATCGAATAATCCCGACCTACGGCAAAACCGTAGGTCTTTTTTATAAAAAAGGAGGCATTATGAAATCAACCGGCGCGCAAGTGTTGATTAAGACATTAATCGAACAGGGAGTGGATACCGTCTTCGGATATCCGGGCGGCGCAGTCTTGCATATATATGATGAGCTTTATAAGGCCAGCGACAAAATAACCCATTATTTGACGGCGCATGAACAAGGCGCCACTCATGCCGCCGACGGCTACGCCAGAGCAACAGGCAAAACGGGAGTGGTTTTCGCCACTTCGGGGCCGGGCGCAACCAATTTGATAACGGGAATAGCCACCGCTTATCTTGACTCCACCCCTTTGGTCGCCATAACGGGAAACGTGGCCACTTCTTTAATAGGAAAAGACAGTTTTCAGGAAGTGGATATAACGGGCGTTACAATGCCCATAACCAAACATAATTATATTGTCAAAAATGTGGATAGGCTGGCGGATATTGTTAAAGAAGCTTTTGTTATCGCAAATACCGGCAGGCCCGGACCTGTTTTGATAGATATACCCAAAGACATACAAATGGCTGTTACCGAATACAATCCTGCCCCCATAGAAAAGCAAGGAAAGGTATACAATAACGGCAAAGAAGCGTTTATAAAAGCTTTGGACATAATAGAAAAATCCAAAAAGCCGTTTATTTACGCAGGCGGCGGAGTGGTTATTTCCGACGCGTCCGAAGAGTTGGCTTTATTTGCCGAAAGAATTGACGCGCCCATAGGCAGCAGCATGATGGGCTTGAGCGCCATTGATGCGGACAATCCTCGATTTTTGGGTATGACGGGCATGCATGGCAGATTCGCGGCAAGCAAGGTTATGTCAGAGAGCGATTTAATTATCGCCATAGGCACAAGATTTTCGGACAGGGCGACGGGAAATAAAAAAGAGTTTTGCAAAGGACGCAAAATAATTCATATTGATATAGATCCTGCCGAAATAGGCAAAAATGTTCCCGTATATGTATCCTTAATCGGAGACGTGAAAACGATTTTAAGGAAGCTGCTTGAGAGAGTAACCGAGCTTTCAAAACCTGATTGGAGAAAGAAAGTGGAGGAAATAAAGAACTGTCCCGATTCCCATCTTGAGATGGATAAAAGCAGGCTCAATCCTCAAACAATCATTGAAAGCGTCAACAAAATTACCGATAAAGACACCCTTATCGCCACCGACGTGGGACAACATCAAATGTGGACGGCGCAGTATTATAAGTTTGCCAAACCCAGAACATTTATTACTTCGGGAGGCTTGGGCACTATGGGCTTTGGGCTTGGGGCGGCCGTTGGAGCTTGCATAGGAACGGGAAGGAAAACCGTATTGTTTACCAGCGACGGATGCTTCCATATGAATATGAACGAACTTTGCACGGCGGTAACCTATAAATTGCCCATAGTTATCGTGCTGTTCAACAATAACGCTTTAGGTATGGTTCGGCAATGGCAAACGCTGTTTTTTGAGAAAAGATATTCAAATACCACTTTGAACAGAAAAACCAATTATATCGCTCTTGCCGAGGCTTTCGGAGCCAAAGCTAAGAAAATAACCGACATCAACGAGATTGACGACACGCTGAAATGGGCTTTTTCTCAGCAAGGGCCGGTTCTTATAGAAGCTGTTATAGACAGCGATGAAAAAGTTTTGCCAATGATTCCGCCCGGCGGAACAATAAACGATATAATATTGAAGGGGTGAGCGAAATGGAAAAGTTTATTTTATCTTTACTTGTGAGAAATGAAGCCGGCGTATTGACAAGAGTAAGCGGCTTGTTCGCCAGAAGGGCTTTCAACATTGACAGCCTTTCGGTGGGAGAAACCATGGATTCGTCCACATCGAGGATAACCATAACCGCAACGGGCGACGAATACATGCAGGACCAAATATTCAAGCAATTGGAAAAGCTGCATGACGTGCTTGTCATAGAAAAAATGGATTTGGCGAATACGGTCGTAAGAGAACATTTGCTTATAAAAGTGAATGTGGCGCAAGGCTCAAGAAGCGAGATTTTGGAAGCGATAGCCATTTTCCGAGCCAAGGTCATTGACCTTACGCCCACTTCCTTAACGGTGGAAATAACCGGCGACAACTCCAAATGCAACGCTTTTATCGAATATCTTAAGCCTTTTGGCATAGCCGAACTGTGCAGGACGGGAGCGACGGCAATCTCAAGAGGCAACAGAACAATTGAAGGAAAATAAAAAAGGAGAGAAATAAAAATGGCAAAGATTTTTTATGAAAAGGATTGTAACTTAAAAGCGCTTGACGATAAGACCATAGCCATTATTGGTTACGGCAGCCAAGGACACGCGCACGCTTTGAATTTGAAAGACAGCGGCGTAAAAGTGATTGTGGGGCTTTACGAAGGCTCAAAATCGGCGGAGAAAGCCAAGGCGAGAGGACTTACCGTTATGAATACCGCGGACGCCGTAAAAAAAGCCGATTTTGTCATGATGCTTGTCAATGATGAAAAAATGGCGCAAATTTATAAAAAAGACGTGGAACCCAATCTTACAGAGGGAATGACAATAGCCTTCGCGCACGGCTTCAACATTCATTACAAACAGATTATTCCTCCTAAGAATGTGGATGTGGTCATGATCGCCCCCAAGGGCCCCGGTCATACCGTAAGGTCGCAATATCAGGAAGGCAAGGGAGTGCCTTGCTTAGTGGCTATAGAACAGGATTATTCCGGAAAGGCGCTTGAAAAAGCGCTTGCGTATGCCGCAGGCATAGGCGGAGCCAGAGGCGGGGTATTGCTTACAACTTTCAAGGAAGAGACCGAAACCGATCTTTTCGGCGAACAAGCGGTGCTTTGCGGCGGCGTGTCCGCGCTTATAAAGGCGGGGTTTGAAACGCTTGTAAAAGCAGGGTATCAACCCGAAAGCGCTTATTTTGAGTGCCTGCACGAAATGAAGCTTATTATCGATTTGGTGGTGGAAGGCGGATTGTCTTTCATGAGATATTCCATAAGCGACACAGCCGAATACGGCGATTATAAAGTAGGCAATCGAATCATAACCGAAGAGACAAAGAAAGAAATGAAAAAAGTGCTTGCCGAAATCCAAGACGGAAGCTTTGCCAGAGAATGGATTTTGGAAAACCAAGCCGGGCGTCCTTATTTTAACGCAAGAAGAAAAATGGAAAGAGAGCATTTGATAGAAAAAACGGGCGCCGAGCTCAGAGAAAAAATGAGCTGGCAAAAACATGATTATAGGGAATAAAAAATGAATTCGGATAATATCAAAAAAGGCGTGGAAAGAGCGCCGCACCGCTCGTTATTGAAAGCGGGAGGCCTTTCGGACAGGGATATCAACAAGCCCATAATCGGCGTGGTAAATTCCTTTAACGAAATTGTGCCCGGGCACATTCATCTTAATCAAATCGCGCGAGCCGTGAAAGACGGCATATTGTCCGCGGGGGGCACGCCCAGGGAATTTAATACTATCGGAGTGTGCGACGGGCTTGCCATGGCGCATAAAGGAATGAAATATTCCTTATGCACGCGGGAATTAATCGCGGACAGCATTGAATGCATGGTAAACGCGCATTGTTTTGACGGACTGGTCTTTATCCCCAGCTGTGACAAAATTGTGCCCGGCATGTTAATGGCGGCGGTAAGGCTTAATCTGCCCTCCATATTTATATCGGGCGGAGCCATGCTGTCAATCTGCGACGACAAAGGGCAATATCTCGATTACAACAGCGTTTATGAGGGAATAGGAAGCTATAAAGCAGGCAAAATCAGCATGGAACAGCTTGCCGAAATAGAAGATAACGCTTGTCCCACCTGCGGCTCTTGTTCGGGCATGTTTACCGCTAATTCCATGAATTGCCTTTGTGAGGCCATCGGCATAGCTTTGCCCAAAAACGGCACCACGCCCGCCGTTTATTCGGAAAGAATAAGGCTGGCCAAACAGAGCGGCGAAAAAATAATGGAATTGGTGGAGAAGAATATAAGAGCAAGAGATATCATTAATGAAAAGTCCATAATTAACGCGCTTGCCGTGGATATGGCTTTGGGATGCTCCACAAATACGGTATTGCATCTTGCGGCCATAGCCAGTGAAGCGCAAACGCCTTTTGAGTTATCCTTGATAAATGAAATAAGCGGCAAAACGCCTAATTTATGCAAGCTTGCTCCCGCCGGCAAGCATCATGTGCAGGATTTGCACAGAGCGGGGGGCATATACGCGGTAATGAAAGAGCTTGCCAAGAAGAATTTAATTGATACTTCGCTGATTACGGCCACTTGCGGCACTGTTGAAGACAACCTTGCTTTTGCCAAAGTAAAGGATTATGAGGTTATTCGTCCCATAGACAAGCCTTACTCTCAAACGGGAGGCTTGGCGGTGTTGTTCGGCAACCTCGCGCCCAAGGGCTCGGTGGTTAAAAGGAGCGCGGTAGCGCCCCAAATGCTAAAATTCCGCGGAAGAGCAAGGGTTTTTAACAGCGAAGAAAACGCCATTAAAGCGATTTATGAAGGCGCCATACGCAAAGGAGATGTGGTGGTAATACGCTATGAAGGCCCCGCGGGCGGCCCCGGTATGAGAGAAATGCTTTCTCCCACCTCGGCTATTGCGGGCATGGGCTTGGATGCCGATGTGGCTTTAATAACCGACGGCAGGTTTTCGGGAGCGACCAGAGGCGCGGCTATAGGACATGTGTCTCCCGAAGCCAGAGAAGGCGGAACCATCGCTTATGTGGAAGAGGGTGATTATATCGATATCGATATCGATAATTATTCCATACAATTGGATGTAAGCGAGGAAACGCTTAACAAAAGAAGAGCGGAGAATAAGCTTAAACCTGAGCAAGAGCTTAGCGGATACCTGAAAAGATATGCCAAAATGGTTGGCTCCGCCGATACGGGCGCTTCATTTAAATATTAATTGGGAGGAAAAGCAAATATGAAACGCATAAAAATATTTGATACCACATTGCGCGACGGAGAACAGGCTCCGGGCTGCAGCATGCATTTGTCCGAAAAGATAGAAGTAGCTTTGACTTTGGAAAGACTGAAAGTTGATATTATAGAGGCGGGCTTTGCCGTTATCTCAAAAGGAGATTTTGAGTCGGTGAAAACCATAGCCGATAAAATTAAGGACTGCGCAGTCGCTTCTCTTGCAAGAGCGGTGCCCAAAGATATCGACAGCGCGTACGAAGCGCTGAAAGGAGCGGTTTCTCCAAGGATTCATGTTTTTTTGGCGACCTCTCCCATACATATGCAATATAAGCTTAAGATGACCGAAGACGAGGTTTTGCAGAAAATTAAAGACAGTGTGGGGTATGCCAAAAAGCTCATTTCCGATATCGAATTTTCGGCAGAAGACGCCACAAGGAGCGACAGGGAATTTTTAGCCAAAGCCGTATCCGTAGCCATAAAGGCGGGCGCTACCGTCATTAATATTCCCGATACGGTAGGTTATACCACCCCGTTTGAGATGTTTGATTTGATTACATATTTAAGAAACAATGTGGACGGCATCGACAAAGTCGATATATCGGTGCATTGTCATAACGATTTGGGCATGGCGGTGGCCAATTCTCTTGCCGCGGTCAGAGCGGGAGCCACGCAAATAGAAGGCGCCATGAACGGTTTGGGAGAAAGGGCGGGCAATGCCGCGCTGGAAGAGATTATTATGGCCATCCATACCAGAAGCGGTCTTTATGGCGCCGAAACCGGGATTGACACCACGCAAATCTATCGCACCAGCAAAATTATATATAATTTGTTGGGACTGCACGCTCCCATCAATAAAGCCATTGTGGGGGCCAACGCGTTCGCGCATGAAGCGGGAATACATCAGCACGGCGTATTGGCTAACAGCGAAACATATGAAATAATGACTCCCCAATCCATCGGATTGCCAAAAAACAATATGGTTTTCGGCAAGCACAGCGGCAAGCACGCCATAGAAAACCGTTTGAGGGAATTGGGACATGAAATAACCAAGGAAGAAATGGAATCTTTCTTCGAGAGATTCAAGGCTTTGGCGGATAAGAAGAAAACCATAAGTGATTTGGACTTGGAAGCTTTAATGGATTATTCCGCAAAAGATCTTTACAAGAAAGGTTATAAATTGGAAAAGTTTACCGTCAATACGGGTAATTATATTACCACAAACGCGGTAGTGGCGCTTTCTGACGAAAACGGAGTTTATGAAGAAGTGGCAATCGGTGACGGACCTATAGACGCGGCGTATAAAGCCATAGAAAAAATAGTAAAAGCTCCCGAGCATACGCTTGACGACTATGCCATTCATTCCATAACCGAAGGCAACGACGCTTTGGGCGAAGTGATTGTGAGAATAAAGTGTGGAGACAAAACCATTACGGGCAGAGGATTGTCCACGGATATTATAGAAGCGAGCTTGCTTGCTTACATAAACGGGTTAAACAAAATAATTTAGGGAGATCTTATGAAAAAGATAGAAATATTTGACAGCACTTTGAGGGACGGCGCTCAAAGCGAAGGGGTATCCTTTTCGGTACAGGATAAGCTCAATATAATAAAAACGCTTGACGAATTCGGCGTCAAATACCTTGAGGCGGGAAACCCCGGCTCCAACCCCAAAGACATAGAGTTTTTTGAAAGGGCGGCAAAAACTAAATTACGAAACGCCGTATTATGCGCTTTCGGCAGCACCAGAAGAAAGAACTTAAAGGTAGAGGAAGACTGCAACGTATTGTCGCTGTTTAAAGCCGATACGCCGGCGGTTGCCATTTTCGGCAAAAGCTGGGATTTGCACATTACAAATATACTAAAAGCCACGTTGGACGAAAATCTTGAGCTTGTTTACGACACCCTTAAGTTTTTCAAAAATAAGGGTAAAGAGGTCATTTTTGATGCCGAACATTTTTATGATGGTTATAAAGCCAATCCCGAATACGCCATAAAAGTGCTTGAAGCGGCCGTCGCCGCGGAAGCGGACGCTCTTTGCTTATGCGACACCAATGGCGGTTGCTTCCCCGATGAAATTTATAGCATAACCCGCGAGGTAGCTCAAAGATTTCCCGATATGAAGCTGGGCATACATTGTCATAACGATACGGGCTGCGCGGTGGCGAATTCCATGGTGGCGGTAGAAGCGGGAGCAAGCCAAGTGCAGGGCACCTTTATCGGGATAGGGGAAAGATGCGGAAACGCCGATCTCAGCGTTATCATCCCCAACCTTCAATTAAAGAAGGGTTATAAGTGTGTCGACGGCGATTTGTCCACGCTTAAGGATATAACTTTACGGTTATACGAAATAACCAATCTTATTATGCCGTCCAACAAACCGTATGTGGGAGTAAGCGCCTTCGCGCATAAAGGCGGAATGCATATAGACGGCGTTATCAAGTGCCCTCATTCGTTTGAGCATGTTCAGCCCCAAGCGGTGGGCAACAAAAGAAGATTCCTTATGAGCGAAGTGTCGGGAAGAACAACGGTTCTTGCCAAAATAGCCAGCATAGCGCCCGAGCTTACCAAGGATTCTCCTCAAACCGCCGCGATAGTGGAGAGAATAAAGGAATTAGAGCATGAAGGCTATCAATTTGAAATGGCCGACGCCAGCTTTGAATTGGTTGTGCTGCATATATTGAATAAATTCAAACCGCATTTCAAATTGAACATGTACAAAACAAGCGGGGAATATCCTTGCCCCGACGGCGAAATGAGCGCTTATGCCATGCTTAAGATAGAAGTTGACGGAGCCAAAGAAACGGTGGCTTCTTTGGGAAACGGTCCCGTAAACGCATTGGACCAAGCGTTGAGAAAAGCTTTAAGCGTATTCTATCCCGAGCTCAAAAAAGTGCATTTGACGGACTATAAAGTGCGCGTGCTTACCGCGGAAAAAGCCACTGCCGCAAAGGTAAGGGTTTTGATTGAAAGCACTAACGGCGAAGACGTATGGACAACGGTGGGCGTGTCTACGGACATAATCGAGGCAAGCTGGAAAGCTTTGGTGGATTCAATAGAATATATTCTGTATAAAAAAGAGGTGAAATAATGGGAATGACAATGACGCAAAAAATCCTTGCCGCCCATAGCGGAAGAGAGTATGTTAAGAAAGGCGAGCTTGTTATGGCCGACCTGGATTTGGTTTTGGGTAACGACGTTACCTCTCCTGTGGCAATAAAAGAATACCGCAAAGCGCAATGCGCCCAAATTTTCGATTGCGACAAAATAGCCTTGGTCATGGACCATTTCACCCCCAATAAGGATATTAAATCAGCCGAGCAAGTTAAGCTGGTAAGGGAGTTTGCTTGCGAAAAAAAGATAAAAAACTTTTTTGACGTGGGGGAAATGGGAGTGGAGCATTCATTGCTGCCCGAAAAAGGTCTGGTCGTAAGCGGGGATCTTGTTATCGGAGCGGACAGCCATACATGCACTTACGGCGCTTTGGGAGCGTTTTCGACAGGAGTGGGCTCTACCGACATGGCTTGCGGCATGGCTTACGGCAAGGCTTGGTTCAAAGTTCCGGGCGCGATTAAGTTCAATCTTAAAGGCAAGCTGAGAGGGTATGCGTCGGGGAAGGACGTAATTCTTCACATAATTGGAATGATAGGGGTGGACGGCGCACTGTACAAGTCCATGGAATTTTGCGGCGAGGGCGTAAAAAATCTGACCATGGACGACCGCTTTACCATATGCAACATGGCCATAGAGGCGGGCGCCAAGAACGGCATATTCCCTGTGGACGAAAAGACAATGCAATATATAAAGGAACACAGCAAAAAAGAACCCCGAATTTTTGCCGCCGACGAAGACGCCGAATATGACGAGGTATACGACATAGATTTAGACAAAATCCAGCCTACGGTGGCGTTTCCTCATTTGCCGTCCAACACAAGGACATTCGACCAAATAGGAGATATAAAGATAGACCAAGTGGTAATCGGCTCTTGCACTAACGGAAGATTTTCGGATTTTGAAGCGGCGCATAAAATCTTGAAAGGGAAAAAGGTCAAAAAAGGAGTGAGAGCGATTATAATTCCTTCCACGCAAAAGATTTATCTGGACATACTCAAAAAAGGCTTTATAAAAGACTTTATTGAAGCCGGCTGCGTGGTGTCCACGCCCACATGCGGGCCATGTTTGGGCGGGCATATGGGCATCCTTGCAAAAGGCGAAAGGTGCGTGGCCACGACCAACAGAAATTTTGTAGGCAGAATGGGGCATCCCGAAAGCGAAGTATATCTCGCCAGCCCCGCGGTGGCGGCGGCGTCTGCTTTGACCGGAAAGCTGAGCTTGCCCTCACAACTTTAATATATAAGGAGAAAGGATATGAAGATTAAAGGAAAGGTAATTAAATACGGCGACAATATTGATACTGACGTAATAATACCGGCAAGACATCTTAACACTTCCGACCCCAAAGAGCTTGCCGCCCATTGTATGGAAGATTTGGACAAAACTTTTGTGAAAAGAGTTAAAGAAGGCGATATAATGGTGGCGGGGAATAATTTTGGCTGCGGCTCTTCAAGAGAGCATGCCCCCATAGCCATAAAAGCGTCCGGCATAGCCTGCGTGGTTGCCAAAAGCTTTGCCAGAATTTTTTACCGCAACGCCATAAACACCGGACTTCCCATTATAGAGTATGACGGCGACATAGACGAAAACGATATTCTGGAAATTGATTTCGCCAAAGGAGAAATAATTAATATAACAAAGAATAAAACGGGAACTTTTTCGCCTTTTCCGGAGTTTTTGCAAAACATAATCAATAAAGGCGGATTGCTGGCTTCTTTGAAGGAGGGAAATTAATGGATATTAAACTCGCGGTAATCCACGGCGACGGCATAGGCGTGGAAATAATAGATGCGGCGCTACGGGTGTTGAACGCCGTTGCGAAAAAAAGGAAACATAATATTCAATACGAATATGTTTGCGCGGGCGGGCGCGCCATCGACAAATACGGAGCGCCTTTGCCGGACGAGGAATTAAACAAATGCCTTAAAAGCGACAGCGTTTTGCTGGGAGCGGTGGGAGGCCCGAAATGGGATACCTTACCCGGGCATTTGAGACCCGAAAGGGCGCTTTTGGGAGTGAGAAAGGAGCTGGATCTTTTCGCGAATATCAGGCCCGCCAAGCTTTTGCCCATATTAAAGAACGCTTGTCCCTTAAAAAAGGAGATTGCGGATAAAGGCTTTGATATGGTAATTATCAGAGAGCTTACGGGCGGTATTTATTACGGCAAAAGAGGACGAAGCGAAGATGGCGACACCGCTTACGACACCGAAATATACAGCCGCGAGGAGGTCAGAAGAATAGCCAAGCTGGCGTATGAGATCGCCATGGGCAGAAAGAAACGGCTGATCAGCATAGACAAGGCGAATGTTCTGGAAAGTTCGAGATTGTGGAGAGAGACCGTGCATGAGCTTAATAAAGAATATCCCGAAGTGGAAGTAACCGATATGCTTGTTGACAATGCCGCCATGCAGCTTATAAAAAATCCCGCGCAATTTGATGTGGCGGTTACAAGCAATATGTTCGGAGACATTCTTTCGGACGAAGCTTCTCAGATTACGGGCTCTATAGGGCTGTTGCCTTCGGCGTCGCTTGGAAAAGGCGGAAGGGGCATGTATGAGCCTATCCACGGTTCGGCGCCCGATATCGCGGGCAAGGATATAGCCAATCCCATCGCCACCATATTAAGCCTTGCCATGATGTTTGAGTATTCTTTTGGGCTTAAAAAAGAGGCTGATGATATAGAAAACGCCGTAAACGCGGTATTGGAAAAAGGCTACAGGACCATAGACATCCTCGACAACGGCACTCGCCCTCTGGGCACAAAGGAAATGACTCAAAAAATAATAGAACATCTTTAATTAAGAGCAAAAACAGCAGTTTTTTGACAGCCGAAAGGCTGTTTTTTTGTTGAAAAAAATTTGCCTATATTTTTTCTTGATATGCGTTAAAAAAAAGAATATAATACCACTATACAAAAAATAAGGAGGGAATATGCAAGCAATATTGGAAGTAGAAAACGTTACTAAAGTATATAAACGGTACGCAAAACCCGATATCAAGGCTGTGGATAATGTTTCGTTCAAAGTTTTTCCCGGAGAAGTGGTTGGTTTTTTAGGCCCCAACGGAGCCGGCAAGAGCACGGCAATAAAATTGATTACGGGGATAGCCAATCTCACTGCGGGCAAGATTTCAATAATGGGATATGATATCAACAAAGACAGAGAAAAAGCCATGAAATATGTGGGCGGCGTCATTGAATCGCCCGATATGTATATGGATTGGTCGGGGTATGACAATTTGAAATATTTAGCTTCTCTTCATCCCCGCGAAACCATGGAAGACGAGGACACCAAGCATTTGTCCAAAAAAGAGCTTGACGAAAAGAAAATTAAAGAAGTGCTTGAAATTGTGGGCATGACGCATCGCAGCAAAGAGAGTCTGAAAAAATACTCTTTGGGAATGAAGCAAAGATTGGGCATATCTCAAGCCCTCTTGAACAAGCCCAGGCTGCTTATTTTGGACGAGCCGGCGAACGGTCTTGATCCTGCGGGCATTAAAGATATAAGAGATTTAATGAAAACGCTGGCGCATGATTTTAATATGGGCATTTTGGTTTCTTCTCATCAGCTTCCCGAAATGCAATTGATGTGCGACAGAGTTTTGATTATCAATAAGGGCAAAATAATCGCGGAAAAAGGAATAAACGAAATTGACTTCAAGCAGGGTCAAACGGTTATGCTTACTACCGATAAACCCGAAGAAGCTAAAACATTATTGAAACAAAAATTTGACATCGAAGCCAAAAGCGAAAAGAATACGCTTACTTTTAACAGCGATATCCCCACAAGCGACTTGACAAGAGAGCTTGTCTTAAGCGGCATTAATGTCTATGGCGTGCAGGTTAAGGAAGCAACCCTTGAAGACCTCTTTATTGAATTGACAAAAGGAGGCAGCATCAATGTTTAATAAATTATATCTGGGAGAAATAAAGAAACTTATTAGGCCCAAAACGCTGATAATTTTGTCAATCATTATGGTGTTATTCTTGCTGCTGTACGCAATAGGCTATGAATTTCTTGTAGATTTTTCGGAAGATGTGAATATTGAGATTGAGGACGAGGATCTTGGTTTGTTTACCAATTTCAGATACGCCAAACGGAAATATACCGAAGAGCAAATGGACGCGCTGCTGTCCGCCGCCAACGAGTACCTGAAATCAGCTCAAGAAAGCGTAAATAAAAGCCGTTTATTTTATATGACCGGCATTGATCCCGTGTATGAAGCAAAAGGTTATATCAAGGCTTTGGAGTATATAAAGAAGAATAAACTATACAATGAAGAAATAACCATATACAGCAACCTTAATTTATTCAGCGATAAATCCGCCGAAGGGTTTATGAAAGGCTCTTTTTCCATTTTGCTTACTATCATGATGATGTATGCCGTTGTTGTGGGAGCGGGCAGCTATGCCCATGAAATGAGAACGGGAACGCTAAAAATGATGTTTATGCGTCCTATCACAAAAAACAAGCTGACTACGGCAAAACTATTAGCGGCGCTCACAATGGTAACGGCGCTTTTATTGGGCATTACGGGAATATCTTATTTGTACGGACTGGTCAGGTTTGGCCCCGATTCCGGACAAAAGATTGTGGTCGTGTTTAACGCGTCCAAAGCGTTTGTTGCAAATAACGGCTTATTGCTGTTTATGAATATAATGTTCGGACTATTGCAAGCTTGCGCCATGTGCGTATTTGCTTTTGCGCTGGGAACAATAACCAGAAACAGAATATTCGCTTTGTCTATGGGAATCGTATTGAACCTTGGCATACTTTCGTCAATATTGTCGCTGCTGGGCATTGGGAGATTTTTATTTACTACAAACGCTAACCTCGGCATATATTTCGGCATTACTTCCAGCATTCCCATGGGCGGCAATTTCTTTTTGGCGTTGTCTTTGTTGCTTGCGTATTTGGCGGTAATGCTTGCGGGAACGTATATTGTTTTCAATAAAAAGGATATTGCGTGATGAATACCAAACAAAAGACCATAAGGTTTATGGCGAGGACGGCGGTGATAGCGGCGCTGTATGCGCTTATTACCATAGCTTTGCCGCCGCTTTCTTACGGCCCTTTGCAATTTAGGGCGGCGGAAAGCTTAACTTTGCTGCCTATCTTGTTTGCGGAGGCTATTCCCGGATTAAGCTTGGGCTGCTTAATAGCCAATATATTTTCCCCATATGGTTGGTACGATATGCTTTTCGGAACGCTGGCTACCTTGATAGCCGCTTGTTTAACGAGAGCAATAGCGGTCAACCGTAAATGGTTCGGCAAGCACAGCGAGCTTATGCCCGTCTTTGCCGCCTTTCCTCCTATTTTCATTAATGCGCTTATTCTGCCTTTAATGTGGTATTTGTTTATGGGGGATAAAGGCTATTTTATCAATATGTGGACAATCCTCGCCACTCAATCGGCGGTAATTTTTATACTCGGTTTGCCGCTTTATTACGGCATCAAGAAAACGGGGATACATCTTAAATAAAGTAGTAATTTTGTTGTTTGTATATTAGTGTAAATAAAAGAAAAAGAGTTTTTGGTTTTTATAAAGTAAGAAATTGAGAGATGGTTGTTTTGGTGGAGGTGCGGGGAGTTGAACCCCGGTCCTTATGATATCAAGAATGACTTTCTACATAC